>Ga0208460_10001082_pt1 | contig 16993 bp, 25 predicted proteins | sample AD_STIC10_MetaG_FD_184436 | JGI IMG/M metagenome (GOLD analysis project Ga0208460, IMG submission 184436) | Active sludge microbial communities of municipal wastewater-treating anaerobic digesters from USA - AD_STIC10_MetaG (SPAdes) (version 2) | ecosystem: Engineered > Bioreactor > Anaerobic >... | reverse complement strand
TTTTAAAAACTCCTGAAGGTGTAATGGAGGCAAGTCCTTTCGATTACATTATTCAGGGGGTTAAAGGAGAATTTTATCCATGTAAACCAGATATTTTTGAATTAACGTATGAAAGAGAAAATTTAGTGGACGAAAAAATAAAAGACGCATTACTTAGCTATCGCTGTCAATACACACAAACAGATGAGGTGGAAGAATGAAAAAACCAACGACAATCCAGTTAAAGTTTAGCGTTACCGACGACGACCCGCTTAAAGATGAAATCTTTAAAGCGTTTGGTGTTCTTATGAAACTTTTGGAAAGAAATAATGACGAAGTATCCAGAACAATAGACCAGTCAGCCAAAGAAGCTGATAAAATTCTTAAAGAAGGCAGAAAATGTTATGGCTAAACAACAAAAAGAAAAAAGTTTACAGTATTACATAACTGATTTCTCTGTTGAAATTGGGTTTAATGCAGATAAACAACGCTACAATAAAGCGTGGCATAAACTCTGGTGTAGGATTTATAAATTGGGATTGTTCAATGATTCTAAAAGTAACCGAAGCAAGTAAATATATCGGCGTATCAATTAACACGCTAAAGACACTCGCCAATAACGGCAAGATAAAAGCCTTCAAGACCGAAGGCGGTCACAGGCGTTTCAGGATTGAGGACTTAGATTTGTTCTCTGGAAAGGTAACTGAGAAGAAAGAAAAAGTCACCGTTGTTTATGCAAGATGTTCTACCGCAAAACAAAAAGAAAATCTCGAACGCCAGAAAGACAGGTTGATGAAGTATTCTGAATCAAAGGGCTATAAGTATATCGTGATTGATGAAATAGCCAGCGGTATAAACGAAAAACGGAAGGGATTGCACAAGTTAATCAATCTTGTTTTTGAGGGTAAAGTAGAAAGAGTTTTAATTGAATACAAGGACAGACTCGCTCGTTTTGGATATGAATATCTCGATTCTATCTTTAGAAATCTCGGAGTAAAGGTTGAGGTCATTGACACAAAAGAGCGTAAATATGAAGAAGAATTGGCAGAAGATATTATGAAGATTTTGACCTGCTATTCAGCAAAATATTATGGTGCAAGAGGCGGTAGGAAGAAGAAAATAGCGGTTGTCGAATCTAACGCAATTCAATAAGGAGGATCTTATAATTTCTCAAGATTTCACGATAATATTGAAGAAGCTAAGAAAGAAGCTGAAAGATTGTGTCGAAAAGAAAATTGTCCTTTTTTAATATTAAAGGTTATTTGTAAATGCTCTATTGGAGATATGCCGATTAAATGGGAGGAATAATATGGAAATAAAAGATATTATAAAATCAAGAAGGCAACAACTTATAGAACAAGGAAAACTTGATTTTCAAGATCAACAGATTATGCAGGACATTGCAGATTATCATCATGAAATGTCAATGGAATACTCAAAAAGCATAAGAGCGGCGGCAACTTCGCAAAAAGAATTCTATATTTTAATGGCATCTAAGATGAAAGAGCTCAGAAAAAACAAAAAAAATCTTGGAGTTGAGACTGCAATTGTAATGATGCTGGAATATGAAGATGAAGTTATAAGAGACCTTTATTCTGACTGGATTGAAAATGAAGCAAAAGCAAAAGCCGCCGAAAAGATTATCGAATCAATCAAGTCAAAAATGTCTTTATATCAATCTTTAATAAAACAGGAAAAAGACTATGTTAGATAAAAGGAAATTTTATAAGATCGACGGTGGAGATTTTGGTCAAAAAACTGAAACAGTAGATAAAATAAGAAGATGCAGTGTTTGTGGTTATGTATTATCTAAATATAACATCGATAAAGCTGTTATTGTTGGTAAAACAAAAAAATATTTTTGTTTCAGTCATAAAGAAATTAGAGCTAAATTAATCAGCGATGAATATTTGAGAAAGGTTAATTTAAATGAAAAAAAATCAAGAGAAAAAAATAAACAAAATAAACAAAATAAACAAAAAGGAATTAAAACGCATAGAAGAGAAATTCCAAAGAAAAGCAGATAATGTTTTTAGTAAATATATAAGAATTAAGTATTCAGACGATAATGGAATATGTAAATGTGTGACATGTGGGAGATCATATCATTATAAAGAGATAAATTGCGGTCATTATATAAAAAGAGATATAACATATTTAAGATATGATGAAAGGAACTGTCATCCTCAATGTGTAAGATGTAATCATCATTTATCTGGAAATTTAGATGAATATGCGTTTTTTATAACAAATACTTATGGACTTGATGTTTTTAATGAGCTTCATTTTATTAAAAATAAAATATTTACTGAAAGCAAGTCTTTGTTTTGCCAAGAAAAATTTATTGAATATAAGGAAAAATTAAAAAATTTATTGAAAGAAAGAAATTTATATATTATGAAAGGATAAAAAATAAGATGACGATAAAGACTAAGCTATCTGCCAAAAATTTATCTCCAGAGGGTTTTGCAAAGTCAAGCCAACCGAGCAACTCGGATCGTCGTCCGTTTTCCCTCTGGAGAGCAATAAAAACAATCAGGCTCATATTATACTTACTAATCCCAATCTGCATCTGCACATCATTTCTTATAATAACATTCGAGTCAAAAAAAACAGGATATATCAGAATAAATGAACTTGAAGAAAGAATAAATAATTTATCTTATGTTTTAGAAAGAGAGGCTAAAAATGCAAATACAAGCAATGAGAGATGACGTTATTATTGACCCAATAAAAGAAGATTGCACTTTACCGAGCGGATTATTAATGCCAGAACGTGTTATTAAAGAAACACGAGGATTCAAAGGAAGAGTTGTTGCCATTGGTAATAAAAGCACTCTTGGATTATCCATAGGAGACATTATTATTTACAGACCTCATGAAGGAAAGAAAGCTGGAGATTATTTAGTTATGGCAGAAAGACACATTCTTGCAAGGGAGGAATAAATGAGAAATAAGAAAGCAAAAGCAATCAGAAAAGAATTAAGAAATAAAGGAATAAGAATATCAGCATATCCTTACATCAAATTAAGAAATGGAATGATTGTTTCTAAAACAAGGATGGCGTATCAATACACAAAGAAAGAAGTAAATAAATGTGGATAATAACAGTCTTATCTATAATTGGAGTTGTTCTTAATATAAAAAAGAACAAGTATTGTTTTATTATATGGACAATTACAAATGGATCGTGGTGTATTTATGATTTTATTATAGGTGCATACGCTCAATCATTTTTATTTTTAATTTACTTTATATTAGCAATTTGGGGTATTTATGAATGGAAACGATAATATAATTCATGAAATAAGAACAATAAAAAAAACAAAAATAGATAATTACTATAAAGAATTTGAGAAAGAGAGATGTTTATGTAATGGTAAGAAGTGTTGTAAGAAATGTCTTGAAGCTGAAAGAAAGTTTTATGAAGAAGAATAATCTAAAATATTTATCTAAATATAAAACTTTAACAAAAATTATGAAATTGGAGCGATTTTTAGATAAAATTTATTTAAAAAGATTAATATTTAATAATAATACTATTAAAAATATTCATAATATATATAAGTTAACTGATTATGATATTAGACAATGTGAATTATGCGAACCAGAAGATAGGAAAATAACAAAAAATACTGTTTCAATAAAAAATAAAATAAAATAATTATTGCAAAAAATCGAATTTAAAGAAAGATTATTATCTAACCAAGGAAAATCACCAAAAAAAGAATATCTTTTAAAATCTCCTCTATAAACCTAGTAAATTCCTATATTAAATCAAGCATTTAAAGAATCATTTAATAATAAATGGATAAAAAATCAATAAAAGGTTATTTAAAATACAAACAAGCGGTTCTTCAGCCGAAGCATAAATCGGATTCTTAAACGCAAAAACAACAGTCCCAACCGCAACTAAAGCATGAATTATTAATAACCAAATACCTCCACCCAATATACAGCATAAGAAAAACCCTGTCACAACAGATAACAAAGAAATTAAAAGCCTTTTAACCCATTTAGGCATTACTCCACTCACTCCATATCCCATAGAAAACTGAAGAATTAACATCGGATATAGTAATAATAGCCAATAACTCCATTTTTCAAAGAAAACTGCAGTTAAGTTTATCGCAAGAGCTATCATAAATGATCCTAAATATCTGCGAATCCATTTATCCTTTCGACCTCCACACATATATAAAGTCGCCGCAAGAGCTAATGCAACAAGGTTTCCACACGCTATAAATCCTATTGTATATTCACTCATTCTAAAGCCTCCAATATCCATCGTTCAGAAACAGCTTGCTTGCTCTGTAAAAACTCAATACACGATTTCTTATCTCCCCAAAACCGCTTCATTTCTTTAGTCTTACCTTGCGATGTTTGCGAGCAAGCTGTTAAGTTCATCGATACGATTATCAATAGCAAGTAACCGAGCAGATGTTTTTTCATTGCTGACCCCCTTTAAAAGCATTTGTTTTTCTTTAGTTAGACGTTCTCTTTCATTCTTTAATCTCTCTGTGCGTCCTTGAAACTGATCTGCTATTTTACCTAAAACATTAAATATCCCAGACATTATTTACCTCCATTTTTAATATCTTGAACAATATTTTCTACCAAAGCTCTTATTGCAGATTCTTTAAGACCAATTCCTAATTGCATGGTATACTCAATAACTCTTTTCATTTTCTCTTCGCCAGAAATAGACTGTGTCCCAACTTCTATAACATAGGCTCTTATCATATTGAACTTCTCTTGTCCAATCTGCTGAATAGTTTTAATTAATATCTTTGAAACTCTTTTAATAAAAGCTGAAGCGAAAAAACCTTTTACAAAATTAATAATTTTTTCAAGCATCTTGATTTCCTTTCGTTGGATTATTTCTGTCGTTTCTCATAAAATAAAATGTTGCGATTAACATAATAAGCTGAACAACATCATTTTTATCAATAATTCGTTTAACAACCATAAAACAAAACACATAACATGATGTCAAAGTCAATAAAAACCTACCGCTTGTTAACTTATCTAAGACTCTTTGTATCATATCACCTCCTATTTATTAGATCTTTTTTTTCTATAAAAATTATTCCTTCCCACCCTTGCTATAAATTCAAGGTTTTCATCTTTAATTATTTTTTGAACATTTGACTGCTTTAAATCTTCATCGCTAAACCAATTAACCGCACCTAAAGAATAATCTTTTTTCGATGATAATTTCCACGCTTTTACAGCATCTTCATACTGTTTCTTAGTGTATTTTTTATTAACGACATTAGGATTATTCTGTCCATAAATACCTTTTAGACCTTTATTTCGATTTCTTATTGTTGATGCAACCCAAAGCATGCCCTGGAAACCATAAGGACCAACTTCTCCTAAAATTGCTTTAATAGCTTCCTCATCGCTAGGTAATGCGGCTTGAGCTTCTTTTCCTAAAGCAGAAGCAATTATTCCACCAATAACTCCAAAGGCTTCAACCGGCATTTTAGCTCGTTCTTTATTAATAGAAACTTCATTCCAAGTCACTCCCTGCTTATCTGTAATCGTTTTGACTTGAGGATCAATTCTTTTTAAATATTTAGCCACATCTTTTTCATAGAATTTATATATAGGATCGTTTTTATCAAACTCACCTTTTGCATCATATAAAGTCTCTGTATAATCTAAAATATCGTTTGAAAAGATATCAAAAACAGAATCATCTTCGTATCTTTTTTTTGAATCATCTCCTAACCGATAATCTGCATACTCTTCTTTTATTATTTTTAGTCGCTTATTCCAAGTTTCCAGAGGAACGCCAATTAATCCTGTCTCTGGTGTCGTAAAATTTTCTAACACAACCATTTCACCTTGAGGAGTGTCAACGACGTTATATGGAACATCAAAGGCTTTAACTATGCCGCTTTTATTTGAATTTATAAAATTCTGTATTTCTGTTAGATTTATTTTTTGAGATAATCCCTCAACTTTCATTGCAGTCTCGCCTGTTGGGAATAAGAGTTTAGTTTTTCCATCTTGAGCCGCTTTCTTTATCTCTTCACGAATAATCCTTTCGTGCCAAGTGTTTTCATAAGACTGAAGAGGTTTCATTTTTATGCGATATTCATCAATCATTGCATAATCTGCTTTTTGAGATAATTCTCTAAATCTTATTGATTTCTCATACATAACGCCGTCTTTTTCATACATTTTACCTTCTCTTTCATAAAATTTATAAGAAGGATCACGTCTATCATTTGACTCCCACAGGTCAATGTATTCTTTACGCTCTGCAGGACTCAAATATTTAGCTCTTGTTTTAACTTGTTGGTCAGCGGTTAACTTAGTTAATTTATGACCTGTTATTTCTTTCTCTAATCTGCCTTTTTGAAATAAGTCGCTTTGTAATTCAATGACTCGCCTTACTGCCCCGGGCAAATCCTCAATTCGAGTGTGTGCGAAGTAATCTTTTATGCCAGATTCACTAAAATGAACATCTCCTGCTTGAGTTTCTATTGGAGACCGATATATTCTTTCAAAGTAATTCTTTATAAGACCTCGTTCGTTAGGTTTAAGACTTATACTTTCATATTCAGGAAAAATATCATTTGGCATTTGACGTCTAAGTTCATTAAGATCGCTTCTTGACATTTCTTCTAATTCTTGAGGCGTTAATCCTAACATTTCTTTCATTGTTTTCTTATTTAGAGAGTCAGATGTTTTTAATGGTAATAACTGAGTCTTTACCTTATCCGCAAACTCCTGCACTGGGATATCTGAAGTCTTATATTCATCTAAAACTGAACGGATTAATTCTCTTTCAGACTGCTTTAGATCAGGCTGATTAGTTAAATCATAAATAAACTGTTTAGAAACTGATGTTCTTCCTTTTAATTTATCTAAAGTTTTAGTTGTTAAGTCTACATATCCTTTAAATATTTTTTCATCTTTGTATTTATCTGAACCGAAATCAACTTGACCTCTTTTATTGTTTAAATATTTTGAATATTTCGATTTAGACGCAGTATCTTTATGTCCAAGATAATTTGACATTATAGATTTACCATTATCATCAAAAATTGTTTCCAATAGATTAAGCTCATCTTGATCTGCTCTTTCTTCATATCTTTTTAATATAAGTTCCTCTAAATCGTTAGTGCTTATATCTTTTGCTAATTTTTTAATCTGTTCATCATACTTGAATTTAACAGATTTATCAGGAATATCTTTAGCACTTTCTCTTAAAGAAATTATTTTTTTTAGTTCTTCTAATTTATTATTATTATTATTATTTAATGAAAGTTTTGATGTTTCAAGTCCTAATCTTTTTAAATTATCAATGCCTTCTTTATTAAAAACTTTAACCATGCTTGAATTTGATGGATCAATATTAACATATCCTTGAGATTTAAAAAAATCTGGAGCATGAACAACCTGAGCCGTTATTCGATTAGCACCTCTCTCAATAGCCATATTTTCTATTAATTTAAGAAATTTAGACCCTAACTTTTGACCTCTCATATTTTCACTTAATTCTATAACAGGAAGGACAGCTCTTCTGTCGTTTCCGTTTTGTCTAATTTCAAATTCTGCATTACCAATAATTTTATTATCTTTAGACACTAATTCAATAAAACCTCCATCGGAGATATCTTTTCTCCCATAATAAGGTCTTGCATTAATTTTTAGACCTTCTCCTTTCTCAATCCCAAGCTCTGATTCGACTTTTTCTCTAGCTGAATTTATCGCAGACCTAAAAGAATCAATGTTTATAAAAGATGATTTACTTTCATTTAGCTTATCTAATAATTTTTTACCAAACTCTGCAGGATTGATAGACTGTCCCTTATCATTAAGGAAATAATCATTCCACAGCTCTTTTACATAATTATCAGCCTCAGCTGTGTATTCTTTAGGCAATGTATCTAATGTCCTTTGATATTCTCTCCATTTTTTAGTTTTTTCTTTAGTTGAATAAGGAGTCATTTCAAATCCTTCTCCACGAGCAGACTCTCCTTCTTTAAGAGCGACGCTTTCTTGAAATGTAAGCTTTGGAACTTCTGTTGGCTTTGGTAATAATCCTTCTGATCCTTCATATTGAATTTTAGATATATCTTGAGGACCTTCTTTTGTCATTATTCTTCTAAATGTCTTTTGAAAAGACTTTGACGCTTTAGATTTTTTAATAGCTTCAGCAGAAATCCTTGATGGATCTGTTAATTTTTCATAAACTTTACCACCAACCCACCAACCGCCAATTGTCCCAGCAATAGGAATTTTAGACCCAGCCATTGCTCCAGCGAGTTGAGCAAATCTTTTCTGTAAAACTCCGCCTTGAACAGCTCGACCATTTGCTTTTTCAAGTAATGTTTGGAGAGTTTTATACTTACCGCTTAAATCATTTAATTCTTTAATCCTTTTATCTGTATAATTATTTTCAATTTCTATTTTTAATTCATGACCGATTTTTCTAGCAACATCTTTTTTATTCGGCTCAAGTAAATTATAAGACTCAGACCACATTCCTTTTTTGATATCATTTGCTGTCTTTCCATCTACAAATTCGCCTCTCAATTCAATTTCTGAGTCTATTAAATTATTTAATGTTTTTAAATCTGCATCAATAGAGGCGGCTGTCTTTTTACTATTTAGAATATTACGAGCAATCCTATCTCTTAGATTATTTAAATTAATACGCCTTGTTTTATCTGTTGCTAATATTTCATTTATCTTTTCATGAATAGGTTCTTGTCTTGACGATAACTCTTCAATAGCTGTTGTCGAATCAATAACATTCCTATCCCCATCCTTTTTTTGTTTAATTGGTAATTGTTCTTCAGCCAGAAGTTTCATATAATCTTCAATTTTTTCTCCTCTACCAACCTCAATTGCACTTTTCTCTTTAGGAGTCCATTTAAATATCTTCATATAATCATCAGTAGCTCTATTTAAGAAAGATTGTCTTTGAGCTCTTGATATCTTGTATCTTGGAGTGTCTCCCCTTGATCCGAAATATAAACCGAGACCAACTTCTCGAACATAATCTTGTAAATTTCCACCATAAAATCCAGCTTCAATTCCGCCCTGAACAGCATTCGCAAGAGTCGCTCCTAATTTTCTTGCATCTTCAAATGTAATCTTTCGAGCTTTAACTAAACCTTTTAAATAATTACTTGCATAAGTTGCACCTAATCTTCCAAAAACATCAAATAGTTTTCCTTTAGCTCCAGCAATAATAGATTCTTTAGCGATATTACCTAAACTCTCATCTCTTCCTGCCGCAGACAATCCTCCCATAGTAGCCATCGAACCAGCTATTCCTAAACTTTTTAAAGCAGATCCACCTGCTAACCAAGGCATCAAAGATCCTAAAGTTTGCCAAGTTTTATCAGACTCATCTTTAAGCTGTGGTAAGTTAGGAATTTTTGGGACAATTTTTTCAAATTTTTCAGCTGTTTTTCGTGGTTCTCCGAGAGATAATCCGACATACATTCCTTTAGCTCCGCCTCGTATCATTTCACCTGCACTAGTAACAGCCGCTCTTGATGCAATTCCTAAACCTTTTAATCCAGACGATAATATTGGGTGTTTTGCCGCCCATTGTGCAGATTCAAGCTCGCTCGGTCTGTTATAAATAGGATTGATAGACTTAAAACCAGCATCATAAGGTTTATCTTTTAATGTGGATATAATTTCTCCTCGACTCTCATCCTGAGGTTGTAATTCATCTAAATAAATCCTCTTTTTTTGAGGAAAAGTAGACTGACCTTGTTGGGACAGTGAATTAGAGTTTATTTCATCAAGATATATTCTCACAATGTCTCCTTTACTCGACCTCTATGAAAGGTCGACCGTCCTCATCATAGTTAATCTCATATTCTCGACCATTGAAATTAAACGATTTATTTTGATCTTTCATATCTAACCATTCATCTGGATCTTCTCCATAAATTTTTTTAAATGATTTTTTAAGACCTGTTTCTTCAGCTTCTAATGCTTTTTCAACCCTATTAAGAGTATTAATAATCATTGGGATTTGAGCAACATCATTATTAGCAACAGCATTTCTGAAATCTGCCCATTCTCTGTCTGAAATCGAACCTTTTGTCTTTGCAGTAAACTCTAATTGAGCATCTGTCAACATAGCTTTTAATTGTTGCCAAGAACCAAACATAGGATTATTAGGATCTGTCCATTTCATAATACCTCGCTTGAACATTCCTATAACACCAGGTTCGATATTTTTTAATCCTTCTCTTGCAGATGATATCTGGTCTTTCTTAAATCTATTCATCTCTATTGTTGATATCATCTTCTCAGTTCGCTTATCTTTTTGAATAATCTGAGATGCACTTAATCCTTTTTCAACCTTATCTTTTAGAACCCATCTGTCTTTATTATTTCCAGGTCTCCAATTAGGATTTTCAATCCATCCTCGTTTTTCCATCTTCTGTTTTAAATCTTCTTCAGGATCAGGAATCATTAAGTTTTCTTCTCCGACGCTTAAATTTTCTCCTGATTGAGATTTTGCCGCAATTCTATTTCTTATTGCCGTTTGCCAATCTTGTGGTTGTTGTGGAATAAATCCTCCATTAGGAGACATTGTCCTAATTTGTCCGATGTCCATTGGGAATCGAGAAGTAATAGAAGATTTGGACTTTTGTCTTTTGTTTTTGAATTCATTATACCAATCCTCAAGTTGAGTTCCTCTTAAATCAACTTCTAAGTCTGGATTTTCTTTAATATATTGCTGGAATTCAATTTGTTTAATCGGATCATCAAACATTTCTTGTTTTTTTCGCATTCTTTCTATTGCATATCTTCTCTCATCTCTAATCATTTCATTTTCTTCATCAATTCTCTTCTGAACATAATAATTCTCCATCTCAGCTCTTTTAGCCATTGCATTGCTATACATATTAATAGCATTAATAATTCCTTTAGACATTAACTCTAAATCTGCCATATTTCCTCCATTAATTTGATAATGGCGTATTTCTCATGCCATAAAGTTTTTCTAAAAATGCTCTTTGTTTATCTGCTTCTTGTGATTGAGCAGTCATTAATCCCCAATTTGTAAAACCTTGACCTATCGCTCCACCTATATCTGCAATAGCGTTTCCTACTCCATAATCTGACTGAGTATTTGGAGATCCTCCGACAACATTTTGTTTTAAATTTGCAATATTCTGCAACCCTGTTAACCAATTAAGTCTGCCTTGCTCAGCAAAATTTGCCTTATTTATAGCCTCTGTAGCCGCTAAATTCTGATAATCTTTTGCTTCTTGTGCTTGAAGTCTCGCAACGCTTCTTAAATATCCTGGTTGGTCAATCATTCCATTTTTAGCCGCTTGAGACTTTAATTTAGAATATGCACCTGTTGGAGCAAGTATTGTCCCTTGATAATATTCTCTTACTTTATCTTGTGCTTGTTGCCAAATATCAGCCCAATCAGGAGATATAGCACCATAATTAGGATCTTCAGCCCAGCTTTTTAGTTTATTCCACCACATCTCTCGAGCTTCTTTTGTTTCAGCGTAATCAGGAACGATTTCATAAGAAGGTCCTGATTTTTTCTTCTTCTTGCCAAGCAATCCTCCGAGAATGCTTGATCCTCCTGCAATGGCAGATCCATATATAATAGACATTGGTGTTGACATTGCTGCAAAAGCATTTGATGCCAGGATATCGATAATCGCAATCGACCAGAAAAGAATTCTTAAAAAATTATTTTTCACATTTACCTCCATTATTAATACATTTATCTAAAAATTCACAATAAACTATTTTAAATGCTTCTCCATTTTCTATTTTACTAAAATCGATATCTTTGCATTGATCAGGTCTATTATTATAAACTAAACAAATGTTATCATCTGTAAGCATTGAGCAACATGATCTCTCTTCATCCCAAAGATCAGGCAACCAAAATTTAGTCATTGGAGTCTTACAACAAGCACCACATTTCTTACATTTCCACCTTATATTATTCTGAGTTTCCATTTGAATTAAAATCCTCGTCTTTAACCTGTTTTGAATTAAAATCCTCGTCTTTAACCTGTTTGAAAATAATTCCCTCTTTTTCGAGTTCCTTTTTAGCCATTAAATCTGACTTATCTCTTATGATTTTTAATTCTTCAACCCTAGCGACCTTATCTTCTTTAGCCTTCTTCTCAGCCTGCGTTTCAACGTGCTTGATGATTTTCCCGTTGCGGTATTCAGCTTCTTGCAACTCAATATCTAAATCAGAATAAACAGATATTTCATTTCGAGATTCTAAATCTAATCTTGAAGGCTCATAATTAGCGATTAAAACTATCTCATTGTCTTGATTAACAACATACCACTTTGCATGAGCCACGCTGGCTACCATCAACATTAAAAAGAATAAAATTAATTTTTTCATCTTTGCCTCCTATTTATTGCAAATCATTATATAGTTTCCACTAAAAGTATTTGAATAACTCCTGCAACTACCTGATGTTGAACCGGTATAAACTCTGCTTGAATTTACATAAGAATAAATGGTTAGCGTTGACTCGCATCCACCATTACCAGAACTATCATATATTCTGGCATTGTATGAACTTACAAACCAAGAACATTGAGACTCTGAAAATCCAGCGGGCAATGATATCGTTCCTCCATTTGAAACTGTTCCAGTTACTATGTATAGACCAGAATCGTTCATTACTTGTTCAATATTTGAACTGGAGTTATTGTAAAAACTACCAAGTCTTTTATAATACGTCGCACCGGTTGGAGCCGATGAATTAGTTGAAATAAGAATTGTGAATGTTTCAGCGTCTGCATCAGCGACAGCATAAACATAATATGTTGTTGATGATGATTCAGAACCAGCATCTAAACCATTTGTCCCAACAACCCAAGTTGATGTGATTGAAGATGTGTTTTTTCTAAATCTGCGAACAGATCCATCAACATTAGAGCAAACGATTTCACCTGCAGATATAGAAACAGAAGCAACATTATTATATGAAATCCTCACATTATTTCTATAATTAGAAAGAAGCCTATCAAGAGCTTCATTATTAGCCCCAATATTCGTGTCTAAATCAGAAAGATTTGATGATCCAGAAGGCGATGTTTTTGTCCACTGATCCGCACTGTAAGCATTTAGGCTTATCAGTAATACCATAATTAATAAAATAAGTTTTTTCATAATTCTCCTTTTTTTAAGCAGTTCGTTTCCAAATATAAACAACAATATAAGGTTGAAGGTTGTTGTGAGCCTTCCCACCACCAGTATTACTCATTGCTATTTCAGCAGGTCCGCCAGTGTTTGATGGAGCCCATGGGTTACCAACACCAGCAGCAGCAAAAATGGCAACATGGGGAAAATCATGAGAGTGAGCTGGAATTTCCGTTATTTGTAGCGTATGAGTCTTTGCTCCGCCAGTTTCTCCTCCAACATCAAATTCTGTTTGAGTCGAATCAATGCCAACTAAAACACGACCAGCGGCAAATGCCTCCCAAGTTCCAAAACCTAACAATTCAGATGGATTTTTAGATAGAGTGCTTATATATATCCCTCCGACAGGATAAATTTTTTGTAAAACAGATTCTCCTTTTCTTGCTTTTCTTATTTCATCATTTAATATCGATATATTTACATCATCATAAGACGAAATGACCTCTTGGGAGTATGAAACTCCAACTATTAAAAGAAAAATAATGATTAATTTAAATAGTCTTTTTATCATACTAATGGCTCCAAAGTAAACACAACAAACATTGATTTTATTCTTATTGGGTTAAGACTTGTTTCTGAAATCGTATATCTAAATGCCTCTCCTGTTAATCCTCCTCCTGTAAAATATTCAAAATAATTTTTAGGATATTTTTTTAAATCTATTGGAAATGTATCTGAATCTCCTTCATAATTTTCCCACTTTATATTAAGAGTTCCTGTTTTTTCAGCATCCCAATCATAATAAACATATATTTTCCTTAAAGTGACTTTATATCCTGGTTTTATATTCATCCATCCAGATACCCATTTAAAATCTATTGATGTTTCGTCGGTTGACTTTGACCTCGAATATGTAATCCTAACATTATAATTATCAGACATATAAATATTAGGAGAATATTCTATATTATTAGTTGACATATTAATCTTATATTGAAAAACACTATTTATAGGAACTGAAGATATATTAGACCCTGTTGGGTTTGAAAATGGTCCTGACCAAGCCGCTGAATTACAATTTGCGATATCTGAGCCTGTTCTTAAATAAAAATCAATATTACCACCAACTGTCGGAATATATTCATTCCAATAAAGTTTATCAAAAGAATTAGCAACTAAAGATAAATGTTGAGAAGTATAAGATCCGTTTGTATCAGGTCTATCTATAATCCCAACAGCTCCATTTATTGTCCCAGATGAGTCATTAATACTTTTTGTCCAAGCAATCTCTAAAACAGGACTATTTTCATTTCCTCCAACCTCAATTGGGATATATCTCATGTCATCCCATGTTCCTGCGAAATCTGAATGTTTATTATGAACAATTTCATTAAGAGAATCTGAATATGCATAAATATTGCCATTTGCAGAACCACCAGCATATAAAGCCTCGACGTCGTTTCCAGATTTAAATACTGTTAAAGCGTTAATATTTACAGTATCAATATTAAATGATTTAGATATAGAGTCATATTCAAGTATCCTATTATTAACAAAAGATCCTGTCTGAGATGATGTGTAAGCCATATAATAAATATTTTTATAAAAAGTAGCCCATACAGATGAAAAATTAAAAGGAGAAATATTTTTAATCTCTGGAGTAACTGCATCTGAAATTAATTCTGAGTATTGACCATTAAATAGATATATTCCATTCTTTCCTAAATACATTAATCCGTATTGTGTATTGACAACAGAATATGGTGCAGGACTCCCTATTGGAGTGAATGGATCTGATATAATCCATCTATCAGGATTATCATCTTCATTATATATTTTTTGAATTGAATTATTTTTTCCAATAGTTAATAGTCCTAAAACATTAGCAAGAAATGTCACTCCGTCGCCATCCGAAGGTCTTATATCAAGATAAGAGTCATCATAAAATATTTCATAGCTGTTTAAATCAGAATAATAAACTCTTGATGGATATGTCGGATTATTGCCAATCCATAAACGACCATTATGAACTATTGAAAATCTACCTTTTGGAGGAGTTATTATTTCATTTCCTGTTGGGTATGTTGCACCAAGACTTCCATCAGCATCATTATCTAATAATGTTGTTGTTGAATTATCAGCAATCGTTCCATTTGAAAGAAGCTTCCAAGTAGAAGGATTAGCAACGGTGTTTCTGTAAACTTTTCTTCCTATTGTATCCTCTGCAAATATCGTGTCTGGACATAAAGGAATCATCGTTAAATTGACTTTTTTGCTCGATGTTGTGACTGAGTTAGATGGAGTGACAAATGTTGCTGTTTTTGTCGATGAATAACACGCAACCTTATAAGTATATGTTCCGTTAGGATTTCCTGCAGTTGATGAAGCAATAGCTAATGGAGCACCGAGATTTGTTGCAGAAGCACTGGAACCATCATATTTAACAGGATAATTATATCCATCCATGCCAATGGCTATATTCTTCCAAGTTAACCATTGCCATTTTCTGTCAGAATCTGTAACAGTATAAATAGAAGTAAAAACACCTGACTGATCATTTCCTTTCGATATTGTGTTCCCATAATTAACTAAAAGTATTTTATCTCCACTGTCGAGATAAAATCTATGCATTCCTGTTATTGGACTTGTTGCATGAGCAGTTCCGTATAATAAAAGCGGTTGTCTTTTTACAAGAGCTCCTTTTTTATCGTCAAATCTTATGTTTTGAACAACTGTTCCTTGATTTAATGGTAAAGAAAAACTATTTTGTTTTGAATTCAATCCTCCAGAGAAATCAGAAAAGACAGCCACATTTTCTATTTCGTTCTGTGCATAAGAATTAAAACAAAAATTACCTATTATAAGGACTGATATAAGAATCAGGCGACCTAAAGCTGACCTTGCCAATTTTGCCTCCTTGTAATGTTTTTTTACACCATTCAACATAAGATTGATACTCTATCATAGCCATAGACTTATCTTGATCTTTTCCTATCTTCATTTTAGCCCTGCCCTGAAGATATAACACTAACCCATAATGAAATGGAGTTAAATAAGATAACTGATTAAACGGTTCTTTATTATCATCATCAAAAGAATCAGGAATGAGAACACAATCAATGTCTATGTTAAGACCAGATTTTGAACACGGTCTATTAAATATTATGTTTTTTCCTCTCCTGAAATATTTATTCGGAACTCCAGAAGAATTATTCCTCCACCCTTTATTATCATTGTCTAATTGAGATTTTGAAACCATATCTAATCTTTTATTGTCATAAGATACTCCGCCACCAGGAAATTCGTCAATATCAACGAATTTAGGTTCGGCTAAAGTAACATCATAAACTTTAACATTTAATACAGAAGGAATTGTCACTGTTGAAACAATCATTCTCGCTTGGACGGCGAAGTTAATATTACCTTCTATTAACATTGAATTTATTTGAGCATCAGTCAAAACTCTTTCAGTAATCTCTGGATTTTCAATCCTAAATCTTGTCCTTAAATCAAGTCTATTCATATCTCTCCTTCATTTCTTTTTCTTTTGTTATAATAGGGAAAAGTCTTTCTTGTGAGTTATTAAGTATTTCTGTCCCTTTATATGAAACCTTATTAATTAAATCATTTATTCCATCTCTTAAATCAATAGCTTTTTCATTTCCTGTAGAAGCAACTAAATCCATAGCCTTATGCTTCAATCTAATAAGGTCAATAGAAAAATCTTTAAGAATATTTAATGAATTATGAGTCTCTTTTTTCATGATGTCTTTCGTGACATATTGTTTTTATTGATTCTATTTCTATGTTCTGATCGTGAACTTTTGTTATAACACCTTTTTTATCCATTGTCCCTAAAAGAGCTTCTTTAATTTCTTT
>Ga0208460_10001068_pt1 | contig 17136 bp, 10 predicted proteins | sample AD_STIC10_MetaG_FD_184436 | JGI IMG/M metagenome (GOLD analysis project Ga0208460, IMG submission 184436) | Active sludge microbial communities of municipal wastewater-treating anaerobic digesters from USA - AD_STIC10_MetaG (SPAdes) (version 2) | ecosystem: Engineered > Bioreactor > Anaerobic >... | reverse complement strand
GCTTACTCGTTGTCCGATTGTTGTATCGTTTTTATGTCTGTGTTCACCTGTCAAAATGGTTTACTCTCTGTTTAAGTTTTGGTTGTTTGTTCGTTCTTTGCACGGTCGTCCTACCATTGGCTATAACGGACCGGCGGTTGCTGTTCGGTGGCGATTTTATTCCTGAACTTTCCACGAAGAACAAAATTTTCAAAATTCACGTCACTGTCAAACGATGAACTGTCACGCCACTGACAGCAAATGCCTGTTATGCACTGGCGGTACTTGTCTGTCCGTAGGTTTCTGTCAAATTGCACTTTCATATTAAACTTGTCATTTCTATTTCTTAAAGCGTGGGAGAAAAATTTTGAAATTCTTCTCTTGGGCTGGCTTTGCAAGCTCTTTTAAAAACTTTGAATTTAGTGATGGCTGGTGCGGTTTTTAAATGTGCTTGCAAATGCGTTGGCTATTTCTTCTTTGTTTTCGTTTTTACTTCTTTCTTGTTTTCGTTTTCAGAAATATTCAATATAGTTTCGTCTCCTGCAATATTTCTAACTTTCATTCGTAAAGGTTTCTTTTCAAATGTTATTTTCCCATTCCAAAAGTCCTTTGATTTCTTTCCATTTGTTGCCAAATAGCCATTCTTGTCAATTTTTATTTCATAATCACTATACCAAATGCCTTCTATATTTGTGCAGTCAAGCGAAATCATTTCAATTAATTCAAGTCCGTTGTCGCTTATTTCAATTGGAACGAATTTTTTCTTTTTAGTTTTTTCTTCGGGTTCATCATCTCCATTGTTGCCGTTTTCAGTATCTCCGTTTTCATCATTCTCTTCATCACCATTTTCGCTTATTGTAAGTTGTTCTGCCTTTTTACTGTTTAATCCTTTCTTTTGATTGTATTCATCAATTTTCTGCATTAAACGGTCGCTGATGAATTTAGTAAACTCAATTTCGTTTTCTTTAACTTCATATTCAATAATATCGTTGATTACAACTTCATCTAAAATTTCTTTTAAGTCACGCAGTACAACTTTTACATCGGTATTATTGTATTCATCAATGAATTTCAGCAATTCCTTTTCATCGTCAATGTCAATATAGTAAACAAAAACTTGCTTAGTATTGTCGGGCAAATCGGGAATTGCTTCGTTGATTATGCGGTTCATTAAAGGTATGTCTAAAACCTTTGTGCTGTGGTCTAACAGGTTTGGAATGTAAACAGGAACTAAACCAAGTTTGCTATCGCTAATTGCACCCTCCCAAAAACTGTCTAAACTATCTTCGTTGCGTAAGCCGGTAATCAATGATTTTAATTTATCCATTGTTTGAATTGGATTACGGAAAAGAGATACACCGTCTTTTACATCTAAAATATCAAACTCTGCATTGACTTGTTTTAATCTATCTCTTACTGTTTGAATACTATTTACACCAACATCAACGTGTATAAAATTTCTGCCTAAATCATTCGCTACCTTTGCAGTTACTCCACTACCACCAAAAAAGTCGGCAACAAGCATTCCTTCATTGCTGCTGGCTTTGATGATGCGTTCAAGAAGCGCCTCTGGTTTTTGTGTACTATAATCTTCTCTTTCAGAATGGTCTTGAATAACATAAATATCATCCCACCAATCATTTATTGGAAGATAATCATCATCATCTAAATATTTTTTATACGTCTTGCCATCAGCGTGCTTGTATTCTTTAAATCTTCCATTTTCATCTTTTCCTGAAAATTTCTTAATTTGTTTATCTTCGAAAAGTTTTCCAATTTCTCTTGCATTGAAAAGCCATTCATCTCTTTTTGTATAGAAAAAAATTGTATCATGTTTTCTTTTATATTGCTTCGGGGACTTACCAGTTCCTTGATAGCACCATACAATTTCATTTCTAAAATAATCCTCTCCAAAGACCTCATCCATTAATATTTTAACATAATGCCCTATATGCCAATCAAGATGAACATAAATACTTGCAGTATCACTCATTATGCTTTTTATTGCAACAAGGTTCTCATACATCCAATTCAAGTAATCCTCTTTGTTCCAAATATCGCCATACATTTTTTCTTCAAATGCACGTAGTTCTTCAATGTCAAGTTGTTCTTCAGCTTTGGCAATTTTTTCTGCAAGTTTGGGATTACGGCGAATGTAAACTTTTTTAGCATAGTCGGCACCGCTTGCAAAAGGCGGGTCAATATAAACCAAATCAACCTTAATTCCTTTGTCTTTGAGATAAGCACAGGCAGAAAGACACTCGCCACGAATTACAAGATTACAAGGGTTATTTCCAATACTTTCAATTTTTTCAACTTCGTAAAGTGGAAGACCTCTTTTAACACGGTCAAATACTTTGTCGTTGTCTCTGTATCGAAGTACTCTGCGAGTGCGGACAAAGTTGTCTAAAATTGCTTGTCCCTCAACAGTGTTCGGAATATGTGAAATGTATTTTACTGGCATATATTTTAGTCTTTAAAAAATTCAACAATGGTTTCATTTAGTTTCGCAAGGTTATCATCAAACTTTGCATCGTCCTGTAAAAACAGGTATTCAAATTTCTTGTATCCGAATTTATCGTTATTCATTTGCAAAAACTCGGTTTCCATAAATTTCTTACGAAGTTTAAAAGTAGTCTGTTCAGCATAACCACTTCCCTTAGTTTCCACAATTAAAACTTTGGCTATTGCTTCATCCTTGCGTTTAATAATCAAAAAATCGGGAGTGTATAAACCAACTCTTTGGTAATTATTTCCTTTTTTAGCAAAGCATAAAATTCTAAAATCTGTAATGTGCTTTTCTCCGTTGTAATAAATTTCAAGTTTACGTTCATTAAATTCTTTAAGTGTTACAACCTCTTTCAGAAATTTTAATTCAAATCCACTTTGCCAAAAGTCGTAAGGCAGATAATGAAAAGTTTGATATTTTGATTTAACAGCAGGTGAAAAATCATATTGGGATTTATATTGGTTAAAGTCAGGAACAAAATTACCCATTCCTTGCTGTTCAAGGTTTTGCTTTATTATATCAAATGCTTTTCTTATTTCGGCTTCGTCTATTTCAAGAGAAGTATTTTTTGCATCAGTATCAATTATTTTCTTTGTTTCTTCAACACTTGGATATAGTTTATCATTTTTCGGAACAGATTGCAAATTCTCTACTATAAGCATTTGAGCAGTATCGGGGATGATTTCAGATTTTGTTTCAAAATTCCGTTTACAATGAAAAGCCAAACGAATTTCAGATTGAATTTTATTATGGCTATATAATTCATTGTAAAATCTTTTCTTTTTTTCTTCAACTGTGATTGTTTGGAATATCTTTTCAAGTTCTTTTTCAAATTTTATTAAGTCTTTTAACGAAATAGTATTAAAACCACCTTTTGCAATTTCAAACAACCAATTATAAAAATTAGCGGGTTCGCCTTTTACTTTGCTAACAAAATCTTTAGTCTTTTCATCTTTCTGACTTAATCCTCGCTGTACGATTACGGCTTTATTGAAACTGTCTTTGGGTTCAATGCTTTTAATTTTATTTTCGGGTTCAGGATTTTCTTCAATAGTAATGGTGTTGTATTCAACCTTTAATTGATAAAAATCTATTTTAGGAAGTTTAAGAAAATCTAATCTCGAAAATCTCTCAATCATTTCTGTTTTGTCCTGTTTTCCGAGATTATTTAATTCTTCAATGCTTGTGTGTTGTTCTTCTTTCAGTTGTTTGTCCAATGATTTTGCATTATCTTCATTCAACCAAATAATTGCAGTTTCTTGTTTGTCTCGGTCAACCTGTCGCAAACAACGGCAACTGGTTTGTAAAACCATATTTGTCGGGCAATCGCCTTTTTGAGAAAGAATAACACCTGTTAAACTTCTACAATCCCAACCTTCTTTACCAACCTGAACAAGCAGAATGATTTTTTTCTTTGAAAGTGGAGTGTCTAAAGAAGCAAATTCTGTTTCGTTTTCCTTTGGCAGTTTGTATTTCTTATTTCCTTTATGATATTTCAGAATTAAGTCAGGCGATATTTTCATTTCATCTGTTAGATAGGGAAAAACCTTTTCTTCCAGATTTTCAATGCTACCGCAATAAATAGCAATTTTCGCTATTGTACCATTATCGTAAACAGTCGTGTTATAGTGTTTGAAAAAGTCGTCAATACCTTTCTTGATAATTTGGACAGAAGTCAAACCGCTTACTTGCTCGACCCTCGGCTTTTTCAGGAATTTCTTAATTGCAGTTGTAAGCGGGTAATAAAAAACAGTGTTGGTTATTTGAGAAAATTTTATTTTGATTGTTTCCGTAATTTCAACTTCGTCTTTCTTACTTAAATAGGGCGTACCAGAGTAACCCAAAACACTATTAATATTTCCGTTAGTATTCCATTTCGTAACAACTTTCCTAAGTTTAATATCATCGGTTGCTGCGTGATGAACTTCATCAATATGTATTTGAAGATTTGGAATTTTACTTATTATGTTTCTTAACTCGTTTGCCTGTTTGTCTTTTTCGTCTTCCGTTTTTTCAAATAACTCACCTTGAGCTGTTAATTCAAGTCGGTCAAGTATTACTTTTTCAGCATTTACAACCATTACCAAGCCCATTAGTTCTTCAAATGGCTGATAATTATTGACCTTTTGAGCATTTGGATTTCTTGCTTTATTGCTTTTCTTACCTGTTTTTGGCTGGTCTAATATTTCAAACTTTATTAGATTTTTTAGTTTACTTGCAGACGGTTCAGGTATTATCCAAGTTGGGTCAAATTTTTCAATAGTTTTAATACTTGGCACAATGGAAGATTTCAAACCGGATGGAACAAGTATAATAAAGTTATGTGCGAAATTTTTATTATCAGGTTCGTTTAATGCAAAGTATAAATCCAAATAAATTATTGATGCCATTAAAAAGGTTTTTCCTGCACCCATTGGCAAACTGAAAAGGTAGTCTGAATAATCTATTCCGTAAAAAATTCGTTTGATTATGTTTTCATAATCTATCTTGTCAGAATTATTGATGATATATTTTTCTAAGTCAGGCAACAATGTTTCAGTACCATTACCATTTTTAACTTTAAATCTTGAAAAGTCAAGCAATGATTTCGCTGCTTTATTATTTTCAAATATTTCTCTTGCTGTTTGGTTAATATTCAGTTTAGATAAATCGTCACCGTTTGAAAAGAAACCATCTGAGAATAGTTCCCAAAGTGGCTTGTTTTGTCCTTTTATTTTGAGAAACAAATATGTTTCAATGGCTTCGTATTGGGCTTCCCTTAACTGTCCTTTATTTTTGATGTAATCAATGATTGGTCTGATTGTACATTCATCAGAGTTAAGCCATTGATTTTTATGATATTCTATAATCGTCTGAAGCATTTCAAATTCAATTAATTAAAAGTCCAAAAGTACTAAAAAAATGTGGGTTGGCAAGAAATGGCTCTTTTGATTTTGCAGAAGGGTTTGCTTTGTGTGTCGGGGCAAAAGCAAATGTGCCATTTGTGTGTAGGCAAAAGAATTTCAAAATTTTTGTGCGGTGGGATATTTGTCTTTCAAAGTCTTTTTTCATTCCAAGTTTAATATTCCATTTTCATTGTCAATTTGCTGTGTCGTTGTCTTTTTTCCGCTTGTGCATAACTCGTTTATACCCGCTACTTCATTGCCCCAATACACCCCAAGCGGACGGATAGGCGCAACCGGGTTGCATACTATTTCTCAATAGTATGGTTAAAGATATAAAACATATTAATTTTAAATAGCCAAAACCATAAACTATAAACTGTCAAAAGGATTTTTAATACACTGAATGCTTTTAGTGGTTACATGGGTATATATTTCGGTGGTTTTGCTGCTTTAATGCCCTAAAAGTTCTTGGATGCAGCGCAAATCGGCACTCACCTTAAGTAAATGCGATGGGGAATTGAGAACGGATTGTTGGTGAAGGGCAAACAAAAAACCCTACGCAAGCATTTGTAGCGCAGGGTGTGGTTGACCTACCAGGACTCGAACCTAGACTAACAGAACCAAAATCTGCTGTGCTGCCATTACACCATAGGTCAATCCAAATAAATTTTGGCGGTGCAAATATAGATTCTTTTTTTTGAGTAACAAAAAACCCTACAATTATTCTCTATTGCTCTACCAGCTCATCATCTTTCATAACCCATGTTTTGCCAACCAATTCATCGGGCCATTTAAATGTGTAGTCTTGATCGGAACTTATGAGCATTTCAACACTTTTGTCTAAATAAATGGCTTTCCCTTCAGGGATATTTATGGTTATGGATACTTCCTGAGCCCGCCATTTATCGCCCTTCGACAGGAAAAAGTAAGGGTATAGATTAAGCGTTGAGCCTTCCAGCTCATATTTTAAAGATATCCTCTTGGCGCTGTTCCGGGCCGACAGCTTTGTTCCCCCCCTCGATATTTTTACCACAACCAATTCAAATTTTTCGCCTGATGCTTTGCCAAAGTACAACTTGGGTTTTCCAACAACGGAAGTGGTTTCGTTATCGATTGCCACGGTATAGTGATCAAATCGTATGGGTTTTTCAGGAATTACAAGAGTAGAATCAAGGGGCTGGGTTGTTAAAGTAAGCGTTTTGATTTCCGTTTCAGAAGTGATAAGTTCAGTTTGCTCTTTAACACTTTCACGTATGGTAAAACTTCGGGCTTGCATGAATACCACAAAAGCCAGTACCAAAAACGAGACAATCCAGGCCGATGCAGATAAAACGAAAAATACACTATCCCGCACCTTAAAACGTAAAACCATTCGAAGTCCCACATAAATAATGGCAAGAAGTGGTATGGCCACTATAAGAAAAACGGGAATGGAAACCCACAGCATGGATCCCAGATCGAATGTTGATCTTAAGAATTCACTCAATGCCAATTCGGTATAGCTGGGCGAAAACTCAGAAATTACAACCCCTCCAAAAAATATTGAGCCAATGGCTGCAGTAATACCAAGCAGGCCGACGCAGATAAAAGTTATGGCAAGGATTACCCCAATGGCCTTGAAAAGACCCGCCAAAGCAACGCCCAGGGCGATGAATATTTTTCCAAAAAATGAAAATATCTTTTCAAAAAAGGTTGACACATTCCGTTTGTTCAGGTTCTCTTTCACCTGCTGATACTCTCTCTTTATGTTCTTTTCAAGGTTATCGAAATTAATCGCTTCACCGCGCATTTCCATTCGCTGGCGAGTGGTTTCGGCCTTAGGCAGGGATATCCAGAAGATAATATAGGCCAAAAGCCCAAATCCATTGGCAAAGGTTAGTATGATGAACAGGATACGGAACACCAATGGATCAATACCGAAATAGGCTCCAAGTCCGGCCCCGATACCGGCAATGGCAGCATTATCGGGATCCCTGTAGAGCCGTTTTTTGGTATCGCTTTTATAGGTACTGCTATCGCTTTGGCTTGTGGTTTCACCCTCGTCGCTGACAATTTGTTCGGGTTCGCCCAAAATGGCTATCACCCGGTTCACCATATCTAAAGTTATTACTTGGGTACGACCAAGCATCTCGGTCAATAGTTCGCCTGCCCTTTCTTCAATGTCATTCACTATTTCATCGGTTTCGGGCGAATTGCCAAGGTGATTTTTCAGGGATTTGATATACCCGTCCAAAGCGTCAAATGCGTCCTCTTCAATGTCGAAGGCTACTCCACCAAGGCTTATTTTCACTGTTTTCTTCATGTTGTCGTTTGTTATAGGTTGTTTCTAATGGCATTCACGGTTTCTACCAGCGTATCCCACCCCGATTCCAACTCGGCCAGAAATTCTTTCCCCTTTTCGGTAATGGAATAGTATTTACGAGGAGGGCCCTGAGGCGATTCCTCCCACCGGTAGCTCAGCAACCCGGCATTCTTCTGCCGGTTCAACAGGGGGTACAATGTCCCTTCTACCACTATCATTTGCGACTCTTTGAGCTTATTAATCAAATCGGTGGTGTAGGCATCCCCACGCGAAAGCAAGGATAGTATGCATAGTTCAAGTACCCCTTTACGCATTTGAGCGTTGGCATTTTCAACTTTCATTGCAGTATGATTTTATGTTTTTATTCGTCCTGGAAAGATCTTCCTATGTTCTCAGCATTTACCGGCTCTCCCTTCATTTCAAGTTTTTCGGCCACTGTTAATGCCTTTGGTATTGCTATCCAAAGTATTATGTAAATAAGCAGTCCTCCTCCTCCCCAAAAGAAGATAATGATAAACAGAACCCTGATTAATGCTACCTCAATATTCCAGTAATATCCTAATCCGGAACAGACGCCGGCAATTACTGAGCCGTCAGGATCCCTGTAAAGCCGTTTTTTGACCCTTTCGCCACTGTAGAACGATCCTGTGGTGTTTGTGTCATCGTTGCTCTCCATGTCTGATGGCTCCCCCATTATCTCGATTACACGGTTTACCTCGCTTAGGGTAATAACCATATCGGGTGAGGTTAGCCTTTCTTTAAAATGTTCGGCCATCCTGCTCTCAATATCTGCCATAATTTCTCTGCGATCCTTATCCGAACGGAAATGGATTTCGAGTTTATTAATGTAGGCGGACAAGCGGTGGTAGGCATCTTCTGCAAGGTGGAAGACCATACCCCCAAGACTCACGGAAATGTTTCTTTTCATTTTTATTATACTTTGTTAAGGATAGTAATATTTTTCTGCAAATATAAATAGTAAATTAATACCATGCAATACATAGTATATGTTTTTTAAAAATATTTATTTTTTTTAAGTAAAAGAATATCTATTAATTACAGTCATGCGGAATTTGTTGTAGGTGTTGTCTCTTAAAAATCCTATCTTTATAGTGATAAAAAATGCATGTTATGAACAGTAAAGGCATACTGAATAAAATGACCTTTGTGAATAAAGGGAGTGAGTTCAATATAATTCCGAGCTATGAGTTGGAAATGGGCTCAACAAAGCTTGATTTATCGGATATTATAGGCAAATCTATAAATCTAAGATTTTTAAACAGAATTACTTGCATTAGCTGCGGTAGGGACACTAAAAAATCGTACGGCCAGGGGTATTGTTACCCCTGTTTTATATCAGTACCACAAACGGAAGAGTGTGTTTTCCGCCCTGAGCTTTGCAGAGCGCATGAGGGGGAGGCGCGCGACATGAAATATGCAGAACAGAACTGCTTAGTTGACCAGTACGTTTACCTGGCGTTATCGGGAGGGCTTAAGGTAGGAGTCACACGGTATCATCAGGTACCCATTCGATGGGTAGATCAGGGTGCGGTAAGGGCCATTAAGGTAGCCATAGCCCAAAACAGGTACCTGGCCGGTTTGATAGAGGTTGAACTGAAAAAAATATATGCCGATAAAACCAATTGGCGCAAAATGCTGATGGGCAATGATCCCTGGCAGGATTTGACCGAAAAGAAGCGGATTGCTATAGAATATATTGAAAGGCAAGGCCTTAGTTTTCGCATGGCTGATGATAATGAATATTCAATTCAGTATCCTGTTAAATCATTCCCCTCAAAGATTATCTCCCTTAATCTTGATACCGACACTCAAGTCAGCGGAGAGGTTGTTGGGATTAAGGGGCAATACCTGATCTTTGCAACAGGTCATGTGCTAAACATCCGAAAATTTTCAGGCTACCACGTGGAAATCAGCTATTAGACGTTTTTCTTTATGCAATGTGTTACAACCGATGCAAAGTGCTAAGCATTATCGGTGTGTGCAGTAATGTCGTTGGATAGTTTCAGAATTTTGTAAACCTCACCGTTGGCATCGTGAATAGGAGTATACGTTTCATGGAAAGTGTAATTCTTCCCGGCAATGGTAAAGCAGGTAGTTTGCTTTTGGATATGGCCATTGCGGAGGTTGGCCCAAAATTCATTGTAGCTGCTCCTTTGCTGATCGCTCATCACCAGATTTTCTGAATGATGCCGCCCAATGGCATCTTCGCGCTTAATCCCCTGTAAATCCAGATAAGCTTTATTCATGTTGATAACATAACCATTGGTGTCATATTCAGCCACATAAGAAGAGGCGTTGATGGCCTCAACAAGCCCTTCCATCTCAGACGCTTTTCTTGCCGATTCTTCCTGAGTAGCCTGCAATTCCTCCATATTCTGTCGCATCTCTTCCTCCTGTGCTTTCAATATCTCCGATTGCTCCTGAGACACTCTGAGTAGCTCGGCAGTTTTCTGATTTATTCTCACTGTTCGCAGGGCCGACGCTATGCTTTCGGCTATTTTTTCCATAAACTCTATCTCATGGGGAAGAAATTTTTTGAGGGAGGCCAGTTCGATGACACCAAGCACGTCCTCATCGATTTTAAGAGGTATAAGAAGGACTGAATTGGGGCGGGCTCCGCCAAGCCCGGAGGTGATTTCTATATAGTTATCGGGTACTTCCAAAAGGTAAATGGTTTCTTTCTCCACAGCACACGAGCCCACAAGACCTTCACCCTCTTGAAAACTTCTTTCGATATACCTTATCCTGTCGTAGGCGAATGCCGAAACCAAATCGTAAGTTACTTCTCCTTGGTTTTCGTTGGCAATAAATAATCCCCCAAGATTTGCTTTTAAATACCAAACTATATTCTTTATCAGCTCATCCCCTAATTTTACCAGGTCGTCGTTATTCTGCCTAAGAATTTCAGCAAATTTGGCTAATCCTTCGTTTATCCACGATCTCTTTTCTTCTTCTTCCTTCCGGTTTCTCTCCTCTTCACGGGCTTTCTTCAGGCTGTCTCGCATTTCGATAAGCGATTTTCCTAAAACATCATCCTCGTCGAGGAGATCCAAATCCTTATCCAGTTCTCCCTTGCCAATGCTTTTGGCAAATTCTGTTTTAACCAGTAGCCCATCAATTGACAATGAGAGTGCTTTTGCCATTACCGATATTTCGTCACCGGAGTTAATGTCGAAATAAAATGAGTTATCAATTTTGCCTCTGGCCAACTGAGAGAGCATTTCGGTAACTTGTTTAATGGGCTTGGTTATATTATTGGCAAGGTAAAAAATAATGAGTATCAGAATAAGCAAGCCACCAACACCCACTAAAATCCCAATGTTGAGATTACGATTGGCTTCGGCCAGGATAATATTTTCCGGGACCATAATGCCCAGCGACCAGGGAGTTTGAGTTCTGCCAATGACTATTGGAGAGAATGAGTAGTACATTTTTTCTCCATCGCCATTGGAAGATGTGAAGTTAAAATTTTCACCCTTTTTTATTTTTTCCAATATTCGGTATTGAGAATTGAGCTGCGGGTAAACCTCTGCAATGTTTTTACTAAATATAGTGGAATCGGGATGGGCAACGAACGTTCCATTGTATGAAATCAGAAAGGCATCGCATTGAGGATAAGGTTTAATATCGCAAATTAAATTTTGAAAACGTCCAAGAAATAGATCGATACCAACAAGCCCAATGAATCGCCCGTTTACAAACATTGGAGTTGCCAGCGAAGTCATCAGCCCTCCCTTTTGCAATGCCGACAGGTATGGTTCAAGAATGGTTTCCTTTCCCGCATTTTTCAATATGGCATATGTTTCGGGGTCGCCGTCTAGGCTGCGCTTTTCGTATTTCGATAATAGCTTGCCATTTTCATGGTAAAAAATATGAATCCATCTTCCGTAGGGTTTATCCCAATCGGGGTATAGGTATGTAAATTCCCAGCTATCCCAGATGGCATCAATATGCTTATTGTCAGTTATTATTTGCTTATACATTCCCATGATTAGCTCTCTCCACTTATCGAAATCCATCCTTTTATGCTCCAGGAATGATCGAGCAAGAGTTCGGGTAATGGTTAAGTCGCTGTTCAGCCAATTTTCTACAACGGCCGAATAGTTGTCGGTATATGAATTGGTCAGTTTAATAGCGCTGTTATACAAATTCTTTTTACCCGACAGGCTGAAATAACCAATGGTAAGCGAGAATAATAATACCGATGTGCCCAGAATCAATACTAAAATTTTCTGGCTAATTGAGAGCTTAACTTTCATTGCCGTTGTTCTATGGATAAACAGGGTTTAAGGCCATAAACATAGTAAAAAAAATCATACTTAATTCTTCGCGCCTTATTGATTTGCTAAATATGACCTGCAAAGTGGGACAAATCTAATTATATCGTTATGATAATTGATAGAATATTGATAAATTTGACCCCTTCAAATTTGTGGCATCTACACTGAATAGTATGGTAACCAACGATAGGAGCGATAGGGTTAAGATATTAAAATCCATCCAGCTGTTTAGCGCTATGGATAACGCTATGCTGTTGGAAATTTCCAAGTCTCTGACTACTGTTAATCTTAATAAAGGGGAAATTTTATTTAAAAATGGAGATCTTGATTACGCTCTTTACCTCATCGAGAAAGGAAAGGTAAAAGTGCACGTTGGAACCCATATTTATGCTTACTTTGGGAAGAATCAGTATATCGGAGAGTATTCGCTTTTAGACTCATCTCCCCGTAGCGCTTCGGTAACAGCAGTTGATAACTCCCAGCTGTTACGTTTCGATCAGAAGGATTTTTTAAAGTTAATTGACAAGCAGCCTGAAATTTCCCGTTCTCTACTCAAAGGATTGGTACACAGGTTAAGGGATTACAACACCATAGAGGTTGAGCTTACCAAAAAGAATATCGAAATTGAGAAACAGAGAAAAGAGTTGGAGAGGCAGCGCATGGAATTGGAATCGCTCAACTCTACAAAGGATAAATTTTTTGCCATCATTGCGCACGATTTAAAAAATCCATTCAGCACAGTTCTGGGCATTAGCGAATTGCTTGCCCGTGAGTTTGAATCGTTTGATCCGGATAGCCTTAAAAATTTTATAACTCAGATTTATAAGTATTCAAACAACACATACAACCTGTTGGAGAACCTGCTGCAGTGGTCGATGCTGCAAACCGGTCGCATGCCTTTGCGTCCGTCCATTGTCAATGTAATGGATATAGTTCAGGAGAATGTTGAATTGCTTTCCGGGAATGCTAAGCAAAAAAATATTCGAATTACCATTTCCAAGAGTAGCGACTGCTATGCTTATGTCGATGTAAACCAGATTACTACCGTCGTTAGAAACCTGCTTTCAAATGCCATTAAGTTCACAGAGATCAATGGAAAGATTAATATCAAAGTGAAATCTAAAAACGGGTTCTGGGTTGTATCGGTTGAGGACAATGGCATAGGCATTGCCGAAAAAGACATGAATCGTTTATTCCTGCTGGACTCCAACCCCACCACCATCGGGACTTCACAGGAAAAGGGAACGGGACTGGGTTTAATTCTCTCCAGGGAGTTCGTTGAGCGAAACGGGGGAAAAATTTGGGTGCAAAGCCAGATTGGCGTTGGAACAACTTTTTCTTTCTGCGTGCCCAAAGGGCAAATGGAGCATACAGAGTAACCCTTTTTTTACATTTGAAAAATAGCAAATAACCACTGGGAGTTATATTTTAATGCCCAGAATGGTTACATCATCAACCTGAAACGAACTTCCCATCCAGCTGTCGAAGGCATTATGTAATATCTCCTGTTGCTCCGCAAAGGGTTTCATGCTGTTTGAAATAATACCTTTTTTCAGCTTCACGGATCCATATTTGCTGTGTTTACTTCCTCCAAGTTGATCGGCAAAGCCATCGGTTGCAAGGTAAATGGTGGCTTTGGTATTTTTCAGCGAGAGGCTGTGGTTTGTGAAAGCGCTCATTCGGGGCGAATGCCCAACGGGCATTATATCGCCGTTGATTTCGTATAAAACCCTGCCATTTTCAGAAATTTGCTTTGCAGAGTCTTTTATCTTGTCAAGCGTAGTTTCATCGTCCGATACAATCCATAACGGAATTTTTGCTCCGGCATACTGAAGTTCGCGTGTTTTCAAATTGAAGGAACACAACGCTATATCCAATCCATCCTTATGCAGATGCTCAACATCGTTCTGGCTAAGCGATTCGATAACACTTGAGCGTAGGTGCCCAAGAATTTCTCCGGGTTTCGTTATTCTGTGCCTGACAACAATGTCGTTCAGCGCGGTGATCCCCAAAATACTCATAAATGCTCCCGGCACCCCGTGTCCGGTACAATCGGCCACGCAAAGAATCTGATGTTCATCAAAGCAGGTAGCCCAGTAAAAATCACCGCTGACCAATTCGCAGGGTTTCATTAGCACAAAATAATTGGGGCTGATTTGCCTAAGCACTTTCTCGGACGGAAGAATGGCTGCCTGTATGCTTTGGGCATAGCGAAGGCTATGGGTTGTATTTTCGTGGAATCGCTCCAGCAAATAATTCTGGTCCTGAAGCATGTCACGCTGATTTTCAATCTCATCTCGCTGGGTAATAATCTCTTCCTTTTGTTGATTGATTTCAGCATTCTGCCGTGTAAGGAGTTGATTTAGCCTTTTTCTCCTGATATTGTTCAAGTAGAGTAACACTGTGAATATCAGCATCAATAAAAGCCCTATGAGTGTAATGTGCTGCACAAAGGATTTTCGCCTTAGCTCAAGCCGGTTGATCTCTTCGGATTGTTTTAGCAGCTCAATCTCTTTCTCTTTTCGTTCCGTTTCGAATTGGGTTAAAAGTTTATCAATGTTCTCCTGTCGGGAAACATTGCCTATGGAATCTTTTATAACGGAATACTTGTTAAGCCATTCGTAGGCATTACTACAATCGCCCAGCTTATCATAATATTTCCAAAGGAGTCGATAACCGGTTTCGATAAGCCGGTCGTAGCCATTCTTTTTGGAAATTTCAAGGCATTTGTCAATGCGGTTTTTGGCTAGCGAGGGTTTGTCGAGCATGAGGTAAAGATAGGCTATATCACTATTAACCTGTGCAATGGAGTACAGATTTTGAGTGGAGTTGAAAAGAGAATCGGCATTAAGAAGGTACTTTAAAGCTTTGTCGGTTTGCAATAGTTCGGCATGTATATTTCCTAAATTTGCCAAACACTGCGCTTCGTTGAACTGCATATTCCCTATGGCTTTATACTGTTTTAGGGCTTTGTTGTAATAAAATATGGCCGAATCAGGAACTTGCAGCTGTTTATAGCAGTTACCGATGTTCATACTTGAAATGGCCTCTCCTGATCGCCTCTCAAGCGCAATGAACAGCCTGCTTGCTTTTTTGTAGAAAACAATACCCTCATTATAGTTTTTATTCTGGTAGTAAAGATTTCCCAAGCGGCCATAAAGCACTGCCATTTCAGATACGTTTTTATTCTCATCCAGATAGCTGATGGCCCTGGTGTAATTTTCAATGGCCTTACTTAAATCGCCTTTTTGAGCGTAGCAATTGCCAATATTACTGATAATCCTTGCGACGATAACCGGATCTGTTTTTTCATTTGTATTTTGTAGTGTAGTTTGCATGGTGTGCAGCGCTTCTTCGAAATGCCCAAGGTCAAATGAGAGATTGCTGCGGATAATTTGATTGTTTAAATAATCATCATTTACCTTGGTTTTCGTAATCAGCCCGTCGGCCTTATCGATATGGAAAAAGGCCGAATCGGGATTGGAAGTCCAAAACAGTTTTGCAATTTCAATATGGGTTTTAGCCAGAACATGAATGTCGTTGGTTTGCCTCAAAATGGTGTAAAGGCTATCGAGTTGACGATCTGTGGCACGTGTGCAAATCGGATTGCACAGGTATAATGCAAACAGAAATAAAAATACTTTTATTGATGAATGGCTGTTAAAGGCTTGCGACAGAATGGTTTTCATATGCACTATGGCGTAAGGGGTTAATGGTAATTATTTACGATACAGCAACCAGTTAAAATGGGCACAGGAACGATTGTTTCACGAAAAAAGCCAGAGCAATTTACTGCAAAAAATTGAATTAATTGAAAAGGTTAAGATTCAATAGTGAAAAAAACTATTCCGTAAGGAAATCTGCTATTACCCCATCGGAAACGATAAACTTTTTCGGTTTAATTCTATAATTAGAATCGCATTTTTCCAGTATTTCCAGCTGCATGTATTTATTGGCAACCCTTTCTATTCTGTTGGCCTGATCAATGCCAAATGTTCCGGCTATGTAGCCATTATCTATCCCCCATATGGTTCTGAGGGAGGTTAGCAGATACTCATTAAGTATATCCTTCTCTGATAACAGCTCGTTTTCAGCCTCAATGCTACCTTTTTTTATGGCATTTATCCAAGCATCAACCGACCTTGGGTTCCACGCTCTTGAGGTTTTGTTGTATGAATGTGCCGAGGGGCCTAATCCAAGGTAGGGAATCTGTTTCCAGTAGGCTGTGTTGTGCCTTGAGAAATAGCCCTCTTTCCCCAGGTTTGAAATTTCATAATGGATAAACCCATTTTGAGAGGCCAAATCGTGGAGCAGATCAAACTGCTCAACGCTCACCGCTTCGTCAACGGGGGTTACCCGACCCATGAATACCTTTCGTTGGAGTGGCGTTCCCTCTTCGTATATGATGTGATAGCACGAAAGGTGCTGTATGGGCAGCCTGAATGCCTTTCTTAGGTTCGATTCCCAAACGTTTGTGCTGGAATAGGGTAGCCCATAAATCAAATCGATGCTGATATTGTTGAAGCCCAGTTGGCTTGCCATATCCACGGCATTCGTTGCCTGTTTCGCGTTGTGCCTTCGGCCAAGCTGTTGCAGGTCGTTATCGTCGAAGGATTGAACCCCGAGGCTGAGCCTGTTGAAGCCTATGTCCAGCAGCGACCTTATGTACCCGGGATTGAGGTCGTCGGGATTTGCCTCCAGGGTTATCTCCGGCAACGGGGAGATGGAAAAGGTTTTTGCAATGCCATTCAGCATGGTAGCAATACGGTCGGCCGTCAGCAACGACGGGGTACCGCCCCCAAAATAGACCGTTTCGATGGGTTCGGTTGGCAAATAGTCTTTTCGCAACCGCAACTCCTCAAGAATCAGGTTTGCAAATTCATTCATGCCCCGGGCATCTTCCACGGAGAAAAAATCGCAGTAGTGGCATTTGCGCTTGCAGTACGGAACATGAATGTATATACCCGACATTATTTGCCTTCTAAGCCTTTTTCAATGGTAAAGCGGTTATCTTTGCAAAAATAGCTGAATATTATGAAACACCCATGATAGTGCATAAGCACAAACACGGATGAAAATTGAGTCGCGAACTGTGTACCTTTGAACAAAAAAGGACATGGCAAAACGAACAGTTGAATTTGAACAGGTCATTGAGAGAGG
>Ga0208460_10001067_pt1 | contig 17143 bp, 20 predicted proteins | sample AD_STIC10_MetaG_FD_184436 | JGI IMG/M metagenome (GOLD analysis project Ga0208460, IMG submission 184436) | Active sludge microbial communities of municipal wastewater-treating anaerobic digesters from USA - AD_STIC10_MetaG (SPAdes) (version 2) | ecosystem: Engineered > Bioreactor > Anaerobic >... | reverse complement strand
CGAGATACTGCTTCACCAGATCCGGGTACTCGCGAACGGCTTCGGAGATCGACATGAAGATGACGCCGGACTTTGCCAGTTCGGCGCGGAAAGTGGTTGCGACGCTGACGCTGTCGAAGACGGCATCCACAGCGACGCGCGGCGTTTCACGGGCCTCGGCCGCAGAGCCGAGCGCGCCTTCGACGCCGAGGAGCACTTCCTGCTCGCGGAGAGGAATGCCGAGCTTGGCGTAGGTTTCGAGGATCTCTTTCGGAACGTCGTCGATCGTCTTGTACTTCGCGGCGCCTTTCGGCTCGGCGTAATAGTGCGCGTCCTGGTAGTCGATCTTGGGATAGTTGATCATCGCCCAGGTCGGCTCGATCATTTCCTTCCAGCGTTGGAAAGCCTCGAGCCGCCATTGCAGCATCCACTCCGGCTCTTCCTTCTTGGCGGAGATGTAGCGGACGGTGTCTTCGCTCAAGCCCTTGGGGGCCAGCTCCATCTCGATGTCGGTGACGAAGCCTTCGGCGTACTTGTCGGATTCAAGCGCACGGGCAGCATCGACCGTTCCCTGGTCGATGCCTTCCTTCACCAGAATTTCCTTACCCTCAGACATGCGTATCCAGTTTCACCAGTTGCGGCCGCGCGCGGGCCGCGTGCCTAATCCAGGCTTCCGCCAGCGCATCGAAATCCTGCCAGACGGTTGCCCAGCCGAAGCTCGCCCGGATGGCGGAGCGTGCGGCGGTATCGCCGAGGCCCATCGCGGTCAACACGCGGCTGGGTTTCACCTTGCCCGACGAACAGGCCGAACCGGCGCTGACGGCGAAACCCGCCAGATCCAGGCCCATTATCTGGGTCTCCGAGGGCAGTCCTTCAACACCGAAGCATGAAACGCCCGCGACCCGCGCGGCGCCAGAACCATGGACCTGCAGGCTGGGCGCGGCCGCTTTCAGCTTTTCTTCCATCCGGTCGCGATGCTCGGCCAGCGCCTGATAGGCGCCGAGGCCGTTGGCGGAGGTCGCCACGGTGACAGCAGCGGCAAAGCCCGCAATGCCTGCAACGTTTTCGGTGCCGGACCTGCGGCCGAACTCCTGCCCGCCGCCTGTCTGGATAGCGCTGAAGGATGCGCCCGGCTTCACGTAGAATGCGCCCATGCCCTGTGGCCCACCGATCTTGTGGGCCGAGAGCGAAAGGTAATCGACGTCGAGATCGATGATGGAAACGGGAATCTTGCCGAGCGCCTGGATCGCATCGCAATGGATCAGGCCGCCTGCTTTGTGAACGATCTCGGCAGCCTCCGCGACCGGCTGGATAACGCCGGTCTCGTTGTTGACGAGCATCAGCGAGACAATGGGGCGAAGGCCCAGCCTCACCACAGTCTCCACATCGGTCTTGAGCGAGTCCAGATCAACGACACCGTTGGACGCGACAAACCACTTGTAGTCGTCTCCGTCAGACGCAAGCGCCTCGACCGCATCATGCTCTATGCGAGAAACAAGAATGCAGAGCCTGCCATCAGCGAGGAAAGAACCACGCAAAGGGGCCTGCGCGGCCTCTGTCCCGCCGCCGGTGAAAGCAATGTCATCGCGGCAGGCGCCGATGGCCGCCGCGATCGCTTCGCGCGCGCCTTCGACCAACGCCCGCGCCTTGCGGCCTTCGGCGTGAACCGAGGATGGGTTGCCGGTGAGGCTCAACGCCGCAACCATGGCAGCTTTCGCCTCTGGGCGAAGCGGGGCGGTGGCGTTGTAATCTGCGTAGATGCGGGGGCCGGAGCTCATGTCCGGGCGTCTTACGCCAATTCTCAGGGAGCCGACAGGCCGCCATTCATCCGGGAGGGCGAAAGGTCGGAAAACTTGCCATTTATCTTGCCGGAGATGACATCCGCTATCGTGACCCCTTCAAGGAAGTCGCGGATATGCTCGTCCAGAGCGAGCCAGAGAGGCGCGGAGACATGGCCGCCGCCGATCCAGTCGCGCCCCTGCCCCTGATCGGCGTTTCCGCTTTCCTCGACCGCACGGAATATCTCGCCAACCGTGATTTCCTCGGCCTGGCGCTGCAGACGGTAGCCGCCGCCGGGGCCGCGGGACGAGACGACCAGTCCCGCCCGACGGAGCATGGAGAACAACTGCTCGAGGTAGGAGAGAGAAATCTGCTGTCTTTCAGCAACTTCGGCTAGGGCGACGGGCCGGCTGGATGAATTTCCGGCTACATCCAGAAGGGCAATCACCGCATACCGCCCCTTGGAACCAACTCTCATACGCAAGCCTTCCACGCGAACCAGAGAAATTTTCCCCGAGTTTCGTGTGGTTTACGGTCGGTAAGTCGGAGCGGATCACACGAAATACTTGAAATCAGAGTCCAAAATGGTGTTTGACGGGCCCCTTGGGCCTCCAGCCCATGAAACGCCCCTTGTCGGGCCCGATCGCGCGAGCACCCCATGGCCGAACTGATCATCTCCGGACCTGCTGGCCGGATCGAGGCACGGTATGTTCCGGCCCCAGGCGACAACCCGCCCATCGCCCTGATCCTGCACCCCCACCCGAAAGCCGGCGGCACGATGCAGGACCCGGTGACGATCACCCTGTTCGAGATGTTCGCCGCCCATGGCTTCTCGACCATGCGTTTCAACTTCCGGGGCGTCGGCCGCAGCCAGGGCACGTTCGATGCCGGCGTCGCCGAACTTTCGGATGCCGCCTATGTGCTCGACCATCTCGAGTCGCTGAATGAAGCGCCGAGCCAGTGCTGGGTCGCGGGCTCGTCTTTCGGCGCCTACATCTGCCTCCAGCTTCTGATGCGCCGGCCGGAGATCGACGGCTTCGTCGCGGTGGCGCCGCCGGCCAACCATTACGACCTGTCCTTCCTCGCGCCCTGCCCGGCTTCGGGCATCATCATCTCGGGCGACAAGGACGTTGTGGCGCCGCCCGCCGACATCGACCGCTCGCTGACCAAGGTGCGCGTGCAGAAGGGCGAGATCATCGACCGCGCCACTGTGACCGGCGCCAACCACTTCTTCCAGGGCAAGCTGGACGAGATGGAGAAGACCGCCGCCGCGTATCTCAAGCGCCGCATGAAGGCGTTCGAGAAAGCGCAAAAGGAAGCGGCCGAGGCAAAAGCCATCAAGGACGCCGCCAAGCTGCCGCCGCCGAAACCGGCCTGACGCTTTCAAGCCAGGGGGAAACACGATGGCCATCAGCGACGCAACATCCCTGGATGCTCTCGGCATCGAGCCGGGCACCGGACATGCGTTGCTGGTGATCGTGGATGATCTCGACTGGTCCGATCCGGTCGCGCATCTCAATGCGCTCCAGCAGAAGATCGCGGCCTACATGATGTTTGCGCAGAGCGAGCAGCTTGATCGCGAGTTGCCCGAAGGCGTGGGACGCAAGCGGAAGATCGGCGTGATCATGCAGTACGAGCCGCCGGCGGACATCATCCCGATCATCGACGGACTTGGCGCGCAGCTGGCCTCCATGGAGATGGAGTTCGGCTATGGGCCGCTGCCGGATGGCTACGATCAGCCTGCCTAGTCCTGTTCGATCAGTGGATTGAGTTGAACTTCGCTGGCGCGCAAGACTGTTAAAGCACGCGCTGGAAAATCGCTGCGCGAGCTCGCGAAGATGAGCCGACCTCGCCGTATTTCGTGCACGAACAGATAGGCATGTTCATAGTCGTCGTCTGACGCCTTTTGTTCGACTCCACCCGAGTCATCACATGCGATCACGACGAAACCATCCTGATCGAGAACATGTTCGCAATACCTGCGAAGCACCTCGAAAGGGCATGGGCCAATTTTGGGATACAGATCATCGCTTACGATAGCGGGCGGCTGGTCGGACCAAACGACATACTCATGCAACAGGCAGCTGCATTCCATCGCCGCCGCATCCCCCTTTCGGCCAGCATAGTAAATATGAGCCATCTTGGAGAGCGGAGGCGGAGTCCACGCAGCCTTCTCAATGCCCAGCTCGCCGGGCTCAACGTCGGCAATAGGCAGGGGATGCGTAGCGCCGATGTAAACTGCTAGGCACATGCCCTTCCCCAACTTGACGTTCCGCCGCCTCGCTGCGTATCTACCACCCATGTCGCACCGCGCCACCCACCTCGCGTATTACTGCCGCACGCTTTCATAGCGGGCGGTGCGATCATGCATGCCGCCCTGACCGGCGGCGATGTGAGATGGCCTCCGGTCGACAAGACCTTTAGGAGCCTCTCGTGACCCTCGATGCAGCAGCCCAGAAGTCGACCTTCCTGCGGGAAATGATCGGCCGCGGCCATGTTTACCAGATCACCGACGAGAAGGGTCTGGATGAGTACGCGGCAGGCGGCGTGGCGTGCGGCTATATCGGCTTCGATGCGACGGCGAAGTCGCTGCATGTCGGGTCGCTGGTGCAGATCATGAACCTGCGCCGCCTGCAGCAGGCGGGCGGGAAGCCGATCGTACTGATGGGCGGCGGCACGACCAAGATCGGCGATCCGACCGACAAGGAAAAGTCGCGCCCGATACTGACGACCGAGGAGATCGCCTCCAACATGGCGGGGATCAGGAAGAACTTCGAACCCTTCCTGACTTTCGGAACCGGACCGACCGACGCGATCATGATCGACAACGCGGAATGGCTCGACCAGATCAAGTGGATCGAATTCCTGCGCGACTACGGGAAGCATTTCACGATCAACAAGATGATCGCGCAGGAGACGGTGGCGCGGCGGCTGCGCAATGAAGAGCCGTACACCTTCCTCGAGTTCAACTACATGCTGCTGCAGGCCTACGACTTCCTGGAACTGGCGCGGAAATACGACTGCCGCATCCAGATGGGCGGGTCGGACCAATGGGGCAATATCGTCAACGGCATCGACCTGACGCGCCGCATTATCGACAAGCAGGTGTTCGGCGTGACGACGCCGCTGATCACCACCGCATCGGGCGGCAAGATGGGCAAGACGGCGGAAGGCGCAGTCTGGCTGAACCCGGAAATGCGTTCGCCTTACGATTACTGGCAGTTCTGGCGGAACACGGAAGACGCGGACGTTGCCCGCTTCATGCGACTGTTCACCGACTTGCCCGCTTCCGAAATCGCGGAGCATGAGAAGGCCGAGGGCGCGGCGATCAACGACGCGAAGAAGCGTCTCGCGGACGTGGCGACTTCCATGCTGCATGGCGAAGAAGAAGCGAAGAAGGCTGCGGCTGCGGCGGAGGCCGTGTTCAAGGGCGGCGGCTCGGCCGAGGGCATGCCGACCTTCGAGATCGAGCGCGCGCAGATCGTTGCCGGGTATCCGGTTCTCGATGCGTTGGTTGCGGGCAAGCTGGTCGCCTCGAAGGGCGAAGGCAAGCGTGCGATCGGCGAGAACTCGGTGAAGCTGAACGGCGATGCCGTGACGGATGCAGCGGCGACGATCGGCGAAGCGGCGCTGGATTCCGACGGGACGGCGCGGCTTTCGGTCGGCAAGAAGCGGCACGCGCGGCTGAAGGCGATCTAGCGCAAGCGGGCGCGGCCCCGGAAGCTGGGCTCCCGGGGTAGTGCGTTTCGGTTTTCGGACATGAATTGAGCGGAGGTCCGCGCGGTTGCGCGAAGAGGCCCCCTCCGTCTCGGCGCGAAGACGCGCCGATCCACCTCCCCCAGTGCTGCGCACTGAGGGAGGCAAGGCAATGGTGATTTGCCTCTACCAGTCGAAGACTGGGGGAGGTGGATTGATGCGAAGCATCGAGACGGAGGGGGTTCTCGGCCAGCTCGCGCTGCAAGCGTTGCGCACGGCGATGCGCGAGACGTTCGAGATTGTCGAACAGCGCCGCGGCGCGGTTGAGACGCGCGAGGATCTTCCTTGGCGGCTTGGCGCGGTGGAGCAGGACCAGCTTGAGCCGCTCTGTGTAGATGAAGGGGAGACCGGCGATCTGGCGGGCGCGCTCGTTGATGAGCAGCTGCACGCCATGCTCGATGACGATGACATGGGCTTCGACGCCGGCGCAGGCTTCCGGGTTGGTGAGGAAGTCGTTCAGCTTCTGCGGGTCTTCGAGGCAGGTGACGAGCCAGTTGAGATATTCGCGCGTGATCTCGCGCAGCCGCGCGACGGGGTCGAGCGGGAACAGGATGCGCAAGAGAACGAGGAACAGCTCGGTCATGGGTTGGAGTATGACCCTCGTTTTCGGCCCGGTTGAATCTGGCTCGCGCTATCCCCCATCCTTGTTGGCTAAAGCGCTGAAATCAGGAGCGAAGAATTTCGGCCGTCCTACGAACTGGATACCGCTCCATCCCCCATTCTCGCATCACGCCTGTGGTTCTGGGTCCCGGCTTTCGCCGGGATGAGCGGGGAGAGAGCGGTGGCTGTCTGGCTGAAGGTGTCATCCCGGCCGGAGCGTAGCGGAGAGCCGGGAGCCATCGTGAAGGTGTCGGGGTGGCTTGATGGGTCCCGGATAGCGCTGCGCGCTTCCGGGATGACAAGCTGTGGGTGGTGTGAGGCGGGCTTGTGCGTGGGCATCCCAGAAAAGCGAAAGGCCCGCTGTTGCCAGCGGGCCTTTCTTTTTTGGGTCGTAGAAACCGAGAGAGTTAGATCGACTCTTTCAGTTCTTTAGCGGCGCGGAAGGCCACTTTTTTCGAGGCTTTGATCTGAACCGGCTCGCCCGTGGCAGGGTTGCGGCCCATGCGGGCGGCGCGCTTGCGGACGACGAGGACGCCGAGGCCAACCATACGGATACGGTCGCCTTTTTTGAGGTGCTTGGTGACCAGCGTGACGAGGTCGTTCAGAATTGCTTCCGACTGCTTTTTCGGGATCTCATGGTTCTCGGCGAGAGTCGCGGCGAGATGCTTGAGGCTGACGGTGTTCTGTTTGGCTTTAGCGGCAGTGGCCATTGTCTTTCGACTCCCTTGGATAAGTCCGCCCCCTGAATACACGGATTTTGAAGGGTCCCAACCCCGAAAAGCCCGATTTACAAGGGGAATCGGCGCTTTTCACAGCAAAAAGCCCCTAAAAACGCGGTTTTTTGGTCAACGAACCGTGTGCGAGGCTTGGGAACCCGCGTTTTCCGAGGGAATCAGGGCCATCTGAGTCGCGGGCCTGAGGGCCGGTTTGCGGTGGGACCAGCGCGTCCAGTAGCGGGTTTCGACCCGGTCGAGATAGGCCTCGTCGAGCCAGTCTGAATAAAGCAGGCCGAGGCGGATGGCCGTGTCGGGTTCGACATAGAGCTTGGGCAGCATGACGTGGTCGGCGTCGGCGAAGATCTGCCCGGGCTCGGGGTGGACCTTTTCGCTGATGGTGCGGCCGTCGTCGAAGGTGATCCAGTATCCCTTCGCCGGGCGGGCGTTCATCAGGAAAGCGAGAGGGCTGGAGAAATCCATCACGACGACGGTGTCGTCCTTCTCCATGACCGGCTTCAGTTCATCCATGCCGGCCTGCAGCGAGCCGAGATATTCGCCGGTGCGCAGGTACTGGCGGCGGCCATAGGTCGACATGGCGCGGAAGGCGATGAGGCGTTCCTGTTCGGTCGCCGCCTCTTCGATGTGGTCGATGACGTTCTCGCGTTCCTGGGCATAGACGTTGTGCAGGGCGGGAATGCCGGCCCAGGCGGGCGGGCCCCTCGCCTCTTCCCGGCGGGCGACGCTGGTCTGTCCGGTGAGGCCGGACGTGCGGTCCATCACATAGGTGAGCGCCGGAAGCGCGAAGGCGAGGATGGCGAGCAGGCGGAGCGACTGGTCGGCTTCGCCACGCAGGCGCCACAGGGCGTAGGCGGCGACGACCAGAAGGGTCGGCAGGCCGGACATTTGCGCGTTCTGGTTCACCACGAACAGCGTGCCGCCGAGGATCAGGCCGGAAACGGCGTAGTCGATCGGCTTGAGGCGTTTGGTGATCGCCATGGCGGCGATGGGGGCGACGGCCAGCAGGATGTAAAGCAGGTTATCCCGCAGCAGCATGGCGAGATCGTTGAAGCGGGCGCCGGAGACGCGGCTGGCTGTCAGGATGTCGTTCAGGTAGCCGAACATGTTGCCGAGCAGCAGGGCGATGGATACGGCCACGCCGCCGCCGACCGCCGCGCCTATGCCCAGCGTGCGCCAGGGGTTCGGGCCAATGAAGGCGTAGAGCACCGCAACGCCAGCGCCGACGACGAAATATGACAGTTTCAGCCAGAACAGGAAGGCGAGCAGCAGGCCGAGCACGACGGTCTCGGCTATCGACGTGCCTTCCTCGCGCGTGCGCGGGGTCAGGAAGGCGAACATGGCCAGCAGCGCGCCCCAGCCCCAGCGATTGTAGAACATCGCATTGGCGTACTCGTCGCCGACCTTCTGGAAGCCGTCGGCTTCGAAGGTGGCGCTGTCGGGGACGACATAGCCTTCCAGCAGCGAGGGGACGACCATCAGGAAGATCGCGGCGATCAGGACGGCGGTGACGGCCCCGCCATGGCGTTTCGCGCAGGCGAGCGCGCAAGCGAGGCAGAGGGGCAGCGCGACCATTACAGAGGAGATTTCGATCGCGCCTGCGTAGCCGCCGGAAATCTTCGAGCCAAGCCATGGCAGATAGAGGCTGGCAGCGCCGAGGGCGGTGGGGAAATCGGTGGAGGGGCGCTGGCCGTGGTCGATGCGGTGGATGGCGTCGAAGAAGATGAAGGTGTCGTGCAGCATCAGCGACACGGCTGTGACGGGCGTCCAGACGAAGGCGAGGTAGCCGGCTGTGAGGACAAGCGCGTAAGCGACGCCGGCGAGCAGGCGGCTGCGCGGTTCGGCCATCCAGAGCGGGAAAGCGGAATTCAGGCGGACGTGCGTAAGCGCGGTTACGAGCACGAGACCGGCGAGCGATGCGCCTTGCAGGGCTCCGGAGGCGCGGGAAAGGGCCAGCGTATCCATCCGGCTGCGCAGCCAGTCGCTGATGGCCCCTGCTCCGCCCGCGTGGGCGTCGAGGACCAGTGGCCGGAGCACGAAGGCGACCAGCAGCCAGAAGAGGAAGGACAGGCCAATCGTATCGGCGAAAAGGAAGCGCAAAGCGGCCATGGGGCCTGCTGGCGGCAGCTTCCGTGCTGCGGCTACGCTTTGGTCAGTCATCGTCTATGCCCCCGGGCATTACCCGATCACATCGACATGCCTAGGTTAATGAATACCCCAAAGGGCTTACCCTGACGGTAGCGAGCCCTTGTGAATCGGGGCGTGGCAGCCGACATTGGCGGCATGGCCCACGCTCACGCCCACCTCGCCTGCGCTCCCCATTCCCTGGCCGATAGCCTGAAGGAAGCCGAGGCGCTGTGCGACGCCCGCGGCGGGCGGATGACGCCGCTGCGTAAGAAGGTGCTGACGCTGCTGCTGGAATCGGATGGGCCAGCGAAGGCTTACGACCTGCTCAGCCTGATGGGCGATGATGGCGAGGCGGCCAAGCCGCCGTCTGTCTATCGCTCGCTGGACTTCCTGCTGGAGATGGGACTGGCGCACCGGATCGAGAGCCTGAACGCGTTCGTGGCGTGCGGGCACTGGAAGCACGGGCATGCGGCGGTGTTCCTGATCTGCGACAAGTGCGGAATGGCGGGCGAGCTGCACGCCGGGGACAGCGTGAAGAAGCTGACGCAGGAAGTTGAGAGCGTGAAGTTCAAGATGCGCAATGCGGTGATCGAGATCCGCGGGTTGTGTCAGGACTGCGCTGCTTAAGATGGCGGCTGCGGGGGAGCCGGGCTCGAACGTCACGCTGCATCTCTCGGTGCTGACCCCGCCCGCGGGTATTGGGCACAGTCTTCAGGGCAAGGATGGCGAGATCGTTGATGCGCGCATCTCTGCGGGCAAGACGATGGTGTTCGAGATTCCGGTGCGGCTGGAGGAAGGCAAGGCGGGCTGGCGCTTCCTCGGCGACTTCGTGCGGACCGAGGGCAAGACGCGGCGGTTTGTCTATGTCGGGATCGGCAGGCATGCGGGGCAACCGCATACGACCTGGGATCGCCGCGCGAAGGTGGACCTGCCGGAGATCACGCCGGCGATGATAAAGAAGGCGCAGGCGGGGAAACTGGTGCTGGACGGCGCGTATGAAGGCACAGACCGCAAGGGCGAGCCGAGCTGCGCGACGGTGAAGGTGACGTGGAAGGTGCGGGGATGATCGAAGTCTATCGCGGGAGCATCAACACCTGGGAATGCGACGAGATGGGGCACATGAATGTGCGCTTCTACGTCGCGAAGATGATGGAGGGGCTGGCCGAGTTCGCGCATGCGGCGGGGATCAGGCAGGCTTTCCGGGCGGGCGGGCCGGCGACATTGCGGCCGCGCGACCAGCATATCCGCTTCATGCGCGAGGCTAAGCCGGGTGAGCCGCTAGTGATGTCTGCCTGCGTGCTGGAGGTGAGCGACAGTTCGGTGCTGTTGTACCAGCAGACCGACCACATGAGTGGGGAGCCGAGTGCGGCTTATCGGACGTGGGTGGATCATATCGATGTGTCGACCGGCCTTGTCTTTCCGTGGTCGAAGGCGACACGGGCGAGGCTGGAGGCGCTGAAGGGTGAAGCGCCGGCGGCGTGTGCGCCGCGATCGCTGGACCTTGGCGTGGCGCCGCGCGCGGCAGCGACGATGGCGGATGCAGATGCCGTGTCAGCGCCGGTGATCGGGCGTGGCGTGGTTCTGCCGGGCCAGTGCGACCTGAATGGCGTGATGCTGCCGGAGTTCTTTATCGGGCGGGTGTCGGATTCGATCGGGCATCTGTTGCGGCCGTGGCGTGCGCAGCTGGCGAAGCAGGCAGAGGCGCGGGGCGAGACGGTGCGGATGGGCGGCGCGGTTCTGGAATACAGGCTCGCTTACCGGCGCTGGCCGCGCGCGGGTGACAGGTTTGTGGTCCGCTCGGGGCGCGGCTTCCAGAAAGAGAAGACGCACTCGTTCGTCCACTGGATCATCGATCCCGACAGCGGTGAAGCCTGGTGCAGGAGCGAGGCGGTGGCGATCGCGCTGAACCTGGATACGCGCAAGATCATCCCGGCGTCGCCGGAGATGATGAGCGCGCTGGCCGATGTGGCGCCTGACGGATTGTCGGTCTAGTTCGGCTTGGGCGCTTCGGTGGGCGCGACGCAGCGGGGTTCGATCGCGCCGTTCTTGTTGATCGTCTGCAGCACATAGGGCGGGATGCATTTCACCTTGTCGGCGGACACGGCGGGAATGTCTTCCGGCTGAGGAGCTGCTGGCGTTGCGGCGACGGTGGCGGGGGCCATGGGTGGCGGGAGAGCGGCGGGCGCGCGGGCAGCGGGGGAATCCGGCGCGGGGCCTTCATTGCCGCCGAGCATGCTGCAAGCTGAAAGAGCAAGCGCGGACAGGCTCGCGACACAGGCCAGTACCAGTTTCATGACACGTCCTTCGACTTGCACCCCGGCACACCCTTACCGTGGATAGGCCGGGAGGCAAGCTTGGCTGGCCGTCAGCTGGCGGTGACGGGCCAGCCTTTTTCCTTGCAGAGCTTTTTGGTGGAGACGAGCCCGGCCTTCACCAGCTTTTCGAGCACGGCCACATCCACGTCGGCGAGCTTGTTGATGTAGAGGCAGCCCTTTGACGTCTTGTGCTTTCCCAGCGCCTTGAGGAGTGCTGCTGCCTCGGTATGGTTGATGTCGCTGTAGATGACGAGGCTGGTTGAGCGCGGGCTGAAGCCGAGGGCGCACATGCTGGCCGCGTGACCGCTGTCATATGTGTAGCTGTACTTGCCGAAGCCGACGATGGTTGGGCCCCACATCGTTGCCTTCCAGCCGGAGGCTTTTTCGAACAGCTTGACGAGCGTTTGCGCATCGGCGCGGCGCGTCTCGTTGGGGACATTCGCGATGAAGTCCTTGACGCTGACCTTGGTGGCTTTGGTTTTGATTTCGGCCATGCGGGGTCCCCTTCCCTGATTGCGCAAGCTTAGCTCAAACGCGATGCTGCGGGTAGCTCTTCCCCCGCTTGCGGGGGAAGTACGGCGAAGCCGGGATGGGGGCGGGCCACATGCGCGATCTGGAGAAGCGCAACTTTGCGCGTCGCATGCGGAAAAGCATGGCGCGTACCGAAGTTTTGCTTTGGGCGAGACTACGAGGGGGCGCGGTTGGCTATCGGTTCAGACGGCAGGCGCCGGTTGGGCCGTTTGTGGCCGACTTTGCGTGCGTTGAGGTGCAGCTGATTGTGGAAGTTGATGGGGCGACGCATGGCGAGGACGCGCAGGCGCACGATGAAGCGCGGACGCAATACCTCGAGCGCGAGGGCTGGCGGGTGGTTAGGTTCTGGAATCGCGAAGTGGTGGAGAATATTAGCGGAGTGGTTGAGACGATCGGGCGGGCTTGTTGGGAGCAGGAGAACTGGTTGGGTGAGAGGGAATCCCCTTGAGACTCGCCCCCATCCCCCCTTCGGGGTACTTCCCCCGCTTTGCGGGGGAAGAGCTAACGAGCCAAACCTACGCTGGCGCTTTCAGGCTCATCAGCAGCATCGGGTCTAGCCAGATGTCTGTGCCGCGGTCGTCGGAGAAGACGTTGCGGTATTTGAGGCCCCAGTGGAGATGAGGGCCGGTGACGCGGCCGGTGGCGCCGGAGAGGCCGAGTAGTTCGCCCTGCTTCACCACGTCGCCGGCTTTTACGTCGACGCGGCTCATGTGCATCGTGACTGAGACGAGCCCGCGCCCCATGTCGAGGAAGACGCAGCCGCCTTCGTAGAAGAGTTCGGGGTCTGCGAGGATGACAGTGCCGGACATGGGCGCGCGGATTTCAGTGCCCGTGCCGACGGCGATATCCGTGCCGTTGTGGACGTTGGTGGTGGGTTCGCATTCCTTCGTCTTGGGCAGGTAGGTGCGCGTTGCGCCGAAGGATGAGGAATAGGAGACGCCTTCGAGGCGGACGGGGCCTTGCAGGCCGAAGGCAGCTTGCGGGCTGTTGAAGGACTTGAGCGCCTTGTCCTTCTTCACCCACGCGACTTCCGCCTTGCGTTTGTCGGCGGGTGATTGCGGGGCGATCTTTCCACATTCCATTTCGAAGCTGGTGACGGTGTCGTGGCGCACGGCGACTGGCACGGAAACGGAGACCGGGAACGAACCGGCGGCAGTGACGAGGTCCAACGAGACGATGGCGGGCGATGCCTGCGTGCGCGGGAGACCGACGAGCGCCCAGCCTTCATTGTCTGCGCGAGCGACGGGTTTGCCATCGAGCCTGACGACCGCATCGGGCGGGACGCGGCAGAGGATGGCGCCGCCCTGCGTGGCCTCGGTTGAGCATAGCGGAACGGGGCGTGCCTCGGCGACCTGCGTTGCGGGCTCAGGTGGCGGTGCGATGGGTTCGGGGGGCGGCGCTTCAGTGACGACGGGCGCGGCGGCGATTGGAGGTTCAGCAGACGTGGAGGTTTGTGTCGCCGGGCCCGCGCAGGAGGCGAGAAGCGCAAGAGCGGCAATGACCGCTGAACCTATTCCCGACCGGTAAGTTGCTTCCATCGTGTCAACGCCGTCTCCGCGTCGAAGTACGCTTCCTGAGTCTCAACATTCCAATAACGCAGGTCTTCCAGCGCGATCTTGCGGCTGGTGACAGCGCAGGTGACGAAACGGCCCGGCTTGATGACCTCGAAATCGGCATCGAGGTACCGAAGCTTCGCTTCGCCTGGCAGGGAACCGGGGGTGAAAGTGTCCATGAGCGCTATATGCCCTCGTTGCGGGGCAAAGTTAAGGCGCCTGCGTGTCTCAGGCGAAACCGGGAATCTCGACTTCAATCAGGTTGCGGCCAGCCGATTTGGCCCGGTAGAGCGCATCGTCCGCGCGCTTGAGCAAGGCCTCGATTGAATCGTCGGGCGGGATGATGGTGGAGACGCCGCCGGACATGGTGACCTTGAGTTCGTCGCCCCGGCCGATGCCGAACGGCGTTTCGGCCACGATCTGGCGCAGGCGTTCGCCGGCGGCCTGGGCCAGCGCTTGCGATGTTTCGGGCATGATGACGACGAACTCTTCCCCACCATAGCGGCAGGCAAGGTCCATCGGGCGGATGTTCTCGCGCAGGCGGCGGCCGAATTCGCGGAGGACATCGTCGCCCGCGCTGTGGCCGTGGATGTCGTTGACCTTCTTGAAGTGGTCGATGTCGCACAGCAGGATCGAGACCGGCTGGCCGCCCATGTTGGCGCGCTTCACGAAGCTTTCGAGCTGCACGCGCATGTAGCGGCGGTTGTGCAGGCCGGTGAGCTGGTCGGTGACGGCGAGTTCCATCGACTGGTCGAGGCGGGCGCGCAGGGCGTCGAGATAGCGCTTCTTGCGGACCTGCGTTTTTACGCGGGCGAGGAGCTCTTCCGAGTCGATCGGCTTGATGACGATGTCGGAGGCGCCGAGATCGAGCGCGCGGACGGCTTTCTTCTCATCGTCCGGTTCGGCGACGACGAGGATGGGCAGATCGCGCGTGGATTCCAGCGAGCGGAAATAGGCGCAGAGGCGCAGGCCATCCAGCTTCTCGTTCGAGAGCGAGACGATCATCACGTCGACCATCGAGCCTGAGATGCCGAGCTGGGTTGCTTCGGCGTGTGAGATCGGGCGATGCAGGCCTTCGAGATAGCGGCAGATGCGGCGGGCCTGGCGCTCGTTCTCGTCGATGACGAGGATGCGGGCGGGTTCGGATGCCCTGCCCTGTGCCGCAATATCAACAGCGCCCATGCGCTTGCCGGAGGCTTCGCGCTTGCGCAGCTCGTCGGCGACCATTTTGTATTTGGTCAGTGCGCGGACGCGCGAGAGAAGCTGGAGATCGTTGACAGGCTTCGTCAGAAAGTCGTCAGCGCCGGCGCCGAGGCCACGCAGACGGTCTTCGCGCTCGTTCAGCGCGGTGACCAGCACGATCGGGATGTGTTCGGTGCGGGGGTCGTTCTTGAGGCGGCGGCAGGCTTCTACGCCGTTGAGCTTCGGCATCATGATGTCCATCAGGATCACGTCCGGCTCTTCGGCCAACGCGCGATCGATCGCATCTTCGCCGTCCACGGCAGTGATGACGTGGAAGTACTCGTTCTTCAGCTTGTCGGTGAGCAGCTTCCGGTTCTGCTCGATGTCATCGACGACCAGGACGCGTGCGCTCATCTCGCCACTCTCCGCGTGGGCGGAGGCGTGGCGTTACGCGGAGGCTGGCCCGCGCCGCGCGGGCTCGTGAGCTTCTTCACCTCGTTGATGAAGGCGGTCATCTGGATCGGCTTGGACATGTAGGCTTCGCAGCCGGCTTCGCGCACGAGGCGTTCGTCCTGGCGCATGGCGAAAGCGGTGACGGCCATGATCGGGATCTGGTTTATCGCCGCGTCGTCCTTAATCCAGCGCGTAAGATCGAGGCCGGAGACTTCCGGCAGCTGGATGTCCATGATGATGAGGTCGGGCTTGTGCGCGCGCGCGAGATCGACGGCTTTCAGTCCGTCGCGGCTTTCGACGGTCTGAAATCCGAAGGCGTCCAACAGGTCGCAGAAGAGCTTCATGTTGAGCTCGTTGTCTTCGACGACCAGGACTTTCTTGGCGGGGGGCGTCGCCATCAGCACATCACGCTTGGACCGAAACGGGTTGATTCCCGCATTTGTCCGTTCTTGTTAGACCTGAGAGTATTAACCGCCTATTTTCAACTGCCGCTGGCAGAGCAGCGGACTGCGCGCTGCAAATTAACAAAAATGCCAGTTTTACAAACGCTTCCGGCCGGATCTGTATCTTGAACGGAAAGATTGCTGCCAGCAACGGTAATTTACGGGTGGCCTGCCGGGATTGCCTTGCCCGCTGGGAGGGGATTCGCGCGCGCTGTCCGACGTGCGGATCGGTACGGATGGTCTCGCATCCGAAGCTTTTCGAGCTGTCCGTGGCGCATATCGATTGCGATGCGTTCTACGCCTCGATCGAAAAGCGGGACCGGCCGGATCTGACCGGGGTTCCGGTCATCATCGGCGGGGGCAAGCGGGGGGTGGTGTCGACCTGCTGCTATGTGGCGCGGACGTATGGCGTGCGGTCGGCGATGCCGATGTTCAAGGCGTTGAAGCTGTGCCCCGACGCGGTGGTGATCAAGCCGCGCATGGACCTGTATGTCACCGAGGGGCGGCGGATACGGGAGATGATGCAGCGTTTGACACCGCTGGTGGAGCCGGTGTCGATTGATGAGGCTTACCTCGACCTGTCTGGCACCGAAGCGCTGCATGGCGCGCCGCCGGCGCTGAGCCTGATGAAGTTGCAGAAGGCGGTGGAGAGCGAGCTGGGGTTGACGATCTCGGTCGGGCTGGCGAGCAACAAGTTCCTGGCGAAGACGGCGAGCGAGGCGGACAAGCCCCGCGGGTTCTTCGCGCTGTCGATTGACGAGGCGCCGGAGTATCTGGCGGACAAGTCGGTGCGGGTGATCGGCGGGATCGGACCGCAGTTCGAGAAGAAGCTGAACGGCGACGGCATTCGCACGGTGGGCGATGTGCAGAAGCTGGACGTGAAGACGCTGGTGAAGCGCTATGGCGAGACGGGGCTGTGGCTACACAACTGCTCGCAGGGGCGGCATGACAGGAAAGTGGACCCGGATGGGGAGCGCAAGAGCGTTTCCTCCGAAACGACGTTCAACGAGGACATCTCGGACGCGCGCATGCTGGAGGATATCCTCTGGCGGCTGAGCGAGCGCACGGCGGACCGGGCGAAGGAGTCGGGCGTCGAAGGGCGCGTGGTGACGCTGAAGCTCAAGACGCATGACTTCAAGAGCTTTACCCGTCGCGTGTCACTGAATGAGGCGACGCAGCTGGCGCAGGTGATATTCCGGGCCGCGAAGCCCATGCTGGCGCGGGAAACACTGGGCCAGCGCTATCGCCTGCTTGGGGTCGGCATCTCCGATCTTGTCGATGCAAAGGCCGACGCGATGGATCTTGCCGATCCGAAGGCGCTGAAACGCGCGAAAGCCGAGCGTGCATCCGACAAGGCGCGCGAGAAGTTCGGCGACGGCGCGGTGATGACGGGGCGCGGCGCGCGGATCGAGCTGACGCGCAAGAAGCACTGACTGCGGCCAGTCCCAGAAATTTCTTCCCTGTCCTCGCAGGGATGCTTTAGAAAAACAGCAGGCCAACAGGATCGGGACCGAGCGATTGGGAACAATAGACGTAATTCTGGTGATGCTGCTTGGAGTTGTCGCAAGCGGTTACGTCGTTCGCATGTTGCCCATACCCTTGCCGCTGCCGCTGGTGCAGATCGCCATCGGGGCCGCGATTGCCTACGCCACCAGTTATCGCGTCGAGCTTGAGCCGGACATCTTCTTCCTGCT
>Ga0208460_10001061_pt1 | contig 17165 bp, 19 predicted proteins | sample AD_STIC10_MetaG_FD_184436 | JGI IMG/M metagenome (GOLD analysis project Ga0208460, IMG submission 184436) | Active sludge microbial communities of municipal wastewater-treating anaerobic digesters from USA - AD_STIC10_MetaG (SPAdes) (version 2) | ecosystem: Engineered > Bioreactor > Anaerobic >... | reverse complement strand
AACAAAAAATTTTTTTTTAAAAAAAAGGGAGGCGAAATGAAAAAAATCGATCAATTTTTTGAAATGGTCCAATTACAAAAAGAATTAGATCAAAAAATTCTTAAAAAAACAAATCAAAATTTTTCTTTTATTGAAGTGCTTTACAACAATTTATTTGCAATTGGCAGTGAGGCACAAGAGATTCAAAATTGCTTCTACTGGAAGCATTGGACAAAAGAATCTCTTGAAAAAAGATTTGACTTGTTAGAAACACCTGAACATTTGTTAATAGAAGTTGTTGACATTCTTCATTTTATTTTGCAAGTGTTTTATAATGTAAGTCAGAACTTTTCTGATAAAAAAATAAAAGATATGGTTGAAAAAGTTTTAGAAAAGTATACATTGGAAAAAGAAATAATAATCGATACAACGATACACAGAAAAGTGCTGATTTTAGTTTATGATATTCAAAGTATTTTATATGAAATAATCAAAGAATATGAAGAAAACGAATTTAAAAATTTAGATAAAATTTTTGAAATGCTGAAAAGTTTTTTAGCGAAGTTTTGGACACTTGCAACTTCATTAGGATTTTCTTTTGAAAACGTATATAATGCCTATAAAAAGAAAAACAGGCTAAATCACGAAAGGCAACAAAAAGGTTATTCACAAAAGAAAATAGACGATAGTGACAACATAGAATTAGAAAAAGAATTAAAACTAAAAAATGTAAGGCAAGAAAAACTTCCTAAACCAAATCCAAATGCTCCTCTCTATGTAAGGCTTATTAATTGGTATTTTGATTATTTGCAAGAAAAACTTCCTAAACCAAATCCAAATGCTCCAGTAGAAAAATCTGTTAAAAAAAATAAAAAAAATGATATAAAAATCGAAACCAAAGAGGATGAAAATGAGGTTTATTAATTTACACAATCACATTTTTTCTACTTTTGATAGTTTGGGAACAATTCAAGATAGAATAAATTGGTGTAAAAAAAATTCGGTGAGTGCAATTGCACTTACCGATCACGCAACTATGTGTGGAGCATATTCTTTTTGGGAGGAATGTGAGAAAAACAATATTAAACCAATAATTGGCGTTGAATTAAATGTAGTTTTAAGTTTGGAAGAAGATGCAACTAGGTATCATTTTGTTTTTCTCGCAAAAAACAAAGATGGTTATGAACAATTATTGAAATTAGTATATAGAAGTTCTTGGAATTTTTATTATAAACCAAGATTTTTATTCAGAGAATTTATTGACGAGAACATAAATTTAAATTCTCTTGTAGCAACTTCTGGCTGTGTTCAAAATTTAATTGCTCAAAAAATAAAGGAAAGTGAAGAAAAAGCAATTAAAGCATTTGAATTATGCCAGCAAACTTTTCCTGATTTTTATTTAGAATTTCAACCAAATCATTCGGAAGAATATAAAAAAGTAATTGATTTTTATTTAAAATTGATTACAGAAAAAAATGCAAAATTTATTTTAACAAGCGATAGTCATTATGTTAATAAATCAGATTATTTATATCATAAAATGCTTGCGATTTCATCTATGAAAAAAAATATATATGATAAAAAAGCATTAGAATATTTCAATGAATCAAATTTATATTTGTTCACAGATGAAGATGTTTATAGAGAATTTGATGGGCTTTTACCTTCCGACATAATTGAAAAAGGTATAAAGGCGACAAATGAAGTCGCCGAAAAAATTGAAAATTATGAATTAAGAAAAAAAGAATTACAAATTCCTATTCCAACAAAACCTAATGACAATGGAGAAAATATAAACTATAATGAATTGTTAAAAAATATTTGTTATGAAAAACTAGAAGAATTAAATTTAGAAAAAGAGAAATATGATATTTATAAAAAAAGATTAGAAGAAGAGTTTGAGGTTATTATTTCAAACAATTTTTCTAAATATTTTTTAACTTTAAAAACAATTGTAGAAAAATATAGAGAAATGTATGGAGAGTATAGCGTAGGGTTTGGACGAGGCAGTGCAGCAGGAAGTTTGGTGGTTTATCTTTGTGGTATAACACAAGTGGATCCTATAAAGTTTGATTTATCTTTTACGAGATTCTTAAATAAATATAGAGTATCCAATCAAAAAATAAATTTATAATTTTTTAATAAAAAAATATGTGAATAATCCTAAATTTATTACCATTAAAAAATTAATGAATAATAAACTAAAATAAAAAATTTCTTCTTTTATGCCAAACATATAAAATAAAATATAAAAAATAGCACCTATAAAAACGCAAAAGAACAAAACATAAATTTCAATCAAAATCGTTCTTGAAATTTTAGTATAAATTAAATTTTTATTTCCAAAAATTATTGCTAATAAAAGGAAAAAAGACATAAAAATAAATCTATATAATTCTTCATAAATTTTATAATTAATTTGAAATAAAATTATTATCACTATTATTAAAAATAATTTATGATATAAACTTGTTTTTGGATTATTAAAAAAATTTTTATTATCTTCTATATGGTTATAGGCTAAAAAAAATAAGAAAAATGCTGCTAAAATATCGCCAACATTTAAATAAAAAAGATTATAGCAAAAAAATAATTTAATAATATTAATTATCCTTGCTAAAAAAGTTGAAGTAAAAAATAAAATTAAAAACTCTGAAATTGTTATAACTTCTTTACAACAATTTGTTTTTTTAATTTTAAAATATTTTTTAAATAATCCTATTAAAATAGGCATTAAAACTATTGCAAAAAATAAATCGAAATATTTAAATATATTCATCTCCTTTTTCCTTTTTTTTATTTTGAAGTTAAAGTGCTTTCAATTTTTTTAGAATATTCTATAAGGTTATAAACAACCTCTAATTCTTTTTGATTTTTTAATTTTTGTTTTTCTTCTTCTAAATTTTTTAATTTTATTTCTAAATTTTTTAATGTTTTATTAATTAATTTATTAATAATTAAAATTATAAATATAAAAAATGTTAATGATAAAATTAAAATTATAAAAATAATATTTATATTCATGATATTTAACTAATCTCCTCCGTTTTATTAGTTATAACTTTTTTTGATTGAAATCCAAAAAAGTTATAACTTTTTTTGAATCCAATCAAAAAAGATAATTTTGTTTTCCAAAACTCTATATTATTTTTATAATTATAATTCATATTAATTATCCTTTAATTCTGCTGAATTAAAAAATTCGAGCAACTTATCTGCAAGTTTATTTACAAAATCATTGCTTATTTTTTTAAATTCAAATTTAATTGAATTTTTGTCTAATTCTCCTTCTTTTATAAAGAAATTTTTTTCAAATTTTTTATCCATTATTTTATTTATAAATAAATCTGTATATAAATTTTTTATAATTTCAACTTTTCCTTCTTTGTCTGCTTGATTTATATCGTTTAAGAATAAAATAATGTTTGAAAAAATATTTATAAAATCTTGTATTTTTTCGTCTAATAGAGAATGAAATTTATAAAAATCAAATTCTTTTGAAGATTCAAAAAGATTAAAAAAGGTGTCACATAAAATATTGTAAATTTTATCAGCAGTAAATAATGTTAAATTTTTAATAAAAAATTTTGTAATTTCTTCGTTTTTATATGTTAATTTTGTATAATAATCTACATCGTTTTTTATATCTTCTATAAAAATTTTTAAATCAGTAAAAATTCCTTCGATTTTTATTTCAGTAGAGTTTAATTTATTTTTTAATACTTCAAATTGTAAATTAATATCGTGCGTCGATAAAATCATTATGTTTTCTAAAACAGATTTTGGTAAATTAGAAACGTTTTGAATAGGGTTTGTTTCTTGTTTTTCGGTTGTATTAATATTTTGTTCTAAAATTACTTTTACGTCTTTTTCATCATTATTTATTTTTTTTTCTATGTTTTTTGCTTTTTTAAATTTTTGCAAAATAGTAAAAATACCAAATATAAAAATAGCAGAAAATATTGCTAATAAAACTATATTACCAATATTATCATATAATAAATAATTCATTATCTCTTTAAATAATGGAAACTGCTGCACTCTTTTCCCCTTTGGTATTTATATTAAAAGAAGAAGGAAACGGAGGCAGATTTCCTTCTTCAAAGTTTATATTAAAAAATGTTAAAAAAATTTGGGTATATTTTTTTTTAATATAAAATAAAACGGAGGAAAGTATTGCAAAATTCTTTAATTTTAATGGATGATTTAAATCAAAAATTAGATTATTTAAATAATTCAATGTCTTTTGAAGCCCGAAAAAAATTATTTTCTTTTTTTGAAAAAATATCAATTGATTTAGTTAAAAAGCAAGAGATAGAGCTAAACGATGGGAAAAAAATCATTTCTATTCCAGCAATAGAATATTATTTATGTAAAAACGATATTTATTATTTTTTAAATAATTATTGTAAAGTTTTACATCCTGTTAAAGGTATTATTCCTTATAAAATTTATAAAGCACAAGTAAAATTAGTAGATGCTCTTTTAAATAAAAAATTTGTAATAACATTAAAAACAAGACAGGCAGGATTTTCAACAACACTTGCTTTAATAAGTTTACATACTATTAACTTTTTTTCTGCAAAAACAATAGAGTGCTTTTCTATAAGTGAAGATGAATCTATTATAGTTTTTAATAAATTAAAATTTGCTTTTGATAATTTGCCAGTATGGTTAAAAACAGCGACTTTACACGATACTTCTACTTCAATTTCAAATGTTTTATCTTCTTCTTTTACCGCTAAAACTTCAACACCAAACAAAGGGTCAGGTTCATCTCTATCTTTGTTAATTTTGGATGAGGCAAGCAAAATTCAACACATTGAAAAAATGTGGAATGCGATTTATCCTACAATTTCAACAGGTGGTAAAGTTGTAGTAAACTCGACACCAAATGGTTTAGGAAACTGGTATGCAAAAAAATATTTGGCAGCAGTAAAAGGAGAAAATGAATTTACACCAGTTTTTGTCCAATGGTGGGAAATTCCTGAAAGAGATAATGAATGGCTTGAGCAAGTTGAAAAAAATGATTTTTCTTTTTTACCAAAAGGAATGAGATTTGAAGAATTTATTGAATTAGAAGAAAAGAAAAATAACATTTGGGTAAGACAACAAGTTGAAAATTTAGGAAGTTGGGATGCATTTTGTCAAGAATATAAAGGTGAATTTTTAGGGACTGGTAGAACTGTTTTAACAACAGAAACTTTAAATAGGTTACAAGAAGAAACGAATAGGACTATTATTTTAGAAAAAGATAGAATACCAAAATCAAATATTATTATAAACTCGCTTGAAATATATAATTATGTTAATCCTAAATATGATTATGTAATTTTTACTGATATTTCGACTGGGCGTGGAGCGGATTTTAGTGCAGTGCATGTTTTTAATTTGAATACAAAAGAGCAAGACGCTGAAATATATGTAAAAGTCCAACCTTACGAACTTGCAAAATATATTAAACAAATTGCAACTTATTATAATAATGCTTATGTTTTAGTAGAAAGTAATGCAGTTGGATTAACAACTTTGACTGCATTATTAAACGAAGAAGACAAAACAACATATTATAATAATGTATATGTAGAATATATTAATAATGGTATGAAAGCGATTGAATTAAATGAAAAATTAAGAGAAGAAAATATATATTTTTTAGTAAATGCATTAGAAAATAACAATATAAAAATAAATTCAAAAAGGTTAGTTTCTGAATTATTAACTTTTATTTGGCGGCAAAAAAGGTTAAAACAAAAGCCAGAAGCAGAAGAAGGTTGTCATGATGACTTAATATTAGCGTTATCACAATTAGGATATTTTTATAATTATGTTTGGGGAAAATTTTATAATAGTAATTTAGGTGTTATTAATTATTTTGATAATACCAAAAAAGATATAAATAATTTTGATAATTATTTTGTTGATGAGCAAAAAGATGAATTTGTAGAATTTATAAAGCAAGATATAAATAACCAATTAGAGTTTGCAGATGATGATAAAAAAGAATATATTTTACAAAAAGTTAAAGAAATGTTTGAAAATGAAAAAAAATAAATAGTATTTTATTTAAAGTAATTGGAGGCAAAATGATTAAAATTCATAAAATAGAGTTTCAAAATTTTTTATCTTTTAGTGAAGGTTCGTTAAATTTCGATAATATAAATGAAGCAACTTTAATACAAGGTATAAATAAAAAAGAATTTATAAAAACAAATGAAAATCTTTTTTATGGTTCTAATGGTTCTGGTAAGACAGGATTAGTTAGTTTAATTCCTTTCGTTTTATTTAATTATTCTGAAAAGTCAAATTTAGATGAAATGGTTAATTTTATAGAAAAGAAAAATTTATATATAAGAATGTTATTAAGTAAAGATGGTGAATTTTACACTATCTTTAAATTTAGAAAACATAAAAATTATCAAAACAAAACTTTTTTATTTAAAGGCGATATAAAATATAATCAAATCAATGAAGAGTTGGAAAATCAACCACAAAAATTATCGTCAGAAATTCAAAAACAAATTGAAGAAGAGTTTTTAGGTTTTAATCAAAAAATATTTTTTCAAACTTCCTTTTTTAGTCAAAACGATTTAGCGAATTTTTTTAATAAAAATACAACTGAAAAATACAAAATATTTGAATATTTAATTAAAGATTTTGAAGTATTTAATAATATTAAAAATAATTTATCCGAAATTTTAAAAACAAAAGAAAAAGAGTTAGATGAATTAAATACAAAATTTTTTACTATAAAAAATTTAGCAGAAGAAAAAGAAAAAAGATTAACACAATTAACGCAAGAAATTGTAGAAGAAAAAATTAAATTAGAAAATGATATAAAAATAGTTAAAGAAAAATTACAAAATAAACCTGATAAAAATGAACTAAAAGAAGCAAAAAATAAAATTAAAAAATTAGAAGAGAGCAAGATTTTATTAGAAAACAATGAAAGAATGTATGAAAAATTAATTAATCAAACTAAAACACAATTGGATAATAAAAATTATAGTGCTGAATTTATTGAAGCAGTTAAAAAATATGAGAAATTAATTGAAGTAAAAAATAAATTAGAAGAAGAAAGGAGAAAAGAAGAATTTGAAGAAAAAAAGAAAAAAATAGAAGCAGAAAAATTATTAGAAAATACAAAAGAAATAGAAAATAAAATTAATAAAGAAATAAATAATTTTAAAATTAAAAATGAAAAATTAAAAAATGAATTAGAAAAATATGCAACTTTAATAAAAAAAGTTGAAAGCGAAGAAGCAGAAAATTGTCCTGTATGTGGACAACCATTATCTAAAAGTGAATTGATTGCTTTAAGAAAAAAATTAAGTGAATTAATAAAAGAAAAAGAAGTAGAGGAAGAAAGGTTTGACAAACTTTTAAATGAATTAAAAATTCAATTAGAAAATTCAAAAAAAGAATTTGATGATTTTGTTAAAAATATAAATGTAAATGAAAATTTAAAAAATATTATTGACAAAATTGAAAAAATAAATAATGGTATCGAAATATTAAAAAAACAATTTGATGATGATATTACAAAATATAATAGCAGTTATTTTGAAAGACTTGAAACTGAAAAAGAAAATTTAAAAAAGCAAATTGAAAAATATCAAATAGAAAAAATAGAGAAAAATAATGAATTAAATAAAATTATAGAGCAACTTTCAAGTGAAGCAAAAAACATTACTTTAAATTATAATGAAATTGAAACACAGATAAATGAAATAGAAAAATTAGAATATGAATTAAAGAATTTAGAGAATTCTAATTTAAGTAGTCAATCTAAATTTGACGAAGTTAATGAAGAATATTTAAAATTAACAAAAGCGTTAAACATAATAGAAGAAAAATTAAAAGTGGAAAGAGCAGAATATGAAAACTATAAATTTTGGCAAATTGCTGATGAAATAAAAAAAGATTTTCTAAATAAAATTATAGGATTATTTAATGAAAAATTAAATATTTTATTGAAATATTTTTTTAATAGAAATATAAAAATTATTTTTGATGAAGAATTAAATTATAAAGTTTATTTTGAAGACATAATAATTGATAATAATATTGAAATATTGTCTGGCGGTGAACAAAGAAGAGTTAATCTTGCCTGCAATCTTGCTTTGTTTTTTGTATTAAGAGAATTGGCAAATGTTAATTTTAACGTTTTAATCTTCGATGAGATACTAGATATTAATTTAGATGCATTAGGAGTTAAAGCCGTTTTAAACATTATTGAAATGCTTCAAAAAATTGAAGATTTAAAAATATTAGTTATTTCACATAAATCTGACTATTTAGATTATTTTAATAATGTGATAACAGTTGTAAAAGAAATTGATGGGAATTCTCATTTAGAATAAAAAGCGATAGTATTTTATATAGAAGAAGAAAAAACGCCTCCTTTCTCCTTTTCCTCCCTACAAAGTAGGGAGGTTTTTTTTAAAATATTGTTTTTTAATATAATAAAAAAGGAAAAAGAATGGAGAAAAGGTTATTACTATGATAAAAAAATATAAACTTTATGATGAAAGCGATATGAAAAGATTTTTAATTGAAGAAAAACAAACCACAACTATAAACTCACAATTAAAAATGGGAATAGAAATTGAAAAAGAACACGAAAATACTTATAATAAATTATTTGAATTTGTAAAAAAGAATAAAAAATTTCCTGCAAAAAATGTTTTTTTTAAGTGGATAGCAGAAGATCATTTAAAAGAAATGAAAGATTATTATACAAAATTAAAAAAAATGGAGAAAGAAAATGAAAAATCTATTTAAAAAAGATTTTTACAAGCACATGGCTATTTTTGAATATGAAAACGAATATGTTTTGAATATGGCTCAAAAAGAATTTGACAATGAAGATTTGAAAAAAAAGTATAATTTAAATAAAACTCCACGAGAAAAAGAATATTTGTTTGATGAGAATGGCTTGACATATTATTTATTAACATCGGAAGAAAAAATAAAAAATTTAATTTATCCTTATAAAAAAGAAAAAACAGATGAATATTATACTTATTTAAATGATCAAAAGGGATTAAAAGTTGTTTATATAAAAAATGTTACAAATAAAAATATATCAAGCGAAGAATTTATTTTATTTTATTATAGTATAGATAATAATTTTGAATTTTTTTATCCAAAAGATTTATTTGCAACTCAAGATTTTTCTTCAATAAACATAGACAAACTTTTATTATTTTTAAAAAAATAAGGAATAAGAATGAGCAATTTTTTTAATTACAAAATTAATGAATCCATAAAATATAAAACTTATTATAAACCAAATTATCATGAATTTGAAATTATAATTCCTTCGCCTCAAATGATTAAATTAAATGGTATGCCAGTTTCGACAAATTGGTTAATATTAAAAAAAGTTGAAAATGAACAATTATATGATAATCCTACAATTTATTGTGATAATAATTTGTTTATTGAATATACAGATATTACAAAATTAAAAGATATGCCAGAAAATCAATATTTTATTTTTTATGAATTTGGAATTATATATTTTCATAAAAATTTAGTTGATAAAAAAGTTATAATAAAATATTTTTATGTTGATTTTCCTAATAATAATGAGCAAGATAGTTATTTATTTAAACATGTAATAAGTATAATAAATGGTGATTATGGTATAAGTAGCGGAAGTGGTCAGTATGAGCCTGAAACTTATACAAATTTAACACCAGTTCCAGTAGATTTTGGGGGAGTAAAAGCAGGTGAAACATTTGATAATGTTCCAATTACAGCAGTTTTAACTAAATTAATGTATCCAGAATTATTTCCTACTTTAACACCGCCATCTTTTAATGTTACAGTTAATGCAGATTTAGTTGAAATTTATTTAAATGCTACTATAACATTTAATTCAACTTTTAATAGAGGTTCTATAAATCCTGCTTATTTTGGCTTAAGTGGTTATAGAAGTGGACCGCCAATTTCTTATGTTTATAGTGGTGAAAATTTGAATTACACTGATAGTACTTCTTTATTAACTTCAATTGCAACTATATCAAATTATGCTTTTACTACTGCAGGAATAAAAAATTATTCTATAACAGTTAATTATGCAGAAGGCGAACAACCTTTAACTAATTATGGAAATAATTATGATATACCGTATCCTGCTGGTTTTATAACTTTAAATAGAAGTTTTAAGGTTGTTTATCCTTATTTTGCTACAACTGAAAATATTACAAGTTTGATAAAACAACCTTTAATTGATGTTTTAACTTTGAATTATTATCAAGCGAATATGGTTGCAGAAACAGACACGGATAAACAAGCAATTGAAGTTTCACAAGCAAATGGACAAATAACTGGTATTCAATTTTATAATAGTTTTTCTGGGCAATGGGAATGGATAAACGGAAGCAAATTAAATAGTTTAAACTCTTTCACTCAATCTTCTGTTATAAAAGATTTAAATGGGACAAATGTTAATTATTATAGATATGTACACAATGGAAGTAAAATTGGTGCAAGACAATTAAGATTTTTTATAAATTAATAAAAGAGGTTTTCTAATGGCAAGAATTACACAAGGAATTTCAAAATTTCCTTTTAATTTTGAAATTTTATTTTCAAATCCTGTAGATAGCCGATTTGTTGTTCAATATTTATCTGACTTAACAAATTCTAATACATGGAAATCAACAGTGGATAATAATGTTTATTTATATAATGGTTTATTAACAGTAGTTATTGAGGACGAAACACCAGAAAATAATGGTTTATATTATTTAAAAGATGCAAATAATTATAATAATATTTCGGCATGGAAAAAAATAATTGATTTAGATTATTTTAATAATAATTCTTTTTCTCAATTTTTATTACAAAAAATTATTGCAGATGATTATATACCACAAGGAAGTTTTGTAACGCCTAATCCTAATTCTATTTACAATGTTCAAGAAAAAGCGTTTTACTGTTCTATTGCTAATTCTATTTTTGATAATATAATCGGCATTAGTTTGTCAGATATTCAACAAAATGAATATGGATATGTTTTAGTAAAAGGTGCTTATCCCATTAATCCTATAGATTATTTTAATAATAATTATTTAGAAAATTATTTAAATCAAAATGTTTTTTTAATTAAAAGTGATACAGATATTTTAAAGTTTTCTTTATTACAAGGAAATAAAAAATATATTTTTCCAATAGGAAGAGTTTTAAATGAAAGTTCTTTTTATATTGATTTTTCAAATTATGGCGAAAGAATTGATAGTTTTTTTAAAAAAACAACTTTATTTTTTGTAAGATATAATGCTTCTGTTTTAAAGCCAGATGCTTCTACTTTTAATTATCAATATTTTAATAATAATTTTAAAAAATTTGCAAAGTCTAAACTTATAAATCCAGAAGATACAAGTTTTTTACCTTTTGCTTTTAATATAAGATATTCTTTATATGATGCTAAAATTTCAAAATTTAAACATTATGAATTAACAAAGTTAAAATTTTCTGATTATAAAAATTTAAAAACTTATGTTACATATCTTCTTAATGGTGTTTTTTTTGAAGATTCTTCATCGCTTTTTGAAATAGAATGTTATATTTATGAATCGAAAGAAGAAAATATAAAATCAGATTATACAATGTTTGCAAACAATACATTCCTTTCAACTTTGAAAGGAAGAAAAAGATATATAAAAAAATTAAAAAATATGTATGTTTCTTATGCAGTGTATGGCAACGATGCTACTATAAATTTGGCAAAAAGTTTAATAAGCAATGTTTTTAATAAAGCGTTTAATTTTATTCCTAATTTAGATAATAATGATATTTTTAATGAAGCGTTGAAATGTTTTGCTTTTCCTAAATCTAATTTTTATACTCTTTATTCACCAAAATATATATCTGTAAATTCAAAGTTAAAATTTTGTGGGTTTCTTAACGATGGTGCTTATTTTGATAAAATTAATCATGTCTTTAATTCTTCTCTTTTTCTTGATCCATTATATTTAAGAAAAATTTTTGTAGTATCGAAAGAATATTATAATATTGATTATATTTCTGAAATAAAGGAAATTACAAATATAACTGAAAATTATAAATGGAATTTTGATGATGTTAAATCCAGCCTTGTTATTTTTTTGTTAAGTGATGAAACAGATAGATATCAAACTTTTTTAATTAAAGCAGGAGGGGTGGATAATTTTTTTGTAAAATGTAGAGCGGATATTGTTTTAAACGATTTTGATTATAATATACCAAAAATTTTTGTAAGATTTATTCAAAATAATAAAATAACGCAATTTAAAGAAATAGAAGAAATTGAGCAATTTGGCAATATTCACGATTTTGGCAATTTTAATAGAACAATTTTATCTTTTAAAAAAAGATCTTTTGTTACTAATATATTATCTACTCATCAAAAGAAAAAATTGGGAGTTAGAAAAGGGCAGGTTGAGTTTCTTTTAAAAACTAAAAATGATTTGTTTTTAAAGATAGGAAGTTTTAATTTCAAAAACCAATTTTTTGGTATTGACTTTTTTATGGATTAATTTTTTAAAAAAAATAATAAAAAATTTATCTACAAAATTTTTCTTATAAGATTTATTAGAATCTTAAATTTTTATAAAAAAATTTTTTATTTAGTATAAAATAATTTAGTATTTTATTAAAACAAAAAAAAAGAGAGGTAATTAATAATGTATAGCAAAATAACAAAATTTGTAATTAAATTTTTAACAATGCTTATTTATATTTTTATTGATTTTTTTATTTATTTTATTATTCAAAGCAAATATATAGCAGCATTATATTTTTTATTATTTGCAATAATTTCTTCTGTTGCAAGTTTTTTATTAGTTTTCTTTTCAAAACAAACTTTAGAAAAATTTTCTATAACTAGTATAAGAAAAAAGTCTTATATAAAAGAAGATGTTGTTTGGTTTTTGTTTTTAACGCTTTTTCCTTTTTTATTTATAAATAAAAATTTTTTTATTTTAATAGTTATTACTACAAATATTACATATTTAGTTTTAACATATACAGAAAATACTTATTTTAATCCAATTTTATATTTATTTAAATATAAATTTTATAAAATAAAAATCGATTATTATTTTACATATACAATAATTACAAGAAAAAAATTTTCTCAATTAGAAAACTTAAAATCGTTTATTGTTTTATTTGATTTTGTTTTGATAGATGCTGAATAAAAAAAGTGGTTCTATAGAATCACTTTTTTTAAAACAACAATATCTTTAAAGTCTATTTTGATTGTTTTTTTATCTTCCATTTTTTTTCCTCATTTTGCTTAACTTTAGAATGTATAGAAAGGTGGTGAGTTATGAAAGTAACAGTAAAATTTAAAATACTTCCGACTAAAGAACAAGAACAATATTTAAAAGAAACTTTAAATGAATATATATCTACAGTTAATAATATTGTTCAAAGTATGATTAATAATAGACATATAAAACTAACGTCAAAAGATATTGAAGCAAATCTACCAAGTGCAGTAAAAAATCAAGCTATACAAGATGCTAAAAGTGTTTATAAAAAATATAAAAAGACCAAGAAATTATCAATACTAAAGAAACCAGTATGTATATGGAATAATCAGAATTATAAAATAAATGACTATTTAAGTTTTCCTGTGTTAATTGATGGAAAATCACAAAGAATTAAAGTAAAGATGTTATTATCAGACTATCAAAAACAGCAATTAAATAACAAATTAGGCTCATTAAGAATAAGTAAAAAATCAGGCAAATGGATTGCACAAATAGCTGTTGAAGTAATTGAAAAACAAAATAATAATGAAAATATAATGGGTATAGACTTAGGTTTAAAAGTACCAGCAGTAGCAGTAACAAGTAATGGCAAAACCAAGTTCTTTGGTAATGGAAGACAAAATAAATATATTAGACGAAAATATAAAACATTGCGTCAAAAGTTAGGTAAAGCAAAAAAGCTAAAAAAGATTAAGCAAATTGCTGACAAAGAGCAACGATGGATGAAAGACCAAGACCATAAAATAAGTAGACAGATAGTTAATTTTGCAATAGAAAATAATGTTTCTATAATTCGTTTAGAAAATTTAACGAATATTAGAAACACGGCAAGAACAAGCCGTAAAAACGAAAAGAATTTGCATACATGGTCTTTCTATCGTCTTGCTAAGTTTATAGAATATAAAGCAAATTTGGAAGGTACAAAAGTTGAATATATAAATCCAGAATATACAAGTCAAAAATGTCCATACTGTGGAGAGTTGAATAAAGCAAGAGATAGAAAATATGTATGTAAGATATGTGGATTTAGCACACATAGAGATAGATTAGGTGCTATGAATATAATGTTAGCACCTGTGGCAGACGGTGTAGCTTAAAGCGATAGTCTGCCAGCCCAAGATGCTATATGCACTGTCTTGGGAGGGGTGATGGCACATCCTAATCTCTGGGGAACTACGGATACCAGAAATGGACTTCCGACTACCACCAGAGAATCCCCTGACTTTAGTCATGGGGAGTGTCAAAAATTAAGACTGTTTTTTATAAATCAACAATATCTTTAAAGTCTATTCCTTTTTTTAAATTTTTACTTAAAAAATTTAATTCTTTTTCTTTACTTTGTGATTTATTCACAATATCTAAAATTTTTATTAATTGTTCTGTCGTTTGTTGCCTTGAATCTAAAAGTTTAGTTATTGTTTTTTGATATTCTACAAGTTCAGCAGGATGTGCTTCAAAGTTTCTATCATCGAACAGTGCTACAAATTTTTTTAATAATTCATCAGCAATTTTTTTATCTTCTGCTATTGTGGTAGTTAAAGCATTTATTGTTTGTATAAATTTTTCTTTAACTTCGTCTTTTTCGTCTTGAATTAAGTCTGACATAACTTTCCTTTAATTTTTTAAATAAGGAACTATCTTTTTTTTATTATAATTAATTAATGTTATATAATCCACTAAATTAAAATTTTCTCCATCAAATATTAATAAAGGTTTTGCTGAATCAAATTCAAATGGATAAACAAGATTTCTTTTTAATGAAACATGAATAAAACTTTGATTAGGATAAAAAATTAATTGATTGTATTTATTTTGTAAAATAGAAATTAAATTTACATATAAATTGAAAAGTTTTTTTATATTATAAGTTGGAATAGTAAAATCAGCAGCACCAGAAGCCACACTATTGCCGTCTTTTAAATAATTTTTAACTGAATTATTGTAATTTTTTTTAAATTCTTCTGCGGTTATAATTTTTTTTGGAATTAAGTGATCACTTGTTTTTGAAGCATGATAACCTGCTTCTAATAATTTTTTATTTGTTTCTTTTGTTCTGAGGCAAGAATTAATACGAACTGGTGCGTTTACATAATCTCTAATAGGTTGTAAAATAATGTCTACTAACTTTTGCAAAACTTTTTTTTGGTCCTCTGTTGGTGTTATAACTATTCCTGCAGAAACTATTAATTCTTCAAGTGCAAAATTTTTCGATAAATACGTTGCCATATTGTACTCCTTCAAAGTTTATATTAATTTAATATAAAATAAAAGAAAAAATATAAGGAAAATTAAAAATTTTATGATAAATTATGTTAAAATTAAAAAGTATTTTAATAAAGTTAAAGGGAGAATAAATGGCTGATTTTAAAACAATTGAAAATATTAAAATTCAAGAAAATAAAAAAGCAACAAAAAAAAAGAAAAAAACAAATGAATATAAGTCAATAGTTATAATTGTTAGTGTTATAATTATTATTAATATAATTTTTAATATTTTTAATTTTATTATGATAAAAAACAATTCTTTCGTTATTTTTGCAAACGACAAATTAAATAAAAATGAGTTTTACACTTCGTTAGAAATTAATAAATTCGTTCAAGTTTATATCTCAAAAAACAGAATGAATGAAATAGTTGAGTTTTATAACCAATTTGTTAGAGATTATGAATTGACTACGGCAATAATTGAATCCTCTATTAAATATGATATTCCTACAAATATTTTATTTGGTCTTATTTATCAAGAGAGTAATTTTAATTTTAGGGAAAAAAATCAAAATAAGGATGGTAGTTTTGATATAGGGTTAATGCAACTGAATTCTACAACTTATAAATCCATAATAGAAAAAAATGGAATAGAATATTTATTAAACCCATATAATAATTTAGAATTGGGTTGCAAACATTTAAAAGAAAATTATAATGAATATGGAAATTGGTATTTAGCATTATTAAGTTATAATGCAGGTATTATTAAAAGTAATGCTATTTATTATCAAACGTTATGTTTTTTGACAAACATAATAAGTTATGAAAAAAAATTAGATGAAGAATTTAATAAAAAATTTAATTAAAGGAAAAAAAAATGAAACAAACTTTTCACGAAGAGTCAATATTATCCTTTGAAGATTTTGAACTTTTAAAGTTTATTTTACAAAAAGAAAAACTATCGTTATTTATTGATGATAGTTTTGAAACTAGTGATGAAACAATTAAAAATACAGTGAAAAGTTTAGTTAATTTAACTTTATCTAATTATTTTATTTATCAAACAAAAAAAGAAATAATAATTTATGATACATCAGAAAATAAGTTTGAAAAAATAAGACAAAATTTAATTAATTAATTTTTTATTTTTCCACGCAAAAGTTCAAAAGAAAAAACTTCTTTTATGTTAAACTTTTCTTGTATATAATTAAAAATTATGTAAGGATCAATGTTTTCTCCACAAGTAAAAACATCAACTGCGGCATAATTATATTCAGGATAAGTATGGACTGTAACATGAGATTCAGCGATAACAATAACGCCTGAAACACCTACTGGTGAAAATTTATGAAAAAAAGAATTAATTATAGTTGCTTTAGAAAGCCTTGTTCCTTCTAAAAAAATTTTTTCTAAAAAATCTTTATCATTTAACAATTCACTTTCGACATGATAAAATTCTGCAATAATATGCCTGCCGAGAATTTTCATTTCATCAATTCTCCTTTTTTATTATATATTAAAAAAAACGGGAAAGATAAAAATCTTTCCCATAAAATTACTATCCAGAATTATGGTTTTCGGTAGAATTGCTATCTATAACTATCGTTTCTCATCGAATTGCTATCCAAATCGACGACATTATTTATATTAATTTTTAAAAATTTTTTTTGACAAATATAAAAAAAAGGTATTTTAAAGAAAAAGGGG
>Ga0208460_10001053_pt1 | contig 17253 bp, 13 predicted proteins | sample AD_STIC10_MetaG_FD_184436 | JGI IMG/M metagenome (GOLD analysis project Ga0208460, IMG submission 184436) | Active sludge microbial communities of municipal wastewater-treating anaerobic digesters from USA - AD_STIC10_MetaG (SPAdes) (version 2) | ecosystem: Engineered > Bioreactor > Anaerobic >... | reverse complement strand
CTTCTGCTGCTCTTCCTGGCGCTTGCGCATCTCGTGGTCGTACAGGCGCGAGCGCAGGCGCTTCCAGGCGACGTCGCGGTTGCTGTGCTGGCTGCGGCCGTCCTGGCACTGCACGACGATGCCGGTGGGGATGTGCGTCAGGCGCACCGCCGAGTCGGTCTTGTTGATGTGCTGGCCGCCGGCGCCGCTGGCGCGGAAGGTGTCGGTGCGCACGTCGGCGGGGTTGATCTCGATCTCGATCGAGTCGTCGATCTCGGGGTAGACGAAGAGCGAGGCGAAGCTCGTGTGGCGGCCGCCGGCGGAGTCGAAGGGGCTCTTGCGCACGAGACGGTGCACCCCGGTCTCGGTGCGCAGGTGACCGAAGGCGTACTCGCCCTCGACCTTGATCGTCGCGCTCTTGATGCCGGCGACGTCGCCGGCCGTCTCGTCCTCCAGCGTCGCCTTGAAGCCCTTGCGCTCGCAGTACTTCAGGTACTGGCGCAGCAGCATGCCGGCCCAGTCGCAGGCTTCGGTGCCGCCTGCGCCGGCCTGGATGTCGATGAAGCAGTTGCTCGGGTCGGCCGGGTTGTTGAACATGCGCCGGAACTCGAGCTGCTCGACGATGCCGCGCAGCTTGTCGGCCTCGGCCTCGATCGCCGCCAGGCCGTCGAGGTCGTCGTCGGCCTTGCTCATCTCGAAGAGCTCGGTGTTGTCGGCGAGGTTGCTCGCGAGGTGGTCGATGGTCTCGACCACGGTCTCCAGGGTCTTCTTCTCGCGCCCGAGTTCCTGGGCGCGCTTCGGGTCGTTCCAGACGTTCGGGTTCTCGAGCGCGGCGTTGACCTCGTTCAGGCGGAGCGACTTCCGATCGTAGTCAAAGATACCTCCGGAGCGCTTCGGTGCGCGTCGAGAGGTCGTTCAGCGAGTTGCCGATCTGGTTGATGCGTTCGATGTCCATGCCGTGCCGCCTTCGAAAAGGGGCGCATTTTCGCATGCGTGCGGTACCCGCGGATCGGGTCCCGGCACCGGCGTCGGATTGCGTAACAATCCGTGCCGCACGCCGTGCGACGGTGATCGTGTTTCGGGGAGGTCAGGACGGTGGAACAGGACAAGCCAGTGCGCGACCGGGGCCGCGCGGCGGACGCGCGCCACTGGCGCCTGAGCCGCCGCAGCGCGGGCGGTCTGACGCTGGTCTGGTTCCTCGCGACCTTCGTGCTGCCGCTGTTCGGGCGCGACCTGGGCTTCGACGTCTTCGGCGCGCCGGCGGCGATCTGGTTCGCGTCGCAGGGGGCGCCGCTCGTCTACCTGCTGATCGTCTGGCGCCACGAACGTCGGCTGGAACAGCTCGACCGGGAACACCGGGCGGCCCATGCCGAGTGAGCTGCCGGTCGTCGCACCGGATGGCCGGCGGCTGGCCGCCCGCTATGGCCTGCTGCTGATCGCGCTGGCGGCGTTCACGGCCGCGATGGTCGTGCTCGAGCGCCGGGGCCTGCCGCGCTCGTGGATCGCGGCGCTCTTCCTGCTGCTGCCGGTGGCCTTGTTCGCGAGCATCGGGCTGGCCTGCCGCACCACCGAGTCGGCCGACTACTTCGTCGCGGGGCGGACCGTGCCCGGCCTTTACAACGGCATGGCCATCGGCGCCGACTGGATGAGCGTCGCCTCGTTCATGGGACTCGCCGGGCTGCTGTACGTCAACGGCTACGGCGGCCTGGCCTACGTGCTGGGCTGGACCGGCGGCTTCTGCCTGATCGCGTTCTACATTGCTCCGTATCTGCGCAAGTTCGGCCAGTACACGATCCCCGACTTCCTCGGCGAACGCTACGGCGGGCGGCTGCCGCGCTTCATCGGCCTCGTGGTCACGGTGATCTGCAGCTTCATGTACGTGGTCGCGCAGATCTACGGCGTGGGCCTGATCACGTCCCGGCTGACCGGCTTCAGCTTCGAGATCGGCATCTTCGTCGGCCTGGGCGGCGTCCTCGTGTGCTCGTTCCTCGGGGGCATGCGCGCGATCACCTGGACGCAGGTGGCGCAGTACATCATCCTGCTGGTGGCCTTCCTGGTGCCCGTGGTGTGGCTGTCGTACAAGCAGACGGGCAACCCGCTGCCGCAGGCGGTGCTCGGCCAGCAATTGAAGAAGGTCAGCGAACGCGAGCGCGAGCTGCTGTCGGACCCGCGCGAACAGCAGGTCATCGCCGCGTTCCGCGAGCAGGCGGACCGCTACGAGGCGAAGCTCGAGCACATCGGCACGGCCCTGGTCGAGGAACGCGCGATGCTCGAGCGCCAGCTCGGCGAGGCCCGCCGGGCCGGCGCGTCGCCGCCGGAGCTGCGCGCGGCCGAACGCGCGCTGCGCGCGATCCCCAAGGACGCCGAGGCGGCGCGCGAAGCCTGGACGCGGGAGCGCGATGCCCACGAGGACCGCGCGCGGCCGCTGGCGGGAATGCCGCCCCAGGCGCAGCAGTTCGTCGGCGACCCGCAGGGCGACGCGGCCCAGCGCGCCGTCTTCCACGACTCGCGCGCCAACTTTCTGGCGCTGATGTTCTGCCTCATGGCGGGCACCGCCGGCATGCCGCACCTGCTGGGCCGCTTCTACACGACGCCGTCGGTGGCGCAGGCGCGGCGCTCGGTCACCTGGGCGGTGCTGTTCATCGTCGTCGTCTACATCACGGCGCCGGTGCTGGCCGTCCTGCTCAAGCACGAGGTGCTGACGAGCGTCGTCGGCCTGCGCTTCGACGACCTGCCACGCTGGATCCTCGAATGGACCAAGGTCGATCCGGCGCTGCTGTCCGTGACCGACATCAACCGCGACGGCCTGCTCCAGCTCGGCGAATTGCGCATCAGCGGCGACATCCTCGTGCTGGCCGCGCCCGAGATCGGCGGCATGCCCTTCGCCATCACCTGCCTCGTTGCGGCCGGCGGCCTGGCCGCGGCCCTGTCCACGGCCGACGCGCTGCTGCTGACCACCGCCAACGCGCTGTCCCACGACCTGTACTTCAAGATCATCGACCGCGACGCCCCGACGACGCGCCGGGTCGCGATCGCGAAGGTGGTGCTGCTGATCGTCGCGCTGCTCGCCGCCTACATCGCGACCTTGAAGCCGGCCGCGATCCTGCTGCTGGTCACGCCGGTGTTCTCGATCGCCGCGGCCACGATCTTCCCGGCACTGGTGCTGGGCGTGTTCTGGAAGCGTGCCAACCTCGCCGGCGCCTGCGCCGGGATGCTGGCCGGGCTGGCGGTCACGCTGTACTACCTGGTCACCCGCCAGCCCTTTCCGCTGGGGCACGGCGCCGTCGGTGCCGACCTGTGGTGGGGGATCCGCCCGGCCTCGGCCGGTGTCTTCGGCGTCCCGGTGGCGATTGCCGTGATGGCCGGGGTGAGTCTCGCCACGCCGGCCCGCGCCGGAACGGACGCATTCGTCGACGAGGTCCGTCGGCCCGACTGAGGCCGGCGGCCCGCCCGAGTGCGCGGAGGATGTGCGGATTCGCCGCAGCGCCGAGCGGCGACCCGACCCGCCCGGGTTCGTTCTGGCCTAAGCTGCGCACCGAAGATCGCTCGCGAGTGCCTGCCGCTGCCGGCCGCCACCGACGCGCGACTCAGGAGTCGTTGGAGTGTCGATCGTCTACATCAAGACCGCTGCCGGTCAACTGGAAATCCGCGAGCGCAGCTTCGCCCTGCCGCGGCCTGCGCGCACCCTGCTCGTGCTCGTCGACGGCACGCGCAGCCGCGAACAGCTCGCGGCCATGGTCCAGGGGGCCACGCCGCAGACCTTCGACAGCCTGGTCGACCTGGGCTTGATCGCCGCCAGCGGCGCGGGCCACGGGTCGAAGCGGTCGGTCGAGGCGCCCGCGCCCGTGCCGCCGCCCGACGCGGACGCGCCGCCCGAGGGGCTCGGCTACCGCGAGCTCTACGATGCGCTGACCGCGCTGGCCAAAGACCAGCTCGGCCTCATCAAGGGCTATCGCTTCGCGCTGGAAATCGAGAAGGCCCGCGACATCGGCGAACTCCAGCAGGTCGCCCTGCGCTTCGTCGCCGAGGTGGCCAGGTCCAAGGGTGAATCGGCGGCGCTGGCCACGCGCCGGGCGCTCGGCCTGCTGCGCTGAAGCGGCGAAGCGCCGCCCCGGGCGCGTCGGCGTCCGGTCATTGCGACGCGGCCGATGGGGCAGGTGCCGGTACCGCCGAAGCGGGGACGTCGGGCGCGGCTTCGACGCCATGCCGTTCGCCGCCCATGTCGACATTGCCGCCCTTGCTCAGGATGAACAGGGCCAGCGCCGCGAAGGCGATGAAGGCCAGCAGGATCTTCCACATGATCGGGGTCTTTCCGGATGAAGGAGCCATGCGGTGACGGCGGACCGGCACGGGCCGGCCCGCCTGTCGCCTGCGGGACGAGGGTCAGTCGTTGCCGTAGATGTCGACGTCCTTCGTCTCCTTGACGAACAGCATGCCGATCACGAAGGTCGCCGCGGCGATCACGATCGGGTACCAGAGCCCGTAGTAGATATTGCCGTTCTGCGCCACCATCGCGAAGGCGATGGTCGGCATCAGCCCGCCGAACCAGCCGTTGCCGATGTGGTACGGCAGGCTCATCGACGTGTAGCGGATGCGCGTCGGGAAGAGCTCGACCAGCATCGCCGCGATCGGGCCGTAGACCATCGTCACGTAGATCACCAGGATCGACAGGATCCCGACGATCTTCCACCACTGCGCAGAGCCGAACGCGATCGGGTCGGCCTTCGCCGGGTAGCCCGCGGCGGCCATCGCGCCGGCGATCTCCTTCTTGAAGGCGGCGATCTTCTTCGTGCTCTCGTCGTCGAACTTGTGTCCGCCGGCGGTGAGCGTGGCGGTGGGCACCTCGATGAGCTTGTCGCCGATCATGACCTGTGCCGGCGCGCCGGGCTTCTCGACCGTGTCGTAGCTCGCCGAGGCCTGCGCCAGCGAGCGCTTGGCGATGTCGCAGCCGGTCGTGAAGTCCACGTCGCGCGACACCGGGCTGCCCTGGAACGAGCACTCCTTCGGGTCGACCGTCACGCTGATCTTGGCCGAGGCCTGCGCGGCGGCGAGCTTCGGGTTGGCGGCCTCGGTCAGGCCCTTGAACAGCGGGAAGAAGGTCATCACCGCCAGGGCCAGGCCGGCCATGATGATGGGCTTGCGGCCGATCCGGTCCGACAGCGTGCCGAAGACGACGAAGAACGGCGTGCCGATGATCAGCGACACGGCGACCAGGATGTTCGCCGTCGGCCCGTCGACCTTGAGCACGTTGGCCAGGAAGAACAGCGCGTAGAACTGGCCCGAGTACCAGACCACGGCCTGCCCGGCCGTCAGGCCGACCAGCGCGAGGATCACGATCTTCAGGTTGCGCCACTGGCCGAAGGACTCGGACAGCGGGGCCTTCGAGGTCTTGCCCTCTTCCTTCATCTTCTTGAACGCGGGCGACTCGTTCATGCTCAGCCGGATCCAGACGCTGACGGCCAGCAGCAGGATCGACACGAGGAACGGGATGCGCCAGCCCCAGTCGGCGAAGGCGGTCTCGCCCAGCGCCGTGCGCGTGCCCAGGATCACCATCAGGCTCAGGAACAGGCCCAGCGTCGCGGTGGTCTGGATCCACGAGGTGTAGGCGCCGCGCTTGCCGTGCGGCGCGTGCTCGGCCACGTAGGTGGCCGCACCGCCGTACTCGCCGCCGAGCGCGAGGCCCTGCAGCATGCGCAGGCCGATCAGGATCACCGGCGCGGCCACGCCGATCGTGGCGTAGGACGGCAGCATGCCGACGATGAAGGTCGACAGGCCCATGATCAGGATCGTCACCAGGAAGGTGTACTTGCGTCCGATCATGTCGCCGAGGCGGCCGAACACCAGCGCGCCGAAGGGCCGCACGATGAAGCCGGCCGCGAAGGCCAGCAGCGCGAAGATGAACGCCGAGGTCGGGTCCAGCGCGCTGAAGAACTGCTTGGCGATGATCGCCGCCAAGGAGCCGTAGAGGTAGAAGTCGTACCACTCGAACACGGTGCCCAGGCTCGAGGCGAAGATGACTTTCTTCTCCTCGCGGGTCATGCCGGTCGTGGCGGCAGGTCGTCGGGCTGCTTCGGCCATGGCCATGTCTGTCTCCTGTGTTTGCCTTGGGTGGAACCGGCTACGGGCGCGTAGCGCGGGACTCCACTTTTTGTGACAGCTCTGACCGCTGGCTGACGCGGAACTGAACGCAAGCTGACAAACTCGGTGCGAACCCTGAGCGTCCGTTGCGCATGGCAAAAACCGAGGGAAACCGATGTCCGGGTTTCGCCGGAACCCGCGGGGGCCGGCGAGCCTCGAGGTTCCGGTCGGGACGGCTCAGGGCCGTTCGAGGAAGTCCTCGATCGCCGCCGCCAGGGCGTCGGGCTGGTCGTGGTGCAGCATGTGGCCGGCCGGCGAGAGCACGGCGCGCTCGACCTTCGGCACCACCGCCAGCCGGGCCTCGAACTCGCTGCGCGGGTAGCGGTGCCCCCACCAGGACTCGAGCTCGGTGAGGTCGCCTTCGACCCACAGCAGCGGCGCCGAGATGCGTCGCCAGCAGGCGAGCACCTCGTCCTTGCGGTAGCCGATCGGGTTGACGCGCTTGTGCGCCGGATCGGCCAGCAGCTGGCAGCGCCCGGCCGCGTCGGCGCGCGACCAGTGCGGCGCGAGCCAAGCCGCCTTGTCCGCGGGCAGGCGCGGGTTGGTCTTGCGCAGCCGCGCGGCGACCGCGGCGAGGTCGTCGTAGGTCTTCAGCGCGGGGGGCTGCTTCAGTTCGTCCAGCCAGCTCGCGTAGCGCGACGGCGCCTGCTCCGGCCGGCTGTCGGGCAGGCCGAAGCCTTCGAGGTTGACCAGCCGGCGGATGCGATCGGGTCGCACGCCGGCATACAGCATCGCGACGTTGCCCCCCATGCTGTGGCCCAGCAGGTCGATCGGCTGGCCCGGCCACTGCGCGTCGAGCAGCGCGTCGAGGTCCGCCAGGTAGTCGGGGAACCAGTAGCTGTCCGACGCCGTCGGGTCGCTCTGGCCGAAGCCTCGCCAGTCGGGCGCCACCACGAGCCGCTCGTGCGCCAGCGCGTCGACGACGAACTGGAACGACGCGGCCACGTCCATCCAGCCGTGCAGCAGGACCAGCGGCGGGCGCGCGGGCGTGGCCAGCGCAGCCGCGCCCCAGCGCAGCAGGTGGTGGCGCAGGCCGCGGCGCAGGATGAAGTGGCTGCGCGCCGGCCGCCGCACGGCATAGGCGTTCTCGGTCATGGGCCGATCGTAGGTCAGGCCCGCGATCGGGGTTCCGACCCTCGATTCACGGGGTGCGCCCCGGGCGCGCAGGCGCGGGCGCTGCCGCAGAATCGCGGCCACCGGAGCGGGTGCCGCCGCGACGGTGGCGATCCCCTCCCAGTCCCACGAAGGATGTTCCCCATGGCCCAGGTCACTGCCCGTTCGAGTCTGAACCTCACCACCGTCGATCTGATCGGGCCTTCGGCGTCCGCGGCGTTCCGCGACAACGTCGCATTCGACACCGGCCGGGGCGTCACCTGGTCCGACGTGCTGGACCTGACCTGGGCCACCGGCATTGCCCGCTTCGGTGGCGCGGGCCTGGTCTACGACGCCGCGGCCGACGCCTTCACGGCCGGCACGATCACCGGCTACCAGTTCGAGACGCGCAGCGGCGCCACCTCGACCCTGGCCTTCGCCATCGACGGCATCTCGATCAGCGCCGCGACCTTCTACGCGGCGGCGAAGTCGGCCGCGCTGGACGACGACCAGGCGGTGCTCGCCACCGTGCTGGCCGGTGCGGACGTGTTCGAGCTGTCGGACGAGGCCGACGTGGTCGATGCCTTCGCGGGCAATGATCTGGTGTCCGCCGCGGGCGGCAGCGACCGGGTGTTCGGCGGCGAGGGCAACGACACGCTCGATGGCGGCACCGGCGACGACACGCTCGACGGCGGCGCCGGGCGCGACCGCCTCGTCGGCGGCCGCGGCAACGACGCGATGTACGGCGGCCGCGGCAACGACGTCTACTACGTCGATGCGAACGGCGACCGGGTGGTGGAGACCTCGGCGGACTTCGGCGTCGACCTCGTCGTCGCGCGCGTGTCGCGCAGCCTGGGGGCGAACCTCGAGAACCTGCTGCTCGCCGGCACCGGCGCGCTGCGCGGCTTCGGCAATGCGCTGGACAACGTGATCACGGGCAACGTCGGCGCCAACGTGCTGTCCGGCGCGGCCGGACGCGACCGCCTCGTCGGCCTGGACGGCAACGACGTGCTCGACGGCGGGCTGGGCATCGACACGATGCTCGGCGGGCAGGGCAACGACCGCTACTACGTCAACTCCGCGAGTGACCAGGTCCTCGAGTCGGCCGGTGCCGGCACCGACGCCGTGTTCTCGAGTGTGAGCCGCGCGCTCGGGGCGAACCAGGAAAACCTCGTGCTCTTCGGCACCGGGGCGATCGCCGGCACCGGCAACACGCAGGACAACGTGCTCATCGGCAACGGCGCCGCGAACGAGCTGCGCGGCAGCTCGGGCAACGACCGCCTCAGCGGCGGCGCCGGCGACGACACGCTCAACGGCGGCCTGGGCAACGACACGATGAACGGCGGCCTCGGCAACGACCGCTACTACGTCGACGTGAACACCGACGTGGCGGTCGAGGACGCCGCCGCCGACGGCTTCGACACGGTCTTCGCCAGCGTCAGCCACGTGCTCGGTGCGAACCTCGAACGCTTGTTGCTCACCGGCACCTCCGCGCTGTCGGGCGCCGGCAACGACCAGGCCAATGTCCTGGTGGGCAACGGCGCGCAGAACAACCTGAACGGCGGCGGCGGCAACGACACGATCGCCGGCCTGGGCGGCAACGACGTGCTTTCCGGCGGCACCGGCGACGACAGACTGGAAGGGGGTGCCGGGGACGACGTCTACGGCGTCGACAGCGCGGGCGACGTGGTCGTCGAGGCGGCCGGCGCCGGCACCGACTCGATCAACACGTCGGTGTCGTACACGATGTCGGCCGAGGTCGAGAACATGCGCCTGACGGGGCTGGTGGCGATCGACGGCACCGGCAACGGGCTGGACAACTTCATCCTCGGCAACAACGCCGCCAACACGATCGCCGGCGCCGGTGGCAACGACCGCCTGTACGGCGTGCTCGGCGACGACGTGCTCTCCGGCGGTGACGGCGACGACCTGCTGTGGGGCGGCTCCGGCGCCGACGCGCTGACCGGGGGCGCCGGGGTCGACACCTTCCGCATCGACCGCCCCGCGGGGACCAACGACGTCGACCGCCTCTTCGACTTCGTGGCGGGCACCGACAGGATCAGCCTCGACGCCGCGGCGTACGCAGGCATCGGCGCCGCCGGCGCGCTGGACGCGGCGGTGTTCGTCGCCGGCACCGCGGCGGCGGATGCCGACGACCGCATCGTCTACGACGCGGCCACCGGCCGCCTGTACTTCGACGCCGACGGCAACGGCGTGACCGCGCAGATCCTGATCGCCTCGCTCGACGGCAACCCGGCCGTCACCGCGGCCGACCTGTTCGTGCTCTGAGGCCGCGCGACGCTCAGAAGGTGTGAAAGAACCCAAGATGCCCGCGTTGCCCCCGAGAAGGCGCCCCGACAAGGCGCAAGGCACAGACGGGTCCATCGACCCGTCGAGCATTTGCAACGCCGTGGGGGCGCCTTCCCGGGGGCAACCCTTCGGGCCGGGGTACCCCAGGGCCGTGGGCGGCGTTGCGCCGCTTGCCGAGGTCCGCGACATCGGCTGCGCGCCGCGCCTTGCCCACAGCCCTTGGCCACCCCGGCGCGGGCACCTTGGGTTCTTTCACACCTTCAGCTGTCGGCGTAGTCCGCCAGCGGCTCGAGCGCCAGGCGCGTCATCTGCGCCGGCGTCAGCGACGCGCCGGCGCGCATCAGCGCGGCCAGCAGTTCGGGTTCGAGCGCCTGGGTGAGCCGCTGCCAGGCCGTCTCGCGCTGGCGCGCCCACAGGAAGTGGTGCTCGCCGGCGTGCGCCGCATTCGCGGCGTCGGCGAAACCCAGCAGCCGCGCGGCCGTCTCGACGCGGCCCTCGGCGAGCGCGAGCAGCACCGCGGCGTCGTCGATCGAGTGCAGCTCGCCGAGTTCCACCGCCATCGGCAGCGCCTGCGCCGCGGTCTCGCGCGCCGCGCCGAGTTCGCCGGTGCCCAGCAGCGCCGCGGTGAGCTGGCACAGCGCCAGGCACAGCAGGTGCGGCCAGCGCCGTTCGCGCAGCAGCGCGACGTTCTCGCGGGCCAGGCGCACGGCGGCGGCGCTGTCGCCCGCGGCGAGCTCGAGCGAGGTCAGTCCGAGCAGGGCCAGGCCGAGCGGCTTGCCGCCTCCGGCCCGGCGGGCCTCGACGAGCGCACGTCGCATCGCCCGGCCGCGCTCGAAGCCGCCGGTGAGCATCAGGTGGTGCGATTCGGCCGAGCGCCCGTCGTCGAGCAGCCGTGCGGGCCAGCGCGGGTCTTCCAGGCGCAGGGCCTCGTCGAGCGCGGCCTGCGTGGCCGCGTCCGGCCGCGTCGCGCGGCGCACGTAGCTCGTCAGCGCGCGGTACTGCCCCTGGGCGTCGCCGAGTTCGGCGCACAGCTGCGCGGCGCGTGCCGCGGCGGCCCGCGCCCGCGCCACCGACAGCCCGAACCAGGTCGCGGCCATGCTGTTGAGCCAGCGGGCCACCTCGGGCCGCGGCACCGCGCCGACGAGTCGTTCGGTGGCGTCGTACCAGTGGGCGAGCTCCTGGTACATCGACTGGCGCGCCATCAGGAGCGAGCCGCTGGCCACCAGCGCGACCGCCAGGCGCGGGTCGTTCGCGGTCGCCCACTCGACCGCGCCGCGCAGGTTGTCGAGCTCGACGGCGCCGCGCCGGGCGTACGCCGACACGCTCGCACGGTCGCCGGCGACCGTGGCCGCCTCGGCCGCGTCGAACAGCGCCCGCATCGCCTGCGCGTGCCGTCGGCTGGTCACCGGCACCTCGCCGGCCCGCGCCAGATGGGCGAGCGCGTACTCGCGCGTGGACTCGAGCAGGCGGTAGCGCGGCGGATCGGCGTCGTCGGCCACCACCAGCGAGCGGTCGACGAGGGCCGCGAGCGATTCGGTCACGGCCCAGTCGTCGAGCGCGGGATCGACGGCCACCGTCTGCGCCAGCTCGAGCGTGAAACCGCCGCGGAACACGCCCAGGCGCCGCAGCACGGTCTGCTCGTCGTCCTCCAGCAGCGCGTGGCTCCAGTCGAGTGCCGCCTGCAGCGACTGGTGGCGGGCATCGGCCGCGCGCTGGCCGGCGGTCAGCAGGCGCAGGCGCTGCTGCAGGCCCGCATGCACCTTCGCCAGGCCGAGCGCGGCCACGCGCGAAGCGGCCATCTCGAGGGCCAGGGCCACGCCGTCCAGCTCCCGGCAGATGTCGATGACGGTGCCGACGTTGCCGGCGTCGAGCTGGAAGCGCCGGTCGGCGGCCTGCGCGCGCGCGACGAACAGCGCGACCGCACCGTGCGCGATGGCGTGCTCGAGTCCGGTGTCGAACTTCGGCACCGCCAGGCCCCCCAGCCGGTAGACGAGCTCGTCGTCGAGCCGCAGCGGCACCTGGCTGGTGACGAGCAGCGTCAGTCCGGGCGCGGTGTCGATCAGGTCGCGGACGAGCCGGGCCGCCGCGTCGAGCAGGTGCTCGGCGTTGTCGAGCACGAGCAGCTGGCGGCGGTCGTCGAGCTGCGCGAGCAGCGCCTCGCGCGGGTCGCGCCGAGGCGACAGCTCCAGGCCGAGTGCGGCGGCGATCGCCGCCGGGATCAGCACCGCGTCGGCCAGCGGCGCGAGCTCGACCCAGGCGACCCCGTCGGCGAAGGCGCCGGCGCAGGCCTGCGCCACCTCCTGTGCGACGCGGGTCTTGCCGATGCCGCCCGGGCCGACCACGCACACCAGCCGGCGCCGGGTGCACAGCCCGGCGAGGTGGCCGAGGTCCTCGTCGCGGCCGAGCAGGGTGCCGGCCCGCCGCGGCGGCGGGCTGCGTCGCGCGGGCGGCACGGTGCCGGCGACCAGGGGCGCCTGCGCGGGCCCGGGCTCCTCGATCGGCGCGACGAAGCGGTAGCCGCGCCCCGGCACGGTGGCGATGGCCTGCGGCCCGAGGGCCTTGCGCAGCGCCGAGACCTGCACCTGCAGGTTGTTCTCTTCGACCACCAGGCCCGGCCAGACGGCGTCGAGCAGTTCGTTCTTGGTGACGACACGGTCGCGGCGCTCGATGAGCGCCTGCAGCAGGTCGAGCGCGCGCGCGCCCAGGGCACTCGGCGCGCCGTCGACGAACAGTGCCCGTTCGTCGGGCCTGAACTCGGCACGTCCGAAGCGCAGGGCGTAGGGCAAGCGGGATCTCCAACGGGGGGCGGCCGGTCTCGGGAGGGGCACGCGGTGCCGGCCTGGCAGCGAATTTAACCTGCAAGACCCGGGCCTGTCGCGAGCGGTGCGCCGACACGACAATCCGTCCATGAGCACCGCCCATCGCCCGCCCCCCGCCGAACTGCGCGCCGCCGAGCCGCGCGACCTCGACGCCATCGTCGCGTTGATCGCCGAACTGGCCGAGTTCGAGCAGCTCACCCACCTGCTGCAGGTCACGCCCGAGAAGCTGCGCCCGCACCTGTTCGGCCCGCAGCCGGTGGCCGAATGCGTGGTCGCGCAGTGCGAGGGCGAGGTCGTCGCGTTCGCGCTCTGCTTCACGAACTTCTCGACCTTCCTCGCCCAGCCCGGGCTCTACCTCGAGGACCTCTACGTGCGCCCCGCGCACCGCGGTCGCGGCATCGCCCGCGCGCTGCTCCAGCGCCTGGCCGCCACGGCGCGCGAGCGCGGCTGCGGCCGCTTCGAGTGGAGCGTGCTCGACTGGAACGTGAACGCGATCGGCTTCTACGAGCGCCTGGGCGCGACCGTGATGCCCGACTGGCGCATCTGCCGCGTGACCGGCGCGGCGCTGGAGCGCCTGGGCCGCGGCGCCGAAGGCGAGGCCCCGTGAACCCCGACCACCACGCCGCGATGCACGCCGGCCTGCGCTGGCAGGTGCCGGACGACTTCAACCTCGGCCAGGCCTGCTGCACGCGCTGGGCGCGCACGACGCCGGACGCGGTGGCGATCCGCTTCGAGCGCGCGGACGGCGCCTGCGAGGACTTCAGCTACGCGCAGCTGCAGCAGGCCGCCAACCGGCTGTCGAACGCGCTGCGCCGTCTCGGCGTGCGTCGCGGCGACCGCGTCGCGATCGTCCTGCCGCAGCGCTTCGAGACGGCGGTGTCGCACATCGCCGTCGCGCAGCTGGGCGCGGTGGCGATGCCCTTGTCGATGCTGTTCGGCCCCGACGCGCTGGCCTACCGGCTCGACCATGCCGAGGCCGGCGTGGCGATCGTCGACGACAGCGCGATCGCGGCGCTGCGCGCGGCGCGGCCGGCCTGCCCGGGCCTGAAGCAGGTGCTCGCCGTCGGCGACGCCGCCGGCCAGGGCGACGCCGACTGGACGGCCACGCTGGCGCGCGAACGCGCGTCGTTCACCGCCGTGGCCACCAAGGCCGACGAGGCCGCGGTGCTGATCTACACCAGCGGCACGACCGGTCCGCCCAAGGGCGCGCTGATCCCGCACCGTGCGCTCATCGGCAACCTCAGCGGCTTCGTCTGCAGCCAGAACTGGTTTCCGCAGCCGGGCGACGTGTTCTGGTCGCCGGCCGACTGGGCCTGGACCGGCGGGCTGATGGACGCGCTGCTGCCCACGCTGTACTTCGGCCGCACGATCGTCGCCGGCGCCGGCCGCTTCGCGCCGGAGCGCGCCTTCGAGCTGATGCAGCGGCACGGCGTGACCAACACCTTTCTCTTCCCGACCGCGCTGAAGGCGATGATGAAGGCCGTGCCGCACCCGCGCGAGCGCTACGCGCTCAGGCTGCGCGCGGTGATGAGTGCCGGCGAGGCCGTCGGCGACACGGTGTTCGCCTGGTGCCGCGACGAACTGGGCCTGGTCGTCAACGAGATGTTCGGCCAGACCGAGATCAACTACGTCGTCGGCAACTGCGCGATGAACGGCGACCCGCACGCCGCGGTCGGCTGGCCCGCGCGCCCCGGCAGCATGGGGCGCGCCTACCCCGGCCACCGCGTCGCGGTGATCGACGACGACGGTCGCGAGTGCCCGCGCGGCACGCCCGGCGAGGTGGCGGTGCATCGCCGCGACGTGCACGGCGCGCCCGACCCGGTGTTCTTCACCGCCTACTGGAAGAACCCCGAGGCCACGCGCGCCAAGTTCACCGGCGACCCGGCGGACGCGTGGTGCCGCACCGGCGACACGGCCGTGATGGACGCCGACGGGTACCTCTGGTACCAGGGGCGCAGCGACGACGTGTTCAAGGCCGCCGGCTACCGGATCGGGCCGAGCGAGGTCGAGAACTGCCTGCTGTCGCACCCGGCCGTCGCCAATGCGGCCGTCGTGCCCAAGCCCGATGCCGAGCGCGGCGCGCTGGTCAAGGCCTACGTGGTGCTCGCGCCGGGCCACGCCGCCGGCGACGCGCTCGCGGCCGAGCTGCAGGCGCACGTGCGCGGACGGCTCGCGCCCTACGAGTACCCCAAGGAGGTCGAGTTCATCGACGCGCTGCCGATGACGACCACCGGCAAGGTGCAGCGCCGCGTGCTGCGGCTGCGTGAGGAGGAGCGGGCGCAGCGCGCCGGTTGAGGCCGGGGGTGCGGGGTGCCGGCGGGGCGGCGCCTGCGGCCCCCCTCGAAGCTGGCCTAAACTTTCCGCATGAACCCACTTCCCCTCGTCGCCCTCGGCGGCAGCGACCTCCGGGTCACCCCCGTGTGCCTGGGCACCATGACCTTCGGCGAACAGGTCGACGAGGCGCAGGCGCACGCCATCCTCGACCACGCGCTCGAACGCGGGCTGAACTTCATCGACACCGCCGAGATGTACTCGGTGCCCACGCGCGCCGAGACCTTCGGCGCCACCGAGCGCATCCTCGGCAGCTGGTTCGCCTCGCGGCCCGGCGTGCGCGCCCGGGTCGTGCTCGCCACCAAGGTCTCGGGCCCGTACCGCGGCATGGGCTGGATCCGCGGCGGCAGCCGCAACCTGACGCGCGCCGAGATCGTGCAGGCCTGCGACGAGAGCCTCGCGCGGCTGCGCACCGACGTCATCGACCTCTACCAGATCCACTGGCCGAACCGCAACGTGCCGGCCTTCGGCTCGATCTACTTCGACCCCACCAAGGACGCCGAATACAGCAGCGTGCACGAACAGCTCGACGCGATGGCGACGCTGGTGCGCGCCGGCAAGGTGCGCCACGTCGGCCTGTCGAACGAGACGCCCTATGGCGTGCACGAGTTCGTGCGCGTGGCCGAGCAGCACGGCCTGCCGCGGGTGGCAACGGTGCAGAACCCGTACGCGCTGAACTCGCGCACCGCCGACAACGGCCTGGACGAGACGCTGTACCGGCTCGGCGTGTCGCTGCTCGCGTACTCGCCGCTGGGCTTCGGCGCGCTCACCGGCAAGTACGACGCGCAGGGCCTCGACGGCGCCGACAAGCCCGGCCGGCTGGCCCTGTTCGACGCGATGAAGAAGCAGCGCTGGGGCCGCCCCGAGGCGCTGGACGCCGCGCGCCTCTACAACGCGCTGGCGCGCGAGCACGGCCTGACGCCGACGCGGATGGCGCTGGCCTTCTGCTACACGAGCTGGCGCGTGGCCAGCACCATCGTCGGCGTGACCTCGGTCGCGCAGCTCGACGAGAACCTCGACGCCTGGGGCACGACGCTGTCGCCCGAACTGCAGGCCGCGATCGACGCGATCCGCTGGCGGCTGCGCGACCCGGCGCAATGAGGGCCTGACGCGGCATGGCGAAGAAGGACAGGCACGTCAGCGAGACGCCGGCCACGGCGCTGCTGCGCAGCGCCGGCGTGGCCTACACCGAACATGTCTACGACTACGTCGAGCATGGCGGCACGGCCGAGTCGGCATGCCAGCTCGGCGTCGACGAACACGCCGTGGTCAAGACGCTGGTGATGCAGGACGAGAACGCCCGGCCGCTGATCGTGCTGATGCACGGCGACGCGCAGGTCAGCACCAAGAACCTCGCGCGGCAGATCGGCGCGAAGTCGGTCGAGCCCTGCAAGCCCGAGGTCGCGCAGCGCCACAGCGGCTACCTCGTCGGCGGCACCTCGCCCTTCGGCACGAAGAAGGCGATGCCGGTGTACGTGCAGGCCTCGGTGCTCGCGCTGCCGCGCATCTGCATCAACGGCGGGCGGCGCGGCTTCCTCGTCGGCATCGAGCCGGCGGTGCTGACGGCGCTGCTCGACGCGACCGCGGTCGACTGCGCCCTCTAGCGACCGTCGACACGTCGGTGAGGCCCGCTCCGGGACGCGCGCCGCGGGGCGGGGGGCCCCGACGTGCCGATCGGCCCCGGCCGCGACGCCGTGATTGCGCTGCATCAAGTGCCGGGCCGGCCCCGGGGCACACCATCGACCGCACCGGCGCACACCGCGCCTGACGGAAGGACATCCCATGAACGTCACACGACGCGCGCTGCTGGTCTGCGCAACGGCCGGCCTGGCTTCGACCTGGGCCGGGGCCGGCCTGGCAGCGTCGAGCACGGTCAGGGTCGGCCTGTGGGACCGGGGCGCGACCTCGATGAACATGCTCGGCCAGGGGCCGATGATGGGCATGGGCATGGGGCAGGGCGCGCACCACGGGCCGATGGGTCCGATGGGGGTGAAGCTGTCGACGTCGACGGTGCCGGCGGGCCGCGTGACCTTCCGGGTGCTGAACCAGTCCAAGGCCCTGATTCACGAGATGGTGATCTCGCCGGTGAAGGACACGAACGCGCCGCTGCCCTACGACCAGGCCGGCAACAAGGTCGACGAGGACGCGGCAGGGCACCTCGGCGAGGTCGCCGAACTGGAGCCCGGCAGGTCGGGCGTGCTCACGCTCGACCTGAAGCCTGGAACCTACATCCTCTACTGCAACGTCGCGGGTCACTACGCGCTGGGCATGTGGGCGCTGCTCAGCGTCAAGGGCTGAACCCGTCGGCACCGGCACCCGAGGCCTCGTGGCCCGGGATCGCCGCCGCGACGGTCTGGCGCTTCAGCATCCACCCCAGGAAGCCGCACATCCCGCCGCCGGCGACCACCAGGCCGGCCGTCGCCGCGGCCCAGAAACCCTGCGCGCCGCGCAGCGAGGCCGGGCCGGCGTCGCCGAAGGCCAGCGCATAGCCGCCGGCGATGCCCACGCCCCAGATCGCCACCGCGTAGATCACCACCGGAACCACCGCGACGCGCCAGGCGCGCAGCACGAAGGCCGCGATCGT
>Ga0208460_10001052_pt1 | contig 17255 bp, 13 predicted proteins | sample AD_STIC10_MetaG_FD_184436 | JGI IMG/M metagenome (GOLD analysis project Ga0208460, IMG submission 184436) | Active sludge microbial communities of municipal wastewater-treating anaerobic digesters from USA - AD_STIC10_MetaG (SPAdes) (version 2) | ecosystem: Engineered > Bioreactor > Anaerobic >... | reverse complement strand
CAACACCTGGGACGCCGAGCTGCTCAAGCTGCTCGATGTGCCGGTGGAAGTGCTGCCCGCGGTGTGGCCGTCCAGCCACGTTTACGGCCACACGCGCGCCGAGCTGCTCGGCGCCTCGCTGCCCATCGGCGGCGTGGCCGGCGACCAGCAGAGCGCGCTGTTCGGCCAGGCCTGTTTCAAGGCCGGGCTGGCGAAGAACACCTACGGCACCGGCTGCTTCATGCTGATGCACACCGGCAGCCAGTTCCAGACCTCGGCCAACGGCCTGATCACCACCAGCGCCGCGCAGCCCGGCACGACTCCGGAGTTCGCGCTGGAAGGCAGTGTCTTCATCGGCGGCGCCGTGGTGCAGTGGCTGCGCGACGGCCTGCACGCGATCAAGGCCAGCGGCGAAGTGCAGCAGCTTGCGCAGAGCGTGCCCGATGCCGGCGGCGTGATGTTCGTGCCGGCATTCACCGGCCTGGGCGCGCCCTACTGGAAGCCCGAGGCGCGCGGCGCCATCGTCGGCCTGACGCGCGGCAGCACGGTGGCGCACATCGCCCGCGCGGCGCTCGAGAGCATCGCCTTCCAGAGCGCGGCGCTGCTCACTGCGATGAGCCGCGACGCGGTGGCCAGCGGCGGCGCGCCGGTGGCCGAGCTGCGCGTGGACGGCGGCGCCTGCGTGAACGACCTGCTGATGCAGTTCCAGGCCGACCTGCTCGGCATCCCGGTGGTGCGGCCGCAGGTGATCGAGACCACGGCGCTGGGCGCGGCCTACCTCGCGGGCCTGTCCAGCGGTGTGTACCGGAACCTCGACGAGCTCAGCGCGCAGTGGCAGGTGGAGCGGCGCTTCCACCCGACGCTGCCGCGCGAGCGCGCCGCCGAGCTGATGCAGCGCTGGGAGCACGCGGTCGCGCAGGCGACGCTCTAGCCCTTCCACCTCGCTGCTGACACCACGTTGTCAGCAGCCCCCACGCACCATGGCCGCTCCTGTCACAACCACGGAGCACCCCATGACCCACGCCCTCGACTGGTTCGAAATCCCGGTGAGCGACCTGCCGCGCGCCCAGTCCTTCTACGAATCGCTGCTTGCCGTCGAACTGCGCCGCGAAGCGATCGGCGACAGCGCGCTGGCCGTGTTCCCCAGTGCCGAGACCGGCGTCGGTGGCTGCCTGATGGCCGGGCCGGGCACGCCGACGCCCTCGGTCAACGGCACGCTCGTCTACCTGAACGCCGCGCCCTCGCTCGATGCGGTGCTGGCCCGCGTCGAAGCGGCTGGCGGGCAGATCACCACGCCGAAGGTGCAATTGCCCGGCGACATGGGCGTGTTCGCGCACGTGACCGACACCGAGGGCAACCGCATCGGCCTGCACGCCGCGGCGTAGCATCTGCGCATGCACCGCGAGCCCAAGGAGTGCACGCCGCATGCGTCGTGCTGAGCGCCTGTTCCAGATCGTCCAGCTGATCCGTGGGCGGCGGCTTTCCACTGCGCGCTTCCTGGCCGAGCGTCTGGAGGTCTCGGAGCGCACCGTCTACCGCGACGTGGCCGACCTGCTCGCGCAGGGCGTGCCCATCGAGGGCGAGGCGGGCGTGGGTTACCGCATGCGCGCCGGCTTCGACCTGCCTCCTCTGATGTTCACCACCGATGAAGCTCGTTCCCTGGTGGCCGCGGTGCGCCTGGCCCAGCCGCGGCTGGACACCGCACTGGCCGCACAGGCCGAGGGTGCGCTGTCGAAGATCCTCGCCGTGCTGCCGGCGCCCGCGCGCGCCGCGGCAGAGAGCCTGGCGATCTACGCGCCACCGGTCGGCCCCGACACGGCCACGCGCGAACGGCTGCAAGGCCTGCGCGAAGCCGCCGAGGCGCGGCGCGTGGTGCGGCTGCGCTACCTCGACCTGAAGGGCCGCGTCAGCGAGCGCCGCGTGCGGCCGCTGGGCTGCTTCTACTGGAGCGAGGTGTGGACACTGGCCGCCTGGTGCGAGGTGCGCGAGGACTTTCGCAACTTCCGCGTCGACCGCATCGAGCGGCTCGACCGGCTGGAGGAAAGCTTCCGCGACGAGCCCGGCAAGACGCTGGCGGACATGTTCCGCCAGGTCGAGGGCGAGATGACGGAGCGCGACCGCAGCACCGACGCCTGAGGCGGCAGTGCTGCGGCGCGCCTTGCGTGCGAGGGGCTCAGTTCGCGGCTTGCGCCATGCTGCGGTCCAGCGCGCGAATGCCGGCAGCGCGGATCAACTGCTGCTGCGCCGGCGTGGCCACGCGCACCTCGGCTTCGTTGGCATCGGTGGCACCCAGGCGAGCGGCCTCGCGGGCTTCGGCGACCACCTGCTCACGGGTCAGCGACGAGGCGGCCACCGGCGCGGCGGAGGCCTCGGCGTAGTTGCGCGTTTCCAGCGTGCCGGCGCGCTGCGCCTGCTGCAGTTCGGCGCGCACTTCGGCGCGGCTCTTGCTCGACAGCATCGACGCGGGCTGGAAGTCCTGCGTGGCTTCCTGGGCGAAGGCGCTGCCGGCGCCGGCGAAGGAAACGAACAGGGCGGTGGCGATCAGGGTCTTGGCGTTCATGGTGATTTCCTCGGAGTGGTTGGAGTGGATCGGTTCGGAAGTGCCGGCGTCGTCCGTCGGCATGGAGTGAACTCTAGGAATCCAGACTCGCGCTTTCCGGACAGCGAGATGACAAATTCGTAATCCAGCCTGCTGCCTGGAAGTGAGAACATTCGTGCCATTGCGACACCGGTTCCACCATGCGCCTGCTCGTCATCGAAGATGAACCCAAGCTCGCCGACTACCTGCACAAGGGCCTGTCGGAGAATGGCTACGTCGTCGACGTGGCCGCCGACGGCATCCGCGGCCGGCTGCTGGCCTGCGAGGGCGAGTACGACCTGGTGCTGCTCGACCTGATGCTGCCCGGCATCGACGGCTTCGGCGTGCTCAAGGCGATGCGCGAGCGCGGCCAGACGCCGGTGTTGATGCTCACCGCGCGCGACAAGATCGAGGACCGCGTGCGCGGCCTGCAGGACGGCGCCGACGACTACCTCGTCAAGCCCTTCGCGTTCTCGGAGCTGCTGGCGCGTGTCGGCGCGCTGCTGCGCCGCGGCGCCGCGACGAGCGCCACGACGACGCAGATGCGCCTGGCCGACCTCGAGCTCGACCTGGCCAGCCGCAAGGCGCACCGCGACGGCAGGCGCCTGGACCTCACGGCCAAGGAGTTCACGCTGCTGACGCTGCTGCTGCGCCGGCGCGGGCAGATCCTCTCGCGCACCACGCTGGCCGAGCAGGTGTGGGACATGAACTTCGACTCCGACACCAACGTCGTCGAGGTCGCCGTGCGCCGGCTGCGCGCCAAGCTCGACGACCCCTTCCCGAGCAAGCTGCTGCACACCGTGCGCGGCATGGGTTACGTGCTGGAGGACCGATCGTGATCGCCGCCTGCTCGCATTCGATCAGCGGCCGGCTGTCGCGCAAGCTGGCGATCGTCACCATGCTGATGCTCGCGCTGTTGTTCAGCGGCGCCTGGCTGTCGGTGAAGATGCTGATGAAGGAGAAGAATTACGAGGAGCTGCAGTTTCGCGGCAACGTCATCGCGCAGATCCTCGCCCTGGAGCTGAAGAACGGCGGCGAGCAGGCCTGCCTGTCGCGCGTGCGCGCCGACGCGCCGATGCGCGCCAACACCAGGCTGGAGCTGTGGCGCGCCGATGGTCAGCCCTTCTACGCCGACCCGAGCGTCGGCTCGCATGCGATGTCCGAGCACATCCGCAGCGTGGACTTCGACATCGAGGCGCCGCAACTGGCCGGTGGCCTGCTGAAGGCGCGCTACACGGTCGACTTTTCCGCCGATGCCAAGTTCGGCCGCAACTGGATGGTGGTCTTCGTCGTGATCACCCTGCTGGCCGGCGCGATGGTGTGGGCGGGCAGCCGCTGGCATGTTCGGCGTGCGCTGCGGCCCTTGAATGAGCTGGCCGCGCAGACGCGCGCCATCTCCGCCCGGCGGCTCGACCAGCGGCTCTCGCTGGCCGACCCCGCCGAGGAACTGCTGCCCTGGGTCGAGCAGTTCAACGCGCTGATGCAGCGGCTCGAAGGCGCCGTCGCGCAGCTCGAAGGCTTCAATGCCGATGTCGCGCACGAGCTGCGCACGCCGCTGGCCGCGCTGATCGGCCATACCGAGGTGGCGCTGTCGCGCGAACGCCCGGCCGAGGCGCTGCGCGACACGCTGCTGTCCAACCTCGAGGAGGCGCAGCGCCTGGCCGCCCTGGTCAACGACATGCTGTTCCTCTCGCAGGCCGATCGCGGCGCCACCGCGCGGCGCGGCCCCACGGCCAGCCTGGCAGCGCTGGCCGCGCAGGTGGTCGAGTTCCACGAGGCGCTGATCGAGGAGGCCGGCCTGACGGTGCGCATCGAGGGCGACGCGCAGGCGGCGGTCGACGAGCCGCTGGTCAAGCGCGCGCTGGCCAACCTGCTGGGCAACGCGATCCGCTACGCGCAGCGCGGCTCCTGCGTGGCCGTGTGCATCGCGCCCGACGCCGCCGAGCAGGTGCGTGTCGAGGTGCGCAATGCCGGCGAGCCGATCGCGCCGCAGCACCTGGAGCGGCTGTTCGACCGCTTCTTCCGCGTCGACGTGGCGCGGCCCGACAGCCAGTCGCACCACGGCCTGGGGCTGGCGATCGTGGCGGCGATCGCGCGCATGCATGCCGGCCGGCCGCTGGCCGCCAGCGAAGGCGGCTCGACGCGGGTCGGCTTCACGCTGGTTGCGCACTGAGCTCCGGGGCGGGCAGTGCGCGGCAGCGGCTAGCATTGCCGCATGATTCAGCTGCACTACTTCCCCAGCAACGCCAGCATGACGCCGCACATGGTGCTGGAAGAACTCGGCGTGCCCTACGAGCTGGTGCTGGTCGACCGCACGAACAATGCGCACCACTCGCCTGAATACCTGAAGCTCAACCCGAACGGCAAGATCCCGGTGCTGGTCGACGGCGAGCTGGTGCTTTACGAGACCGCCGCGATCACGCTGCACCTGGCCGACACCCATGCCGGCGCAGGCCTCACACCGCCGCTGGGCACGCCCGAGCGCGCGCACTTCTACAAGTGGCTGATGTGGTTGTCGAACACGCTGCAGGCGGAGATGCCGCTGTACTTCTACAGCGACCGCTGGGCCGACACGCCCGAGGCCGCCGCCGCGCTGAAGCGGCACGCCGAGGCGCACATCGCGGGCATGGTCGACCAGCTCGATGCCGAGCTCGCAAGACATGGCGGGCCGTGGTTCCTCGGCGAACGCTACAGCGTGCTCGACCCCTACGTGCTGATGCTGTGCCGCTGGACGCGCGGCATGGCGCGGCCGGCGCGCACGCTGCCGCACCTCGGGCCCTACCTGCAGCGAATGCTGGCGCGTCCGGCCGTGCAGCGCGCCTATGCGCAGGAAGGGCTGGGCGAGCCGCGCGTCTGAAGAGACGCCACTTCAGCCCTTGCCGACCAGGCCCTTGAGCGCCTGCTTGAGGCGCCGGCGCGTGGCCTTCAGGGCGCTCGGCGGCGGCGCCCAGTCGGCCACTGCCGGGCTGCCGACGGCGAGCACTTCCGACTTGCGCATCGGTGCCTTGTGCACCACCACCATGCTGTCGTAGTAGCTCACCGAGCGCACCGTTCGCGTGAAGTCGTCGGGCGCGAAGCGGGCCGTGTCCTCGGAGTGCCAGGCGTTCAGCGCGTCGATCCAGCGCTTGCTGTACTCGATGAACGAGCCGCGCCGGTGCAGCCCGCCGCCGTACTTGCGCCAGTACGAGGTGTGCGTGTCCTCGCAGAGGTAGACGCCGCGCTCGGCGACGCAGGGGAACAGCTCCTCGAAGGTGGCGATCTGCTGCGCCATGGTGTGGCCGCCGTCGTCGATCAGGATGTCGATGCGCGGCACGCGCTGCGCGATCGAGCGCAGGAAGCCGCGGTCGGCCTGGTCGCCGATGAAGATCTCGACGCCGTCTTCCTCGAGCGACTTGCAGTGCGGGTTGATGTCGACGCCGTAGATGCGCGCCTTCGGACCGAAGTACTTGCGCCACAGCTGCAGCGAGCCGCCGTGGTTGACGCCGAACTCGACGATGGTCACGTCGGTGCCGCGAAAGCGCGACACGTGCTCGTCGTAGACGCCGAAGTAGTGGGCCCACTTCTGCATCAGCCGGCCCTGGTGCTCGTGGAACAGGCGCTCGAGGTCGTTCGTCTGGAGGGGTGCCGGGGCACTCGACATGGCTGCGTCCGCAGTGGCGATGCGGCGATTGTGTCGCACGGCCACGGCCACCCGGTGCGCACGCAAATGTGATCTTCGGCGGACGTAATGACTGCCGGCGCGTGCCGACTGAAACGGGCCGTCGAGCCCTGACCGGTCGGGACCGCGTGGCGACCCTCACATCCATCAGGAGATCCGCATGAACTTCCAATCGCGACGCCGTGTCGCATTCCAGATCGCCGCGCTGGTCGCGGCGATCACCTCGCTGCCCGCCTGGGCCCACGACGAAGACGGGCTGCGCGCGGGCAAGGTCTTCACCAGCAGCAATTCCCCCGGCGGCAACGAGCTGCTCGTCTTCGCACCGCAAGCCGGCGGTGCACTGAGCCTGGTCGCGCGCGCCGCCACCCAAGGGCAGGGCACCGGCGCGGGCCTGGGCTCGCAGGGCGCGGTCACGCTCAGCGGTGACGGCCGCCATGCCTTCGTCGTCAATGCGCTGAGCCACACGGTGTCGACCTTCGCGATCCGCGACGGCGGCATCACGCTGAGCTCGGTGGTCGACTCCGGCGGCCTGCAGCCGATCAGCGTCACCGAGCACGAGGGCCTGGTCTACGTGCTCAATGCCGGCGGGGCCGGCAACGTGGCGGGCTTTCGGCTGCAGCAGGGCCGGCTGACGCTGATCGCCGGCAGCTCGCGCGGCCTGTCGGCGGCGAGCGGCACGGCGCCGGCACAGGTCGGCTTCGGCGCCGACGGCGATGTGATCGTGGTGACCGAAAAGGCCACCAACCGAATCCTCAGCTACCCGGTGCGCCGCGACGGCACGCTGGGCGCGATGGTCGTCACCGCGTCGTCGGGCGCCACGCCCTTCGGCTTCGCGTTCGACCGCCGCGACCACCTGATCGTCTCGGAAGCGCCGGGCAGTGCCGCCTCCTCGTACCGCTTCGACGAACGTTCGGCCGTGCCGACGCTGATCAGCGCCTCGGTGCCGAACACGCAGGGTGCGGCCTGCTGGGTGGCGGTCACGCCGAACGGCCGCTACGCCTACACGGGCAACGCGGCGACGAGCAACGTCAGCAGCTACCGCATCAACCGCGCGGGCCGCATCGAGCTGGCCAGTGCGGTGGCCGGCGTGACCGGGCCCAACGCCGGCACCACCGACCTGGCGGTGTCGACCGACGGCCGGCGCCTCTTCGCCGTGGCGCCGCGCAGCCTGCAGATCGTTGCGTTCCGCATCGGTGCAGACGGCAGCCTGGCCTCGCTGGGCGCGGCCAGCGGCTTGCCGGCCGGCTTCGCGGGGCTGGCGGCCAACTGAGGCCTACCCGCCCACCAGCAAGAGCAGCTCCTCGGCGACGAGGCGCTGCTCGAGCTCGAAGTAGTGGGTGTGCGCGTCGGCGCCGATGCAGCCGTCCTTCCAGGCGCGGCCCTGGCTGTCGCGGCCCTGCTGCACCGCGCCGTCGTAGCGCGCCGCATCCACTTGCAGCGGCGCCGGACGGGTGTCGTCGCTTGCCGCCCACAGCCAGCGTCCGACATAGTCGCCGCTGCCCCACAGGTTCGACCAGTGATGCAGGCCCAGCTCGTGCGGCTGCGGGCCGGCCCATTCGGTGCCGGTGGCATGCTGAACGCGATCCAGCACCCAGGGGTACAGCGCCGGGAAGCGCAGCGCGTAGAGCTGGCGCAGCGGGCTGCCGACGGTGAGCAGGCGAAGGCCGACGCCGTCGATCCATTCGCGCAGTGCCTGCAGGTCGACCTGGCCGGCGGCGGTGGCCGGCCGGCCGAGCCGCTCGCGCTGCTGCAGGTAGCGCAGCAGCTCGGCGGTGATCACCGTGCCCTGGCTGTGCGCGACGATCACCACGCGTTCGTAGCCCTGGCGCCGAACGTGGTCGAGCAGCGCCACGTAGCGCTCGACGATGCGCACGCGGCAGATCGCATCGCGCGGGAACTCGCGGAAGTGGTTGTCGACGTCGAGCGCGGCGTCCAGCGGCGCGCGGATCGCCTGCAGCTGCTTGATCGCCACCTTGCCCAGGGCCATCAGGCCGGCGGCACCGCCGGCGATGCCGATGACGATGCTGCTCAGCCAGTTCTTCGACAGCTGCTCGACCGTATCGGTGATGCCTTGCAGGTGGGCATCGAAGGCCGCCGGGTACGAGATCACGCCGCTGCGCGCGATCTGCGATGTCAGCAGCAGCAACGCGACGATCGCGGCACCGAGTGCCACCGCCAAACCCCACAGCCGAACCAGCCGCTCGATGGCGCGGTAACCCGTGCTCAGCCAGCGGCCCAGGCCCGCCGCCGCGGGCAGCGCCAGGCGCATTTCGCGCAGGATGCTGGGCAGGAACACCAGTGCCACGAAGCCCAGCAGCGCGAGCAGGAACAGCGCCACCAGCGCAAAGCTCGAGGCATTGCGTTGCGCGCGCCAGTCCAGGAAGTCCGACGCGCACATCGCCGCCGGCGAGCCGACGAACCACCAGGGCTCGTACAGCGCACAGCCGAGCATCGAGCGCAGCGCCCAGGCCGACAGCATGAAGCCGATCATCAGCAGCACGAGGAAGGCACCCACGGAGCTGAACAGGCCCAGCCGCGCGGTGACCAGCGTCTGCCGGTGGTCGCGCCCGGCGCGGTCGCCGCGCCACAACGCCCATTCCGACAGCAGCACGCTGGCCGCCACCAGCAATGCGAGCAGAGGCCAGAGCACGGCGTGCGCGAGCAGCAACGCCTCCAGCGCGCCCAGCGTGCCGTTGATCCAGCCGGCCGAGCCTGCGAAGCCCGTGCCCTGGCCGAACAGGGCGACGCATGACAGCGTGACGGCATACAGCATCCAGCCGATGCCCAGCACAGCGCGAAAGCGTTGCTCGCAGAAGGCGAGGAAGCGGTGGTAGAGCAGGCTCAGCCCGGCCAGCCAGGCGAGCATCACGGCGAGCAGCGCCGAGCCGGTGCCCAGCAGGGCCCAGACCCCCGCGCCGACCAGCGCACCCAGCGGCAGCGCGGCCCGCCAGCGCCAGTGCTTCAGCCAGACCAGCGCCGCCGCCACACCCACCGCGGCGATCGCCGTGGCCGTGACCCGCGTGCCGTTGGCATGCGCGGCGAACAGCAGCGCCGGTGCCAGGATCAGCGTGCACATCACCAGCTGCAGCGCCAGCAGCGCGAGCACGCGCGAATACAGCCAGTCGGCGGCGCGCTGCACGCGGCCCAGAGCGCTGAGCTCGCCACGGCCGGCCAGTCGTTCGGCCAGCGAGAGCGCATCGACACCCAGACGCGAGAGATGGAACAACAGCGTGAACAGCTCGGCGACGATGCTCGCCACGCTGCCGGGCAGGCGCGACAGGTCGGCCCAGTACATCTCGAACACGTCGGCGCGCAGTCCGGGCCCGTCCACCGCATGCACCGACACCGTGGTGGGCTGGGCGGCATGGTGCCGGCGCGCGCCCTGGGCCTTGGCGAGCAGGTAGTCGGTGAAGCGCACGCCGGTGTCGGCACCGGCCGCGTGCGGCGCGGCGCTGTTGGCCTGCGCGGCGCCGCTGGGCAGGCCGCCGATCGCGTCGTCGAGGAAGTCGCTGCGCCACGACTGCCGCAGCGACTTGCGGCCGCGCCCGCCCCAGCCCTCGGGCCGCCAGCGGCGGTAGGGCACGGCCGGGTCGAGCGGCGGCACGGCCAGCGGCAGCTCCTGCGCGACGCTGCGCCCGCCGCTGGCCGCGGCGAGCTGCAGCGCCACGGCTTCGCCCGTGTCGCTGCGCTGCTGGTCGGCGATGCCGTGAACGGCAATGACGGCGACGCGTCTGGCTTGCGGGCGTTCAAGAGGGTCGGCCATGGCGGGCTCCGCGTGGGACAGGGTGGCGAAGGCTAACGCGCGGCCGCGGCCCTCGTCATCCCCAGAAGAAGGACCGCCGGCCGGGCCACCTACATGACGCTGCGCCTGCGCTAGCGCCCGAGCCGCGCGCGCCACTGCTCGACCTGCGGCGTGGCGCCGCGCGCCAGCCGCCGCTCGTTGAGCAGGGCGCGGCCGAGCGCGCGGTCACCGTGTGGCATCGCGCAGGCGGCCAGCAGCGTCTGGTCGATCAGGTCGCGCTGCGCGTGGCTGCCGCCGAAGTGGTGCGCCGTCTCGCGCAGCGGCACGAGCAGGCGGATCGCCTCGGCAGCATCGCCGGCGTCGAAGGACAGCAGCGCGCGCATCAGCGGCAGGCCGACCTCGCGCGCCATCGCGGCGTTGCTGTCGGTGCCGCGTTCGGCGCGGCGCTGCACGGCGGCGAACAGCGATTGCGCACGCGCCGCATCGCGCAGGCCGATCAGCGCGATCAGCATGTGCGCGTCGTTGAAGGCGGAGTGGCCGGCGTCTCGCGGCGTGAGATCCCAGCCCTGCGCGAGATCCGCCCAGCGCGTGGCGAGGTCCAGCGTGCCGTCGGCGTCGAGCAGGCGCAGCCGCCACAGCAGCGCTGCGCCGTCCAGTCGCTGCAGCGTCAGCACCGCGTGGGCGCTGCCCTGGTGGTCATCGTGCAGCGCCAGCGCGCCGGGCAAGTCCATCGCTTCGAGGTGGAAGAGCGCGAGATGCCACCAGTGGTGCCCGGCGAAGCCGTTGCCCTCGGCCCAGACCGTTTCGTGTTCGCGCAGCCAGCGCCTGCCTTCGTCGAAGCGGCCCTGCATCTCCATCACGTGCGCCACCGCATGCGTGGCCCAGGGCACCTTGGCCTGGCCGGCCACGGCCTCGCGGCCCACCGCCTCGGCCTGCGCGTAGAGGTTGTTCTCTTCCAGCCCGAAGGCCTGCATGCCCAGCAGGTAGGGCCGCAGCGCATCGTCGCGCGGCCACTCGGGCAGCACGCGGGCGACCCGCTGGCGCAGGTTGCGCGCATCGCCGCGGTAGAAGTCGAACAGGTGCGCCCACTGCAGCGCATAAAGGTCACGCGGGTGCTGGAGCAGGATCTGCTCCCAGGCCGCGCAGGCGCCATGCCAGTCGCCGGCTGCGCAGCGGTCGGCGGCCGCCCAGTGGGCGCGCTCGCGCTCGGGCGCGTCTGCCGCGAGCAGGTCGGCCTGCTCGAGCGCGGCTCGGGCGTCGGCCACCAGCGAGGGCTCGGTGAGCGTGAGCAGGAAGCTCGCGCGCATGACGTGCGGCAGCATCCAGCCGGGGTCGGTGGCGATGGCGGCGTCGAGGTCGGCCAGCGGCGCGTCGAAGAACGAGCACATGCGCCACAGCGCGGTCTCGGCGTGCTTCAGTGCGTCTTCCGAGGACGTGCCGACCGGATTGCCGCGCTGGTCTTGCATGCAATCAGCCTGCGGGCGGCTGCGGCCACGGCCGTTGCGCCGGCCGCAGCTGCTCCCAGGCGTGGCAGACCTGCAGCACGCCGAGGTCGTCGTGGCGCGGCCCGGTGACTTGCAGACCGATCGGCAAGCCGCTGCGCGTGTAGCCGCAGTTGATGCTGGCCGAAGGCTGCTCGCTCATGTTGAAGGGCAGCGTGAAGCCGATGTGCTCGAGCGGCCGCGCCGGGTCGTCGGTGGGGCTGGCGAGTTCGGCGGCGTAGGCGGCGATCGGCGCCGTCGGCGAGATCACCACGTCGAAGGGCGCGCAAGCGGCCACGGCGGCGTCGCGCATCGCGCCCATCTGGCTGTAGCCGCGGAACACCTGTTCGCCGCTGAGGCCGGCACCGCCGCGCGCCCACTCGACGATGAAGGGCAGCACCTTGGCGCGGCGCGCCTCGGGCAGCGCGGAGATGTCCATCCAGCTGCGGCAGCGCCAGAAGTTGTCCATGCCGTCGATCATCGCGCGTGTCATGAAGGGGCGCACGGGCCCGACGATGGCGCCGGCGCGTTCGAACAGGCGCGCCGCCGCCTCCACTGCGGCGCGCGTGTCGGGTTCGACCGGCAGGCCCCAGCCGGCGTCGAGCTGCAAGCCGATGCGCAGGCCCTTCACCTCGCGGTGCAGTTGCTGCCAGGCGATGTCCTGCCAGGGCAGGCTCATCGTGTCTCGCAGATCGGGGCGGCTGAGCACGCCCATCATCAGCGCCGCGTCGGCCACGGTGCGTGTCATCGGCCCGGCCACACGGCCGGCATAGGGTGGGTGGATCGGGATGCGGCCGAGGCTGGGCTTGAGGGTGAAGATGCCGCACCAGGCCGCAGGCAGGCGCACCGAGCCGCCGATGTCGGTGCCCAGGTGCAGCGGCCCGTAGCCGGCGGCGGCACCCGCACCCGCGCCGGCGCTGCTGCCGCCCGGGTTCTTCGTCAGGTCCCAGGGGTTGCGCGTGAGCGCGTGGAAGCTCGACAGCCCCGAGGACAGCATGCCGTAGTCGGGCATCGTCGTCTTGCCCAGGATGACCGCGCCGGCTTCGCGCAGCCGTGCGGCGGGCGGTGCGTCCTGCGCTGCGGGCACCAGCTCGGTGGCGGCGGTGCCCAGCGGCACCGGCACGCCCTTCGTGGCGATGTTCTCCTTGATCATCGTCGGCACACCGTCGAGCGCGCCCATCGGCTCGCCCTTCAGCCAGCGCGCCTGCGAGGCCTCGGCCTGCACCAGCGCGGCCTCGGGGTCAAGTGAGTAGGTGGCATGCAGGTGCGGCTCCCAGCGGCCGATGTGGCGCAGCACCGCGCGCGCCACCTCCACCGGCGAGGCGGCCTTGCGGTGGTAGAGGTCGAGCAGCGCGATGGCGGAGAGGTCGTGGAGGTCCATCTCAGTGGCTACTCCGTGCTTCGCAGGACCCGTGACGCATGAGTCCTCGGGTGTTGGTGGGCGGCTTGCGGCCCGTTGCTGACATTCGCTTGTGGCCGCTTTCGTGCAGGGTTCGCGCATCGCGGCAGGCGCTGCCCGCGGAGGGCTCATGCTGTGGCGGTCGGCCTTGCAGGCCGACTCCACTGCGATGCTCGCGCCAGGGTCGTGCCGCAGAACTCACTCCGCGACCTGCGGTCGCTGCGTTCGAACAGCCGCGGCAAGTCAGACCACGAAGCGCGCTCACGCGCGCCGACCCTGGCGCTGCGCTTCTCGTCGCCACAGAAATCGCCCCCCGCGGGCAGCGCCTGCCGCGAAGTCCACCGCTGGTTCGTCTCGTGGGGTGCGCCACCGCTGGTTCAGCAAAGGCACGCCCGGGCAGGCGAAGGCGCGCCTCTGAGGTGCCGAGAAGCACAGGGCTCGTGGCCGCGCGCGCAGCGCGCTTTGTCTTCTGACTCGTCGACGCTGTCCGAACGCAGCGACCGCAGGGAGCGTAGTGAGTTCGGCGACGGGGCCGCGAGACCGAGCATCGCAGGGGAGTCGGCGCAACGCGCCGACCGCCGAGGCGAAGCGCCGTAGCCTGCCCGGGCGTGCCTTTGCCGCGCCACCCAAGACCCGCACAGCAGACGTCGAAAGTCAGCAAAGCGCCGCAAGCGGCTTCCTGCTTGTCACTGCGTGTCTGCAAACTGACCAGGTTCACTTCAGTCCCTGCGGTGTTTGAGCCTGCTCTGCTCAGTTTCCAGGGGCGGCATCACCAGCTCAACGCCGCAAGATCGTTCGCGAAGATCGGCGAGCTGCTCCACAGCCCCTTCAGCGGCTTGCGTGCCACCGCGAACTGCGGCAGCTGGAACAGGTAGGCGTTCACCGCGTCGGTGGCCAGCAGCTTCTGGATGTCGCCGATCAGCTTCAGCCGCGTCTTCGCGTCGGTGCTGGTGTTGTACTTCGCCAGCAGCTCCTTGTAGGCCTTGCTCTCGTAGCCCCAGTAATAGGCCGGGTCGGCGTAGCGGTCGAAGTCCAGCGGCTCGACGTGGCTGATGATGGTCAGGTCGTAGTTGCCCTTGAAGGCCCCCGACAGCCACTGCGCCCACTCCACGTTCTCGATCTTCGCGACGATGCCCACCTTGGCCAGCTGCGCCGCGACGATCTCGCCGCCCTTGCGTGCGTACTGCGGCGGCGGCAGCGTCAGCGTCACGTTCAGCGGCGTGGCCACGCCGGCCTCCTTGAGCAGGGCCTTGGCCTTCTCCGGGTTGTACGGGTTCACCGCCGTGAGGTCGACGTAGCCGGCGTCGCTGGGCACCAGGTGGCTGCCGATCGGCGCGCCGTAGCCTTCCATCGCGCCGTCGATGATCGCCTTGCGGTCGATCGCCGCGGCGATGGCTCGCCGCACGCGCACGTCGTCGAAGGGCTTCTTCTTGTTGTTGATCGAGACGATGGTCTTGCCCTCGGTGCCGCCGATCTCGACCGTGAAGCGCTTGTCCGACTGGAACTGCTTCAGGTTCTGCGGCGCGCCGAAGCGAGGCATGCCGTCGATGTCGCCGGCCAGCAACGCAGCCACCTGCGCCGCCGGGTCGTTGATGAAGCGGAAAGTCACCTTCTTCATCTTCACCGCCGCGGCGCCGCGGTAATCGGCATTCTTCACCAGCGTGATCGACGAACCCTTCTTCCAGTCCTCGAGCTTGAACGGGCCTGTGCCCACGGGCTTGGTCGCGGTGGTGGCCGCACTCTTCGGGTCGAGGATCACCGCGGTGTTCTCGCCCATGCGGAACAGGAAGTTGCCGTCGGCGTTGTTCAGCACCAGGATGACCGTGTGCGGGTCGGGCGTGTCGATGCGGCTGATGTTGTCGAACACCGCCTTCTTCGCCTTGTTCGTCGAGCCTTCGGCGCGGGCACGCTCGAAGCTGAACTTCACGTCGCTGGCGTCGAAGGCCTCGCCGTCGTGGAACCTCACACCGCGCTTCAGCTTGAAGGTGTAGAGCTTGCCGTCCGGGTCGACGCTCCAACTCTCGGCCAGCAGCGCGGAGACCTTGCCGTCCATGCCGATCTTCGTGAGTCCCTCCAGCACGTTCAGGTGCACCACCTCGCCGATGGCGGCGGCCGACGCGGCCGTCGGGTCCAGGCCCGGCGAGGGCTCGAGCACCATGCCCAGCACCACGCTGTCCTTGCGGCCCTGGGCCGGCGAGGTGATGGCCAGGCTGGCAAGAAGAAGGGCGGACAGCACACGCAGCGAAGTTCTCATCGGGGCTCCTCGGAGACGGCCGCCACTCTAGCGGAAGCGGGCGCAGGCGGGTTCATCGGCTCGTGCGCCGCCAGCAGGCTGCGCGTGTACGGGTGCTGCGGCGCGCGGAAGATCTGCTGCGTGTCGCCGCGCTCGACGATGCGGCCGTGCTGCATCGCCACCACCTCTTCGCAGACATGGTCGACCACCGCGAGGTCGTGGCTGATCAGCAGGTAGGTCACGCCGAACTGCTGCTGCAGGTCGATCAGCAGGTTCAGCACCTGCGCCTGCACCGACACGTCGAGCGCGCTGACCGGCTCGTCGGCGACGATCAGCTTCGGCTTCGTGATCAGCGCGCGCGCAATGGCGATGCGCTGGCGCTGGCCGCCGGAGAACTCGTGCGGGTACTTCTGCGCGTCGCCGGCGCGCAGGCCCACGGCCTCGAGCGCCTCGGCCACGGCCGTCTCGCGCTGGGCGTCGCCGTTCAGCGCGAGCGGCTCGGCGACGATGCGGCCGACTCGCTGGCGAGGGTCGAGCGAACCGTAGGGGTCCTGGAACACCATCTGGAAGTCGCGGCGCGCCGCACGCAGTTCGGCGGCTCCCAGGGCATTCAGGTCGCGGCCCATGAACTCCACCCGGCCGCTGGTGGGTGCCTCGAGTGCCATCGCGATGCGTGCCAGCGTCGACTTGCCCGAGCCCGATTCGCCCACCACGCCGAGGCTGCGGCCGGCGCGCAGGGCCAGGCTGACGCCGCGCAGCGCCTCGATCGCCGGCGCGGGTGCGAACAGGCTTTCGCGCGGCAAGGTGTACCGGCGTGTGACGTCGTGCAACGCAAGCAACGGTGGGGCGGCGTCGTGCATGTGTGGATCATGCCGTACGCACGGGGTGTGATTGCTGCAGGGTCGAGCGCCCCGGGGTAGCGACTGGTCACGCTTATGTGTCCCACATGTTCGTAAGCCCAGGTGCCGTGGCGGCCCCCAGGCGTTACGGACGTAAGGGTGCCGGAAACATGTGGGAAAACGTCCCACGTCGAGGCTATGGTCCGGCCGCCGGCCTGAAAGGGTGCGGTCCATTCATCCACGAGAGGACTCAAGCAATGAAGACAAGCACAATGAAGTCGTTGAGATTGACCGCGCTCGCGCTGGCCACCGCGATGTTGTTCGGCTGCGGCGGCAGTGACGGCACCTCGGGAGCGGCCGGCACAGCGCAGGGCGCGTCGACGGTGGCCGTGAGCGAAAGCGCGAGCGCGCTGCGCGTCAGCGTGTCGGGCAGCGACGACTCGGACAGCGAGAAGACGGTGCTCGCGCAGATGCAGTACACCTTCTCGGCCAGCGTCAGCGCCGGCACCGACGTGGGCAAGACGATCAGCGGCACCTTGCTGCTCAAGACAGAACAGGAAGACGGCGCCACCGAGGTCGAGGGCCTGCTGATCCCGACCACGGCCGCCGCGCCGACGACCGGCACCGACGCCACCGCGGCCCAGGCCGAGACCCTGCGCCAGGAGCTGAAGGCCAAACTTCGCGAGCTGCGCACCTCCTACCGCGCCGACCTCGAGCTGATGCTGCAGACGCTGCGCGCCGCAATGGATGCCGGCAAGGCCGCTGACGGCGGCAGGAAGCTCAGCGCGGCGCAGAAGGAGGCCCTGGCCGCCTTCAAGGCCGACTTCGCGGCGCGTACCGAGCGCTACGAAGCCGACGTGGCCACCGTGACGCAGGACATCCGCGCACAGCTCGAGGCGCTGGGCGTGACGCTGGCCGACAGGGACTCGCGCGGCGGCGACGACGATGGCCGCAAGGGCATGCGCGGCTACCCGGTCAAGGGCACGATCGACGCGTCGGGGCAGATCACGCTGAACATCCGCTACGGCAAGCGCACCGTGGTGCAGGCGACCGGCCAGACCGCCGCCGACGGCAGCATCGCCGGCACCTTCACCGGCCCGGCCAGCGACGACCAGGGCAGCTGGACCGCAACCTCGACGAGCGGTCTGCCGGCACCCGCTCCCGCTCCCGCTCCCGCTCCCGCTCCTGCGCCCGCACCGGCACCCGCACCGGCACCGGCACCTGCGCCTGCACCTGCACCTGCACCTGCACCTGCACCTGCACCTGCACCTGCACCTGCTCCTGCTCCTGCTCCTGCTCCTGCTCCTGCTCCTGCTCCTGCTCCTGCGCCGGTCGGCGTCGTGGCC
>Ga0208460_10001046_pt1 | contig 17320 bp, 18 predicted proteins | sample AD_STIC10_MetaG_FD_184436 | JGI IMG/M metagenome (GOLD analysis project Ga0208460, IMG submission 184436) | Active sludge microbial communities of municipal wastewater-treating anaerobic digesters from USA - AD_STIC10_MetaG (SPAdes) (version 2) | ecosystem: Engineered > Bioreactor > Anaerobic >... | reverse complement strand
GTATTACTCAGCCGTTCGCCACCCGCTTGCGCGGGTTTGACTTGCATACCTTAAGCACGCCGCTAGCATTCACCCTGAACCAGGATCAAATTCTTAATAAAAGCTTTCTGCTGGAAAACTTCCACAAATGCGTTAGTGGACGTTTAGCAGCATCCGTTCTTTTCGCCTTCTAAATCTCGTAAAAGATTCTCACATTTTTTTAATCCGGTTTGTGTCGCAGAGGTTATAAAAACCTCTTGCCATTTATAAAAATGGACTTTTAAAAACTCATAAGGAAAATTTTCAAAGTTCAAGAGTTGAATTTTACTTCAGTGTTAAATAAATAGCAATAGTCAATCCAAATGTCAAATACACCCTACTCTATATAAAAACACTCCACTTTTTTTGTCTCAAAAAGCTCTGAGATCGTAGTATATAAAACATCTTTATTAAATATAGGAGAACAAGTAATTAAATCTATATGTACTGCATTTAATTCAGGCCACGTATGTACCGTTAGGTTTGAACTTGCCAAAATGAAACTTATTGTCATTCCCCCTCCCCTGAAGTCGGTTGTTTTTTTATCGACTACTTTTAATCGATGTGTCTTACAAATATTCTCAACTGTATCTAACATTCTTTTTTTCGAAAGTGTAATTTCCTTTTTAACGTCATAAACTTTAATAACTACATGATCAACGAAAGGAAATTTTTCATCTAGTGTTTTTTCATATGTATAAATATTTTCAGGAACACCCCCCAGCCCCCGTGTAAATTTATTAGCTTTTAAAACATACAGAGAACTGGCGTTACCAATGGACTCAGCACCCGAATATCGTGCAAACTTCTCTATTCTATCCTCAATAGAAAATCCAAATCTGCCTATAACCTCCTGAACTTTTAGATTTTTCTCAGGAGATTTAAAACTGTTTCCGTAATACATTACTACATATTTTCTATCAAAATCTCTGATATTTCCTAAAAGTTCTGTTGCTCTTTGCAAAAACAATGTAACACCACTTTTGGTATAAGGCGGGTCAAAAACTACAGTATCAAACTTTCCAAAATATCTGTTAGGTATATTTTTTCTGGCGTCATACTTCTCTACTGTTAGATTACTTATATTTAAATCTTCGCAGGCATTTTTAATATTACTAATAATCTCATCGTCTATTTCATAAACCACAATATTTTTGTAACTCTTATCAATAACAGCCAAAGAAATAGAATTTAAATCGTCATCGCCGATAAAAGCGATTGATTTTTGTTTTACAAGACCCTTCTCTATCAACACTTTTGATTTCATAAAAGTAGATTCAGGAGTTGCTAAAAATTGGTCGTAATCACGTTTAGGTTTAGAACTGTACTTACTTTTTAAAAGTTTTATTTGTTCGATATATTTTTTATCTTCGTCTGAAAAAATATATTTATCTGCAAGTGACCAAATATGACATTTTATGTCTAATTCACTAAGCAACGATGTTCCCTGTTTGCTAAGAACAACACTATCTCCTTCTACATCAGACAAAAAATCAGATATACTTTGTTTAAATCTTTTTAGTGTTTCCTTGGGCAGTCCGGTATAAGTTATTAAATCATTGTTTGAAAGACCTGATTTATTTTTTAAAATCCATAAAAGACCGGATATTTCAGACTCATCCAAATCGAGATTATTCTTTTTTATCTTATCTATAACATTAATCATCAACCGCTATTCTACTATTTTATTTTAATTATCCCAATTCTCTATTTTTAATAGACATTGCTTGGTTGAACTAAAGTCGAACAAAATGTAAATAAGAAAAAGATATTTAAATGATAAAAATTTTTAAAACACACATCCCTTCAGTAAAAACCATTTTCTTAGTATTGACAGTTATAGTGATACTAAAGCTATCGACTCAGAAGGTTGGAGCAGAAATATGGGAAAAAATTCAAACATTAGATTCTAAATATATAAGAGTATTAGAAACTACTCCCGAGGGAATTCTGGCGGGAGAGTTTTTTCAAGGAACGGTAGGAGGATCTTCCCCGCTAAACGGGATCTTTATTTCAAGAGATATCGGTGAAAGTTGGGAATTTATCGGTCTAGAAGACCGCGGTGTAATCGATCTTAAGTATTTTAATGGGGTCGTATACGCCACAACTTATTACACTGTTAGCAATACTCATGGGGTTTTTTATTCAAACAATATGGGAGAAACCTGGGAAAATTTATGGTCATCTCCAAGTCCTACAAAAATAGATAGAGACAGCAGTACAATTTATTTAGGAACAGAGCATTATGGAATATATACCTCTACGGACGAAGGTCAGACATGGAATAAAATTTTTGAAGAGGAAGCGGGATAAATCTAAGTTTATGAAATTCAAAGTTCGGAAAATATTACCTTGGCAGCTACCTTATCTAAAGTTTATAAAACTACAGATCATGGAAACACGTGGGAAGAAATATCTGCGCTATATAACTTAGGAATTTCTTCCTTTTTAATAGACGGAAATACGATATTTGCTGGATCATCCGGTACAAGAGGTCTTTATATTTCCAGAGATACCGGAGTAACTTGGGAAAAAATACTTGGGTTTGGCAACTATTCCGTAGATAAAATAATTAAATTTGAAAATAAATACTACGCCGGAAGATATGATGAGGAAGTACAAAAATATTCAGTATTTGTATCAACAAACGGAGGTCTTTCGTGGGAAAACACAGGGCTAAACTCTTCTACTATAAACAAAGTGTTTAGCTTGGCAACTGTATACGCAGAACCCCCAATACTATTTTCATCTATATCTAATATGGGAGTTTTTAAAACAGAAATTCCCAGAAGTGGTTTAGTGTTTAACTCCTTTTTAAATACTCCGTGGAATTATAAAAATGAAAATGAACTAGTTGATAAGATTAATTCGTTCTTTGATCACTCCTACCCTTTACTTGGATACACTTATCATCCAGAACCAGAAAATGAAACCAGTACAACTTTGAATTTTCTTGGCTTAAGAAGTGCCGAACCTGAAATTTATTATAGTTCACACAGTGGTTATGATTTTGGTTTAGATTTTGGAACCCCTGTTATTGCTTCTTCTTCAGGTTACGCTTCGTATTATTACTGCAAAGATTGTGGAAATTCAATAAAAATAAACCACCTAAACGGTTTTCAAACAACATACATGCATTTACAAGAAGACGGGATTTTAACGAAAGAAGGACCCGTTTGGGTAAACGCGGGTGACATAATTGGAAAGGTCGGGTTAACCGGAAGAACTACGGGACCGCACCTGCACTTTGAGGTTACTAAAGATAGTGATGGGGATGGCAATTTTAACGATGATTTTCCCACAGGTAGGACAGACCCATTCGGTTGGCAGTGTACGCAAAAGAACGACCCGTGGGAAAATTATTCTTGGGAAGATGCTTTAGGATCACACCTGGGAACGCAGAGTCAGTATCTTTGGAATTATATGAACGGAAACGAAATCAGAACGATGTCTCCCGATAGTAATCCGAACGAAATAGTTTTAGAAAATAAACACGCTATTTTTGAAAACCCGATATATCTTTTCACTACAAAAATGATAAGTTACGTACAACCAAGTAAAAACACTTTCGGTCAAATTCTAAAGTACATCAACAACACCTCATTTATTTTAAAATCTTTTGATCAAACAGGGGAAAACATAACTAATTTCATAAATCCGGTTTTTATAGAGATATTTGTAGATCCTGAAAATCTTACTGGTGTAAACCTTAACTCCATAAGTCTTTACTTTTATAACGAAGTATCAAATGTTTGGGAAAAAGTTCCAAGTTCGTTCAATGATCAGTTGAATAAAATTAGTGCTACAGTGAACCACCTTAGCTGGTTTGCTGTATTTGGAGAAAAAGAAAATTCAGCGCCTGTTTCTACTGGAATTATAATATCCGGAAGTCAAAACGATATCTGGTTTACAGAACCTCCGCTTGTAGAATTATTTATAGAAAACCAGGAAAATACACAAAACATTAATACCTTTTATTCATTGGATAATGGAGATAGTTGGCAATTATATGAAGCCCCTTTTCTCATTAACACTGATGGGATAAACAACCTAATATATAAATCTCAAGACTCCAATGGATTGATGGAAGAAGAACACGAACACATAATTTATGTAAATCTTTCTAACAAAATAACGAAAAAAATTAGGGTTAACGGAGCTGTTTTCCAAACCGAGTAAATTTAAAATTAAAGATCCATAATCAATGAGTTTTCTTATCTAAGCAAACAGATATGACCTGGGACATTGCGTTTATAACATCATTAATAATATCTAAAGCCTCGTTGTATTCTAATTTCTTAAAATTATGTGGAAAGTAATGAAATACAGTATTTCTACCTCTTTTCCAAGCATCCCAAAGCTTTTGTGCAATCTGTTTACCACCTTTTGTTTGACCGCAAACCTTTCCGTAAACACTCGTGTTATCTTCATAATTCGGGTTTAAAAGCCTCCCTATTCTGATTTCATCGCCGTAATAATCGTCCTCTGTAATAAGACCTATATCCCAAAGAAATTTTTTTAAAAAACCTTCATAAGCTTTTGCAAAAGGAAAAACTATAAAAGAATAGTCGGATATATCAGCTTTATCTTTGTTCTCAAAAACAAAATTTAAAATTATCTCTCCATCCTCTATTAAGTCCCTTATCTCTGAGGACATGTACTCCCAAAGTTTAGAATTGCGGGCAATGACTTGCATAAAATATATTGTAAATTATAAGCCGAAAAATTAAAACGATTATTTATTAATTATCGGAGAAAGATACAATCTGAACATCTTTCTGATCGAGTATATTGGTGGGGATCAAAATAACCTGATAGTTTTTACCGTTATTTTCAATGTTTCGAACAGCTACGTTGTCGAACCCGTCAGATTTTGTAGCTGAAAATAATCTCTCGATTGAACCCCACCCGGGCTCCACATATATTTTTAAAAATTCATAATTAGCCCAATCGGAAGAGTAACCTAAATTTACAAACTGATCTTCAACCCCTCCCCCGCTCGTTTTTTCTACCATCTTGCCTGAAGAGACTGATTCCAAACACTCTGCGGAATCTTTGCAAAGATATTTGTACATATCCCAAGAACCATTTTTTGAAATAATCTTTATTACCGCCCCACTGATACCAGTCTTGGCTCCCTTTACGTCTTCAGAATTTTTGTTGGTAGAAATAATCCAAAATGCTACAGGCACAACCATAAAAACAACAAATATTAAAATTGCTGGAAATATTGACCTCTTACTCATATCTAAATGAACCCATAATTTAAATGGTGTGTCAATAGTTTTCATATATATTCTTAAAATATTTGGATCATGTAAAAAAATTTGAAATAAATACGTTATAATAGCAATATGAAAGAACCTAAGATTGCAATAGCACACGAATTTTTAACTCAATTCGGAGGTGCTGAAAAAACACTCGAAGCTATATCGGAAATATTTACAGATGCTCCAATATTCACCGCAAAATACGATCCTAAAAATATGCCTAAAAGTATCACCGAAAGGGAAATAATTTACCCCAAAGGATTACTTAGCGGTATCACAGAAAAGCTTTTTTTCCTATTTAGAATGCCAACAATATTTGAAAATTTTGATTTTAGAGATTACGATATTATTGTTTCCAGCGGAACAACATGGAATAAAGGAATACTCACAAAACCCGAGCAAATGCACATCACCTATATTCACACTCCTCCGAGGTTTTTATATAAGTACTCACAAGAAACTACAAAATGGCAAAAACCTTTTTTCAAACCTTTTTACAGTTATTTAGTAAATTTTATTAGACTTTGGGATTATGTGGCTGCTCAAAGACCCGATCATATCGTCACTAATTCTGAAAACACCAGAAAAAGAATTAAGAAGTTTTACGGAAGAGACGCAAAAATAATCTACCCACCAGTGGAAACTAATTTTCAAAAAGATGATGGTTTTAAAAAAGCCGATACTCCCTATTTTCTTGCAGTAGGAAGGTTATCAAAATATAAAAATTTCGACCTTTTAATAAAAGCCTTCAATGAAGTTAAGTACAAATTAATTATCGTAGGATCAGGATTAGAGGAAGAGTATTTAAAATCAATTGCTGGAGACAATGTAATTTTCAAAGGAAGGGCTCCTGACGAGGAAAAAAATAGATTACTCGAAGGATGCATGGGTTTAGTTAATCCGGTTGCAGACGAGGATTTTGGGATTGTGCCTGTAGAAGCTATAGCACACGGTAAACCTGTCTTAGCACATAAATCCGGCGGACACCTAGAAACAATAATTGAAGGCGAGACAGGGCTATTTTTTGAAGGAGATGACCCGAAAATATTGGCTGAAAAACTAATTGAATTCGATAAAATGATTAAAAACAAGAATTTTGACCATTTAAAAATTACAGAACACGCTCAAAAATTTTCCAAAGAGAGATTTAAATCAGAGTTTGAAAACTTTGTCAGAGAAAAATGGGAAGAGCATAAAAAAAATGCCTGAACTACCGGAGGTACATACAATTTCACAGGATCTAAAGAATAATATAGTTGGCTTCGAAATTAAAAATATTCATATTACAGATTACTACAGGATTCCTGAAGATCAAAAAAAGAAACTTCATAAACTAAAGGGCAAGAAAATAATAGACTCCCAAAGAATTGCCAAAAATATCGTTCTAGAAATATCTGAAAATGAGTTTTTAGTGTTTCATTTAGCAATGACCGGAAGAATATTATTACGTGAAAATAAGGATGAAAATGATAAATGGGTAAAAATTGTATTTGAAATATCCAAAAATAAGAAAACTATGTATTTAAAGTTTTGTGATATGCGTCAATTCGGCAAGGTAAGGTTAAATAACAAAGACGAACTCGAACTTTTAAAGAATAAATATGGGATAGATGTTTTAAGACAAGAAATCTCTCCTGAAGAATTTTTAAAGTTATTAAAAAGCAAAAAATCTACAATCAAGAACGTACTTTTAGATCAAAAAATAATCTCCGGACTTGGAAACATTTACGCAACCGACACACTCTTCCTATCGAAAGTAAATCCCAAAACTCTTACCTATGATTTAACTCTGCAACAAGGTGCGGAAATATTAAAAAACTCTCGTGTAATTTTAAAAGAAGGAATTAAACACAGAGGTTCTACTCTGGCAGATAAAATGTATGTAGATATTTTTGGAAAAAGCGGAAAGCAACAAAATTATTTTAAAATCTACGGAAAAAATATTTGTCCAGTTTGTAATTCAAAAACTATGTTTGAAAAAATTAACGGAAGAGGAACATACTACTGCCCCACTTGCCAACCATTGAAGCCGGTAACAAAAAAATAAACAAGAAATAAAAATGAAAATAAAAAACTTAGCTTTAACAAATTTTAGAAATCATAAAGATCTAAAAATAGATTTTGACGACAAAACAATCATGATAACCGGTGACAATGGTTCTGGAAAATCCACTATTTTAGAATCTATTTACATACTTTCTGTAGGTAGGTTAAGAACGTCAAAATATGATAGAGACCTTATACAATACGGTAAGGATTTCTGCACAGTTAAAGCACACATCCAAACAAAAGAAGACGATTTAGATATGGAATTACAGATAATAAAAAGTGAAAAATTTGATAATGCTTCAACTAAAAAAGCTAAAATAAATAAAGTTGTAAAAAGCATGCAGTACTTCACAGGAGTTTTTAATTCTGTACTATTCTCCCCCAGCGACATCCAACTCATCACAGGATCTCCATCGGAAAGAAGAAAATATATTGACAACATTCTTTCGCAAATTGATATAGATTATAAAAGAAGTTTGAACAATTATTTGCAAGCAACAAGACAAAGAAATAAACTATTGGAAAACATAAACAAAGGTTTTGGAGGTCAAAATGAAATTGGTTTTTATACAGATCAAATTTTAAATCATGGAAAAGCCATTCAAGAAAAAAGGTCCACAATGTTTGAAGACATAGAACCAATAGTTTCAAAATACGGAAAAGATCTAAACAATAAAAAAACTGAATTAAAAATAAATTACAAGAAAAATGAAATAAATGAAGAAAGATTACAAGAATATAAAAGCCGTGAAATAGCCGCTATGACAACATTATTAGGACCCCACCGAGATGATTTTGAAATACTGTTTGATGGGCACGATATTTCAAATTTCGGTTCCAGAGGTGAACAAAGAAGCTGTGTACTGTCACTTAAAATTGCAGAGATGGAATTTATTGAAAAAAAGAAAGGCGATAAACCTGTACTTCTTCTGGATGATATTTTTTCAGAACTTGATGGAAAACACCAGGAAGCCGTAACAAACTGTATAGAAAACAATCAAACAATATTAACAAGCACTTCCACCCCCAACTTTTTACAAGATAGGGAGCTTAGAATTATTGACCTATAAACAAGAAGTAACCCCCGATCATTTTTCAAATCACGGGGGTCTGTTCTTGTTAAGGCAGGGTTACAGGAACACCGACAGGGGTTGGGCCGATTATCAGATTGCCGATTTTTACTTTAAAAGTTGTATCAGTTTTGACACATTCTTCTGGAGAGACATCAATACAAGCCTCGTAAATCACTATTGAATGATTGACCACATATTGCACAAGTTCCAAACAGTCCCGCTCAGACATCTCTGAATACACCAGCGATAAACGCAAGGGTTTCAAACATGCCTTGCCAATAACCTTTCCACCTGCCTGTAAAGTTACCCTTCCCTTTAAAAAGTTTTTTTCAAAACCTCTTACTTCTGATAAAGGGATCTCAATACGAACAATAAAAACACGATTTTTCCAACCATACGATACAAAACCATACTCTTCAAAACGTTCTTTATCCATAATCTCCTCTTCTTTCTATCTATTTTTTTTAGGACATTGTACCGTAAGTTGTGTATCACATCCTAAATCGGAACGACTTTGATTTTGCTGTGTCATCAGAGGTTTTAATAACTGAATAAACGGACATCTCGCAGTTTAAATACGAGGGATCGACGAAGATCCTTACATATCCAACTTTCTGAACTGGTAAGTTGCCCCACCTCACTTCCAGTATCTCAACTGGACGGCACTCTATCGGATTTCCCCCACTGCAAAACACAACAAATGTTTTTGCTAAATCTTCCTCCTGTCCAAAAACCATGGCCGCAACAGAAGGACTACCATTTTCAGGTTCCACACAACTAACGTAAATCTCCTGCTTTTTCATTTCAATCTCCTTTTCTATCTAGTTTTAAAAACATTATATCAGCAATATGCAAACTTATTTTCATTTTGCGGGAAATATGCGAGAATTAATTATATGTACATGCCTGAATACTCAATAACCTCAAAAACGCTTAATAACATTGGCATTATTGAATATGGTAAAGCCGTAATTGAAAACACCACAATACTTCCCTCCTGGGAATCACAGTTAAAAAAAGAGGCAATAGTAAAAATTGTCCATGGGTCTTTGTATCTCCAAGGAATAGTAACAGATCAACAAAAAATAAAAGCGGCGGTTGATGATTTAAATAAATCAGTAAACCAAGAAGCTCTAAACATAATAAAAGCAACCTTTCTTTCAAACGATATATCCGGAAACAAAGAACTCGAAGAAGTAGATATTAAATACATTCACAAAATACTAACCGAAGGTTTAATCCCTAAAATAAAACAAGGTTCTTACAGAAGTACAAAAATTCCCGGTAAGATTGACCCTGAAGAAATATTGGCTCAAATTGTTAGCTTATTTGATTGGTACAACAGTATGGACGCAAGAGAGACTCATAGAATAGTAACAGCAGGAATTATGAAGGCCTGTCTTGAAACAATACAGCCTTTTGAAGAAATGAACGAGATAGTTTCAAATTTAATAACCTACATTAGTCTCAAAACTTCCGGCTATGGCTTTAAAGATTTGATATCTTTAGAAAATTACTATAAAAACACCAGAGCAAAATACAAAGAGGAAATAGATACTATTGAGGCCGAGGATTCTGATTTAACCACATGGATAGAATATTTCACAGAGGGACTCGCCTCCGAAGTTTCAACCGTTTCACAAAACGTAAAATTATTAGCCAAGGACACAAAGATTGCAAAAGCTACCGGAAGAACAAGAGTAAGTCCCCGCCAAGAACGAATAATTGAGTATCTCCAAGATTACGGAGTACTTCAAAACAAAGATTTCTCCACGCTCTTCCCTGATATTTCGGAGGATACTATACTTAGAGATTTGAAAGTGTTGGTTGATATGGACATAATACAAAAGCTCGGAAGCACCAAATCTTCGAGATACGAGTTGAAATAATTCCCGCTAAAAGAAGGTCTTTTTAAAAAGATAATAATCCAAAATATATACTATAATAGCCCTATGAAATTCAGTGATTTTTCAATTTACATGCAAAGACTCGAAGATACCTCCAAACGCTTAGAAATGACCGATATTCTAACAGAATTGATAAAAGAACTTTCAGTGGAAGAGATAGATAAAGCAATATATCTGGCATCAGGATACGTTGAAGCCCCTTTTGAAGAAATAAAATTCAACATCGCCGAAAAAACGATGTTAAAAGTTATAGAACAGACCTTCTCCACTCCCCAGAAAAGGGTACCGGCTGAAGAAATTCAGGATGTGTATAGAAAAACAGGAGACTTAGGAAATGTAATACTTGAATTTAAGAAAAACGATAAAAAATTCAGCGATTTTTCTATATCAGAAGTTCATTCCAAACTTTTAGAGATTGCCCTGATTGAAGGAACCGGATCACAAGACAGTAAAATAACAAAAATATCAACACTTTTGAAAGAAACTGACCCTCTGTCAGCTAAACACATAGCAAGAATAATCTTAGGAACAATGAGGCTCGGATTCACTGAATTAACAATAATTTCTGCTCTAGCAAACTACCTTGGAAATAAATCGTTGTCAAAAGACATTGAAGCTAAATACAATATTCACCCCGACATAGGTTTAATATCTAAAAAGATTAAGGAAAAAGGAATAGAAGGAATAAAAACAATAAATATGGAAATAGGAGTTCCAATACTATCGCAAAAAGCCCAAAGAGTGAGTGGCATGGGAGAAATTATGGAAAGAATTAACAAGGTTTGGGCGGAATTTAAATTCGACGGAACAAGAGTTCAGCTACATTTTGCTAAAAAAGGTTTTTATCAGAAAAAACACATGAATGATAAAACAGGGCAATCTAATTTATTTGGAGATGCTAAAGCAACTTCCCTTGTCAGAACCTTTACCAGAAATCTTGAAGAAACTACACACCAATATCCTGATATAGTTGAAGCTGCAGTAAAGCAGATAAAAGCCAACTCGGTGATTTTAGATGGCGAAGGAATTGGATACAACAAAGCAACTGGAGAGTTCCTTCCCTTTCAGGAAACTATACAAAGAAAGAGAAAATACAACATTAGAGAAACTGCTAAAAATATTCCATTTAAATATTTTGTTTTTGATATTTTGTATTTAAACGGGGAGTCGGTAATTGAAAAACCCCTTTATGAGAGAAGGAAACTCCTGGAGAGTATCATAGGACCGGGAGATGTTATTCAAACCGATGATTATCTTGAAACAGATGAGTTTGAAAAGTTGGAAGAATATTTTGAAATGGCTAAAGAAAAAGGTCTAGAAGGAATTGTAGTAAAAACACCGGGCGATCCTTACCAAGCTGGGGCAAGATCATATTCATGGATTAAGTATAAAAAAGCGGATGAAAAGCTACTTTCTGACACTGTTGATTGTGTCATTTTAGGCTACTATAACGGAAGGGGTGTGAGATCAAAATTCGGAATCGGTGGGTTGCTTGTGGGTGTTTACGATAAAGAAAAAGAAGTTTATAAAACAGTATCAAAGATCGGAACCGGGCTTACAGAGGAGGATCTTAAATATTTAAAGAAAAAATGTGATCAAATTCAAGTGAAGAACAAGCCTAAAAATGTAGAGATGGATAAAATATTTACCCCCGATGTTTTTGTTTCTCCAAAAATGGTTATTGAGATCGGCGCCGATGAAATTAGTGTATCCCCCACTCATACTGCAGGCTACGCATTAAGATTTCCAAGATTGATAAAATTCAGAGACGACAAAAATCCTGAAGATACAACAAACGTTTCTGAGATAGAAAAAATGTATAAAAATCAAAGGAAAAATATAAATGGCGATGAAGGCAATCTCTGACATAATAAATAGCAAAAAAATGAGCAGGGACTACAGGTGCTCTCACGAATTCCAAGCCTACGGAAATAAACTAGCCGAAGATTTAGGAGATAAAAAACACCGGGCTTTATACATTAAATTGGCAAAAACCGAAGATAGAAGTCTATTAGAAGAAGCAAAAGACTCCGTCCTAAGCTCGAGAAATGCCACTACCAAAGGAAGATTGTTCATGTGGAAAATTGGACAACTAAAAAAGGAACGTGAGGAAAAACAAAACGGGAACACAGAAAAAACTAAGATAGAAAAAACTACAAATCTTAAAACAAAAGAGGTCGAGCATAAAAAAATCAACAAACCAGAGCAAAAAATTGGTTGAAGTTGAAACGATAAATAAGTATTATTAAGACAATGATTAAAAAAATACTGACCTATTACAAAATTCCTCTACTAGTTTCAATCACCTTAGGAATAACAATCTTAGCTATGAGTGTGGCACGAAAACCGCTTGATATTGCCCAAGTATTTGCGGGTGTGTTACTTGGAACTTTTCTTTTAGATATAGAATTCATTCTCTACCCATATATATTTGAACCCAATACTGAATACGCTAAAACGGTATTTGCCTATATAAAAAATAGAAATTTCGGTGATCTTATTTCTTTTATTAATGAACACAGGGACGAAGTAAAAGACAAATCTTTGAATAGCATAATTTTTCAGTTTGTCCTGATTTTTCTGGTCGTATTTACCTCATATACAAACACATCATATTTTATAAAAGCATTTGTAATGTCTGTATTCGCCAACTCTATTTATAAACTTACTGAAGCACTTTTTGAAGGTAGGACGAAGGATTGGTTTTGGGCTATAAAGGGAACTCCTAAAAAAGAGGGGGTTATCTTTTTCATTGTAGGTTTAATTATAGTTTTAGCCATAGCCCTCTACTTCGTATAGTGATAAACCCTTACGGAATACTTATATCCATCGCAATTTTTATATCTATTAAAACTGCGGAAGGAATTATTGAAAAAAAAGATGAAGATACTCTGTGGGGACTGTCTTTATGGGCAATTATCTTTGGTATTATAGGAGCCAGGTTATACCACGTTTTAGACTATCTTGATTTTTACATAAAAAATCCTGTGGAAATACTATTTCTCTGGAATGGTGGTTTGGGTATCTTTGGAGCTGTTTTAGGAGGAATAGGCGGAGGTGTAATTTATCTTAAAGTGAAAGGACAAAAAATACTTCCGTGGCTGGATATAATTTCAACAGTGATGCCTCTAGGACAAGCTTTAGGGAGATGGGGAAATTTTTTTAATAATGAAATATTCGGAAAACCTACTACTCTACCCTGGGGAATTTATGTTAGCCCGGAAAAGCGCCCTTCAATGTTTTTTCAAAACGAAAAATTTCACCCGCTTTTTATTTATGAATCAATTCTTAATTTAATTCTTTTTACTTTTTTATATAAAATTTACAAAGGAAAACATAACAAACTAAAAAGCGGGTTTTTTATGTCAATCTATCTACTCGGATATTCTGTCATAAGATTCTCACTTGAATTTCTAAGGATAGACCCATGGACAACACAGTTATCACCAAGTCTTACCTTGAATGTAGCTCAAACTATATCTATACTTTTAATAATCCTTTCTTTAACATTTATATTTACAAATAAAGGCACAAAAAAATGATTTATATATCTTCTGACCACAGAGGTCTTGAATTAAAAAAATATCTCGTTGAGTCTTTAGCATCTGCAGGCTTGGGAATTGTTGATTTAGGACCAAAAGATTTAGACCCTGAAGATGATTATCCTGATTTTGCAAAACTTGTAGCAGAAAAAATTCAAGAGGATTTTGAAAATATGGGAGTACTTATATGTGCGAACGGTGTGGGTATAAGCATCGCGGCTAACAAACTTGATGGGATTAGAGCAGCTCTCTCTTGGAATCCAAAACACGCAGCCTCATCAAGAAACGACGACGGGACAAATGTATTGGTTTTGCCAGCAGATTACATAACTAAAGAGGAGGCTCTTGAGATTCTGCATACATGGCTTTCAACCAATTTTTCTGGTGAGGATAGACACATTAGAAGAATTCAGAAAATAGCAGAATTAGAAGAAATATGATCATACCTGCAATATTAGAAAAAGATTTAAAAAATATAATCAATAAAGTGGATCTTGTTAAAGATGTTGCCAAAACAATACAGATAGACGTACTGGATAACACATTAATAAAAGAAAAAACATTTACCGATTTAAATAAACTTAAAAACATTAAGACGGATATAGAAATCATAATTCACCTTATGGTTGATGATCCTAAAAAATATATTAAAAAATTAAATGGATCTTTTATTTTTAGTAAAGGTAAAATAAGCAATGTAAGCACATTTATTACTCAACTGACAGAAGATAAAAATAAAATTATGGAATTTATCAAACTCGCTAAAAATTCAGGTTATAGAGCTGGAATATCAATAAATACAGACCAAGATACCTTTCTACTAATTCCTTTTTTAGATAAAATAGACGTTATACAATTTATGGGAGTAGATCCGGGAAAACAAGGAAATAAATTTTTACCAGAAGTAATAGACAAAATAATAGACTTTAAAAATAAATTCCCGGGGGTAGAAACGTTAGTAGATGGGGGTATAAGCAACGATAATTTCAATTTAGTGGTGAAAACAGGGGTTGACAAAGTGGTCATCGGTTCGTCAATATTTAATACTGAAAATCCAAAACAAAAGTTTATTGAATTTTCAAAATTATTTGAGGAAGGAAGGAAAACTGCCCATGGAGAATAAAGAAGAAAAAGTTAAAAGACCTTTGATGGTTTGTATTTTAGGAGGTGCTGCTTGGAATGAAGAGGACGAACCTTACATACAAGCAAAAGCTACAGCAAAAATCTTAGCTGAAAACGGATACGGAATAGTAAACGGAGGTGGTCCCGGTGTTATGAGAGCTTCCACAGAAGGAGCCCATGAAGGAGGGGCTGGAGTTTTAGCAGTAACCTATCACCCGAATAAACCCAAAAGGCATTTTGAAGGAACAGACCCCAAGAATAAGTTTGACCTCGAGGTAAAAACATTAGACTATTTCGACAGAACAAAGGTAATGCTTCAAACCTCAGATATTCACGTCATTTTCAGAGGAAGTATAGGAACTTTAAGCGAATTCGGCATGTCTTGGGAAAACTCTTATATACACGAACCCAACAACAAACCGATAATACTTTTTGGAAATCACTGGGAAGGCATTTTAAAATCAATCGATGAAAACATGACGGTTAGAGGCGGTGAAACAGATATTTTAAAAATCTGCACTACTCCACAAGAAGTTCTGGATTATATTAAGTCTATTGAAAAAACACTAATCCATTAAACAATATTTTGGGTTTAGAAAATAAAAAAAAATGGAGTCTGAGTGTCTCTGTGTAGTAGCCGTATTACTGGGAGCATGCTACGAACATAATGACAAAACCCAAACTCCACTTATGGCTAAAATGAAAATGAAGATACCCGAGATCTAGAAAGGAGAGAGCGCCCGTCCCAATAAAGGCAAAAAGACGAGCATTGTTGGCATTTGATTCTTCTGGGCTCTTTTCTATCCAAGTTAACCAGTTAGTGATATTACAATATATAAGTATAAAAGTCAAAGCTCCGCAGACCTAAATAAACTAAAAATTATGTAATACCCTCAACATACCCGTGATATACTATTACCAATGCCCACCAGTGTTAAGAAAAATCCTGAAGAGCTACGTAAAATATCAAACAAGCTTCGTCAAATTGTAATAGATATGTTAACAGAAGCAAAAACCGGACACACTGCGGGGTCTCTGGGAACTGCTGAAATTTTTTCAGCTCTTTATTTTCACATTTTAAAAATCGACCCCACTGATCCTAATAAAAAAGACCGCGACAGGTTTATACTTTCAAACGGCCATATATGCCCTATTTGGTACGCCACTCTGTCTGAAAGAGGGTATTTCCCAAAAACAGAGTTGTGGAAATTAAGAAAAATAAATTCAAAATTACAAGGACACCCAACAATTAACTCGCTACCGGGAATTGAAAACACCAGTGGGTCTTTAGGACAGGGGCTTTCTCAAGCCATCGGAGTAGCTTTAGCTGGAAAAATGAACAAAGCTTCTTACAGAGTTTACTGTATGACCGGCGACGGCGAGCTTAACGAAGGTCAAATATGGGAATCCGCCATGTTTGCTCCGAATAAAAAACTTGATAATTTGACATGGATAATTGATAGGAACTATATTCAAAGCGATGGAAACACTGAGGATATAATGCCTCTTGAAAACCTTAGAGATAAATTGGAAAGTTTCAACTGGTATGTTTTAGAAATTAACGGGAATAATATTGAAGAAATAATAAGCGCCTGTAAAGTAGCGGAATCGATAAATCAGCGTCCAACTGCTATAATAGCTAACACAATACCCGGAGAAGGCGTAGATTTTATGGAAAATAAATATCAGTGGCACGGAAAAGTACCAAATAAAAAAGAGGCCGAAGAGGCTAAAGAAAAATTAAGTTCAATTATTTAGAAATTAGAAAGGTTTTTATATGAAAAAAAATAAACAAGATGCATTTTTAAGAGTTAGTTTGTTACCGTTACTAGTACTTGTGGGATTAATTTTCGGTGCAGGATATTTTTTATTAAAAGACGAAATTAAACTACCCAGTCTAAGAAAAAACCCAACAATCCAGAGATTAGAGGGTTTCCCCACTATAATTTACACTGATAAGAAAATAGAAAAAATAAGAAAAGTAATAACCAACGAACAGGAATTAGCTGAGTTCCTAAATCTTATCGACGAGACAGGCATATTAACTGTGAAAGAAAAGGTAGATTTTGAAAAAAATGTTGTAGTCGCAGTTTCAACTGAAACAAATGAGGAGACTGGACATAAGATTAAGATAAGAAAAGTGTATGAGGATAAAGTAAAAGATAAGATATTAATTGAATTCGAAGAAGTTAACCCTGAAGATGATTGTAAGATGGAAATAGATAATAACATTGCAGTGGATTTAGTAATGCTTTCTAAAACAGATGCAAAAGTAGATTTTGAGAAAGTCACAAAAGTTATAGAGTGTGAAGACAGTGAAAGTGATAACGAGAATACGG
>Ga0208460_10001035_pt1 | contig 17451 bp, 16 predicted proteins | sample AD_STIC10_MetaG_FD_184436 | JGI IMG/M metagenome (GOLD analysis project Ga0208460, IMG submission 184436) | Active sludge microbial communities of municipal wastewater-treating anaerobic digesters from USA - AD_STIC10_MetaG (SPAdes) (version 2) | ecosystem: Engineered > Bioreactor > Anaerobic >... | reverse complement strand
AGGGGAAGTGGACATTGCCCTGCGCTCGGGTGACACCGAGGACAATGCGCTCGTCGGGCGCAAGGTGGGTGACTCGCTGTGGGCGGTCTATGCCAGCCCGAAATACATTGCGCGGCGCGGCCAGCCCGACCGCGTGGAAGATCTTGAGCGTCACGACTGGGTGGGCTTTGATGAGACCATGGCCAACCACCGTGCAACGCAATGGCTGCAGCAGGTGGCTCCCGCTGCACATGTCGTGGCACGCAACAACAGTGTGCTGGGGTTGATCTATTCGGTGAAAGCGGGTGTTGGCCTGGCACCCCTGCCGACGGCGCTGGGTGACGCCGAGCCCGACCTGGTGCGGGTGCTGGGTCCTATTCCGGAATTGACGCGCATCTGGCGCGTTCTCACCACGCCGGAGTTGCGGCGCACGCCACGCGTGGCGGCGCTGTTCGACTTTCTGGTGGACGAGGTTGATGCCTTGCGGCCCATCATCACCGGCTAGTCTGCAGCCCCACTGCGCTACAGCAGCTTGAGCGTGCCCTCATCCCGCTTTCCACCATAGAAGCGCTCCAGGGCGTCCTTGAACGCTGGCTCCTCGGGCGCAACCTGCGAGAAAAGCGTCAGACAGGACTTGAATTTGGCATCATCCGGCGAGCCAAAAATTTCATGCGCATTCTCATTGCGCTGTGCCAGCAGAAGCCTGGTGCATTCGAGAAGCCGCTTGCCGAGTATGGGGTGGTTCCAGTAGGCGAGCGCCTCTTCCCTTGACTCAATGCCGTAGTGTTTGGCCATCGGACTGCGGCCCAGTGCCTTGAGCTGGGGAAAGACAAACCACATCCAGTGGCTGGTTTTCTCCCCCATGGCCAGTTCGTCACATACCGATTCATAGACCCGGTCCTGCGCCTCAACAAAACGTTGGAGACCTTGCGTTGTCAGATTCATCATTGTGTACAGTGTAAGGCTCAAAAGCGGGTACCATCCGCGCTTCAATGCCGGGGAAACCACCCCAACAAATCACTCATGCCTGCCCCGCTCTCCCTCCGTCATTTTCTGCTGGCCATGGCCGTCGTGATTGTCTGGGGAACCAATTTCGTCGTCATCAAGGTCGCCCTGGGACATCTCCCGCCGCTGCTGTTTGCGGCCCTGCGCTTCACGCTGGCGATTGTTCCCGCCATCTTCTTTTTGCCGCGGCCTGCTGTCGGCCTTGGCAATCTGGCTCTCTACGGCATGCTCATTGGCGTCGGCCAGTTTGGTCTTTTGTACATGGCCATGAACGGCCATATTTCACCCGGCATTGCGTCCCTGGTGGTGCAAACACAGGTGTTCTTCACCATTGCCATGTCCATGCGCCTCACCGGAGAAAGGGTGCAGCCGTTCCAGTGGTTTGCGCTCCTGCTGGCTACCGTGGGGATCGCAACGATTGGTTTCCATGCGGACGGCACCACCACCCTGCTGGGCCTGGTGATGGTGCTGTTTGCCGCACTGTCCTGGGCGGGTGGCAACATCGCTGCCAAGCAGGGCGGCGCCTCCAACATGCTGGCCTATGTCGTCTGGTCCAGCATCTTCGCGGCCCCACCGCTGTTTGCCCTGTCATTTGCTCTGGAAGGATGGGACAGCATATCGGCAGGCATTCGCAGTGCAGACATGTTGACCTGGGGCGCCGTGGCCTGGCAGGCCTGGGGCAACACGCTGTTCGGATACGCCGCGTGGGGCTGGTTGCTGGCACGCCACCCTGCAGCCACCATCACGCCCATGGCGCTGCTGATACCGGTGTTCGGCATGGGTGCTTCAGCGCTTTGGCTTGGTGAACCGTTGCCCGCGTGGAAGCTGGTGGCAGCCACGCTGGTCATGGGTGGGCTGGCGGTGAATTTGATGTGGCCAAGGCTCCGATCGGGCAGCCGGGCCAAAAACTAGGGAAGACGCTGTTTTGCGTTGTTCCGAATAGGGAAACTACTTGCAGTTGTTGTGCAACTTCCACTTTTCCTCATGGCCCATGGCTTTGGCAAAGTCAGGCACTTTGCAGCGCTCAGCTTCTGCCGGGTCCATGGCCGCTGAGGGCGTGACTGCACTGGCGGCCTGTGCTGCGGGCATCAGGCGACCGGCACTCCGGCCGGTGCTGTAAACCCACTGGGCCGCGCCGGCCACCACGCCCGCGAACACCGCCACGATGACAAGTTGCACCGCGCTCGCGCCAGACCGTTGTTCGGGCGACAGCTCACACACACCACCCGGGCACAACCGGGCTTTCTCCCGGTTGAACAGGTTGTAGATCCTGCAACCGATGCAGATGCCAAAAGCGGCCTCAAAAAACATCAGGATCAGGCAGATGGAACAAACAATCAGATTGACAGGCCCCACCACGTTGTTGAGCACCATCAGGTACAGCATGGCCAGTGCCAGCACAAACCCGATCGCCCACGCGAACCGTTTTTGCGGTGCCCCCACATATTCGGGCTGCTGATTGCGCACGATCCACTGGCCAACGATCAGGCTGGGCGCATACAACGGATTGATGAACAGCCGTATGGAGAAATCAACCAGAAAAGCCACCACAAACACCCGCGTGGGCTGAAAGTTGCCCACCAGCCAGGCATTCATGAACGACACCATGGCAAAGAAAAACAGGATGCCGGCGCTGGCCCGAATGGCGCGCTCGTTGAGTACGGGAACCTCGTACTCAGGCAGCTTTTGCCCAAACTGAAAAATGGATGATGTCATGGGTAATGGTTATATTCGTCTTGACTGAAGTATTACAGAAACAGGTATCCAGATCAAACCCATACAAAAACAACCCTAACCCCCCGTCAAATATGCATAACCAGCTATTAAAATAGTAGCAAATCAGCAAAGGACATTTCATGAAAAAACTCCCCCTAACCCTCGCCGCCCTGGCACTCTTCATCACCGCCTGCGGATTCGCCAGCAGTGAAGAAATTGGCGCGGTGGACACCGTTTTCAAACTCATCGGCCCGGACCACAAAATCGTGGTCGAAGCGTATGACGACCCCAAGGTAGCCGGTGTCACCTGCTATGTGTCGCGCGCCAAAACGGGTGGCATCAAGGGCGCCCTGGGTCTGGCTGAAGACAGGTCCGAGGCGTCCATTGCCTGCCGCCAGACCGGCGTGATCAGCTTTGGCGGCAAGCCGCTGGACCAGCAGGAAGAGATGTACAGCGAACGCATTTCGCTGGTCTTCAAAAAGCTGCGTGTGGTGCGCATGGTGGACGCCAAGCGCAACACCCTGGTCTACCTCACCTACTCCGACCGGTTGATTGAAGGCTCACCGCAAAACAGCGTGACGGCCGTGAATGTTCCGGCCGGCACGGTGATTCCAGTCGCCAAATAACGCTAAACCCGTTACGCTGACTTCCCACATCCGGGAGAAAGCGTCTTGACTCAAACTGTTGCCCTGCCACTCTGGGCTTTTGGTCTGCTGCTGGCTTTGGCGGTGCTGGCAGCGCTGGAATGGCTGCTGCTGCCCAGCGTGCGCTGGTACTTCCGGCGCAAGGTGCGTGGTGTCATCAGTGAAATCAGCGTGCGCCTGAACATTGATATTCCCCAGTTCAAGCTGACCCGCCGCCAGACGCTGGTTGACCGCCTGCTGCTGGACCCCAAAGTGATGGCCGCCGCAGATACCTGGGCCGCGCAGCAGCATGTGCCCGCGAATGTCGCCATGCAGCGCGTGAACCGTTACGCGCGCGAAATCGTCCCTGCCTTCAACGCCTATATCTATTTCCGCCTGGGCTACTGGCTGTCCAAGACCTTTGCCCGCATGATTTACCGCGTGCGCCTGGGTTACACCGACAGCACGGCGCTGGCTGCCATCAACCCCAAATCCACGGTGGTGTTCGTCATGAACCACCGCAGCAACATGGATTACATCCTGGTGTCCTTCCTGGCTGCGGAAAAAGTGGCGCTGAGCTACGCCGTGGGCGAATGGGCGCGCATCTGGCCGATCCAGGGGCTGATCCGCGCCATGGGCGCCTACTTTGTGCGGCGCGACTCGGGTGATCCGCTGTACCGCATGGTGCTGCAGCGTTATGTGCAAATGGCCACCGAAGGCGGTGTGCCCCAAGCGATGTATCCGGAGGGTGGGCTCACCACCGATGGCCGGTTGCGTGCGCCCAAACTGGGGCTGCTGGACTACATGCTCAAAGGCTTCGACCCCGGCGCAGAGCGTGACCTGGTGTTCATCCCCGTGGGCATCAACTACGACCGCGTGATTGAAGACCGCAGCCTGCTGCGCAAGGCCAATCCCGATGCTGCGCGCAGCTCACTGTGGCACACGCTGCGCGTGACCGGCGGCCAGGTGTTCAAGCAGATGCGCCTGGGCCTGCTGGGTCGGCGCTACCGGCATGGCTATGCCTGCGTGAATTTTGGCAAACCCCTGTCGATGCGCGACTACGTGCGAACCCATGCGCTGGACCTGCGTGCGCTGGATGACGCGGCGCGCCGCCACGTCGTGGCCACTTTGGGCCAGACCCTGATGCAGCAGATCGGCCTGATCATTCCGGCCCTGCCGGTGCCACTCGTCGCGGCCGTGCTGATGCGCGACCCGCAACGCTCCTGGTCCGAGCTGGAACTGAAATCAGAAGTGCAGGAATTGATGAAGCGCATTGAAGCGCTGGGCGCCCATGTGTACCTGCCCCGAAGCGACCGCGACTACGCCATCACCGTGGGCCTGCGCATGTTGCTGCTGCGCCGTCTGGTTCAGGAGCAGGATGGCCTGCACTGCCCGAACCCGCAAGAGCTGCCGGTGCTGGCTTACTATGCCAATTCCATCGCGCACCTGCAGGTCCAGTGCGCTTAGTGCGACAGGGTTCCGTGACTGGTCATGCTCTCACCACCCTGTAAAAGGCTGGGGTCGAGCATGCCAAAGATCATGGCAACATGCGCGACCACGAGAAACAGCGCAACGAATGTTGCATGCAGTTTGAACTTTTGCTCCGTATTCAAACCACGCCCCAGCAGGCCAAGATCAAGCAGCGCCATTCCCAGAAGCGGCACGATGCCGGCCAGGTAAGACCCTACGGCGATCACGTCTGCGGGACCGCGCCAGCCACCCCCGGACGTCAATGGCACAACCGCCGTTACAAACAGGTAGCCAAATACGCCGGTGAAATAGAACCCTCCCAAAATACTGGCGATTCGATTCACCGTTCGCAGCGCGCCCTGGGTTTGCCGCGAAAGTAGCAGGAACAATTCCGTGATAGCTACCGTCTCGGCCAGGATGACCGGGATGGCCATAAAAAGGATGAGATTCCAGGGCTGGTTTGTGGCCAGCAATTCCATATAGTGAGTCATCGACATGACGCTTCTCCAGACAAGATGAACAAACCACCGGGTCGACCACGAGTCAACCCGGCAACTTCATAAGAGAAACGTCAAAGAATGGGAGGTCGATGCTCTGGGGGTTCCGGCACCGCAATGGCCAGCCACGGTATGGCGGGAACTCGAACTGTGGGTGCCAGGCTGTCAAGGCGCGTCAACGCCGGCGCCAATGCCGGCGCAAAAGCCAGATCACAGGCGATCTGGCAAGAAGTCATATTTTTTTGGGAGTCTCCCGCAGGCAGCAAACCCTCGGCGTCATGGCAGGATTCTGCAGGCATTGACAAAACGGTGCCGGGGAGATGATCCATCTGCACCGGAATGACATACCCGGCAACCGCCCCACGCATGAGCATGGCCAAAAGCAAAACCATCGAAATCCATGAGCGCGATGTCATCGGACAAGAATAACGTGAAGTGCCAATTCCATATTGATGCAGGTCAATCTGCTTCGTACATCCTCGCGCCAGACTGCCATCACACGGCCGGCAACAGATTCCCTCGCGCGGTCAACACCACGCTCTTCGCCAGCAAGAAGAGCACGACCACACTGGCCATCCCCACGGCGGTCATCGCCACTTCCACCGGCCAGCCGCCTCGGCGCACTGCCTCCACCGCCGCACCGGCCAGCGCCGCCAGCGGGAACGAGAACGACCAGAAACCCATGTTGAACGGCACCTCGCTCCAGTTGCGCCAGCGCGTCAGCACCGCCAGCACCGGGCCGCTGGCGATGCCCAGCGCCACCATCATCGCGTCAGCCGGCAAGCCAGGCCATAACGTCGCCACGGCCAGCGCACCCACCGCCGCTGGCGCCATCTCGACGCCCAGCGTGGGCCGCAGAGCCGGCGGCAGCGGGCCGGCAAACAGCCGGTTGAGGATGCGCATTTCCAGCAAGGCCCAGGCGCCCATTCCCATACCCAGCAGCAGTGTGGCCCAGCCGTGCAGACCCAGCGCGTCCAGCGCCATCGCACCGACAAAACCACCGGGAACGGTAGGCAGATAAAGCGCGGGCGTGATCAGTTCAGGCGGCGTTTTGCCGGTGGACAAATCTGCCACCACGTGCCAGGCCATCACGCCCTGCCCGGCCAGCACCAGCAACGCAATGGGCAGCAACACGCCACGCAGATCAGGCCATCGTCCCGCCACCAGAGCGACAGCCATCAGCGTGGCCACCGGCATCAGTGCCAGCAACGCGCCCTGCACCGGGTGCCGCCACTCCTGGCGCAAAACGTTGCCATGGCGCAGTAATTTGACCGCCCACAACAACAGCAGCACGGCCAGCAGGCTCAGCGCCACCGTCAACAAGGCGTTCGAGACGGGAGCGGCGAGTTCAACGCCCGCACCCTGCAAACGATGCCACGCCCCCGACAGACCCAGCAAACCCAGCGCCATGCCAAACAGCGCCGGGTGCAGGCGCGCCAGCCAGGGACGTGACTGGATGCTGGCTGGCGACGTATGAGGGTGCGCGGGGACAGGGTTTGTTGAATCGTTCTTCATGGCAGAGTCAGTTTAGAGCATGGTGCGGCGCAGCATTCAATGCATCTTCATGGGACCCACTATCATCGTCGCCATGAATTTCAAACCATTGATCCATATCACCCTCAGCTGCTTTCTGGCTGCCGTGCCCCGCTAGGAGCTAACATCCCCCGCATGGGAGCCCCACAACAACAAGCCGCCAGCGCCTTCATCGCCCGCTGGCAGGGCGTCACCGCCAGCGAGCTCTCCACCGCGCAGAGTTTCGTCACACAGCTGTGCGAGCTGCTGGGTGTGGACGCGCCCCACCCCACGCCCGAGCAGGCCTACATGTTTGAGCGGCCCATCACCTTCAGCCATGGCGACGGCTCCACCAGCGCCGGGCGGATTGACTGCTACCGGCGCGGCCACTTCGTGCTGGAAGCCAAAAAGCTCAAAGCTGGCAGCCACACCAAGGGTTTTGACGATGCCCTGCTTCGTGCCCGCGCGCAGGCTGAAGGCTACGCCCGCGCGCTGCCCGCACCCGAGGGCCGTCCGCCGTTTCTGATGGTGGTGGACGTGGGCAACGTCATCGAGCTGTATGCCGAATTCACCCGCAGCGGCGCCACCTACACCCCGTTCCCCGACCCGCGCAGCCACCGGCTCGCGCTGGCCGATTTGATCAAACCCGAGGTGCGCGAGCGCCTGGCGCTGATCTGGACCGACCCCGAAAGCCTGAACCCTGCTCGCGCCAGCGCCCGTGTCACGCGCGAAGTAGCAGCCCAGCTGGCCGAGCTGGCCAAGTCGCTGGAGCTGTCTGGCCACAAGCCCGACCACGTGGCCGCGTTTCTGACGCGCAGTCTGTTCAGCATGTTTGCCGAAGACGTGGAGCTGCTGCCAAAGGGCAGTTTTCTGGGTGTGCTGCAAACACACCGCGAGCAGCCCGCCACGCTGCAGCAGATGTTGCGCGTGCTCTGGGCCGATATGGACCAGGGCGGCTTCAGCGCCACGCTGGCCACAAAAGTGCTCCAGTTCAATGGTAAATTATTCAAACAGCCCGCGTCGGATGGGTATAGCCTGCTACTGAATCAGGAGCAAATCGACCAGCTCATCGTCGCCGCCCGCTCCAACTGGCGCGAGGTAGAGCCCGCCATCTTTGGCACGCTGCTGGAGCGCGCCCTCAACACCACCGAGCGCCACGCCCTGGGCGCGCACTACACGCCGCGTGCCTACGTGGAGCGCCTGGTACTGCCCACCGTGGTGGAGCCCTTGCGTGCCGACTGGGCCAACGCCCAGGCCGCCGCCGTGGTGCTGGCGCTTGAAGCCGCAGAGCTGACCGGGAAAGCACACGACAGCAAAATGGCCGAGGCGCGCGCTGAAATCCGCAAGTTTCACCACCAGCTCTGCACCACTCGCGTGCTGGACCCCGCATGCGGCAGTGGCAATTTTCTGTATGTCACGCTAGAGCACTTGAAGCGCCTGGAAGGCGAAGTGCTGAACCAGCTCGAAGCCTTGGGCGAGACGCAAAGTGTGCTGGGGCTGGAAGGCGAAACCGTCACGCCACAGCAGTTGCTGGGCATTGAGCTGAACGAGCGCGCCGTGGCGCTGGCCGAGCTGGTGCTGTGGATTGGTTATTTGCAGTGGCACATTCGCACCCGTGGCAACAAGGCCGTGGCCGAGCCGGTGGTACATGACTACGGCAACATCGAGCACCGCGACGCCGTGCTGGAGAGCGACGAGTCCGAGCTGGCCTACGACGATGGCCCCAACGGCACGGGCGAGCTGCTCACCCGCTGGGACGGCGTCACCTTCAAGCCGCACCCGGCCACCGGCGCGCTGGTGCCGGACGAGGCCGCGCAGGTGCCGCAGTGGAAATACATCAACGCCCGCAAAGCGCCCTGGCCGCAAGCGGACTTCATCGTGGGCAACCCGCCATTCATCGGCAACAAGCGAATGCGTGAAGCGCTAGGCGATGGTTACGCGCAAGCCCTGCGCGCCGCGTGGCCGGAAGTACCCGAGAGTGCAGACTTTGTGATGTATTGGTGGGCTCATGCAGCAGCCTTAGTCAATGCAGGCGCAGTGCGGCACATGGGTTTGATTACCACCAACAGCCTGACCATGATTTTCAACCGCCGTGTGGTGGAGGCGGGTCTGGCGGGCACCGGTGCGGGCAGTGCCGGAAGCCTCATACTCGCTTCGCTCACCAAATCGGCTCCCAACACTGCCCACCCCGGCGCTGGAGCAGCATCTCTCGTATTCGCCATCCCAGACCACCCGTGGGTAGATAGCGCGAATGGCGCGGCCGTGCGAATAGCCATGACCGTACTGGCCGCCGGCGCACGGGACGGTGAATTGCTCACGGTGGCCCACGAAACGCCTGGTGAACATGGTGAGGTTGACGTAACCTTCTCCCCCAAACGAGGCATCATCCACGCCGACCTGACCACCGGCGCAGACCTCACCGCCGCGCACACACTGCTTGCGAACTCAAGAATCGCCAACCGTGGCGTCATCCCACACGGCGCGGGATTCATACTGACACCCGACGAAGCCCGAGCCCTGGGCTGGGGAACGGCTCCAGGTCTGGACGTGCATATCCGCGACTATCGCAATGGCAAAGATTTGGCCGACCAACCACGTGGCGTCAAAGTGATTGACTTGCATGGCTTGGCTTCGGAGGAGGTACGGAGTCGATTTCCGGCGGTGTACCAGTGGCTGTTGGAACGGGTGAAACCAGAACGCGAATTGAATAATCGACAACGAGTGCGCGAACTTTGGTGGCTATTTGCAGAAGCAAGAACTGTAATGAGGTCAGCACTCGCAGGCCTACCCCGCTACATCGCCACCGGCCAAGTGGCCAAGCACCGCACATTCCAGTTTCTGGACCGTGGCATCCTCCCGGACGACAAGCTGATCGCCATCGCGCTGCCGGACGACTACAGCTTAGGCGTGCTGTCGAGCCGCGTTCACGTCGAATGGGCCTTGGCGACGGGCGGACATCTCGGCGTAGGCAACGACCCGGTGTACAGCAAGTCCAAATGCTTTGACACCTTCCCCTTCCCCGACGAAGACACCGGCCTCACCCCCGAACTCCACACAAAAATCGCCAGCCTGGCCGAGCAAATCGACGCCCACCGCAAACGCGCCCTGGGTCAAATGCCTTCCGAACCACCAGCCACGCAAAACTCGCCGAAGGCGGGGCAGCCGGGGTCTGTGGGGAGCGATTTGGCGAGCGCAGCGAGTATGAGCCCCCCGCAGGCCCCGGCTGCCCCGCCTTCGGCAGGAAAAAACGCAACCCTGACAGGCATCTACAACGTCCTCGAAACCCTGCGCGAAGGTCGAAACCTGACGGACAAGGAAAAGCACATTCACACCCAGGCCCTGGTAGGCGTGCTCAAAGACCTGCATGACGAGTTGGACGCCGCCGTGGCGAAGGCCTACGGCTGGGCAGACCTGAGTAACGGTGCGCCCGCCACCGACGAGCTGCTCACCCGCCTGGTAGCGCTGAACGCCAAACGCGCTGCCGAAGAAAAGCAGGGCCAGGTGCGCTGGCTGCGCCCCGAGTTCCAGAACCCGGCGGTGAAAGTACCGTCGGATGAAGCGCTACAAAATAAGGAGCTACTCACGCATAGTACACGAGGGCTACAGGCCTATTTGGCACTTGAAAACGACCAAAAACCGGCCAAACCGGGCAAATCGGTAAAAGGCGCTTCCACCGGCGACGTACCGGCAACTGCCACCCCGTGGCCCGCCACCCTGCCCGAGCAGGTGCGCGCACTGGCCGCCGTGCTGGCCGCCAGCACCGCCCCGCTGGCTGTGGCCGACATAGAAGCCCGCTTCAAAGGCAAAGGCCCGTGGAAAAAAGGCCTGCCCCGCATTCTGGAAACCCTGGAAGCGCTGGGTCGGGCGCGGCGTGAAGAGACTGCAACCGGCACGGGCTGGAGAGGATAAGGATGGCTTGCAGGAATTGATGTTTCGTCTTACCATACATCTTACTTATTCGACTGGAAGACGCTATGGAAACAGCCACTCTCTCAAGCAAAGGCCAGCTGGTTATCCCCAGAAAAGTTCGCGAGTCGGCCAACGTATCGGCTGGCGACGCCTTTCAGGTGGTTTACGCCCAGGGAGAAATTCACCTGCGCCCCCTGGCACGAACCAAAACCACCACAATTGATGAAGTGGCTGGCTGTCTGGCAAATGCCGGAAGTGCCACGCGCAAGCCGCTGTCTGAAGCCCAAACGCAGGCGGCCATCAAAGCCCGCCTGAAAGCCGAAGACGCTGCCACCATGCGCCCCACCCGGCCAGCGAAAAAACCTGCCGCATGATTGCGCTGGACACTAATCTGCTGGCCCGGCTGTTGTTGCAAGATAACGCGGCCCAGCATGCAAAAGTCAAAGCGCTTTTCAAAACCCGTCAAATCTTCACCGCACCGGTTACTGTGTTGCTGGAACTGGTGTGGGTGCTGGAATCCAGAGACTGCAGTCCTTTGCAGGTGAGCCAGGGCCTGACGGCGCTGCTCGACTTGCCCAATTTCAAACCTGAACAGGCCGATGCCGTGCGTGAAGCACTGCACAGCTATGCCGCTGGCATGGGCTTCGCCGATGCGCTGCATCTGGCTTTAAGCGCGGACCATCAAAAGTTCATGACGTTTGACAAGGCATTTGCAAAGCAGGCCAGGAAACTGGGCAAGCAGCCAGAAGTGGTGACAGTCTGATCGCTCAGACGCTACCAATTCAGTAGCTACTCACGCATATTCAACGAGGTCTGGAGGCTTATTTGGCATCTAAAAACCCTCGATACATCAACGGGTTGCCGTGTCGGCCTGCGCATGCTTGACGATAGTGACGGGCACTTTGGACGCATGCAGCACCCCCTGCGACACCGAGCCGAGCAGCGCACTGCGCAACGCACCCATGCCCCTGGCCCCCATGATGATCGCGTCGCACCCCTGGCGCTGCGCGATGTCAATCAGCACGGATGCCGGGTCACCGCCTCCGATCTCGCTCTCAAACGGAACACCCGCGTCCCGGAACAGCGCCTGCGCACTTTCCAGCGCACGCGCGCCGACGGCGCCACTGACCCTTTCCAGCACCCCTTGGTCAGGGGCCAGGATCACTTCCAGCAGGAAGGTCGATTCCTGCACGGTGGCCAGCACGAAGCTCGCTTGCAGACCTTCATGCTGCAGGCGCAACGCGTAGCGCACGGCGTCCAGCGCCAGTTCGGAGCCGTCAACGGGGACCAGTATCTTCATGGTTTAGCGCCAGTCAGCCCGCCGTAGCGCTGCCGAAGCTGAACTGCCCCGGCGCGCGGATCGGGTCCACGTCCACAGCAATCACCGCTTTCGGCGGGAACCTGCCTTCGAGCAGCAGCTTCGAGAGTGGGTTCTCGATGCGCTGCTGGATGGCGCGCTTGAGCGGCCGTGCACCAAACACCGGGTCGAAGCCCACCTTGGCCAGCTCGGCCACGGCAGCATCGCTCACTTGCAACTCCAGATCCATCTTGGCCAGGCGTGCGGTCAGTGTGGCGAGCTGGATCTTGGCAATGTTGGCGATGTGTGTTGCGTCCAGCGAGTGGAACACCACGGTCTCGTCGATGCGGTTCAGGAATTCGGGACGGAAATGATTCTTCAGCTCACCCGTCACCGCGTCTTTCACGTCCTCGTAGTCCTGCCCCACCATGCTCTGGATCATCTGCGAGCCGATGTTGCTGGTCATCACGATCACGGTGTTTTTGAAGTCCACGGTACGGCCCTGGCCGTCGGTCAGGCGGCCATCGTCGAGCACCTGCAGCAGCACGTTGAACACATCGGGGTGGGCCTTTTCCACCTCGTCGAGCAGCAGCACGCTGTAGGGTTTGCGACGCACGGCCTCGGTCAGGTAGCCGCCTTCTTCATAGCCCACATAGCCGGGAGGCGCGCCAATCAGGCGGGCCACGGAATGCTTCTCCATGAACTCGCTCATGTCCACACGAATCAGATGCTCTTCGCTGTCAAACAAAAAGCCCGCCAGCGCCTTGCACAGTTCAGTCTTGCCCACGCCCGTGGGGCCGAGGAACAGGAAGGAGCCGGTGGGGCGGTTCGGGTCGGACAGGCCCGAGCGCGAACGGCGGATGGCATTGGCCACAGCGCCGATGGCTTCGTTCTGACCGATCACACGCTGGTGCAGCTTGTCTTCCATCTGCAGTAGCTTGTCGCGCTCACCCTGCATCATTTTGCTGACGGGAATGCCGGTGGCACGGCTCACCACTTCGGCAATTTCCTCCGCGCCCACCTGGGTGCGCAGCAGCTGACGGCCCACGCCGTCGCCGCCCTTGGCTTTGCCAGCTTCTTTTTCCTGCGCCTCTTTCAGGCGCTTTTCCATCTCGGGCAGCTTGCCGTATTGCAGCTCGGCCACCTTGGCCAGATCGCCCTTGCGGGTAAGCGTTTCGATCTGCTGGCGCAGCTTGTCCATTTCTTCACGCACCTGGGCACTACCCTGGGCAGTGGCTTTCTCGGACTTCCAGATTTCATCGAGGTCGGCAATTTCCTTTTGCAGGCTCTTGATCTCTTCCTCGATCAGCTCCAGGCGCTTTTGCGAGGCTTCGTCTCTTTCCTTCTTGACGGCTTCGCGTTCGATCTGCAACTGGATCAGGCGGCGGTCGAGCTTGTCCATCACCTCGGGCTTGGAGTCCAGCTCGATCTTGATTTTGGAGGCGGCCTCATCAATCAAGTCGATGGCCTTGTCCGGCAAAAAGCGGTCGGTGATGTAGCGGTTGGACAGCTCGGCCGCAGCCACGATGGCGGGGTCGGTGATGTCCACGCCGTGGTGCACTTCGTAGCGTTCTTTCAAACCACGCAGGATGGCGATGGTGGCCTCCACCGTGGGCTCGCCCACCAGAATCTTCTGGAAGCGGCGCTCCAGGGCGGCGTCTTTCTCGATGTACTTGCGGTATTCGTCCAGCGTGGTGGCGCCCACGCAGTGCAACTCGCCACGGGCCAGTGCTGGCTTGAGCATGTTGCCGGCGTCCATCGCGCCTTCGGCCTTGCCGGCACCCACCATGGTGTGCAGCTCGTCGATGAACACAATGGTCTGGCCCTCGTCCTTGGCCAAATCCTTGAGCACGTTTTTCAGGCGCTCTTCAAACTCGCCACGAAACTTGGCACCAGCCAGCAGCGCGGCCATGTCCAGGCTCAGCACACGTTTGCCCTTGAGTGAGTCAGGTACTTCACCGGCCACGATGCGCTGGGCCAAGCCTTCCACAATCGCGGTCTTGCCCACGCCAGGCTCGCCGATCAGCACGGGGTTGTTTTTGGTGCGGCGCTGCAGCACCTGAATGGCGCGGCGGATTTCATCGTCGCGGCCAATCACGGGGTCCAGTTTGCCCAGGCGGGCGCGCTCGGTGAGGTCGATGCAGTATTTCTTGAGGGATTCGCGCTGGTCTTCGGCATCGGCACTGTCCACGTTTTGCCCGCCGCGCACGGCGTCGATGGCGGTTTCCAGCGACTTGCGGGTCAGGCCGCTTTCCCTGGCGATTTTTCCGATGTCCAGCTTGCTGTCGGCAGCTGCCAGCAAAAACAGCTCGCCAGCAATGAACTGGTCGCCACGCTTGATGGACTCCTTTTCGGCCGCCTGCAGCAGTACACCCATGTCGCGGTCCAGCGTGATCTGCTCCTGGCCCTGCACCTGGGGCTGCTTTTTCACGGATGCCTCCGCCGCGGCCAGCAGGCCGGGCACGTTCACGCCAGCACGCTGCAGCAGTGCCTTGGGGCCGTCGTCCTGGCGCAGCATGGCTACCAGCACGTGGGCCGGTGTGATGTAGGCGTGGTCGCTGCCCAACGCCAGCGTCTGGGCTTCGCCCAGGGCTTCCTGAAATTTGGTGGTGAGTTTGTCGATTCGCATGTAGTTTTCTCCAGATTGCCCCACAGCTTGGGCTCAATCAGGAGTTTTCAAGCATTTCGCACCTGCAGGCGTTGATGTGGATCAAATGAGCGACCTTCAGCGCCGACCTTACCCCGGTTCTTGACCTCAGGTTTTGAGTGCTTCGAGCGAAAAGCCGGCAATGCGCTTGTAGCTGTCTGACATTTCCCGCAGCTCGGCCTGGCTGATCAAATCGTCAATATGCCGGAAGGGCTTGTCGCCACTGAGCTCGTCCACCCGAATGTTGATGAAGTCAGGCGGCATGCTGCGATTGGTCTGCACAATGCGCGCGGTCACCTCGCGCCGTTTTCCCTCATAGGCCTGAAGCGCCAAGACCGGGTCAGCCTGGCGGGCCAGCCCGGCGGCCAACTCATCGGCCAGCGTGCGCCCGTCAATCAGCGCCTGCGCAGAACCATTTGACCCCCGGGGGTACATGGGGTGCGCGGCATCGCCCATCAAGGTTACCCGCCCAAAGGTCCATTGCGCTACCGGGTCTTTGTCCACCATGGGGTATTCCAGAATCTGGTCTGCGTCGCGGATCAGGGCCGGAACGTCCAGCCAGTCAAACTTCCAGTCGGCAAATAGGGAGATGAAATCATCCACCTTTCCGCCACGATTCCAGTCGTTCATGCTCGCGCTGCTGCCTTCGATCTCGGCCATCCAGTTGATGAGTTGGTTGCCATTTGCATCGATGTTGTCAACGATGGGGTAAATCACCATCTTGCCGGTCTTGATGGAGCCCACCCGCATGTAGCTTTTGCCGGTGAGGATGGGCTTGTGCCTTGTCACGCCGCGCCAGGTGTTGATACCTGCGAACGCCACTTGTTCATCCGGGTAGAACTGCCGACGCACTGCGGAGTGAACGCCGTCGCAGGCCACCACCACATCGGCGTTGACGCAGGGTAGTGGCGCGCCATCATTGCCTTGCACAAAATGCACCGTGGCACTGGCTGCGCCCTGCGTGACACCGGTGCAGCGATGGTTGGTGTGGATGCGGCCGGCACCCAGACGCTGTACAGCGGCGTCAAACAGGATGCGGTGCAGCTTGCCCCGATGGATGCCGACTTCGGGCAGCGGATAACCCGCATGGCGACCGCGGGGCTCCCGGTAAATGAACTGGCCAAAGCGGTTGAAGAACACACTCTCCAGGTTTTCAATGCCCACGGCTTCCAGCTCAGCCTGAAGACCCAGGCTTGCGAGCTCACGCATGGCGTGCGGCAACAGCGTGATGCCCACGCCCAGCTCGCGCACCTCGGGCACGCTTTCATACACATCGCAGGCCATACCCCGCTGGTGCAGCGCCAGTGCAAAGCCCAGCCCCGCAATGCCGCCACCAACAACGGCAATACAGGGCACTGGAGACGTCAAAGGCGTCATTCCGCGGTGATGCCGTTGCGCTGGATCACTTCGCCCCAGCGCGGATAGTCCTTGTTGACCAGTGTGGTGAGTTCGTCAGGGGTGGAAGTAGCGGCGTCCATACCGGCGCGTCCCAGCAGGTCACGGATTTCCGGCTGCTTGAGGATGGTCGTGATTTCGGCGTTCAGCCGGTTCACCACCGGGGAAGGTGTCTTGCCGGGTGCAAAAAAAGCGTACCAGAGGTCTACGTCAACGCCCTTCACACCCAGTTCGTCGAAGGTCGCGACGCCGGGTGCGACCGGGTGCCGTTTGGGGCTACCAACCGCGAGGGCTGTCAGTTTGCCAGTGGTCACAAAACCCTGGGCGATATGCACCGGGAGAAAACCGACCATCAACTCACCCGACAACAGGTCCTGCGTGTAGCCCGCAGTACCGCGGTAAGGCACGTGCAGCATGAACAAGCCGGTTTTCGTTTTGAAAAGCTCCATGGCCATGTGGTGCGGCGTGCCCACGCCGGGCGAGCCGTAGTTGATGGAGCCGGGTCTGGCTTTGGCAGCAGCCACCAGCTCGGCCATGGATTTGATGCCAGTCTTCGGGTTGGCCACCAGCATCAGCGTGCCCCAGGCGGCCATGGACACGGACGAAAAGTCCTTCACCGGGTTGAACGGTACATTTTTGTAGAGTTGCGATGCCATCAACATGGTGTTGGCGCCCATCAGCACGGTGTAGCCGTCGGCATTGGCTTTGGCTACGGCGTCAGCCCCGATATTGCCGCTGGCACCCGGCATGTTCTGCACGACCACCGGGTGACCCAGCCGCTCGCTGAGTTTGGGCGATACGGCGCGGGCGATGGTGTCCATGCCGGTGCCCGGTGTGAACGGCACGATGATCTTGATGGACTGGCTGGGCCAGGTCTGCGCGGGCACTGCCAGCGAAAAGGCCAGCGCCAGCAAGCCTACAGTGGTTTTGAAGGGGGTGAATGTCATGTTGGTCTCCTGAGGGGTCAGCTTTTTATCTTGAACACGGTTTCGGCATTGGACTGGAAAAACTTCTTCTTGTCTTGCGCGCTCATCTGCATGTTGTCCATGGCGACCACCTCGTCCACCGCGTACTGGTATGGGTAGTCCATGGCGTACAAAACACGGTCCACCCCAATGACGGACTGGGTGAACTTGATGGCGGGTTCCCACGCCACGCCGCTGTTGGTGATGTAAAAGTTTTCGCGCAGGTAGTCGCTGGGTTTTTTCTTCAGTGGCTTGACGCTTTCGTACCGGTTCGACGCCACGGTGGCGCGGTGCATGTAGTCCAGCCGGTAGGCCCAGAACGGCAGGGCCTCGCCCATGTGGCCGATGATCATCTGCAGCTTGGGGAATCGGTCAAACACGCCAGCGGTGATGATGCGCAGCGCGTGCAGGCCCGTTTCCACGCCAAAGCCGTAGA
>Ga0208460_10001016_pt1 | contig 17626 bp, 16 predicted proteins | sample AD_STIC10_MetaG_FD_184436 | JGI IMG/M metagenome (GOLD analysis project Ga0208460, IMG submission 184436) | Active sludge microbial communities of municipal wastewater-treating anaerobic digesters from USA - AD_STIC10_MetaG (SPAdes) (version 2) | ecosystem: Engineered > Bioreactor > Anaerobic >... | reverse complement strand
GTCCGTGGCGACACGCTGTGGGGCATCTCCGGCAAGTTCCTCAAGGAGCCTTGGCGCTGGCCGGAAATCTGGAACATGAACCGCGAGCAGATCAAGAATCCACATCTGATCTACCCCGGGGAAGTTGTTTATCTGGACCGCTCTGGCAAAAGTCCCCGGTTGCGCGTCGGCAAGCCGGTCAAGTCGGCGGCTGGCGGAACCATCAAACTCGAGCCGCAGATCTATTCCAGCTCGGTGCGGCAGGCTATTCCCAGCATCCCGCCCAACCAGATTGAACCATTCCTCTCACAACCGCTCGTGGTTGAGGACGGGCAACTGGACAACGTGCCGCGCATCGTTGCTGGTCCGGAGTATCGCGGCATGATGGGTAATGGCGACCCGGCCTTCGCCACAGCAATTCCCGATGCCAGCGTCGTGAACTGGAATATCTTCCGTCCCGGCAAGCCGCTCAAGGATCCCGACACCGGCGATGTAATCGGCTACGAGGCTTTCTTCCTCGGCAATGCCAGTCTGGTCCAACCAGGTGAGCCGGCGGTACTTCAGATTATCGTGGCGAAGGAAGAGATCATGCGCGGCGACCGCCTCTTGCCGGCACCGCCCGCCAATATCATCTCCTATGTACCGCACCGCCCCGACAACCAGGTTGACGCCAGGGTCATGACCATCTACGGCGGGGTTAGCGAAGGTGGCAAAGCCTCGATCGTCACCCTCAACCGTGGCAGGAATGACGGACTTGAAGTCGGCAATGTCCTTGCGCTGTTCCGCAACCGGATCTCAAGTGCCATCGACCAGGACACGATGCGGCGGGTCGATCAGCCGATCCCGGAACAGCGTTACGCACTGGTGTTCGTCTTCCGTGTATTCAACAGGGTTTCCTACGCGCTTGTCCTCGAGTCGTCCGTACCCGTGACTGTCGGTGATTTCGCACGAAACCCATGATTGACGAGGAAGGGTTGGCCGCTTGGCTGCGGCTGACCCTGATCCCTGGTATCGGCGGCGAGTCGCAGCGAAAGCTTCTCGCCGCTTTCGGTTTACCCGAAGCCATTTTCGCCGCCGGTCGCTTGGCGGCACGCGGCATCGTCAGCGACCGTGCCGACCTGCTTTTCGATTTTGATCCCTCCGAGGCCGTCGACCGCAGCCTCGCCTGGGCCAGCCAGACCGACCAGCACATTTTGACGCTCGCGGACTCAAGCTATCCGCAGTCCTTGCTGGAAATTCCCGACCCACCCAGTGTGCTTTACGTCCGCGGCAATCCGGCCATGTTGCAGAAGCGAGGACTGGCCATCGTCGGCAGCCGCAACGCCACGCCACAAGGCCTGCAAACCGCCGAAAACTTTGCCCGGACACTCGCCGCACGGGGCCTCAGCATCATCAGCGGCCTCGCCCTCGGCATCGACGCTGCTGCGCATCGGGGTGCGTTAGCCGCAGATGGCGAAACCATTGCCGTCATCGGCACCGGCGCCGACCGTATCTACCCGGCGCGCAACAAGGATCTCGCGTTGGTGATTGCCGAACGGGGAACCATCGTTTCGGAGTTCCCGCTCGGCACACCAGCCATCGCCGCCAATTTCCCGCGCCGCAACCGCATCATTTCCGGGCTTTCCCGCGGGGTGTTGGTTGTCGAAGCGGCCCCCGATAGCGGCTCGCTCATCACCGCTCGTCTCGCCGCGGAGCAGGGGCGAGAGGTCTTCGCCATTCCCGGCTCGATTCATTCGCCGGTTGCGCGCGGCTGTCACAAATTGATCAGGCAAGGCGCCAAACTGGTAGAGACAGCGTTGGATATTCTGGAAGAGCTCGGTGGTTCCTGGGAACCGGCCGACGCCCCCGAACCAGCGCTCTCAACCAGCGAAAATCCCTTGCTCAGGATACTTGGCCACGATCCGTGCAGCCTCGACGACCTGGTCGAGCGTACAGGACTTACCGCCGACCAACTGCTTACCGAGCTCCTGACGCTTGAATTCGCCGGAATCGTTTCCACGATGCCCGGCAACCGCTACCAGCGGCTGACCTGATACCTAAAACATAAAGACGGCTTGCCAAGCCGCGCGCCGGGCACTTATCATGCCCCGGAACCCTGCAGGCAGAACCCATGACAAAAAAGCTGATCATTGCCGAAAAACCCTCCGTCGCCGCCGACATTGCCAAGGCGTTGGGGGGCTTTACCAAGAACGACGACTATTTCGAGAGCGAGTCGCTCGTGCTCTCGTCGGCCATCGGCCACTTGCTGGAACTCGCCTGTCCGGAGGAATTCGAGGTCAAACGTGGCAAGTGGTCGTTCTCTCATCTGCCGGTGATCCCGCCTCACTTCGCTCTGTCGCCCATCGAGAAGACCGAATCGCGCCTGAAACTTCTCAACAAGCTGATCAAGCGCAAGGACGTCGATGGCCTGATCAATGCCTGCGACGCGGGACGCGAGGGCGAACTGATCTTCAACTACATATCGCAACACTCCAAGACGGCCAAGCCGGTGCAACGCCTTTGGCTGCAATCGATGACCCAGGGTGCCATCCGCGATGGCTTTGCCCGCCTGCGTCACGGCGACGAAATGAAGGGCCTGGGCGATGCCGCCGTCTGCCGGTCCGAATCCGACTGGCTGGTCGGCATCAACGGCACGCGGGCAATGACTGCCTTCAACTCGAAGACCGGCGGTTTCCACCTGACCACCGTCGGTCGGGTACAGACGCCGACGCTGGCGATCGTCGTCGAACGCGAAAGGAAGATCCGCGATTTCAAGTCACGTCCGTATTGGGAGGTTGAGGCCGACTTCGCCGCCAAGGCCGGCAACTACACCGGCAAGTGGTTCGACGAGAGCTTCAAGGGCAAGGACGAAGATGAACACGCCCGCGCCGACAGAATCTGGGAACAGAAAAAAGCCGAAGCCATCCGCGCCGCCACGCTCGGCAAGGCGGGCATCGTCACGGAAGAGGCCAAGCCGGAAACCCGCCTCTCGCCACTTCTTTTCGATCTGACCAGCCTGCAACGTGAAGCGAACGGTCGTTTCGGCTTTTCGGCTAAAACCACGTTGTCTCTGGCGCAAGCTCTTTACGAAAAGCACAAGGTACTCACCTACCCGCGTACCGACTCCCGCTGTCTGCCCGAGGACTACATCGCCACGGTCAAGACCACCCTCTCGGTTCTGACCGGTGAAGGCGCCGGCAAGGGCCATGACGAAGTCCAGCTTGCCCGCTACGCGCCATTCGCCCACCAGATTCTGGCGCGTAACTGGGTACATCCGAACAAGCGGATCTTCAACAATGCGAAGATCAGCGACCACTTCGCCATCATTCCGACGCCGCAGGCACCCAAACTTCTCAACGAACTCGAGCAGAAGCTCTATGACTTGGTCGTCAGGCGCTTCCTCTCCGTCTTCTTCCCGGCGGCAGAATATCTGGTCACCACCCGCATTACCCGCATCGATAGTTACCCCTTCAAGACCGAAGGCAAGGTGCTGGTCAACCCCGGCTGGCTGGCAGTACACGGCAAGGAGGCGCAGGAGGGCAGCGAGGGCAATCTGGTTGCGGTCGACACCGGCGAAAAGGTCAAAGCCGATGAGGTCACCGTCAAGGCGAATGAAACCAAGCCGCCGCCTCGCTACTCGGAAGCCACCCTGCTTTCCGCCATGGAAGGTGCCGGCAAGATGGTCGACGACGAAGAACTCAAGGCGGCGATGGCCGGCCGCGGCCTCGGCACGCCGGCGACTCGCGCCCAGATCATCGAGAACCTGATCGGCGAGCAGTACATGCACCGTGAGGGCCGTGAGTTGATCCCGACCGCCAAGGCCTTCTCGCTAATGACCCTCCTCACCGGTCTCGGCATCAACGAACTGACCCAGCCGGAACTGACCGGGGACTGGGAATGGAAGCTCGGGCGCATCGAAAAGGGCGATTTCACCCGCCAAGAATTCATGCGCGAGATCGCCGAGATGACCCGACACATCGTCGAGCGCGCGAAGACCTTCGACAGCGACACCATTCCCGGAGACTTCGGCGTCCTCAAGGTGCCTTGCCCCCGGTGTGGTGGCCAGATCCGCGAAACCTACAAGAAATTCCAGTGTGGCGGTTGCGATTACGCGCTATGGAAAATCGTTGCCGGCCGCCAGTTCGAGCCGGCTGAGATCGACACGCTGATTACCGAGAAGCAGATCGGTCCGCTAACCGGATTCCGCAACAAAATGGGGCGCGCCTTTGCCGCCGCCATCAAGCTAAACCACAACATGGAGCCCGAATTCGACTTTGGCCAGCCCAGGGCAGGCGAGGACGACGAAGCCGAAACAGTCGAGTTCCCGGCGGAACGGCGCCTGGGCAAGTGCCCGAAGTGTGCCTCGGGCGTCTTCGAACATGGGGCTTCCTATGTTTGCGAGAAATCGATCGGGGCGGCCAAAACCTGCGACTTCCGCTCTGGCACGATCATCCTGCAGCAACCGATCGAGTCCGAGCAAATGAAGAAGCTGCTGGCCGAGGGCAGGACCGATTTGTTGAAGGGTTTCATTTCCAACCGCACGCGGCGCAAGTTCTCGGCTTACCTCGTCGTTCAGGAAGGCAAGGTCGGCTTCGAGTTCGAGAAAAAGGCGCCCGTAAGAAAAACGCCTATGAAGAAGGCAGCCGCCTGATTCATCCCACAACTGATCGGCGGTGGCCGCGCCGGTTACCTGACCGTTCCACGTGGAACCTCAACGGACAGCTGTCGCTCCGGGCAACTGGCAGGACAACAGGGCAGCGCGGACGGCGTCAATCGCCTGCGGCCGTGGAAAAGTGACCCGCCAGACGAGCCCGACCGTTCGCGAAGGCTGCTCCCCTGAAAACGCCAGCACCTTGACCAGCGGTTCCTTGTCGACCAGCGGATCGGCGGCCGTGCTTGGCATCACCGCCACCCCGGCACCGCTCGCCACCATGTAGCGGATCGTTTCCAGCGAGCCACCTTCCAGCGAATGCTCGAGCGCATCGGGTCCGGCCAAGCGCGGGCAGGACTCAAGCACTTGGTCGCGAAAGCAGTTGCCCTGGCCGAGAAGCAGCAAATTCTGCCCGTCCAGTTCGTCCGCCGCGATCTCCCGCCGCTGCACCCAGGGATGTCCGTCCGGAACAACGACACGGAACGGCTCCGAATAGACCGGCTGCGCCACCAGCCCGGGTTCGGTGAAGGGCAAGGCGATGACGATGACGTCCAGTTCGCCGGCCTTCAGCGCCGGAATCAGGCTGGCGGTGAAGTCCTCCTTGAGAAACAGCGGCATCTTCGGTGCCTGCCGGTGCAAAGCCGGAATCAGTTGCGGCAGCAGATACGGCGCGATCGTATAGATGATGCCGACACGCAACTGCCCGCTCATCGGATCCCCAGTCGCCCCGGCGATCTCCTCCAGGCGAACCGCCTCTTCCAGCACCCGCCGCGCCTGAGCGACGATGCGCTCGCCGAGTCCGGTGATCCGGACATCCGAAGCGGTCCGCTCAAACAAAGCAGCGCCGAGTTGCCCCTCGACTTTCTTCAAAGCCACGGAAAGGGTCGGCTGGCTGACATGACAGACCTCTGCCGCCCGGCCGAAGTGACGCTCGCGGGCGAGCGCGACGACATAGCGCATTTCCGTCAAGGTCATCCCGATACTCCCAGCTTTTCAAGGTCGACCGCGGCAAGCCACCGCCATTGCCCCGGCTTCAGGTCCTCAGGCAAGGAAAGCCGCCCCACGGCCTCACGATGTAGCGCCTCGACACGGTTTCCGGCTGCGGCGACCATGCGCTTCACCTGATGGTATTTGCCACCGGTCAGCGTCAGGCGCAGTTCCCTGGCCCCGACGATTTCGCAGGCGGCTGCGGCGACCGGCTCGGGCTCGTCGTTGAGGAGAACCCCGCCCAAGAGCCTCTCCATCTGCTCCCGATCGACCGCGTGCTTCGTCGTCGCCAGATAAACCTTCGGCACCTTGCGCCGCGCCGAGGACAGCAAGTGGTTCAGCTGGCCATTGTCTGTGATCAGCAGCAGCCCGGTGGTGTCCTCGTCGAGTCGGCCGACAGGTTGGACACCACGCTGGCGAAGGGGCAGCGGCAACAGCGCGAGGACGCCCGGGTGATGCAGCGGCCTGCGCGAGCACTCGTAGCCCGCCGGTTTGTTGAGCATCAGAGTGGCAAATTCGGCGTAGGGCCAGTCGACACCGTCGACGGTCAGCACCAAGCCGGCGGAATCGATGTCGGCGAAGGGTTGGTCACAGGGTTGTCCATTAACAGCGACTCGCCCGTCCCAGCAAAGCGTGCGGCATTCCTTGCGGGTGCCGAATCCATGCTTCTGGAGGATACGTTCTAGTTGCATGCCGCCGATGTTAACATTGACGAATGAAATTCGAGCACCTCATCCAGATCAACGATCCCCAAAACCCCCTGCTTCGCACGCTCAGCCGTCAACAAGTCTGGCAGGGTCTGCTCCACCGTGTCGAAGACCCGCTCCCCTTCCTGCCCGGGCTGGAGTCGTGCGTCATCATCGAACGCCATGCCGATGTGCTGCTGCGCCAGCTCGATTTCGGCCCCGCAGTGATTCAGGATCGTGTCACGCTGGCCGAAGCGCACTCGGTTCATTTCGAAATCGAGCCGTCGTCCGCCCACCCCGGCGGCAGCCTGACCATCACGATCGAGGAGCCTGAACCGGCTTTCCTCTTCCTGCGCTTCGCCTACCGGACGACACTGGCCAGCGGGTCCCATTCCGAAGACCGCGCCTACATCGAATACGTCAAGTCGGCCTACCACCAGTCAGATGTGGATTGCGTGCGGCTGATCCGCACCCTCGCCGCCAGCGGCATGCCGCAGTAGTCAGTTGACCCCCAGGCTGGCCAGATAGTCCTCATAGCCGCCCAGATAGTCGATGATCGATCCGTCACCCTTGACCTCAAAGACGCGGGTCGCCAGCGAGGAGACGAACTCCCGGTCGTGCGAGACGAAGACCAGCGTGCCGGGAAATTTCTCGAGCCCGGTATTCAGCGATTCGATCGATTCCATGTCGAGGTGGTTGGTCGGCTCGTCCATGATCAGCACGTTCGAATGGAGGAGCATCAGCTTGCCGAACAGCATGCGCCCCTGCTCGCCACCGGAAATCACGCTGACGGGCTTCTTGACCTCGTCGCCCGAGAACAACAGACGCCCCAGCGTGCCGCGGATCAGCGTCTCGACATCGCCGCCCTCGTAACCACCAGCGCGAACGTAACCCGAAATCCACTCCGTAAGACTGACTTCAGACTTGAACAGCGCCGAGTGATCCTGCGAGTAGTAGCCAGGTTTGGCCTTCTCCGCCCACCTGATCGTCCCGAACTGCGGCTGCAGCTCGCCCATCAGGAGGCGCAGCAGCGTCGTCTTGCCGACCCCGTTCTCACCGATGATCGCCACCTTTTCGCCGGCGTTGATCGTGAAGCCGAGATTGTTGAAGATCTTGCGCGGCGCTCCCTCGTAGGCGAAGGAGATTTTTTCGACCTCGACCGCCTGGCGGTGCAGCTTGTCCCTCTCGTCGTAGTCGAAGCGTATCCACGGATACTGGCGGGACGACGGCTTGACGTCCTCCGGCTTCAGCTTGTCGATCAGCTTGAGGCGGCTCGTCGCCTGCTTGGCCTTGGAGGCGTTGGCCGAGAAGCGGCGGACGAAGGTCTGCAGTTCGGCGATGCGTTCCTTGGCCTTCGCATTGGCACTCGACTGACGTTCGCGCGCCTGGGTCGACGCTTCCATGAAGTCGTCGTAATTGCCCGGGTACACTGTAATCTTGCCGTAATCGAGGTCGGCCATGTGGGTGCAGACCTGGTTCAGGAAGTGGCGGTCGTGCGAGATGATGATCATCGTCGACTCGCGATTGTTCAGGATATCCTCCAGCCAGCGGATCGTGTTGATGTCGAGGTTGTTGGTCGGCTCGTCGAGCAGCAGGATGTCCGGATTCGCAAACAGCGCCTGACACAGCAGGACGCGCAGCTTCCAGCCCGGAGCAACTTCGCGCATCGGACCGTTGTGCTGGTCGATCGGAATGCCGACCCCCATCAGGAGTTCGCCGGCGCGTGACTCAGCGGTATAGCCGTCGTATTCGGCGAACTTGGCTTCGAGCTCGGCGGCGTGCATGTAATCGTCTTCGGACGCCTCCGGGTTGGCGTAGATTGCATCCTTCTCGCTCATGCACGCCCACATTTGCTCGTGGCCCATCAGGACGACGTCCAGAACGCGCGCGTCCTCGTAAGCGAACTGGTCCTGGCGCAGATAGGCCATGCGCTCGTGCTTCTCCGTCGAGACGTTGCCAGCCGACGGCTCCAGCGCGCCGCACAGGATCTTCATGAAGGTCGACTTGCCCGCCCCATTGGCGCCGATCAGTCCATAGCGATAGCCCTCGCCGAACTTGACATTGACGTTCTCGAACAGGGGTTTGACCCCGAACTGCATGGTGATGTTGGCGGCGACAAGCACGGCGATTCCGATCTGCTGGATGGAGGTAGGACGAAGGGCCGAATTTTACCTGCTTTCAAGAGGTTGACCGTGAATGGACACCCCGTATTTGTCCTCTGCGGTGTAACATTCACCGCCACAATTACATGCCTCGCAGGCACCGAGACAGCCCATGGTTCCGCACCTGACCACCGCCCTCACTGGGCCCCTGCTCGAACTTGAGCGTCGCTTCCTCGACAGCAGCACACAGATCGAGCACTGGCTGCGCGGCCAGTGGCAGGAACACACGCCACCCTTCTATTCGTCCTGCGACCTGCGTAATTCCGGATTCAAACTGGCGCCGGTGGACACCAACCTCTTCCCCGGCGGTTTCAACAATCTAAATACGGTCTTTCTGCCGTTGTGCGTACAGGCGGCGATGGTTGCCATCGAAAAGATCTGCCCGGATGCCCGCAATCTGCTGCTGATCCCGGAAAACCACACAAGAAACCAGTTTTACCTGCAGAATGTCGCGCAACTAGTCGCCATCCTGCGCCAGACGGGACTGAACATCCGTCTTGGCTCACTGCTGCCGGAGGTCGACAGACCGACGCGGATCGAACTCGCAAACGGCGAGACCCTGCTTCTTGAGCCGCTAGTCCGCACACAATACCGCCTCGGGCTCGATGGCTTTGACCCCTGCGCCATCTTGCTGAACAATGACCTGTCGGCAGGGATCCCGACCATCTTGGAGAACCTGGAAGAGCAGTTCGTCCTGCCACCCCTCCATGCTGGCTGGGCCATCCGTCGGAAGTCCAATCATTTCGCTGCTTACGACCAAATCGCCACCAAATTCGCCCGGGATATCGGCATCGACCCCTGGCGTATAAATCCGGCCTTTTCCGTCTGCCGCAGCGTCAATTTTCACGAACGGCAGGGGGAAGAATGTCTTGCCGCTAACGTCGCTGCAGTGCTCGAAATCGTCAGCGAAAAGTACAAGGAATACGAGATCGACGAGACACCCTACGTCGTCGTCAAGGCAGATGCCGGTACTTACGGGATGGGGATCATGACCGTGCGCAGTGCCGACGAGGTCATTGCGCTGAACCGCAAACAGCGCAACAAGATGAGTGTCGGCAAGGAAGGCCTGGAGGTTAGCGAGGTGATCGTGCAGGAAGGAGTGCACACCTTCGAGACGTTGCACGACGCTGTTGCCGAGCCGGTTATCTACATGATCGATCGTTATGTTGTTGGTGGCTTCTATCGTGTGCATACCGGGCGCGGCAAGGACGAGAACCTGAACGCGCCGGGCATGCACTTCGAGCCACTCGCCTTCGAAACCGGCTGCAACCTGCCCGATTACGGCTGCAACAACCCGGATGCCCCACCCAACCGCTTCTACGCCTATGGCGTGGTTGGCCGCCTCGCCTGCCTAGCCGCGGCTCTCGAACTCGAACACACCTCCACCGATGTCGGTAGCAAGTGAGAAGATGGTGAGTTTGCAACCTGCAGAGGCCGCCGCCCGCCCGCTGAACCTTGCCTTTGTCCTTGATCCGCTCCCGGGCCTGAAGGCCTACAAGGACTCGTCGATCGCCATGATGCGTGCCGCCGCAACCCGCGGCCACGCGGTGTTCGCCATCGACTGCGCAACCCTCGGCTGGCGTCGGCCTGAATCCGCAGGGCCAGGCGGCGTCTTCGGCACGGCAGTGCACTTGCACATGCAGTCGGACAATCACGACTGGTTCCGCGAGATCGGCCGCGACCGGATACCGCTCACCGATTTCGACGCCGTCGTGATGCGCAGGGATCCACCCTTTGACAACGAGTACCTGACCGCGACCTGGCTGCTCGAACGTGCCGAGGCGGCCGGTGTCCGCGTCTTCAACCGGCCGCGCGCGTTGCGCGACCATTCGGAGAAAGTGGCGATCGCCGAATTCCCTCAATTTGCGCCGGCGACACTGATCTCCCGCGACGTCGAGCAGTTGCAGCAGTTCATCGACGAACATACGGACGTGATCCTCAAGCCACTCGACGGCATGGGTGGCAGCCAGATATTCCGTGTCCGGCACGCCGACCCGAACCGCAACGTGATCATCGAGACGCTGACCCGCGATGGCGCCCGGACCATCATGGCCCAGCGCTATCTCCCGGAAATCGTCGCTGGCGACAAGCGCATCCTGATCATCGCCGGCCAGCCGGTACCGTACTGTCTGGCACGCATCCCCAAGGCCGGGGAGACGCGGGGAAACCTCGCTGTCGGCGGTACCGGCGTCGCGCAGGCGCTGACGGCACGTGACCGCGAGATCGCCGAAACACTCGGCCCGATCCTGTTCGATCGCGGTCTGCTGCTGGTCGGCATCGACGTCATCGGCAGCCACCTCACCGAAATCAACGTCACCAGCCCGACCTGCATGGTCGAAATCCGGCAGCAGACCGGCTTCGACTCGGCGGCGACCTTCATCGCTGCGCTCGAGCGGGAATGCGCCATTTCCTGATTCTCGCCTGCGCGCTGCTCGTGGCCGCCTGCGGCCGCACACCCTTGCAGGAACAACAGGCTTACGTCTTCGGCACGCGGGTCGAGGTACTCGTTGTCAGCGCCGACCATGAACGAGGGCGCGCGGCTATCGCCAGTGTCCTGCGCGAGTTCGACCGGCTGCACCGCGCCTATCACGCCTGGCAGGATTCGGAGCTGACTGCCTTAAATGAGGCGATCATTTCCGGTCGACCGCACCACGCCGGTCCGGAACTGGCCGAATTGGTCCGCGAAGCCCAGGCATTGTCGCAACAGGGCGAGCACCTGTTCGATCCCGGCATCGGCCAGTTGGTGAGGCTGTGGGGCTTCCACGCCGACGAATTCAAGGCCGAGCTTCCGCCAGCAGCCGATATCGATGCCTGGGTGGCAGCAAGGCCGAGCATCGCCGACATCACCGTCGCCGGACGGACGATCAGCAGTCGCAACCCCCGGGTCGCCCTCGACTTTGGCGGCTACCTGAAAGGCGTCGCACTTGACCGGGCCGCCAACATCCTGCGCAGCCAGGGTATCGACAATGCGCTGATCAACATCGGTGGCAACGTCATGGCGCTTGGCAGCAAACAAGGCCGGAAATGGCGGGTCGGCATCCAGCACCCGCGCCAGCCCGGCCCGATCGCCACGGTCGAACTCGCTGGCGGCGAAGCGATCGGCACATCTGGCGACTATCAGCGCTTTTTCGAGGTGGACGGCAAGCGCTACCCGCACCTGCTTGACCCGCGAACGGGTTATCCGGTCGCCCACACCCAAGCGGTCACCGTGCTGATTCCGGCCGGTGCCAAGGCTGGGACGCTATCGGATGCCGCCTCCAAGCCACTCTTCATCGCCGGCCCCGATGGCTGGCGTCAAATGGCGAAGAAGATGGAAATCGGTCTCGTTTTGCGCGTTGACCGCGACGGGCAGGTATTTGCCACCGAGGCGATGAACCAGCGGCTGGAATTCGCCGGGAAGCGGCCGGCCATCACTATCGTGCCATAGATAACAGACCCGGGACCAGCCTCGATGCGGGTCCGGTACTGCCCCAATTTTGACGTGCGTACTCTTACGACGCGCAGTAAACTTCATTTCGCGTTCATTCAAGAAACTCGGCGATGCCTGCACCCTTCGGCTCCAATGCTAACCATTCGTAACCTCCTCCCCGGCGATGTCGATTCAGCCATAGCCCTCCAAAGCCGCGTCTATCCAACGATTCCGCCTTTCCGCAAGGAACAGTTCGCGAACCTCCTGGAAATTTTCCCGCGAGGTCAGTTCGCCGCGGTACTGGACGGACGACTAGTCGGGATCGCCATTTCGCTGGTCATCGTCTGGGAACGTTACAGCTTGCACCACACCTGGGCGAGCATCACCAATGACGGCAATTTCGACACCCACAATGCTGATTTCGGGCACACGCTGTATGGCGCGGAAGTTTGCGTCAGCCCCGACGAGCGCGGCCACGGCATCGGCCACGCGCTTTACGAAGCACGCCGCAACCTGTGCCGAGCAATGAACCTCAAGCGCATCATCGCTGGCGGTCGCTTGTCCGGCTACGCCCGGCATGCAACCAAATTGACGCCGGGAGATTACGCCAAACGAGTGATCTGGGGCGAACTATACGATCCGGCACTGCGTTTCCAGCTCGACGAAGGTTTCGATTACTGCGGCATCCTGCACGGATATTTGCCGACAGACGAGGAATCGTTAGGCAACGCCAGCCTGATCGTCTGGCTCAACCGGGAGTATGATCCGTCGCGGCCCACACAGCTGCCAGGAAAGGATTTCCCATGAAGGTTCGGATCGCTTCCATCCAGTACCAGTTACGCCAGATCGAGGACTGGGACGGTTTTGCCCGACAGGTCGATTTCGTCCTCAACGCCGCCGCCGACTACTACCCGCAGTTCGTCCTGCTACCCGAGCTGTTCACCACTCAACTGCTGTCCTTCATGGACAACGACGATGTGCCCAGTGCCGTGCGCGGGTTGTCCGAATATACGATGCCCTACATTGAGCTGCTCCGCGCGCATGCCGTGCGTCATGGCTACTACCTGATCGGCGGCACCCACCCGAACATCCGCGACGGGCAACTGCTCAACACCGCCTTTCTGTTCACACCGGGCGGTGCCGTGCACCTTCAGGACAAGATTCACCGCACACGCTGGGAGAAGGAGAAATGGAACAGCGATCATGGCGACGTGCTCAACGTCTTCCAGACCCCGCACGGCAAGATCGCCATCCTGATCTGCTACGACATCGAATTCCCGGAACTGGCGCGGCGCGCCGCCGAGGAAGGCGCCGAAATAGTCTTCGTGCCCTCATGCACCGACGACCGTCAGGGCTTCCTGCGCGTCCGCTACTGTTGCCACGCCCGCGCCATCGAGAACCAGATCTATGTCGCGATGACCAGCACCGTGGGCAATCTGCCGGTCGCCGGCCTGCGTCTGCACTATGGCCAGGCGTCGATCATCACGCCTTCGGACTTTCACTTCGCGCGTGACGGGATCGCCGCCGAAGGCGTCATCAACGAGGAACAGATCGTCGTCGCCGATGTGGACCTGGCCTTACTCCACGAAAACCGGCTCAAGGGGACGACGATTCCGTTGCTCGACAAGCGCCACGAGTTCTACAGCAATCGGCCTGTCATCGTCGTCGCCGACTGATTCCCCGGCACGTCCATGAAACGCCGACATCCATTCAGGAGCGAGCGCTCGCTTACTCGGGAGCCCTTGAATCGACAATCACCGTTACTGGCCCGTCATTCACCAGACTGACGTGCATGTCGGCGCCGAACACTCCGGTTGCCACCGGCTTGCCGAGCTCCTGAGCCAGTTTCGCGACAAATCGCTGGAACATCGGCTGCGAAACGTCGCCGCGCGCCGCCCTGTGCCATGACGGCCGGTTGCCCTTCTTCACCGATGCGTACAGCGTGAACTGCGACACCGCAAGAATCTCTCCGCCGACTTCCTGAACACTGCGGTTCATCACCCCCGCATCATCGCCGAACAAGCGCATCCTGACGATCTTCCCGACCATCCAGTCGACATCGCCGTCACCGTCTGTCTCCTCGAAACCGGCGAGTACCAGCAAGCCACGGCCAATTCTTGCGGAAATATGGCCGTCGCCCGCGCCCCGAAGGCGAAGGGGCCCATGGCTCACGTCCTCCTGGAGGACAACAGAGGCCTCGCGAACCCGTTGCAGCACGACACGCATGCTTCATCTCCTCTGATGGAACCAAGAAACGGCCCCGCGAAACCACCGCGAGTTGGCCACCATCTCCGGCGCCTTGATGCACGCCGCCTCGAGGATGATCGGCACGACGTTGACCGCCCGCCAGGCCCACGGTCAGCTCACTGCCTCAACTGCGCCAGGGCGGCCTGCAGCGGCTCCACCGAGACATGCAGGAGGCCACCGAACGGGGAATCCATCTCGAGAATCAGGAATATCGCGCACGCCATCGACAATGCGCACAAGATCGTGACTCCAAGAACCGTCCGGTTAGGTGCTCCGATCACGTTCCATCCAGCCGCGATCCCCGCCAGCCACAAGAGCATGACAACGAGCAACGGGACGGTGATAGCACTGCCTGCGCTCGCCATCGCAAGATAACGGAACTGCTCCAGTTGCTCGACCTGCTGCGCTGCCTTGTCGACAGTGCCCGTCAACGCCGGATCGCTTGCACTGATCCTGGCCAGCGCATGCTGGACATCCACGGTGACACTGCCGCCGGAACGATCGACCTGCGGCATGTGCGAGAGTGGCTCCTGGCCACCGCTCATGCGCGCAACCTGAGCAGAAACCAGTTGAAGCACTTTATTCCTGATCGGGTCGGCCGGCGGGCCAAGCCTCCGGAGATTGCCGTCCAGTTGCAGTATCTGGACCGCCACATTGCGGATCAGCTCACCCTTGGCATCGAAGGAGGACTTCGCCGAAGAGACCAGCAACCCCATGACGAGCGCCGCCAGCGTCGCCAGGAAACCGATGCCCATCTTGATCGTGTCGGTCGTGCTGGAATCCAGGTGATGGCCCGGCAAGCGGGCGCGGATCAGCCTCCCGGCAAACCCGCCCGCGACAACGACAAGAAAAGTGATGATTGAAACATTGAGCGGGCTAATGGCTCACTCCTTTCCCGGCAATGGAAGTGGACTCATCCCGCCCAACGCTGACCGCTGGCCATCCGGCCCGGTGGCCGCCTGTACAGGAAATCAGCGGCGCCCAGCACGGTCTACGGGGCCGCCACGATTCCCCGCTTCGACACCCGCGCCTGGCGCGCCAACACCCACCCGGTGCTCATCGACACCCACTTTCGGCGTCTCGACACCCACCCGAGGCTCTTCAACCCCGACGTGCGGCGTCACGGCGCGCGCTCGTGCCGCCTCGGCGCCGGCTGGCGCGCGCTCGACGCAACCCTTCGGCACACCGACGTCCTTGCAATAGACAACCGCACTCGCCGGCGACGCCAGGAACGAGAGTGCAACAACTGCGATGGTGGTAGTCAAGCGAATCATCGTCTTCTCCAGAGGTGGCTTACCGGACCATTATGGTCCAGGCTCAGCGGTGAGTGAAGGAATATACAAGGCCGAACGAATGCACTTTTTGGTGTTAACCACCCGCCGCCTACGGCGTTGGCACCACACGGTAATAGACGCCGTTGGCGCCATACATCGGCTTGAACCAGGTGTTGCCAACGATGTAGTACGTGCCACCCGCGACGTTCGCGGGCGTTGCCCCAGGCGGCAGCACCGCGTAGTTGACGCCCATCGCGTAGCCCACTGGAGCGCTGGCGGCGCCTGCAGCAACGCCGGCAGCGTAGGCATTCGATGTCGCCGCCGCCGTATTGGCCGAAGCCACGGCGGCTCCGGCCGCCACACCGACCACCGCGCCAGCGGCCGCAGCGCAACCGTAGCAGCCCGCCGCATAGGCCGGTACCGCGACCGGTGGATGATAGATCGGTTGTGCCGGATAGGCCGGCGGCCGGTAGGCGGTCGTGCCGCCCGGATAGGTGTGCGCGGCGCCGTAGCCGGCAGCGCCGTACGTAGTGCCACCGTAGGTATTGGTATGTTCGGTGCCCCCCCCCCAGGCGTGGGCGGTACTACCACCGTAGGCGTTGGTGTGCTCGCTGCCCTCGCCATAGCTGTGTTCCGAACTGCCGCCGTAGGCGTTGGTATGTTCGGTGGAGCCAGGGCTATGCTCCGTTGAACCGCCGAAGCGGTTGGCGCTGGCCCACGCCATGGCCTGCGACGAGCACAGGGCGCCAGCCAGCAGGAGTGACATTCCGACAAGTGACTTATTCATTTTCGTCTCCGTGATCACTGCGACTTGGTCGCGGGCTTGGGTGACTTCGCGACCGGCTTGACGCCCGGCGGCGGCTTGGCGGCCGGATGGGCGAAGTCGATCCGCTTGGCGTCCTTCGCCTTGGCCGTGCCGAAGGCATCGGCGGCGATCGCCGGATCGAGTTGCCAGTTAGTCAGTTCCATGTCGTGCCGCAGACGCAACGGGTCCGCGCGGAAGACGGCGCGGATGCGGCGCGGCAGCTTGTCGTCGGCACCCACCCACATCTGCAGGAAAACGTCGTCGTTGGCCCAGGCGACCATGTCGGTCTTGACCCCCCCAACCAGGCCGGACGGGCCGACGTAGAAGGCGAGCTTCGTCCCGCTGGCGATCGCTGCATAAGGGTCGGGAAGCAGCAGGTCAGTGAACGGGAAGTAGATGGCCGCCTTGTCGAACGCCATCTTCAGCGCCGCTTCGAGGGTCGGTGGTGCCTCGGCGATGGCGACCAGGTTCTCGGCAGGCATGAAGGCCACCATGGTCTTGCCGTCGAGATAGAACTCGGAGGCCGGGCCGTCACCCAGATTGATGACCCGCAGCTTTTCCGGGCGCTGCATCACGACGTCGTAGCGCGACGTGAACACCAGGGGCGGGCCGAGCCGGCTCGGATGTTCGTAGCTGACCGTGGCGGTGAAGGACATCGCCTTGGCGGCTGCCAGCCTGGAACTGGTGGCCTTGAGCAGGTCGACCGCGCGCGCTTCCAAGGCCGGCTTGTCGACCGGCGCCGCCTGTTTCTTGACCGCCGGCTTGGCCGGCTTGGCACCGGCTGGCGCCGTCTGTGCGCTGGTGCCGTTCACCACCAGCAGGCTCAGGGCCATGGCGATGCCGATCTGGCGAATGAAATGGTTAGTCACAAGGTTCATGGAATCATCCCGCATTCGAACATCTTGTTGACGATCGGGGCCGACACTTTGTTGAAGAAGGCCTGACGCATCTGCGGGTCCTGCTGCAGGGCTTGGATGGCGCGTTGTTCCATCTCCGGCTTAGGCTGGCCCTGCCCTTGCGCCTTCTCCTGCCACAACTGCTGACAGCTCGAGGTCTGGTACTTCTCGATTACCTTACTGGCGACCCGATCCATGATCGGGTATTGCGCGTGAGCAGTTCCGGCAACAAGTGTCGCGGCCAGGGCTGCAATAATTGTGAGCTGTTTGGTCATGATGAACTCCTTGGGTTAATGGATTCGTCGTTCAGAACTTCATGTCGGTGAGGACGATCTCGATGCGGCGGTTTTCCTTGCGGCCGGCCGGGGTCGTGTTGGGGGCAACCGGCTGATATTCGCCGTAGCCGGAAGCCTCAAGCCGCTTCGGGTCGATGCCTTTGGACTGAAGGAAACGCACGACGTCGCTGGAACGCGCAGTCGACAGTTCCCAGTTGCTCGGATAACGCCCCCGCAGGGCCGGGCCGATCGGCTCGTTGTCGGTATAGCCACGGA
>Ga0208460_10001001_pt1 | contig 17718 bp, 21 predicted proteins | sample AD_STIC10_MetaG_FD_184436 | JGI IMG/M metagenome (GOLD analysis project Ga0208460, IMG submission 184436) | Active sludge microbial communities of municipal wastewater-treating anaerobic digesters from USA - AD_STIC10_MetaG (SPAdes) (version 2) | ecosystem: Engineered > Bioreactor > Anaerobic >... | reverse complement strand
CACGAGGCGCACGTGGCGCTGATGGCCGCGCGCAAGCGGCTGGCGGAGGTGTCGTCATGAGCGACTTCAGCGTCACGCTGCCGTCCGGCGCCACGTGGACGCCGACCTTCGTGCAGTCGATCAACGAGGAGAAGTGCATCGGCTGCGGCCGCTGCTTCCGCGTCTGCCCGCGCGGCGTGCTCGAGCTGGTCGGCCTGAACGACGAGGGCGAGCGCATCGCCGTCGACCCCGATGGCGACGAGGAAGAAGAGTACGAGAAGAAAGTGATGACCATCGCGCACCAGGAGTTGTGCATCGGCTGCACCGCCTGCTCGAAGATCTGCCCGAAGAAGTGCTACACGCACGCGGCGGCCGCGGTGTGAGCTGACATGAACACGGTGGCCCTGGCCCGCGCCGACGAGGTCACCGACCTCGTGGCGCTGCTGCTCGACCACGCGGATGCCGGCGCCGGCCCGCGCGACGAGATCGCGGCGGTGGCCGAGCGCGTGGCCCTCGCCTGCCTGGGCGACAACCACCTCTGGCAGGACTTGCGTTTCGCCTCGCGCGCCGAGCTCTCGGCGCTGATGGGCCGCTGGTTCCCCGCCCTGGTGGCGAAGAACCACGCCGACATGAAGTGGAAGAAGTTCCTCTACAAGCAGCTGTGCGAACGCGAGGAGCTGTTCATCTGCAAGGCGCCGAGCTGCGCCGTCTGCGTTGACCGGCCGATCTGCTTCGGGCCCGAAGACGCTTAGGCGGGGACGCCGAGCCGCACCGAGCCCGAGATGTGCCCGAGGCACCAGAGCGCGAGAAAGCGCTGCAGCTCCAGGCGGCTGAAGTTGTCGGTGGTGACGATCTCGTCGACGAGGTAGTCGAACTCCTCGCACTCCGCCGCATGATCGTCGAGATCGCCGTGGCCGCGTTCGGCCAGCAGCGCCGCTTCGACCTCGAAATGTGCGCGCGCCAGCGTGCGCAGTTGCTCGAAGGCCTGGTCGAACTGGCGATCGGCCTCGTCGCCGCCGGCGCACAGGTAGGCCAGCCGGTTGCACTGGTCGAGCATCGCCCGATGCTGGGCATCGATCAGCTCGTGGCCCACACCGAAGCGGGGTTCCCAGGGCAGGCGGGTCGGCATGGTAGGGACTCTTTCGTGGACGGGGTTCAGAAGCCGAGCGACTCGACGACGGCGACGAGGTCGGCGAAGCTGGCCGCCTTGAGCTTGTGCTCCAGCGCCAGCTTGTCCAAGCCTTCGCATTCGAAGCGTGTCAGGCTGACCTCCAGCGGCAGTTCGCGGATCTCCATCGGCGACATGTAGCCGATGTGGCAGATGTGGGCGATGCACTGGCGCTCGGGCTCGCTGAGCTCGATGCCGTGGTAGCGCATGAGCTCGAGGTAACGCTCGGCGGTGCGGTTGATCTTGCCGCTGATCTCCATCGTGTTCTTCTGGCCGGCAGTGAGGATCGCCAGCGGCGGGCCGAAGAAGATCGGCGTCTTGCCGACGTTGCGCGTCTGCTCCTCGCGCGTCAGTGCCGGGGCGACCCAGGTCGGGTCGCCGCGCTCCGGCCGGGTGGGGTCAGGTGCGTTGGACATCAGTGCTGCGGGATCGCGTGGGTCTTCTCGAACGCCGCATCCTTGAAGCCGCGGGGCAGCTGGGGCGGCGTCTCCGGCTGGAGCTGGATGAAGCCCTTGTTGCGCGCGCCGTCCTGCACGTTGTGCGGGTTGTGGCATTCGGTGCAGGTGAACCAGCGCTTCTTGCCCGTGCTGGTGAAGTCGCCGATGCGCTTGCCGTGGATGCCGTCGCGCCAGTCGCGCAACTTGTCGCCGTGGCACTTGCCGCACAGCAACTGCGACTGATCGATGCTGATCGGGTCGCCGTAGTGGTCGACCAGCATGTTGCGCTTGGTGGTGTGGTGGCAATCGAGGCACCAGACGCGGCCGCGGCCGTGCTGCAGGTTCTTGGCGTCGGGCAGCAGCGCTTCCATGGTCGGGATCGGCACCGGCCGGTTGGTTTTCGGGAAGCCCACGGGGTAGGTGCCGTTGTGGCAAGCCGTGCCGCACTGTGCCAGCAGGTTCAGCTTCTCGGAGCGTGGCTTCACGACGGCCAGGCCCTCGGGGATCGACTCCATCTGCGGCATCTTGCCCATCGGCACCGTGCCGTCGTAGGGGTCGCTGTACCACAGCGCCGCGCCGGTCGTCGGCGAGCACTTCACGTTGGGCAGGCCCGGCTGGATCTCGCGCTTCGTGATCTCCGAGGCGCCCTTGCGGCTCTCGAAGCAGATCACCTCGGCTGGCGCCGAAGCGGCGGCGGCCGGTGCTGCCGCAGCAGCAGCGCCGGCAGCGGGCTTGTCCTGCGCGAGGACGGAGAGGATGGCGGCGCCGCACAGTGCCAGCGCCGCCGCGGGAATGGCAAATCGCTTCATGGTGATCACCTCAGTGCACCGCGGCGGCCGAGGCAGCCGGGGCGGCACCGCCGAAACGGACCTCACCCAGCAGGATGCCGATGGCGCCCTTGAGCAGGATGGTGAGGATGAAGAAGCCGAAGGCCCAGATGCCCAGCGTCATCACCCATTCGACGAAGGTCGGGTAGTACTCGGTGACTTCGCCGATCGGCGAGGGGATGAAGCCGGGGACGATCAGGCCCATGCCCTTCTCGATCCAGATGCCGACGAAGGCCATCGCGCAGGGGATGGGCAGCAGCTTCATGTCGTTGCGGAACTTCGGCGTCATGAACAGCGCGAACGCGCCGACCATCAGCACCACCGAGCTCCAGAACCACGGCACCAGCGCCGTCAGGCCGTGCAGGCCGAACATCAGGTAGTACAGGCTGTTGGCGTGCTCGGTGCGCGCGTACAGCTCGATGACGATCTCCGACAGCGTCAGGAAGATCGCCAGCCCCAGGCACCAGATGACGATGGTGGTGAGCAGCTTGATCGCGCTGTCCTCGATCCACATCTTCGTGTTGTTGCGGATGATGAGGAAGGCGATGATGATCAGCGCCGGGCCCGCCGCGAACGCGGTGGTGATGAAGCGGATCGGCATCATGCTGTGGAACCACATCGGGCGTGCCGGGTTCACCGCGATCAGGAAGGCCGTGACGGTGTGGATGCTCAGCGCCCACACGATCGAGATGTAGACCAGCGGCATGAAGATCTTCGGGTTCACCGGCTTGCCCGTGTACTTGGAATACAGATACCAGAAGCCGACGACGAAGTTCAGGATCAGGTAGCCGTTGAGCACCAGCACGTCCCAGCCGAGCATCGACGAGAAGCTGTAGATGCCCCAGGGCGGGACCATGTGCCACAGCCGGTCGGGCCGGCCCATGTGCGCGAACACGAAGACCATCACCATGATCACCGCCGAGATGGCCAGCATCTCGCCCAGCACGGTGACCTTGTGCATGCCTTCGTGGTGGTACACGTAGGCCGGGAAGACGATGGTCACCGCCCCCGCCGCCACGCCGACCAGGAACACGAGGTTGGCCAGGTACAGGCCGTCGTGGATCTGGCTGGTCATGCCGGTGACGATCAGGCCCTCGGTGTTCTGAAGGTAGAACACGTAGAACATGCCCACGATCAGCAGCGCCAGCGTGCCCATCCAGGCGTAGAACTTGGTGCCGCCCTTGAGCACGTAGCGGGCGTAGTCGAAGACGAATCTGGTCAGCATGTTCGTCTCCTCAGTCGTAGAAGTAGAAGAACTTCGGGAAGGTGTTCAGCTCGGCCTTGAGCCGGAACACGTTCTTGCGCGCGAGGATCTTGCTCACCTCGCTCTCGGGGTCGAGCAGGTTGCCGAACTTGCGAGCGCCGACCGGGCAGACCTCGACGCAGGCCGGGTAGCGGCCGTGGCGGGTGCGCTGCAGGCACCAGTGGCACTTCTCGACGACGCCGCGCATGCGCGGGCGGTTGCCCAGGTAGTGCGTCACCGGGTTCATGTCCTCCTTGGGCAGGACGGGCGTGGTGAGGTTGAAGCGGCGCGCCCAGTACGGGCAGGCACCCATGCACATCTTGCAGCCGATGCACCAGTTGTAGTCGATCACCACCGGGCCGTCGGCCTCGCGGTAGGTGGTCCGCACCGGGCAGACCTTCACGCAAGGCGGCTTCTCGCACTGCATGCAGGCGATCGGCATGTAAGTGGCGTCCTTTTCAGGCACCGCCTCGGGGGTGTATTGATACTGGCCTTCGAGCACTTGGCCGGCCGGGCTGTAGGCATTGCCGCCGACCTGGATGCCCAAGCCTTCGGGGTAGCCCTGGTTCATCTTGTCGGCGGTGAACTCGCCGCGCTCCATGCGCAGCACCTGGATCCACTCGATGCGCTCGCCGGCGCGGGCGCCGCGCGACTGGTTGTTCTCCTCGACGCAGGCCTTCACGCAACGGCGGCAGCCGATGCATTTTCGGATATTCAGGGCATAACCCATGAGTACCCCGGGTTGTGCCTCCGTAATATCAACCGAAACCTTCTTCGAGTATTCGCCGGAGTATCTCTTTTCCAGTCGGGTGCGCGCCTCGGCCTTTTCTTCCGGCGTCATCAGCCGATAGTTTTTCTGGAAATGTTCGGCCCACTCCACCGCTGCCTTGGCTTCCCCCGGCTGGGCCATCAGCGCGGCCGTGCCCATCAGCGAAGACATGCTCAGCATGCCTCCGGAGCGCAAAACGTCACGCCGTGAACGCTTCAACACCGCCTTGGACGGATCGCCCGATGCCGGCGCCTCCTGTGCCGCGCAGGCGGGGGGATTTTCTTTGGTGGTCACGGTAATACTCCAATGCGGGGAATGGCTCACCCGCAAATTCAGGGATTCCGACGGATTCGATCTCGAGTGTGGTGGGGCGGATGCCCGGCGTCGTTGATCGCGGTCAAAACCGGTGGAAGCCCGTTTTGTGGTCGGTCAACGACGTGGGGAATGGGCATCGGCGCGGCGATTCGAAGGGTTTCTGATCCAGGTCAAAAACCCACCCGGCAAGATGCAGCATCGTGCACATCCCGTCAGCCAATAGATGCATCAAAGTGCAGCTGACGCCATCCACCCAGGAGCGAGAACCATGAGCGAGACGATCGATACCCTGACCGAAGTGCCCGAATCCGTGAGCAGCGAGAAGTTCGTCGAAGTGAAGTACGACGACTCGATTCCGAACAACGTCGACCTGGCGTCCGACAAGCAGCTCCAGCGCGCGCTGGAGAGCTGGCACCCCGGCTACCTGAACTGGTGGAAGGACATGGGGCCCGACGGCTTCCAGGACGCCGAGGTCTACCTGCGCACCGCGGTCGGCGTCGACCCGGCGGGCTGGGCCAAGTTCGGCTACGTGAAGATGCCGCAGTACCGCTGGGGCATCCTGCTCGCGCCCAAGGTCGAGGGCCGCACCATCCCCTGCGGCCGCCACAAGGGCGAGCCCGTCTGGCAGGAGGTGCCGGGCGAGTACCGCTCGCTGCTGCGCCGCCTGATCGTCATCCAGGCCGACACCGAGCCGGCCTCGGTGGAGCAGCAGCGCTACCTCGGCAAGACCGCGCCCTCGCTGTACGACATGCGCAATCTCTTCCAGGTCAACGTCGAAGAAGGCCGCCACCTGTGGGCGATGGTCTACCTGCTCGTCAAGCACTTCGGCAAGGACGGCCGCGAAGAAGCGCAGGCGCTGCTCGAGCGCCGCAGCGGGCAGCAGGGCAACCCGCGCATCCTGGGCGCCTTCAACGAGCGCACGCCGGATTGGCTGAGCTTCTTCATGTTCACCTACTTCACCGACCGCGACGGCAAGATGCAGCTGGCCGCGCTGGCCGAGAGCGGCTTCGACCCGCTGTCACGCAGCTGCCGCTTCATGCTGACGGAAGAGGCGCACCACCTCTTCGTCGGCGAGACCGGCGTGGGCCGGATGATCGAGGCCACCTGCACCGCTATGAAGAAGGCCGGCATCAGCGACCCGAACGACACCGCGGCGATCCGCGCGCTCGGCGTGGTCGACCTGCCGCTGCTGCAGCGCAAGGCCAACTTCCACATGAGCGTGACGCGCGACCTGTTCGGCTCGGAGATCTCGAGCAATGCCGCCGATGCGTTCAGCGCCGGGCTGAAGGGCCGCTTCAACGAAGCGGGCCTCACCGGTGACGACCACCAGCTGCAGGACGCCACCTACGCGGTGACGCGCGTGGTCGACGGCAAGCTGGTCGTCGAAGACGTGCCGGCGCTGCGCGCCATCAACTGCCGGCTGCTCGACGACTACATCGCCGACTGCCAGGGCGGCATCGACCGCTGGAACAAGGTGATCGAGAAGGCAGGCATCAACTTCCGCTTCACGCAGCCGCACAAGGGCTTCAACCGGCGCATCGGCGAGTTCGGCGGGCACCGCATCAGCCCGGCCGGCGAATTGCTGAGCGAGGCGCAGTGGGCCGCGCAGCAGGGTGGCTGGCTGCCCAACGACGCCGACGGCGCGTTCATCCAGTCGCTGATGAAGCCCTGCGTCGAGCCGGGCCAGTACGCCAGCTGGATCGCCCCGCCGCGCATGGGCATCAACGGCCAGCCGGGCGAGTACGAGTACGTGAAGATCGCCTGAGACGCAAAGCCCGGGGCGGGCGGAGGCCCGCTTCTTGCTGCAAAGCGTTGTGAAGTAACATTCACAACGCCTGGCGGGTGTTTGTCGGGAAACCGACAAGACCCGCCGCACAAGGAGCTCCTCATGCGCCGCCCATTCATCGCCGCCCTGCTGGCCCTCGCTGCCTCGTTCGCCCACGCCGGCGAAGTGCAGGTGGCCGTGGCCGCCAACTTTGCCGGCCCGCTGGCACGCATCGGCGAGGGTTTCACGGCCGCCACCGGCCACATGCTGAAGATCTCGGCCGGGGCCACCGGCAAGTTCTACACGCAGATCATCAGCGGAGCGCCCTTCGAGGTGCTGATCGCCGCCGACGACGAAACGCCGAAGCGGCTGGCCGCCGAAGGCCATGCCGTGGCCGGCACGAACTTCACCTACGCCATCGGCAAGCTGGTGCTGTGGAGCGCCCGGCCGGGCTTCGTCGACCACCAGGGCGCGGTGCTGGCCTCCGACAAGGTGAAGCACGTCGCCATCGCCAACCCGAAGGTCGCGCCCTACGGCGCGGCGGCGATGGAGGTGATCAAGGCGCGCGGCCTGAGCGATGCGGTGACGCCCAAGCTCGTCACCGCCGAAAGCATCGCGCAGGCCCACCAGTTCGTGGCCAGCGGCAATGCGGAGCTGGGCTTCGTCGCGCTGTCGCAGGTCGCGGTGCCGGGCAAGCCGACCCCCGGTTCGTACTGGGCCGTGCCGGCGAACCTGTACGGCGAGATCCGCCAGGACGCGGTGCTGCTCAAAGCCGGCGCCGACAACCCCGCCGCCAAGGCACTGTTGGACTACCTGAAGAGCGAAGCGGCGAAGAAGCTGATCCGCGAGTTCGGCTATGGGCTCTGAGAGGCTGCGCGCATGCTGAGCCCCGCCGAATGGAGCGCCGTCCGCCTCACTGCCGAGCTGGCGGGGCTGACCACGGTGCTGCTGCTCCTCGTCGGCACGCCGATGGCGTGGTGGCTGGCGCGCACGAGCTCACCAGCCAAGCCGGTGTGGGCCGCGCTGGTGGCCATGCCGCTGGTGCTGCCGCCCACGGTGATCGGCTTCTACCTGCTGCTGCTGATGGGGCCGCAGGGGCCGGTGGGGCAGCTCACGCAGTCGCTCGGGCTCGGGCGGCTGCCCTTCACCTTCGCCGGGCTGGTGGTGGCCTCGGTGATCTACTCGCTGCCCTTCGTCGTGCAGCCGCTGCAGCAGGCCTTCGAGGCGGTGCCCGAGCGCACCCTGGAAGCAGCCGCCACGCTGCGCGCCAGCCCCTGGGACCGCTTCTTCAGCGTCGCCGTGCCGCTGGCGCGGCCCGGCTTCGTGACGGCCAGCGTGCTCGGCTTCGCGCACACCGTGGGCGAGTTCGGCGTGGTGCTGATGATCGGCGGCAACATTCCCGACAAGACCCGCGTGCTCTCGGTGGCGATCTACGACCATGTCGAGGCCACCGAATTCGCGCAGGCGCACCGGCTCGCCGCCGGCATGGTGGTGTTCGCGCTGGTGGTGCTGGTGACGCTGTACGTCTCGAACCGGCCGCGCCGCGAGGAGCGCCCCGCATGATCGACGCGCGCCTGGCCCTGCCGCGGCGCGGCTTCACGCTCGACGTGGCGCTCGCGCTGCCGCAGACCGGCGTGACCGCGCTGTTCGGCCCTTCCGGCTGCGGCAAGACGACAGTGCTGCGCGCGTTGGCTGGCCTGGAGCGCGCCGCAGGGCGGGTGGCGCTCGGCGCCGAGGTCTGGCAGGACGACGCGGCCGGCCGCTTCGTGCCCACGCACGAGCGCGCGATCGGCTACGTGATCCAGGAGGCGGCGCTGTTCCCGCACCTGGACGTGCGGCGCAACCTGGCCTATGGCCTCAAGCGCATCGCGCCGGGCGAGCGCCGCATCGCGCTCGACCAGGTGGTGGAGCTGCTGGGCATCACGCACCTGCTCGAGCGCCGGCCCGACACGCTCTCCGGCGGCGAGCGCCAGCGCGTGGCGATCGCGCGGGCACTGGCCACCAGCCCGAAGCTGCTGCTGATGGACGAGCCGCTCGCCGCACTCGATGCGAAGCGAAAGGCCGAGGTGCTGCCCTACCTCGACCGGCTGCACGCGGAGCTGGGCCTCCCCATCGTCTACGTCAGCCACGCCATCGACGAGGTGGCGCGCCTGGCCGATCACCTCGTGCTGATGGACGCCGGCCGGGTGACCGCCGCGGGCCCACTGGCCGGCATGCTGGCCCGGCTGGACCTGCCCGTGGCCTATGGTGACGACGCCGGTGTCGTGCTCGACGGCGTGGTCGGCGAGCGCGACGAGCGCTGGCTCCTGGCCCGGCTCGACGTCGACGGCGAGGCCTGCCGCCTGTGGGCGCGCGACCAGGGCCTGCCCGTCGGCCGCCGCGTGCGCCTGCATGTGCTGGCGCGCGACGTCAGCCTGACGCGCACCCCGCAGACCGGCACCAGCATCGGCAACCAGCTGCGCGGCACCATCGAGGCGATCGCCGACGACGAACACCCGGCGCTCGCGCTGGTGCGCGTGCGTGTGGGCGGCGCGGCGGTGGTCGCACGCCTGACCCGGCGTTCGGCGCACACGCTCGAACTCGCCGTCGGCATGCCGGTGTGGGCGCAGGTGAAAACCGTGGCGCTGATGGAGTGAGGCCGTGAAGGACGGATCGCTGCTGAGTGCAGATCTCAAGCTGGCCGGCCGGCTCGATGCGCGCTTCTTCGCGCTGCTCGAGGCGCTGGACGCCACCGGCTCGATCAACAAGGCCGCGCGCACGGCGGGCCTGAGCTACAAGGGCGCCTGGCTGCTGCTCGAGACGGCCTGCAACCTGGCGAACGAGCCCTTGCTCGAAACCGTCACCGGTGGCGCCGGCGGCGGCGGCACGCGCCTCACCCTGGCCGCGCGCGGCTTGCTCGGCGCCTGGCGCACGCTGCAGGACGAGCACCGCGAGTTCCTGCGCGCCCAGGAGGCGCGCCTGTCCCAACTGCCGGCCTTGAGCGGCCTGCTCCGGAGAATGTCGATGAAGACCACTGCACGCAACCAGTTCGCCGGCACCGTCAAGGCGATCGAGCTCGGGCCGGTGTCGGCCACCGTGACGATCGCGCTGAAGAGCGGCGATGACATCACCGCGACCCTGACCAGCGCCGCGGCGCAGCGCCTGAAGCTCAAGAAGGGCAAGGAGGCGCTGGCGCTGATCAAGGCCTCGGCCGTGGTGCTGGTCACCGATTTCGCCGGCTGGCAGCTCTCGGCGCGCAACCAGCTCGCCGGCACGGTGTCGCGCATCGAGCGCGGCGCGGTGTCGTCGCTGGTCATCCTCACGCTGCCAGGCGGTGCGGCCATCTCTGCCAGCGTCACCAACGAAGGCGTGGAGGCGCTGGGCCTGCAAGTCGGCGCGCAAGCCACAGCCGTGATCAAGGCGTACTCAGTGATGGTTGCCACGCAACCGTGAGCTGTGATGGTGGCTGCACAGCCCTGACGGCGCTAGAGTGGCGTCGGGACGACAGGCTCCGACCCCTCAGGACGACCGGCGGATGACGCAGAAGCAGGACAAGAGGACCTCGGAACGGCGCTCAGGCACCGATCGACGCCGGGCGGACAAGGGGCCGCCGGGCCGAGTCGACCGCCGCCGGGTGGTCGAGCCCCGCAAGCCGGAAGTCGCGGAGCTGGATGTGTCCGATTCGGAATGGGGCGCACTCACCGAGCAGGCCTTCCCCGCCCCGGCGGCGAAAAAGCCGCCGGAGGGTCAAGGCACCTAGACGCTCAGCCCTGCACGCCGTGGCGGATCAGGTGGTCGAAGGCTGACAGCGCGGCCTTCGCACCCTCGCCCGCGGCGATGATGATCTGCTTGTAGGGCGTGGTCGTCGCGTCGCCGGCGGCGAATACGCCGGGCACGCTTGTCGCGCCCTTCGCGTCGACGATGATCTCGCCGTACTTGCTCAGCTCCAGCGTGCCCTTGAGCCACTCGGTGTTGGGCACCAGGCCGATCTGCACGAACACGCCGGCCAGGTCGATGCCGTGCTCGGTACCGGTCGCACGATCCTTGTAGCGCAGGCCGATGACCTTCTGGCCGTCGCCGGTGATCTCGGTGGTCTGCGCGTGGGTGTGGATTTCCACGTTGGGCAGGCTCCTGAGCTTGTTGACGAGCACGGCATCGGCCTTGAGCTGCTCGGCGAACTCGATCAGCGTGACATGCGCCACCACGCCGGCCAGATCGATCGCGGCCTCGACGCCGGAGTTGCCGCCGCCGATCACCGCCACCTTCTTGCCCTTGAACAGCGGGCCGTCGCAATGCGGGCAATAGGCCACGCCCTTGTTGCGGTACTCGGCCTCGCCGGGCACGTTGACGTTGCGCCAGCGCGCGCCGGTGGACAGGATCACCGTGCGGCCCTGCAACTGCGCGCCGTTGCTGAGCGTGACCGTGGTCGTGCCGCCGGGCTGCAGCGAAGGCTCGAGCTTCTCGACGCGCTGGCCGTTCATGATGTCGACGTCGTAGTGGCGCGCATGCGCCTCCAGCGCCGCGGCGAACTTCGGGCCCTGCGTCTCCAGCACCGAGATGTAGTTCTCGATGCCCAGCGTGTCCAGCGTCTGCCCGCCGAAGCGCTCGGCCACGATGCCGGTCTTGATGCCCTTGCGCGCCGCATACACCGCCGCCGCCGCGCCGGCCGGGCCGCCGCCGACGATGAGCACGTCGAACAGACCCTTGGTGGCGAGCTTCGCCGCTTCACGCGCGGCGTTGCCGGTGTCGACCTTGGCGAGGATCTCGCCGATCTCCATGCGGCCCGAGCCGAAGGGCTGGCCGTTCAGGTAGACGGTGGGCACGGCCATGATCTGGCGCGCGTCGACCTCGGCCTTGAACAGGCCGCCGTCGATGGCCACGTGGCGGATGCGCGGGTTGAGCACCGCCATCAGGTTCAGCGCCTGCACGACGTCGGGGCAGTTGTGGCAGGTCAGGGACATGTAGGTCTCGAAGACGAAGTCGCCGTCGAGATTCCGGATCTGGTCGATGACATCGGCCTCGAGCTTCGGCGGGTGGCCGCCGGCCTGCAGCAGCGCGAGCACCAGCGAGGTGAACTCGTGGCCCATCGGGATGGCCGCGAAGCGCACGCCCATGTCGGCGCCGGCGCGGCTGATCGAGAACGACGGGCGCCGCGCGTCGTCGCCATCGAAGCGTGCCGTGATCAGCGGGCTGAGCGCCGCTACTTCGGCAATCAACTCGCGCATCTCGGCCGAGGCTTCGCGATCGTCGAGCGAGGCGACGAGTTCCACCGGCTGCGTCACGCGCTGCAGGTAGCCGGCAAGCTGAGATTTGAGGCTGTCATCCAACATGGCAAAAGCTCCAACGTGATCAAGCAGCCGCCGCGGAACCGGCTCGGCCGGGCCGCTGGCGGCGCCCCCTGGGGGGAGCGCCGTGAGGCGCTTCGGGGGGGTGGTTTCAGATCTTGCCGACCAGATCCAAGGACGGGGTCAGCGTCTTGGCGCCTTCCTGCCACTTGGCCGGGCACACCTGGCCGGGGTTCTTCGCGACGTACTGGGCGGCCTGCAGCTTGCGCAGCGTTTCCTTGACGTCACGCGCGATGGCGTTGTCGTGGATCTCGGCGGTCTTGATCACGCCGTCCGGGTTGGCGATGAAGGTGCCGCGCAGCGCCAGGCCTTCTTCCTCGATGTGCACGCCGAACATGCGCGTCAGCGTGTGCGTCGGGTCGCCGACCAGCGGGAACCGGGCCTTGCCGACGGCCGGGCTGGTCTCGTGCCACACCTTGTGCGAGAAGTGCGTGTCGGTGGTGACGATGTAGACCTCGGCGCCGGCGTCCTTGAAGGCGGCGTAGTTGTCGGCCGCGTCTTCCACTTCGGTCGGGCAGTTGAAGGTGAAGGCGGCCGGCATGAAGATCAGCACGGACCACTTGCCCTTGAGCGTCTGGTCGCTGACTTCGATGAACTTGCCGTTCTGGAAGGCGGTGGTCTTGAACGGCTGGATGGTGGTGTTGATGATCGACATGGTGCTTTCCTTGGAGTGATGAAGGTGATGAAACGGAACTGACAGGCGCTATTTTGTGTGCGCTGCAGCATATCGTGGGTTGATTGAAAAAATCCCAGCGATTGAGCCTGCCTATCGAGTGCGAATGTCGCGTCGAACACCCGACAAAGTCGACAAGGGCCTGTTCGACGCTGCTGCGAAGCATGCCGACGCGAACGCCAAGTGACTGATCCGCAAGGCTTTTCCGGCCGAGGTGATGGCTGGCACGCTTGCTGCGAAGAAGCCTCCCGAACGCCACCAGGGAGCGCCCGCGATGGACCTGCCGAACACCAAGCCGATCTACCTGGACTATGCCGCCACGACGCCGGTGGACCCGCGGGTGGTGCAGCAGATGGTGCCGTACCTGTACGAGCAGTTCGGCAACCCGGCCTCGCGCAGCCATGCCTACGGCTGGGCTGCGGAAGAGGCGGTGGAGATCGCCCGCGAGCACGTCGCCGCGCTGATCGGCGCCGACCCGCGCGAGATCGTCTGGACCTCCGGCGCCACCGAGTCGAACAACCTCGCCATCAAGGGCGCGGCGCTGTTCAGCAAGGCCAAGGGAAAGCACCTGATCACGCTGAAGACCGAGCACAAGGCCGTGCTCGACACCATGCGCGAGCTCGAGCGCGAGGGCTTCGAGGTGACCTACCTCGACGTGATGGGCAACGGCCTGCTCGACCTCGAGGTGCTGAAGGCCGCGCTGCGGCCCGACACGATCCTGGTCTCGGTCATGCATGTCAACAACGAGATCGGCGTGATCCAGGACATCGCCGCGATCGGCGCACTGTGCCGCTCGCGCGGCATCCTCTTCCACGTCGACGCGGCGCAGGCCAGCGGCAAGGTGGTCATCGACCTGAGCCAGCTTCCGGTGGATCTGATGAGCCTGTCGGCGCACAAGACCTACGGGCCCAAGGGCATCGGCGCGTTGTACGTGCGGCGCAAGCCGCGCGTGCGCATCGAGGCGCTGATCCACGGCGGCGGCCACGAGCGCGGCATGCGCTCGGGCACGCTGCCCACGCACCAGATCGTCGGCATGGGCGAGGCCTACCGGCTGGCGCGCGAATCCATGGCCACGGAGAACGAACGCATTCGTGCGCTGCGCGACCGACTGCTCACCGCGCTGCAGACGATCCCCGAGGTGCGCGTCAACGGCGACCTCGCGCAGCGCGTGCCGCACAACCTGAACATCAGCTTCCAGTTCGTCGAGGGTGAATCGCTGCTGATGGGCATGAAGGGCATCGCTGTGTCGTCGGGCTCGGCCTGCACCTCGGCCAGCCTGGAGCCGAGCTACGTGCTGCGCGCGCTGGGCCTGTCCGACGAGATCGCGCACAGCTCGATCCGCTTCTCGGTCGGGCGGTTCACCACCGAGGCCGAGATCGACCGCGCGGTGGCGCAGGTCAAGGGCACGGTCGAGCGGCTGCGTTCGCTCAGCCCCCTGTGGGACATGCACCAGGCCGGCATCGACCTCGCGTCGATCCAGTGGGCAGCGCATTGATCAACGGAGCATCACCATGGCATACAGCGACAAGGTCATCGACCACTACGAGAACCCGCGCAACGTCGGCGCCTTCGACGGCGCGGATGGCGAGGTGGGCACCGGCATGGTCGGCGCGCCGGCCTGCGGCGACGTGATGAAGCTGCAGATCCGCGTCAACCCGGCCACCGGCGTGATCGAGGACGCGAAGTTCAAGACCTACGGCTGCGGCTCGGCGATCGCCTCGAGCTCGCTGGTCACCGAGTGGGTGAAGGGCAAGACGCTCGACCAGGCACTGGCCATCAAGAACACCGCCATCGCCGAGGAGCTGGCGCTGCCGCCGGTGAAGATCCACTGCTCCATCCTCGCCGAAGACGCGATCAAGGCCGCGGTGTCCGACTACCGCACGCGCCATGACGCCGGCACCACCGTGCTCGAACAGCCCGCCTGCGCCCCGGTCGCCAAGGCGGCCTGACCCTCCCATTCTTCAGGAGAATCCCATGTCCGCCTGCCAATCCCAAGGCCATGCCGGCCACAGCGCCTCGTCCTGCGCCACCTCCAGCCCGATGGCGGCCGCTGGCTTCGTGCCGCCGGTGCTGCCCGACGGCGAAGCGCCGATCAAGATCAGCGAGACGGTGGTCGGCAAGGTCGCCGAGATGCTCGCCGACGAGGGCGACCCGGCGCTGCAACTGCGCATCTTCGTCACCGGCGGCGGCTGCTCGGGCTTCCAGTACGGCTTCGCCTTCGACGACGAGAAGAAGGAAGACGACGTGCGCGTCGAACGCGGCCCGATCACCGTGGTCGTCGACGCGATGAGTCTGCAGTACCTGATGGGCGCCGAGATCGACTACGAGGACAACCTGGAGGGCGCGCGCTTCGTGATCCGCAACCCGAACGCCTCCAGCACCTGCGGCTGCGGCAGTTCGTTCTCCGTCTGATGTTGGCCCCCAAGACGCCTGTGGCGTCGCCCCCCCGAGGGGGAGTGGCCCGCTTGGGGCGGCCCGGCGCGGGCCGGCCTTCGGCCCCTCTTTAAGGAATCACCATGAGCCTCTCCGTGACCCCCAAGGCGGCGAACCAGATCCGCAAGGCGCTGCAAAAGCGCGGCGGCGGTGTCGGCCTGCGCGTGGCCATCAAGACCAGCGGCTGCTCGGGTTACGCCTACGCGCTGGAGTTCGCCGACGCGCCCGCCGCCGAAGACCTGAGCTTCGAGAGCGAAGGCGTGCAATTGCTTGTCGACGCGAAGAGCCTGCCGATGATCGACGGCACGCAGCTCGACTGGGTGCGCGAGGGCCTGAACGAAGGCTTCAAGTTCAACAACCCGAACGCCAGCGCCACCTGCGGCTGCGGCGAATCCTTCGCCGTGTAGGAACGGAGCGGGCGATGGCACTTCTGCAGATCGCCGAACCGGGCCGCGCCGCGGCGCCGCACCAGCACCGCCTGGCGGTCGGCATCGACCTGGGCACCACCAACTCGCTGGTGGCCACGGTGCGCAGCGCCGTGCCCACGGTGCTTCCTGACGAAGCAGGCCGGCTGCTGCTGCCCTCGGTGGTGCACTACGGCGACGAAGACCAGGTGCTGATCGGCGACGCGGCGCGCGAACGGGCCGCGGAGGACCCGGGCAACACCATCGCATCGTCCAAGCGGCTGATCGGCCGTGCCATGGCCGACGTGCGCGCCGGCACCCTGGCCTATGCCGTCGAGGCGCTGTCGGACAGCGCCGTCGGCGTGCGCACGCGCCACGGCCTGAAGAGCCCGGTGGACATCGGTGCCGAGGTGCTGCGCGCCTTGCGCGAGCGCGCGGAGAGCGCGCTCGGCGGGCCGCTGGTCGGCGCCGTCATCACCGTGCCGGCCTACTTCGACGACGCGCAGCGCCAGGCCACCAAGGACGCAGCCGCGAAGGCGGGCCTGAACGTGCTGCGCCTGCTCAACGAACCCACTGCCGCGGCCGTGGCCTACGGGCTGGACCACGCGGACGAAGGCATCTACGTCGTCTACGACCTCGGCGGCGGCACCTTCGACGTGTCGATCCTGCGCCTGATGCGCGGCGTGTTCGAGGTGATCGCCACCAGCGGCGACGCGCAACTCGGCGGCGACGACTTCGATCACCGCCTGGCCGCCTGGTTTGCCGCAGCCACCGGCGACGACTGGGGCGCGCAGGACATCGGTGCGCTGCACGCCGCGGCGCGCGCCGCCAAGGAGGCGCTGACCGACCGGCTCGAGGTGCGCATGAGCTGTCGCCGCGCCGACGGCACGCTGGAGTCGCTGACGGTCGACCGCGTGCTCTTCGACGACATCACGCACGATCTCGTCGAGCGCACGCTGGGCCCGGTCAAGCGCGCGCTGCGCGACGCGAAGCTCAGGCCGGACGAAGTCAACGGCGTCGTGCTGGTCGGCGGCTCGACGCGCATGCTGCAGGTGCGCGCCGCGGTGAAGCGCCTGTTCGGCCACGAGCCCTTCACCGGCATCGACCCCGATCAGGCGGTGGCGCTGGGTGCGGCGATCCAGGCCGACCAGCTGGCGGGCAACCGCGCCGGTGGCAACGAGCTGCTGCTGCTCGACGTGAGCCCGCTGTCGCTGGGGCTGGAGACCATGGGCGGGCTGGTCGAGAAGATCATCCCGCGCAACAGCAGCATCCCGACCGCGCGGGCGCAGGACTTCACCACGTTCAAGGACGGCCAGACGGCGATGGCGCTGCACGTGGTGCAGGGCGAGCGCGAGCTGGTCAGCGAATGCCGCTCGCTGGCGCGCTTCACGCTGCGCGGCATCCCGCCGATGGTGGCCGGCGCGGCGCGCATCCGCGTGAGTTTCCAGATCGACGCTGATGGCTTGCTGTCCGTCAGCGCCGTCGAGCAGACCAGCGGCGTGCAGGCGCAGGTGGAGGTGAAGCCGAGCTACGGCCTGGCCCCCGATGCGGTGGCCGGCATGCTGATGGATGCGCTGGGCAGCGCCGAGGCCGATGCCGCGGCGCGCATGCTGCGCGAAGCCGAAGTCGATGCGCGCCGCCTGCTCGACGCCACCGAAGCGGCGTTGCACGAGGACGGCGCTCAGCTGCTGCAGCCACGCGAACAGCTCGACATCCTGAACGCGATGCAGGCGGTGGCGGATCTGCTGGAGCAATGTGCAGAGAGCGAGGGCACCTCGCTGGACGAGCACAAGGGCTTGCGGGTGGCCTTGCGCGATGCCACCGAAGGCCTGAACCGGGCCACGACGCCGTTCGCCGGCAAGCGAATGGACGCGCGGGTGCGACAGGCGCTGTCGGGGCAGCGGGTCGACCAACTGGCGGCCTGATGACGGAACCCGTCCTTCCGCGGCCGACCACGCAAGTGCGTGTGCTGCCCCACGCCGAGCTCTGCCCCGAGGGCATGAGCTTCGAGGCGAAACAAGGCCGCAAGCTGGTCGATGAACTGCTGGCCCACGGCATCACCATCGAGCATGCGTGCGAGAAGGTCTGCGCCTGCGCGACCTGCCATGTGCACCTGCGCAGCGGCGCGGAGTTCGTGGCTCCCGCCGACGAGGAAGAGGAAGACCAGCTCGACGATGCCTGGGGCCTCGACGCGCAGTCGCGGCTGTCGTGCTGCGTGCGCGTCAAAGGCACCGAATTGGTGATCGAGCTGCCCCGCTTTTCGCGCAACCACGCGCGTGAGGGCTGAACCCGGCCACGCCGGTGTGAAAAAATCGGCGCGAAGCGCGACTTGTCGAAGCCCGAGGCTGCTCCACTGCCCTGCGTCAAGGTGTCGACACGGG
>Ga0208460_10000993_pt1 | contig 17860 bp, 17 predicted proteins | sample AD_STIC10_MetaG_FD_184436 | JGI IMG/M metagenome (GOLD analysis project Ga0208460, IMG submission 184436) | Active sludge microbial communities of municipal wastewater-treating anaerobic digesters from USA - AD_STIC10_MetaG (SPAdes) (version 2) | ecosystem: Engineered > Bioreactor > Anaerobic >... | reverse complement strand
TTTCCACCCTCCGCCCCCAGAATCCTCGCTGCTATTGATTTAGGCAGGCCAAAACCGATGCGGGTGAGGAATGTCCTTGCACCGAAATGCCCGGTTCGTGTGACAGTCGTGTCCCTGACGCACGCGGCACCCCCGGAATCCCTCACCCCGCCCGCGATCACAGGCGCCTGATTGAGGGCGCCGGCGCCACATTTGGCGTCAGTTTCAGCCCGTCGACCGCCCAGACCAGCGCGTCCGCCCGGTCCAGATCCGTCTCCTTGTCCCCTGCCCCCATGGCGATCAGCTGCTCCTCCAGCTCCTCGAACACGCCACAATGATGGACCCGCGCCTGCTGGTAGAGCGCCGACACCGGCTCCGCCCGCGCCCGCTTGCCCTTACGCGCATACACAAGGTCAACCCGGCACGCGGCCCCCGCCGTCTGCAGCGTCTGGCGCACCATCTCGCCGCCCTGATTGGCCTCCGCGACGATCCTGCCCGCCCCGAATTCCCGCGCAGCCGCAACCGCGCGCTCGGCCCATTCGAGCGGCCGCAAGCCGGACGCCGAGCGATCCGCCAGCACATAGGCGTGCAGCCTCCCGTCAGGCGCGCGTCGCCTGCCCGCCACGATGATCCCGCAGGCCGACCCGTCGAGCCCGGCAGGCGGATCGATTGCAACCAGGACGCGATCAAGCCGACCGGGATATTCGCCTCGCGCGAGAGCGATCTCGTCCGCCTTCCACAGCAGCCCCTCGCCTTCCACGAGAATTCCGCCCAGCTCCTGTTCGGCCAGACTCGTCCCGCCATAGAGCGCCTCCAGCCCGTCGATGAAGCGCGGCGCGAGGTTGTCGGCGTTCGCCACCGTGCCCGCCTGCGTCATCGCGCATGACACTTCATCGCGCAGCTTGCGCAGCGCCGGGATCGGCTTGGGCGTCGTCGTCACCACAAGGCGCGGGTCATCCCCCATGCGCAGGCCGAGGCGCAGGTTGGAGAGCACATCGTCCGCCCGCTTCCACGTGCAGAACTCGTCCGCCCACGCCGCCATGAATTGCGGACCGCGCAAGCGCTCGGGCTGTTCGGCCGAGAAGCCGTAGGCGACGGCGCCATTGTCCCACTTCAGCTTGCGCCGCGAGCTTTGATATTTCGGCCGCTCGCGCCCGTGCAGCGAGCGCAGGCCGGACGGCCCTTCGATCATCACTTCGCGCAGGTCGTGCTCGGTCGGCGCGACGATGGCGAAGCGGCCATTCGGCGTCGCCTCCGCCCGCGCCGCCAGCCATTCGGCGCCTGCGCGCGTCTTGCCGGCGCCGCGCCCGCCCTGGAACAGCCACGTCGCCCACGCGCCCGCAGGCGGACGCTGGGCATCGTGCGCGATCTCGTCCCACCTGCTCTCGCCCAGCTCGTCGACCTGCTCGGGATCATCCGGCGGCAGGAGCGGCGGCGGCGCTTGCGTGACTTTCTTGCTCCAGCCGAAACGGTGGGCGCGCGTCTCGATTGTCTTCTTCACCATGCCGTATCGATCGGAAATTTCGGCCACGGTGAAATCGCCCTCTTCATAGTCGCGCTGCGCAGCGTCCCAGATTTCCGGCGCGAAGGTTTTGCGGACGGCGGGCTTGCCATCGCGCAGCAGTCGCGTGGTGTCGGCGATGCCGGAGGCTTTCAGCAGTTCGCGGCCGAGCGTTTCCAGCCCGCGCCCGGCGCTGGCGAGCGCCTGCGTCATGCTCTCGATTATCCTGAGCCGGCGTGCGCCCGCGCTGTCGCCATCCGACAGGCGCCCGACGCGGCCTTGCGCCAGTTTTCCGGCGGCGCCGACACGCGTGTATATCCGCTGCGGCGAGACGCCGAAGCGCGCGCCGACTTCCTTCGCTGTTGCGCCGCCGAGATAGGCGGCTTCAACTTCGGCCCACTGTTCGGCGCTGAGCTTTGCGCCTGTGCGTGTCGCCTCACCCGCTTCCGGCCGCATCTCGCCAGCCGTTGCAGTGAGGACTTCGTGTGTGTTCGAATCCATCGCGGAGTTTGACGTCAGGATCGGGCGCGGTTGAATCTGCGCGGCGCTATCCCCCATTTGCGCGCGGTAGCGGGTTGAAATGGCGGGGGAAGGTTTCTGGTTGTGCTACGGATTGGATATCGCGGTATCCCACGAACGGCGGGTCACCCAACAACGTCATGCGCCCCGCCACTAGCCGGGCCTTCTTCTGACTACCGTCGTCTGCGTGTGACGCAGAAACTTCATGATCGTGTTCGCAAGATCATGCCGCGCCAGCTCCCTGCTGCTGGCGCTTTCCGAGACAAGTCCGGCCCGCGACAGCCCGCTGATCTCGTTCGTGGCGCCGATCAACATGCGGTAAAGTTCGTCGCCGTGCTTGGGAATACGCGCCCATGCGAAACCTTCAGTAGCCATGGCTTCGATGAGCCTAGCGCAGAGGCGACGGCAGAACTCGTCATGATCGGCTTGCCATCGCGCCGTACTGTCGAGTCTCAGATGTCCCGTTGGCGCATCACGAATAACGCCTTCCAAAAGCAGGATGAGTTCTTCGCGGGTGATCGCTGCCAAACGCCTTGCTCCCTCCTGCGAAGGCGAGACCAGCTATCAGAACAAAACATGAACGTCAATTCTTGGCGCCCGTGAATTTCGGCGGCTTATTGTTGTCCGCGCGTCCAGCGCACAGGAGGCGTATCGATGAAAATCACCAGAAGCCGCGTGAACCGTGCGCTCAATCAGTGCGAAGCGAAAATGCATCACGCAGCTGCCAGGGGCGACCGCAAGGCCGCTCGATATTGGGCGACCCAGATTTTCAATATCAAGTACGCCACAAGGCGCCGACCGATCTAGACGCGCGCTTCGCGCGCCGCTCGCCATCGGCGCCTTCCATGATCGTCATTCCCGCCGATAGCGCGCAGCGCTATCCGGGACCCATCGCGCAATCACGACAGCTTCACGACGGGTCCCGGCTCTCCGCTTCGTTGCGGCCATGGATGAAAGGTTGTGGGTGGGGCTTTCCGGTCTTCGCTTCGCCTGCGCGTGGGAGGGAAAACAAAAAGGGCGCTCCGGGGGGGGAGCGCCCTTCCTGAGCAGGCCTGTCCAGCTGTCGGGGGGCGGGATGGCCTGCGAGGGGTGACTGGTCAGTGCCAGATCGAGAAGGCGCCGAGGCACAGGATGGCGGCGAGGATCGCTGTCCAGGCCATGTAGGTTATCGGTCCATAATGCCTGTCGCGTCTGATATGTTGCATGAGATGTCCGCCCTCCTTCTGAGGAGACGCATTCTTGCGCCTGTTGCGGGAGGGAGTCTGTGCGCCACTGCTCAGTCTGCCGAGGCATTCAGCGACATGGCGACGCGGCTCGAGCGGCGCTTGCTGATCGCTGGCGACGGATTATCCTGCGCGCCACCGTGAGGATGAAGCCATGAGCGATGCTGTGGGGCCTGGCGATCTGGTTCTGTGCGTCAATGCTGCGCCGAACCATGTGACGGGAGAGCCGGTGCCGCTGGTGGCGGGCGAGGCGTATCGCGTTCTGGACGTGATGGAATTTGCGTGCCCGTGCGGGCGATCGGATGCGCTGCTGGATGTGGGCGTTGGCTGGGCGTGGTGTCAGTCGCGGTTCAGGCTGATGCCGAAGCCGAAGTTCGAGGCGAAGACGCGCAGCGTTTCGGCGCCGAAGGAGAAGCAGAAGGTGCGCTGAGCGCGCCTTACTCCTTCGTCACCACGGACTTCGTCACAACCACAGGGACCTTCGGCAGCTTGCCGGGGAAAGGGCCGCCTTCGGGGGCGAGTTCGACCTTGTCGATGGCTTCGGCGACTTCCATGCCCGACGTGATGTGGCCGAAGACGGCGTAGCCGGTGGTGTTGGGGGCGGCGCCTTCGGTTGCGTTGAGGTGGGGGTTGTCGCCCATGTCGATATAGAAGGTGGCGCGGCCATCGTTCGGATCGTCGCCGTGCGCCATGGCGACGGCGCCGCGGACATGGCGGTTGGTTGCCGTTTCGAGCGGCACGGCGGGCAGAGGCGGCTCGCGGTATTGCAGGTTGGCGTCGAGGTCTCCCATCTGGATGACGAAGCCGGGCTCGACCCGATAGACGGCGATGTTGTTGAAATAGCCGGCCTTCACGAGGCCGAGAAAATGCGCCGCCATCTTGGGTGCGCCGGCGGGGTCCAGCGTGATGACGATGTCGCCCATCGTGGTCTGCAGCGTGATTTCGGCGCCGGGGGGCGGGGGAATGGCGGTCGGCTCCTGCGCCAGGGCGGCGCCGGTGAATGCGAGGGCCAGGCTGGCGGCGGCGAGAAATCGTTTCACGTCTGTCACCTCAAACTGCGTTCGGGAATCTAGCCTTCCCTGCCCGCTTTGTCTTGCACGCTGCGCACGCGATCGGCCACGCCTGCACTGTCGCGGCGGGGTGTGGCGTGCGATGCTGGCGCTGTTTCGCGCGAGGCCGGACCAGATGACATGATCGAGCTATTCGGGTGGAGCGATGCGCTTCACGCCTTGTTTGAGCAGCAGGCCGAGCTGGGCTACCTGCCCGCGCGCGTGACGGCGCATCATCGCGGGCTGTGGCGCGTGGTGACGACGGATGGCGAGCGCAATGCGCGGCTGAGCGGGCGGTTTGCGCTGGACGCCGCGAAGGGCGAGCATCCGGTGGTGGGGGACTGGCTGGCCTGCAGCACGCAGGACGGGACGGACGACCTGACCATCCACGCCCTGTTGCCACGCAAAAGCGTGTTCACGCGGCGCGCCGTGAGCGGCGGCGGCGTGCAGTTCATCGCGGCGAACATCGACATCGTGTTTCTGGTCGCGGCGCTGAATGGGGATCTGAACCTGCGGCGGCTGGAGCGCTATCTGGTGGCGGCGCGCGAGAGCGGGGCGGCGCCTGTGATCGTGCTGACGAAATCCGATCTGGCGGAGGATGCCGGCGCGCTGGTTGCCGATGTGGAGGCGATTGCGGGCGGCGCGCCAGTGGTGGCGCTGTCGGCGCGGACGGGCGCGGGGCTGGATGGGCTGGCGCCGTGGCTGCGGCCGGGACAGACGGCGGCGCTGCTGGGCAGTTCGGGCGCGGGGAAATCCACGCTGCTGAATGCGCTGGCGGGGACAGTGCTGATGGATACCGGCGCGATCCGCGAGAGCGACGATCGCGGGCGGCATACGACGACGCATCGCGAGCTGTTCCGCCTGCCGGGCGGCGCGCTGCTGATCGACACGCCGGGGATGCGCGAGTTCGGCGTGCTGGCGGAGGACGCGGCGCTGGAGGCGAGCTTTGCGGACATTGCCGAGCTGGTGACGCAGTGCAGGTTCGGCGATTGCGCGCATGTGACGGAGCCGGGCTGCGCGGTTCTGGCGGCGCTGGCGGAGGGATCGCTGAGCGATGAGCGCTGGCAGGCTTATCTCAAGCTGCAGAAGGAACTCGACTTCGAGGCGCGCCGGGATGACCCGAAGGCGCAGGCGGAGCATCGGGCGCACTGGAAGCAGATCAACAAATCCCAGCGCGCGAAGAAGAAGTTCCGCGCGCGGAGTGATGATAGCTAGCTCAGCGCTTCGAAAACAGGTTGGGCCTGTCGATTTCCGAGCGTCGCTTCTTGCGCGGACGCGGCGGCTTCTTGGTCGGGTCTTCCGGGCCGATATCCCATTCGGCGGGATCGAATTCGCGGGTGCGGATCAGCGCCTTCACGTCTTCCAGCGGGGCGCGCAGTTCGCCCAGCCACAACTCGATCTCGTCTTCGCTGAGGATCAGCGGCATGCGGTCGGTGATCGGAAGGATCGCGGCGTTGGCGGGGACAGTGACCTGCACGTATTCGTATTCCGGCCCGTTACCTACTTCGAACGTGTCGAAGATCACGCCGATGATGATCGGCTTTCCGTTCTTCGGCTTCATGGTCCATTGCTCGGTCCATGTCTTGCCGGTGGGGTCGCCATCCTCGTCGAAAATGAGGTGTTCCTTGCCCTCGTTGAACGAGCGCGCCCAGGTGATGCCGCGCCGGTAGCGGAAGGCGTCGGCCCAGGTCTGCTTGGTATCCACCGTTTCGCCGCGCGCGTGCATGTTGCGGATCGAGCGCCGGCCGAGCGGGGCGCGATCCGTGAAGCCCCACACCATCGGCGTCACCAGCCGGTCTTCATTCTCGCCGACATGCACGACGCCCACGCGCGCCATGGGCGTGTATTTGCGCACCTCGTCATTCTCGCGCGCGCCGATCAGGCTGGCGTATTCATGGACTTCGGCCCACGAGGCCATCTGGGTGAATTTTCCGCACATGCGCCTAGCGAACGCGGCGCAGGCGTGGGAGTCAACCGGGATGAAGCTGGTCTATGACCGAGGGGACCCGGAAACGGAGCGCGCCATCCGTCAGGTGGTGCTGTGCCTCGCGCGCGGCGAGCAGCCGACGGCGGAGATGGACGTGCTGCCCGCCATCGACTTCGAATATGCCGAGTGTCTGGAGTTCGACGACGGCGAGACGCCGCAATTCGTGCTCACGCCGAAGGGCATGGAAGCGGCGCGGAATTGGCGGAGTGCGAATTAGGGGACCGGCGACAGCCCCCTCCGTCTCGCGACGAAGACGTCGCGATCCACCTCCCCCGCCTTTGGCGGTGGAGGCAAGGCGCCGGTGACTTGTCTCCATCAGCGCGAAGCAATGGGGGACTTTTGCGCGCTCGTTTCCCGGGGCAGATTGCGGGGCGATGAAACAGAAGACTCCGAAGGGGCCGAAGCCCAAAGCGAATTGCCTGACCTGCAATGGCAAGGGCGTCATTGAGTGCCGCCGGTGCTGGGGCGCGCGGACGTACAAGGACTGGATGCACAAGGTGCATGAGTGCGGCGGCTGCGGTGGGACTGGTGAGCAGGCGTGCATCGTGTGCAAGCAGATGGGTTATCGGGAGTAGGTGGTTGCCCAACAGTGGATTTGCCCGTGAGGCAAAGGTGGCAACACAATGAGTTACGCGAGTCGTATTGCACGTCGCGCTACAACGGTCTCACTATAGCGAAAGCTTGAGGTAGCGGTGCTCACAATAGCCGATCCACGCGTGACGCTGCTTTGCCTGAGCCTTCTGCATGAGCCGGGCGAAATGGCGCTGAAGAACCTGCGGACAGTTTTTGCAATTAGCCAATCAGAGCTAAACTCCAACCTGAATTGGCTGCGCGACGAAGGGCTTCTTGCCAAAAGCCGGCACGCGCTTTCTGTCAAAGGAATTAAGGCGCTTCGATCTTCGGTCTCGCCAGTATTAATCAAACCAACCAAAGATCCAGTCCGCAATTATCGGGCTTACGTTTCATCCATTCTCCTGAAGCGAGATATCGACCCGCGAAATTTGGATTCGCTATCGGATGGCACCTGTCTTTGCGCAGCGTTGGCCGCGCGTCTGTGCAATCACCGCATCGAGTTGCCGGTCGCGGATCGAGGCCCACTCATCAACGTTGCCGCTCGCGTGGTTATACAGTCATTCCTGAACGATCTTTCGCCGACCGTTAGCCGCTCTCCGTTGCAAGCTTTGGGCGTAGAAAACGATCCCCTGTTGCTCGACTTGTTCGAAGCTGCCTCGGGTCATCGAACGCTTGATGCAGGCTTCAGAGCGTTAGCTGCCCGCGCGCTAAAGACTTCCTTAATCCCGGCGTCCGACGCTCGGTGGCGTAAAATATCCAAAGCGGGATTTGATTCTATGGCTCCGTCGCCACTGCATCAGCGACAGAACCTACCTGACGTTGCCACGCTCGCGAGCGTGGTTGACCGCGTTGCGCGCGCGACTCCTACGGGTTGGGTTTCAATTTTCAAAGCTTTTGAAGCCTACCGCGACGTGAATCGAGTTTCCTTGGCTGAGTTCAAGCTTGCAGTTGAAGCAGCTGCACGCACGGACAAACTTGAACTTGCTCCCCTCAATGTGCCATCGTTGCAAAACGATAATGAACGTGCCCAATCGGCATTGGTCATGGGGGGACTAACATACCACCTAGTGCGCTTGCCCAAGTAGCCGGTCTAAGGCCGGGCGGTCCTCTTCCCCAGAGGATAAAGGTAGCGCTTTCTCCAAATGCAGACCCAGGCAATGAAAACGCGGTGCTGCGCTTCCACCGGGTTGGGCATCAGCATCAGGCGACGACCGCGCTTCATGACACCTTGAGCAGCCTTTCAGGTGGCGAAGTATTAGATACTGCCGGTCGAATCCTGATTGTAGCCGGCCAAGCGGGCACCGGAAAAACCCACCTCGTCGTGAACGAGCTCCGCAACGCGCCCAAGTCTGTGTTGCCAATCGTCATCTTCAGCCCAGATCGTTGGAAGGAGTTTGACCCTTGGCTCGATGAGCAAGTGGTTACATCCCTTCTCCCCAACGAGGGTGACTCAAAGCAAGCAGATTCTCTGACTACACTCTCCACCGTCCTGATCGCGGCAGCCTTCGGCAAAGATCCCAAGAATCTTGAGAGGATTTCGAAGCGACTGGAGGCGGATTGGGGAGAAAACCCCTCTCGGGAAATCTTCGACAATCTCCGCGACGCTGGCCGCGCGCTCATCGTCAATTACGTGCCAGTCGGAGCGTTGGTCGATAATGCACTTTCTGCAGCGTTAGGGTCCAGAGATAGATGGCTAATGCAAATGGCCGCAGCTATGCGCGACCAGCTGAAGCTATCAACGATTCCTGATTCTGAGGATTTCTGCGCGGCGCTGTTGTTGTGCCAAACGCCGTTCTCTCAATCCGCCTATCATTGGCTTTCCCAAAAATCTGTGCCCCAAGACTTGCTGCCGAAAATGCGGCGCAACGCATCGCGCTTCTCCACATTTCGGTGCATTGCGAAGGCGTTGGCGCAGCAAAAGCGACAAGTCGTGCTTTGCTTCGATCAGCTGGAGCGCGTGGCGCTTGATGCGGCAGACGGCGACTCGCGCGCCTTGAAGCAGCTTGTTCAAGAGTCACTGCAGATTTTGCGATCACAGCCAAACGTTGCGTGCATCATCTCCGCGTTGACCGATATTGTGGACGGCACGATGAGGATTCTGCCGCAGCCCGATCGTGATCGGGTCGAACAAGAGCCAGGCATTCAGAGTTTGCGAAACTTGTCACTTGACGAAGCGGTGGATTTTTTTGCACCGCGGATCGCATACATCGCAGAAGAATATCCCGCTGCAGCGCAAGAAGTATCAAATTTTCTGACGTGGGTGCGGAGCTATAGCGCAAGCCGCCGAGTTCCGCCGCGACTGCTGCTACGCGGAGCTATAAGCGCTGCCAAACAGGCATTGAATGGAACGGCATTGGACGCAAACGACTTCGCGGCAATCTGGATCGAAACAACGAAGCAGCTAGTAACATCTGCGCCTGACATTAGTGCTCCGCTTAAGACAGAGCCCGAACCAATCGACGTCGAGTCCGAATGGCACCGCATAAAGTCGGAGGGGGGGGACCTGCGTCTCTTGCCGAAGACATTTCAAGACGTTGTCGACGTGATTGCTTGGTCACTTCCCGCGCTCGCTCCAGCCATTTCAGGCGCATCGGTTGTAACCGACATCAGTCATAGTCTGCGGAAGCGCCCAGAGCTCGATTTTGCGATTACAACGGCGAAAGGAAAGGTTGTGACGCGGGTCTTCTTGCTGAATGAGCCCAACTATCGTGGAAAACTCCTCGATCAGTTGAAGTCTCTTCGGTCAAGCAAATTTGTGGGGCGAAAAATCGCGTTTCGCACTCGCGACGCTTTCCCGATGGGGCTTCAATCGAAACTTCGACCTCAGATTGAGGAGCTAAAGTCCGCAGGCTTCATATTCATCGACATGAGCGCGAGTGAGATCGTCACGATCCTTCAGCTCAGGAAGCTGTCGTCGGTCATCGACAGACCAGCGCTGGAGCGTTGGCTAGAAAAGCGGCTGCTCCCCTTGCCTGCGCTCTCAGCCCTCTTAACAGCAAACCGCGTACCCGGCTGATCCGGTTTAAGCGTCCACCGCCGCCTCAAGCGCGAATTCCTGGATGAATTCGCGGCGGGGTTCGACGACGTCGCCCATCAGCTTCGAGAACATCTCGTCGGCGGTGTCGGCGTGTTCGACCTTTACCTGCAGGAGCAGGCGGGCGTTCGGGTCGAGCGTGGTTTCCCAGAGCTGTTCGGGGTTCATTTCGCCCAGACCTTTATAGCGCTGGATCTTGATGCCGCGCTCGCCCGCTTCGAGGACGGCCTTGAGGAGCGAGACGGGGCCGAAGACCGGGGCGTCGCCCGTCTTCTCGTGGCGGAGGATGCCGCGGCCGGCATAGAGATCGCGCAGGGCCTCGGCGCGCTCGGCAAGGCGGCGGGCGTCTGGCGTGGCGAGGAGTTGCGGATCGAGGGCGGCTTTTTCCTCGACGCCGCGGACGATGCGGGTGAACAGGGCCGTGCCGTCGACGAACGTGCCTTTCCAGGTGTCTTCGCCCTCTTCCGCGATGCGGTTGAGGAGGGCTGCGGCCTGTGTCGCTTCGGCGATGCCGGCGCCGGGGCGGAGGACGCCGGCGAGAGCGGCCTGTTCGAGGATGTTGGCGGGCGCGCGCAGGACGAGCCGTTGCAGCGTGGCCTTGAAGCCGGCGGCTTCGCGCACGCGGGCGGCGAGATCGTGCGAGGCGACCTGTTCGCCGCTTTCGAGGATGAGCGTCTGGCCGTTGACGCCCTGCTCGATCAGATACTCGTCGAGTTCGGCGTCGTCTTTCAGATAGCGTTCGGACTTGCCGCGCTCGGCCTTATAGAGCGGCGGCTGGGCGATGTAGAGATAGCCCTTCTCGAGCACTTCCGGCATCTGGCGATAGAAGAATGTCAGCAGCAGCGTGCGGATGTGGGCGCCGTCAACGTCGGCATCGGTCATGATGATGATGCGGTGATAGCGCATCTTCTCGATGTTGAACTCCTCGCGGCCGATGCCGGCGCCGAGCGCGGTGATGAGCGTGCCGACCTGGTCGGATGAGAGCATCTTGTCGAAGCGGGCGCGTTCGACGTTGAGGATCTTGCCGCGCAGGGGGAGGACGGCCTGGTTCTCGCGGTTGCGGCCCTGCTTGGCCGAGCCGCCGGCGCTATCACCCTCGACGATGAAGAGTTCGGATTTGGCGGGGTCTTTTTCCTGGCAGTCGGCGAGCTTGCCGGGGAGCGAGGTGATGTCGAGCGCGGACTTGCGGCGCGTGAGTTCGCGCGCCTTGCGGGCGGCTTCGCGCGCGGCGGCGGCCTCGACGATTTTCTGCATGACCTGTTTGGCGGGGACGGGGTTCTCTTCGAACCACTGGCTCAACGCTTCGGTCATCAGGGTTTCGACGATGGGGCGGACTTCGGAGGAGACGAGCTTGTCTTTTGTCTGCGACGAGAATTTCGGGTCGGGCACTTTCACCGAGAGGACGCAGGTGAGGCCTTCGCGGGCGTCGTCGCCCGAGATGTCGACTTTCTCTTTCTTCGCGAGGCCGGTTTCCTGCGCGTATTTGTTGATGACGCGCGTGAGGGCGCCGCGGAAGCCGGCGAGGTGCGTGCCGCCATCGCGTTGCGGGATGTTGTTGGTGAAGCAGAGGACGTTTTCGTAGTAGCCGTCATTCCACTGGAGAGCCGCTTCGACGACGACGCCGTCTTTCTTGGTCATCGTGTAGATCGGCTTGGGGATGGCGGCCGAGCGCTGCTTGTCGATGTGCTTGACGAATTCCTCGACGCCGCCCTCGTACTGCATGACGGCTTCCCACGGCTCTGCGCCGCGCAGGTCGCGGAAGACGATCTTCACGCCGGAGTTGAGGAAGGCGAGTTCGCGCAGGCGGTGTTCCAGCGTCGAGCGGTTGAACTCGATCATGGTGAAGGTCTTGGGGCTGGGCAGGAAGCGGACGGTGGTGCCCGTCTCATAGCGCGAGCCGTCGGCTTTCATGGGCGCGTCGCCGATGATGCGCAGCGGAGCTTCGGGCTCGCCCAGCAGGAAGCGCATGGTGTGGATCTTGCCATTGCGGCGGATCGTGAGGTCGAGGTGTTCGGAGAGCGCGTTGACGACGGAGACGCCGACGCCGTGCAGGCCGCCGGAGACCTTGTAGGAGCCTTCTTCCTCGGTGTTGGCGAATTTGCCGCCGGCGTGCAGCTGGGTCATCACGACCTCGGCGGCGGAGACGCCCTCTTCCTGGTGGATGTCGACCGGGATGCCGCGGCCGTTGTCGCTCACTTCGGCGGAGCCATCGGGATAGAGCGTGACGGCGACATGGTCGGCGTGGCCGGCGAGCGCTTCGTCGATCGAGTTGTCGACGACTTCGTACACCATGTGGTGCAGGCCCGAGCCATCGTCGGTATCGCCGATATACATGCCGGGACGTTTGCGGACGGCGTCGAGGCCGCGCAGGACCTTGATCGAGTCGGCGCCGTAGCTGTTGTTGTTCACGCCGCCGTTTTCAGACACGTCTGACATTCAAAACTTCCTTGTGGCGGCCGCCGTCGCGGGGCCGCTCAACCTTCACGCACGACGCCGTCTGACACTTCGAACCGCTGCGCTCGATCGCCGAACGCGTCGAACAGGGAGCGGTCTGTTCCTGTGAGCCAGGCCTGACCGCCGAGGGCGGCCAGTTCATCGTACAAGGCGGCGCGCCGATCCGAATCGAGATGGGCTGCCGCTTCATCCAGTAGTAGCAGAGGAGAGGGGGCAAAATCACGCTCGAAAAGCGCCTGCGCGTTGGCTAAAATCAGCCCTATTAACAAGGCTTTCTGTTCGCCTGTCGAACACTGGTCGGCGGGCTGTCCCTTGGGGGCGTGAATGACGCGCAAATCCGTGCGGTGGACGCCCTGCGAGGTGCGTCCGGCGGCCTGATCGCGGGAGCGGTTTTCGCGCAGCTGCGTGGCGATCGCCTGCTCGATATCGGTGAGCGGCATGTCGTGGGCGGCGTGGGTTTCGAACTGTCCGTCGAGGTCGATGAGGGCTTTGGGGAAGGCGCCTTCCGGGCGGGCGAGGATGGCTTCCTGCATCACGCGCACGGCGTCGACGCGGTGGATGGCCATGGCGGCGCCGGCGGAGGCCATGCCGAGTTCGAGGGCGTCGAGCCAGGCGGGGTCCGCCCTGCCCCGCTCCAGCAGCGCGTTGCGCTGGCGCATGGCCTTCTCGTAGGCGGCGCCGAACGTGCCGTGGCTGGGGAAGTGGGCCATCACCTGCCGGTCGAGGAAACGACGGCGATCACCGGCCGGGCCGACGAAGACGCGATCCATCGACGGGGTGAGCCAGATGATGCGCATGAGCTCGCCGAGATCGGCCTGCACGGCGGTGACGCCATCGAGGCGGGCGGTGCGTTTGGATTTGCCCTGATCGTCGAGTTCGAGGGAGAGGCCGATCTTGCGGTCGACGTCGCCGTCCTTCACGTCGGCGGAGAGCGCCCATGAGCGGGCAAGCTGGCCTTCGGCGTCGCGGCGGATGAGTTCGGTGAACTCCGACCCGCGCAGGCCGCGGCCGGGCGAGAGCATGGAGACGGCTTCCATGAGGTTGGTCTTGCCCGAGCCGTTCGCGCCATAGAGGCAGACATGGCGGCCATCGAGGCGCAGCTGGAGCGAGGCGTAGTTGCGGAAATCCTGCAGCGCGAGACGCGTGAGGCGGACATGCGGGCGGCGGGGGGAAAGGTCAGTCATGGGGAGATCGTGATGGGGGCTGGCCTGTATATAGGCATCCCTGCGCCGCGCCCGACGCCCCGGGTCCCGACTTTCGTCGGGATGAGCGGAGTGCGAGAGGCCCCCGTTGTTGCAAGGCGTTGGTCACGCCAACGGTTGTCATCCCGGTCGAAGCGGAGCGGAGAGCCGGGAACCATCGTGAGTACGTCGTGCCTGGCACAATGGGTCCCGGATAGCGCTTTGCGCTTCCGGGATGACAAGCGGTGGGCGCCGGGTGCGAGGCTGTCGCCCTACACACGCAGCGGCATCAGGACGTATTGGGCGCCGGCGTCGCTGGCGTCGAGGACGCGGGCGGGGCTGGCGGCGTCGTTGAATTCGATGCGGGTCTCGTCGGCTTCGATCTGCGAGGCCACGTCGAGGAGATATTTGGCGTTGAAGCCGATCTCCATCGGTTCGGCATCGTATTCGACCTCAAGCTCTTCAGCGCCCGAGCCGGTTTCGGCGTTGCTGACGGCGAGCGTGAGCTTGCCCGGCGAGAGCGTAAGCTTCACCGAGCGCGAGCGTTCGGCGGAAACGGTGGCGACGCGATCGACGGCGTCCTTGAACGGCTTCTTCTCGACGATGAGGATGCGGTTGTTCTCTTTCGGGATCACGCGCTGGTAATCCGGGAAAGAGCCGTCGATCAGTTTCGAGGTGAGCACGGCCTCGCCGATGCGGAAGACGATCTTGGAATCGGAGGCTTCGATCACGACCGTTTCGGGCGCGTCATCGAGCAGGCGGCGGGCTTCGGCGACGGCCTTGCGCGGGACGATGACGCCCTTGAGGGTGGACGAGCCTTTCGGCGCTTCGGTTTCGGCAAGCGCGAGACGGTGGCCGTCGGTCGCCACGGCGCGCAGGACGTTGGCGCTGCCTGCCTTGGCGTGGTGCAGATAGATGCCGTTGAGATAATAGCGCGTCTCTTCGGTGGAGATGGCGAAGCGCGTCTTGTCGATCAGGCGGCGCAGCTCGGCGGCATCCATCTCGAACCTGGTGGGCGCGGCTTCCTTGGCCATCGTCTGGAAGTCTGACGCAGGCAGGGTCGGCAGCGCGAATTTGGAGCGGCCGGAGGAAATCGAGAGACGGCCTTCCGACAGGTCGAGCGAGATTTCCGAGCCTTCGGGAAGCTTGCGCACGACGTCAAAGAGCGTTTGCGCCGGGGCGGTGACGGCGCCGGCCTTTTTCACCGACGCGACAGCGGCATCGGTCGCTTCGATGTCGAGGTCGGTTGCGGTGAGGCTGAGGCGTTCGCCTTCGGCCACCATGAGAATGTTGGAGAGGATTGGGATCGTGTTCCGGCGTTCGACGACGGCCTGCACGTGGGACAGCGCACGCATGAGGGCGTTGCGGTCAATGGTCAGCTTCATAAGCCCAATCCTGTAAGTCCGCGTCCGTCCGGACGTTGGCGGTCAGCCGAAAAGCTTCGGCCCGCCTCAGGGGGCGGGATAAGAGATTAGCCGATTGCGGCGCTGCGAAAAGGGTCGATTTGACCGCTACTCAAGGGTTCGGACGAAGCATCCACAGGGTGGGCGGGTGTTGGGCGTGCGGAGACGGGGAATTGGGCGGTTTGGGGCGGCCCAGAGCCCTGCGGAGGCCGGCTGGCCGCCGCCTGTCATCCCGAAAGCGCGCAGCGCTATCCGGGAACCATTTCTCACCTTGTCGATGCGGATCAGTAGCTCCCGGCTCTCCGCTTCGCTTCGGCCGGGATGACAAGGCCGTGCAGGTTGAAACGAAAACCCCTCCCCCGTTGCCGGGAGAGGGGTTTGATCTTTCAGAGCCTGATGCCGATCAGCGCGCGTTGCGCGGGTCTGCGAGGATGCGTTGTTCGAGCTGGCGGAGTTCCTCGGCGAGGCCCTCATTGCCGGCGACCATGGCGGAAATTTTCCGATACGCGAAAAGCACTGTTGTGTGATCGCGATCCCCGAACATCCGCCCGATCTGCGGATAGGAGCACTTGGTCAGCTGGCGCGAGAGATACATCGCGAACTGGCGCGGTTGTGCGAACTGGCGTTTGCGGCAGGCGGACTCGAGATCGAGCTTGGTGACGCCGTAGGCTTTCGCGGTCACGTCCTTGATCGTGTCGATCTTCGGCGCGCGAGCGGGAGCGCCGCCCATCTGCAGCTGGATCGATTTCTCGACCGCCGTCTTGTCGAGCGGTTTGCCCGCGAGGACCGTGCCGCAATAGACGTTGCGGACGGCGCCGCAGAGCGCGCGGCCGGACGCCGGGAGACGATCAGCGAGGAGATCGATCCACTCGTCCGTGAGGTGGAATTCAGCGTCGATCGCTGTGGCAGCTTCGGAGACAGCATCCGCCTTGGCGCGGAGAATCTCGCGGCGGAGATTGCGCTCGGGCAGTTCCATCTGGGCGATGACGCCGCCGTGGATTTCGTCACGCATGCGCTCGTCGAGCTGGTCGATCAGGGCGGGCGTCTGGTCAGCCGCGAGAACGACGACGCCGCCGTTCGCGACGATGGCGCGCATGTGGGAGAAGAACTCCACCAGCGTGCCGGGCTTCGAGCAGATGAACTGGAAATCGTCGAGCAGGACGACCTTGGCGCGGCGGACCAGCGTGCGCAGATCCGACGTGTCTTTCCGTTTCACGCCATCGACGAAGGCGACGGTGAAATCTTCCGACGACATATAGAGGCAGCTCGCCTCGCCCTTCGCGGCCTTGAGCGCGTGCTCGATGCCTTTGAGGAGGTGCGATTTGCCGACGCCGTGCGGGCCGACGATGGTGACGACATTGGCTTCGACGCCGGCGCCCATGGCGAGGCGGCGGGCAAGGCCGAAGGCGATGCGGTTTGAATCGCCGACGAGGAAGTTCTCGAGGGTCGGGGCGCCTTCGGCGCTGACTTCGACAGCTTCTTCAGCCTCGGCGAAGCCTTCTTCGACTTCGTCGTGAGCTTCAGAGAAGCCTTCTGCCGCAGGCTGAACCAGCGCCATCACGTCCGGCGCGATACGCTCCCGCGCTTCGATGCGGACGGAACGGCCGGTGGAATCGGCCTGGTCCCATGCCTGCTGGATGAGGTGGCCGAAGTCGGTGTCGACGCGGCTGCGCTCATGCTCGCTCGAGGCGGCAAGCAGGACTTCGCCGTTCACTTCGGCGACGAGATCGAGCTTGGCGATCCAGGTGTCGAACTTCACGTCGCCGAGACGGCGGCGCAGAGCTTCGCGCACATTGGCCCAGATAACCGGAATCTGGCCGGCGCCTGAATCGGCAACCGGCTTTGCAGACGCGGCGCGCGAAACCGAAGACGGCTCCGCCGCGCGGGCAGCTCCACCCATCCCGCCAGCCGCAAATCGTGTGGTGTTATGTTTGCTAATCATGGCCCCTCATCTACCCTTCTGGTCGATGTTTCCTTCCCGAAAATTTGGACAAAAAGGCTCTCTAACGGCTCCAGCCCCGGAGCCGCAGATCATGTCCAAACGAAGGAAGGTTACTCGCTACGGAGGAGAGTTTTTCTCCGATCACCCGTCGTCGTCAACCGAATCAAAAGCCGCATGTGCGTATTTATTTTAACCGAACCGTCGCATTCGGTATTGCCACTGAATCCATTGGCGAAACGCCAGAATACATAGCTCAAACGCGACAGAATAAGCTTAGAATACTGCGCCGCATACGGAGCAGTATTTCGCATCACTACGAAGTGCTGGAGAGTTTGTTAGGCGTCTAAAACTCAACCGCCGAGAGATCGAAAAAGCAATCCCGGGAAACCCCGAAATACGCTCCGCTCTCCGCGATGTTACGAGTTGACTGACTTCACGCGAGCGGCGAGGCGCGAGACTTTCCGCGACGCCGTGTTCTTGTGCAGCACGCCCTTCTGGACCGAGCGCATGATTTCCGGCTCGGCAGCTTTCAGCGCGGTGATCGCCGCTTTCTTGTCGCCAGCCGCCACGGCTTCCTCGACCTTGCGGACGAAGGTGCGCACGCGCGACTTGCGGGATTTGTTGACCTCGGTCCGCCGCGCAATCTTGCGCACCATTTTCTTGGCGGATTTCGTATTGGCCATCGGTCTTCCAAGCTCCGTTTACCCTGTCCCCAGACGTGGTCCGGGGGTTTCGGGGAGCGGCGTCTTAACAGCGGTCGCGCGGGCGGTCAATTCGCGGTTCGCATGATTTCACGACGTTGCCCCAACGCCCGCTTTGCAAGGGCTTTCTTACTTATTCGAGAATTTCGCCGGACGCTTCTCCACGAAGGCGCTCATGCCTTCTTTCTGGTCATCGGTCGCGAACATGGAATGGAACAGGCGGCGCTCGAGCATGATGCCCTGCCGAAGGGTGGTTTCGTAGGCCGCATTGACCGTTTCCTTGGTCATCATGGCGATCGGGCGGGACTGGGAGG
>Ga0208460_10000972_pt1 | contig 18115 bp, 19 predicted proteins | sample AD_STIC10_MetaG_FD_184436 | JGI IMG/M metagenome (GOLD analysis project Ga0208460, IMG submission 184436) | Active sludge microbial communities of municipal wastewater-treating anaerobic digesters from USA - AD_STIC10_MetaG (SPAdes) (version 2) | ecosystem: Engineered > Bioreactor > Anaerobic >... | reverse complement strand
GAAAACGAGGCCGTCGTAAGCTTTCCGTTCTGCAACTTCCCTTATAGATCAAGCCCTCCCTTCCCAGTACCCCTAAAAACCTTTTTCCCTTGCGAAGGCCTTCTCTGTTTTGCCTTGCATTCATCTGTTCGAAATTGTTTTTCTGGCATAAGTTTTGCGAGAAATAAAGTAATTTTTATAAAGAAAGGGAATAATATGTTGCAAGATGAAATTATAGCAACCCAAGAAGACGCTGCTCTTTTTTTGGAATGTTCTCAGAGAACAATAGTGCGGATGATACAGCGCGGTGAGATGCCAGAAGGCTTTTTAGTGAAAAAAGGTAAATATAACAAGCATTTCTGGACTAAAGAACAATTACTTCCTATCAAGGAAGGTTTAAAAAAACGTAAAGAGTATTATAAAAAATAATATGTCCTAAAATTAGGACATATTGTCTCAATTTTGGGACATTATGTCCTAACTACAAACAAAAAACTATAATTTTTTGTTTGAAACCATTGTAAATAAAGGATTTCAATATGTCATAATTTTATGACATATTGGCATAAAAATTGCTCCTTATTTCTAATGAAAAAAGTAAGTAATTTTAATTAAAAAGTCCTAGAAATAAGGAGCAACAATCATGTTAGCAAAAAGTAACGAAGAAAGCAAAACAATCAGCATCAAACAAGCAGCCGAAAAAGCAAATGTTTCCATCCCCACAATTCACAATTGGATAAAATCAGGCAAGCTCAGTGCCCAGAAGCAAGGCAAGTCCTGGCAAATCCTCCAGGCCTCCCTCGACCTCTGCCTGGCAAACAAGCCCGCCCCTCAGCCAGTCCAACCCGTCCTTACAGACCAGGCCTTTGCAGAGCTTGCCCACAAAGTGGTAGCCGAGCTTAAGCCAGTCCTAGAGCAGGCCTTTGCCATACAGCAAAGCTTCCAGGCCAAAACCACCGAGCTAAACATCAGGGTAGACCTGCTAGAAAAAGAACTTGCCAGCCTAAAGCAAAGCCTGGCTCAACAGCCAACAGAAAAGCCAGACATGCCAGAAGAGCCAAAGCAGCCAGGCAGTAGCAAGGAAAGCCAGAGCAAAGAAGAGCCAGAAAAGCAGGCCAGTAATTCCAGCAGGACGGAACAAAAGCCAGATGAAGAAAAGGCAGAGAAATGGGTAAGAGAGAACCTGGAGAAATGGCTAGACCAGCCATGCCCTTACGGCAAAGCAATGGGAAGAAGCTGGAGAGAGCTGGCCGAGAATAAAGGAGCAAAGATCAGCTTGAAAGGCATGGAAAGCCAGCCAAGAGCTTACCTGCATGCCCTGGAAAACTGGCAGAAATGCGAAAGCGTCTGGTCAAAGGTGAAAGCCAGGGTTGCCCTGGAAGTAGTTGGCAAAGATGGGCAAGGCTCTTATAGGTACACAGCATAAGACGTACTGGGTTTGCCTGGCCAGGCAAACCCAATCCAAAAAAAGCCAGCCAGGCAAGCCAGGCTTTCTTTCTCCCCAATCCAGCCGACAGGCTTGACCTTGCTTTCCCAATGGGCAAAAATATTTAAATTCTCTTTGCATATTTATATGCATTTCTGTATATATTAGATATATACGAAAGGAGAGAGGAGTAATGCTAAACTTTGAACAATTCATAGGTTTTGATTGGGATGATAGTAATTTAAAAAAGAATTGGAAGAAACACAAAGTATCTCATTTAGAATGCGAACAGGTTTTCTTTAATCAACCACTTTTAGTCTTTCCAGATACACAGCATTCTGACGAAGAGGAAAGATTTTATGTCTTAGGCCGTACAGATAGAGGACGACGCCTTTTTGTAGTATTTACTCCTAGAGGAGATAAAATTCGAGTGATTTCGGCAAGAGAGATGACAAAAAAAGAAAGGAGCTTTTACCCAGTATGAAAAAGAAAACTATTCCAAAATTTTCCTCAGAAGACAAGGAAAGGGATTTTTGGGCAGGCCATGACGCAACAGAGTTTATAGACTTTTCTCAAGCCAAACCTGCTCTTTTTCCGAATTTAAAACTTTCTTCAAAGCTAATATCGATTCGGCTACCAACAACTTTATTAGATTCGTTAAAGGTTCTGGCAAACAAGAGAGATGTTCCATACCAATCTTTAATGAAGATGCTGTTGGCTGAAACTGTTGAGCGAGAAATGAGCAAAGTTTAGCGCAGTCTATCCAAACAAAGCGTAATCTTAAAAGATGAATTTGCAAGATTACGCTTACAAGATGCAAACTTTATGACTTTTTTTGACCTTACCCGCCGTCGCAAAATTTTTGTCTTCCATCGAATTTTGACAGCCTTTTTCTCCTTTGCTTCCGCATGTTTTTCTTTTTTTTATGAGCGAAGCGAAAAAACAATAACAACAAATCCCCCTTCTTTTGTAATAGAAAATTTAGCATTTTCTATTGCTTTTCTTATTATTGTTATATTTTAGGAAAAAAAGAAGGGAATAGGTTCCGTAAATATTGCTATTAAATAACTTATGAACGATTTTATGTCGTTACCACCCGAAATCGATGTCGTTACCACCCGAAATCGATGTCGTTACCACCCGAAAATATGTCGTTACCACCCGAAATCATTTTGTATTTCTTTTAAATTTTGCTATATTGATAAAAAAAGTTGCCATATTTTGTGTTGTATTCTGGTGGTAACGACATTTATAACAGGAGAAAAATGTATGGACTACCATGAGCTTTATGCGAAAGAAAATAGCACGGTTCAATTACCGCTTTTTCATTTTGGAAAAGGAAAAAGACCAAAAATAATGATTACAGAATGGGGGGATGCAGAAAAAGAATATAAACTAGAATGCAATTGCAAATATGGTGTTCCAGGAAGTTTCGAGCAAGATGTGTACACTGCCACCATGAGAATATGGCTTAAACAAGGTATGGGCAAGGAAGTAGTTTTTAATTACAGTGACATTGCCAGAGAATTGCATTTAAACCCTCCTAAAGATTATGTAAAACAGATAAGAGAAGCAATGAGAAGACTGGCGATGGCCCGCTATGAGTTCACAAAATGCTTTCTTATGAAAACAGAGGATGGAGTAGAGAGTTTGGATGTGTATTTTTCTTTATATGATAGTGCGAGTCTTTTTGCTTTTGATCCAAAAGATAAAAAAATGAGCAATAAACGAAGAAGCAAAAATATAATCATATTTCCCAAAGAATTGCAAAACAACTTAGAGAATAGATATTACCAGTATTTAGAAATGACCTGGTATAGGGCTTTGCCAGAAGGTCTTTCACGAAGGCTATATGAATATTTAGAAAAACGGCGTTATCATAACATCAATGGAGAATTTACCATTTCTGAAGAAGTCCTCTGTCGATGGCTTCCTGTTCTTGATAAACATAGTACTCGAAGGCGTAAGACACTAGCGCACATAGCTCAAGCTCTGATAGAAAAAGGCTATCTAAGAGGATATCGTTTTGATCTAAAACGAGGGCAGTGCATTTTTACATATGCGAGCCAGTATGCCTTGCCGCTAGAAGAAGAAAAAGAGCTATTGGAAACAGTGGCTCCTATCAAAGAAGAAGGGGCTTTAAAGCAAATGCTAGAAAAAGCACTAGAGCAACCTGAAAGAAAAGATCAGATGGTAAGTCCACAGGAGCAAGAGAAATATCTGGAAGCATTGAACTGGCTGGATAGCGTACCACATTTTCATAAAGCCAGGAAGAAAGAGATAGCATCCTTGCCGTTAGCGCATGTAGCGAAGCATTACCCAGGGATAAAGGCATCCTATGAAAAACAAAAGGAAGCAGGCAATGTGCCAAAGGTAGGTTGGGTTTACAAGGCATTTATGGATGGCTGGAGTTTTTCGGAAGGAATAGCAAAAAAGCCAGAAACACCGAAGGAAAAGTTGGAAAGGCTATTAGATGAAGCCTGGGATAGTCTTCCTTTAGAGGAGCAAGAACGATATAAGCAAGAATACCTGGAGTATATAAAGCCTATAGACCTAGATGGCTCATTAGTAACCAATAAATGTGTATTTCGCCATATGTTTCTCAAGCCTGAATTGGAGAAGAAAGGTCTGATTCCAAAAATGAATTTAAGATAAATGACAGGGAAAAAGGAGAAGGCTGGCGAAAGGGAAAAAGGTTTTTAGGGGTACTGGGGTTTAGGGAGGGCTTGATCTATAAGGGAAGTTGCAGAACGGAAAGCTTACGATGGCCCGTTTTCAAAGGAAAAATCCCAAAAGAGACGTCTATTCTAATGGCAAGGGAGCCACTGGTTTTGAAATAGAGACATGGTGGATTTTTCCGTACTTGAAAACGATAGGCCGACCAGGGACATGGCATATTGGGACAAAGGCAAAAAGAGAAACCAGGCATAAAACGAGACACATGGCATAACAAATCTTAGGAACCTAGTTAGCCCTGCAAGACGAGCAAAGCCTTGCTAGTCATGCCAGGCCGAAAGCAGCCAGGCCTACAAAGCAGCCAGGCAAAGAAGAGCCTGGCAAGCCCAGCCAGACAAGCAAAGCCAGCCAGGCACAAAGCCCACCAGGCTGGCCTTGCCAGTCATGCCAGGCTGAAAAGCCAGGCTGGCTGGATGTGGGGAAGAGCAGGACTGGCTAGACTGGCTGCCTTGCAGGGATGGCATGTCTTGCAGGACTGGCTGGATAGCAAGGACTAGCAAGAGGTGGGGGACGGGAAGGACTGGCAAGGATGGCAGGACAAGCAAGAGGCTGGCAAGGCTGGCTGAATAACAGGGCAAGCAGGGCGGGGCGGACTGGCTAGGATGGCAAAGGATAGCAAGACTAGCTGACTGGCATAAGGCTGGCTGGGCTGGCACAGCTTGCATAGAGATAGACAAGAAATAGCCTGAAAATCTAGCTATAGAAAAATAACAATATAACAATTTTTTTTGTTATACCATTTGACAATACAACAAAAAATTGTTATTGTATAACAATACAACAATAATATAGCAAATAGCACAACAATAAAGAGCAAGTAAATAATGTATCTTATTGAGTTAAACAATACAACAAGATTAAACAAAAAAGGAAAAAAAGTTAAACAAAAAAGTAAGAAGGGAAAAAAAAGAAAAAAAAAAAGTTAATAAAAATTTTTTTGAAAAAGTTAAACAATACAACAAAGTTGAACAAAAATGAAAAATAGAAAAAGTTAAACAATATAACAAAGTTGAACAAAAAAAGGAGGGTAGAAAATGAAAGATATAGAAGTAATGAGAAGCGCAATTATAGAAGCTGTAAACAAAAATGATGTATCCAAGAGAGATTTAGGAAATGTTACCACAATTAACAAAATCATAGAAGGGTTAGAAGTTAACACAAGTTTTGCAAGTAGCCTGCAGTATTGAAAAATAAGGAGTAGAAGTCAAAAAGTAGTTTGCAAAAGCATGAACATTCTGCTAAAAATAAAGTAAAAATTTATAAGGCAGAAAGATCATGCAAACATATTGTACGAAAAAAAACAGCCGCAAGTCAAATAAAAGAAAATTTCGTCGTGGAACGAAGAAATATCAGGAGCACCTGCATAAAATGCGGGCCAATGCAGCAAAAATCAAGGCCCGTAATGCCCGTCATCAGCGTAAACATCCGCAACAAAAGAGTCGATATGGTTTTTTTTTGCTGATTGCACAGTATATGCGACATTTACAAGTACGAGAAAAGTTGGAACAGTACGTCAAAAAGCGTAAACCGGCAAACAGTGTTTTCTCTGCTGCAGACATGCTTATAGGACTGACTTCTTTGATAATATTGGGGCTGCCTCGTTTTTATCATGCCAAGAAGTATCGACAGGAACAACTTTTGGCAAAAGCGATCTCCATCAAGCGCATGTTCAGCGGCACAACAGCATATCGGTTTTTCAATGATTTTGGAACCTTGACATTGTGCCGAGAGCTGCAGAAAGTCAATGCTCTCATCAAAAGAGAAGATTGGGAAAACGCAGCACAAATCATTGTCGATGGCGACCCGACAACGATACGCAGCTATGAAAATCAAAAAGAAGGGTCATGCAAAGGTTTCAATAAATTACGCCCTGGACAAAACTGTCTGCAAGGTCTGGCTTACTTTGCCAACGGCGATTATGTTACTGCCGAAGTGGTCGGTGGCAACGAAGTGCCACTCGAATCGTTGACACTTGTTACTCATTTGAAGAATGTGCGCAGGTTGTGCGGGCGCATCGACTGGATTCGTCTGGATGCCGGGCATAGCAGCGCACTCAATCTGCAAAATTTGGACAATTTTTCAAACCATGGCAATAGTCAAAAAAAAGTCAACTACATCGTATGTGTCAGCGGCAATTGCATCGGGTTCACCAATGCTATGGAAACGATTGGATGCCGCATGTGGCATCGAGTTAAAAACGGCGTTTATGTCCAGGATGTTGGGAAAATCCAGATTTTCCAGGAGTATACAAATCGACACAGAATGATTTTGGTCAAAAGGTACAGCACGATGACTCAAAAATGGGCTTACTATCCTCTTGTCACCAGCGACAACAAGCAAGATTGCATAACGTTATACCGCTTCTATCATAAGCGGCAGACTATCGAATCATTCTTCGACGAGGCCAAACATTCTTATAACCTTGAACACTTGCCGTGCGAAAAGCTCTATTCAAACAGTGTCTATTTCAACCTGATCGGGATGGCATTCAACATTATGGCTTTGTTCCGCCGAGCCTGCCTGAGACGACAGGATCACCACATAGAACTGATGACTTTGCAATGGCGCTACCTGTCCATGGCAATCTGGTGGGACGGAACTACTCTTACGATCGAGCGATCTGATCCAGACTATTTGATCTTGATTCAAATTCTACGACGATTAAAAAAGTACAATATTGCTCTGGAATATACATTTGACGGGTAATCCTGTCACTTGCAAAAGTTGTGTTAAGTTTGATGCAATAAAACTGGCATATTCAAGGCTATCTATGGCTAGAGAAAAAAGAAAGGAAAGGGATCCTGCCAAAGTTAAGTATGGTAAAGCAAAAGTTAAACAATACAACAAAGTTGAACAAAATGAGAAAACAAAAGTTGAAGATGAAAAAATAAAATATAAATGGGAAGAAAAGAAAGTTGAACAAAAAGTAAAACAAAACCTTGATGAAAAAGTTAAACAATACAACAAAGTTGAACAAAATGAAAAGCAATCTAATGCTGATAATTCAGAAGTTAAACAAGAAAGTAAAACAATACAACAAAGCCATGATAGTTTAAAAGTTGAACAATACAAGGAAAGAATCATGAGTGAGATTGAAGATTTGAAAAGTACAGTGAATGAACTAAGGGCAGAGATAGAATCCTTGAAAGCTACAGTAAGCAATTTATCAAGCAATAAACCTAAAAAATCTATCATCAAAGAACAAAAGAGCGTAGCAAATATAGTAATGGGATTTAGTATTCGTATTGAAAACACATGGACCCAAGGAAATCGCTATGAGAAATATTATGCAGTGAAGAGAATAGCTGGAAAACTTCATAGGATTTATATAGGTAAGGACTCCTCAGAAGCGGAGGAAAAGATCAAGGCATACTGCGAGAAAAAAGGAATCAGTATGTCAATGGCTTGATTATCAAAGATAACAAAAGGGAATAATTCTTTTTGTTATCTTTTGATGTGTTATTTAAGATAAGCAGGAGGGCTTGCCAAAAACTCTAAATAGCAAGCCTTGTCTCTGTCTAAAGCTTTATCAGTATTCTGCTTCTTTTCCAGATAGGGAAGGATAGCTTTTTGAAAAGCCTCTCGTATTTTCTTGCCTCCAATAGCATCGCTTTCCAGGCCATAGGGTTCACCGTTAAGACCGTTTGTAATCTTAAGCCAATTGATGGTCTTCGAGCTTTTGTCGAGCCTATACTTAGCAATGTCTAGAAAGGAGACAGGCATTAAGTCAGGTGTGATTAAAGAATGCTGTGAGGCGATTTCCATATCGTATTGTTGGAGCTGCTCGATAAATTTTTGCTCTATCCAATAGCCACTCGGATCGTAGTCAACCACAGAGAAGACATGCACAGGCTCATGGAGCAATTCAGCCCTTGCCATATCGCTTAGAAGAAATTCCAGGGTAAGATAGGAAGGAAAGCCACCAGTTGCAATAGCAGTGGTATCGTTCTGTAAGGCCATTTGTTTGGCCAGGCCAAAGAGTCCATCTTTTTCAACGAACAAGATTAGGTTGCCATGAGCCTTGCCAATGGTTCTCTGATATTGCCTTTCATCCAAAAAGCCCATATCCATATAGCGAAAGAGCCTATGAGTAACAATCATCTCTACCAAAACATCATATAGCTTCTCTGTAAATTTCCTTCCTGTTGTATTGAAGCCAAGACGAGAGAGAACAGGTTTGACGTTCATATACCAGAAGGATCGAATGTTTCCTTCTATTGGCTCTATCTTTCCATTCTTAATCCAGGTATAGGCTTGCCAGATCAGATTTTTGATGAGCAGGGTGGGATTGACGGATTTCTTGCCTTTAAAAGAGAAATGCTTTACCAGCTCAGTTTTGGACATGGTACGAATGTCTTGCTCGAAGTCTTGTATCTTTTCTTTCTTTAGGATTTCCTCTTGCTTTTCATTTTCCATTCTTCAGCTCCTTTGGTTTAGATTTTTATGATAAAAAGAGAATTGATCTAGGGAATCCAATCTCTGGGAAAAGAATAAAAATAGTATTTTAATATTTCAAATTATAGTTGAATTAAGAAAGAGAGAAAAATATAATACTATGTAAGAAATAAAATTTTCCAAGTAATCTTAGAGCATTTAGGAGTCAAATATGATAGCAACAAAAGAAGAAGAAATAAAGCAAGGAAAGCCAAAAAGGGTAAGGCTAAATAAAGAAGCCCGTGAGAAGCTGATTAGATCATATATAGAAAGGAAACTAGCGAGGGAAGAAAAATTACCAAGCCAACAAGAGTTATCCAAGACGATAGGAGGAAATATCTATAGCATATTGGAAATTCTTCGAGAATATAGAGAAAAGAGATAAGAAATATTGTGCCTACTGGAGAGCTATGAACTCCCCAGAATTTATTCAGTCCAAGCTGGCCTGACAGGCTTATTCAATGTTGATCTTATTATACCATGCCTGTCAAGCCTCCTTTGAATATTTGGAAAGGAAAATAAATGTTGGATTATCGTGAATGGATGATAAAAGACTTAAGAGACAGTGGTTTATCAGATACAACCATATTAGAAATGAGGCTTGAGGAGATAAAAGGGAAAAAAGGAAACGAAAGACTAAAAGAAATTTTGGGATTTTCGCATATAGAAAATCATTCAATATTACAACTAAGCGAATGCTATCTAATTCATTACCCTAATAACGGTTTCTGTAGACTGAAATTACAAAATAAAATAGGGGATGCAAAGTATCTTTCTCCCAAAAAAGAGAAAAGTGATACGGCTTTTCACCTATATTTTTTGAAGGGAGAGGAAGAAAAGCTTTCAAAATCAAAGTATGCACTAATCATTACGGAAGGAGAAAAAAAAACTGCCAAAGTAACGCAAGAATTAAGAAAAATGCAAAAGAAATCGGTGTGTATTGGATTACCAGGTATAACGTTATGGAAAAGTCCTGATTGGAAAGATATTCGGCTTTCAGGCCGTGAAGTTTATATTTGTTTTGACTCAGATTTTAGAGAAAATGTGGATGTTCAACAGCAGATGCTTAGTCTTTTCCTATGGTTAAAAAAACAAAAGGCAAATGTGAAAGTGATTACCTTTGATAAAGGCAAAGGAATTGATGACTATCTGGTAATCCAAGAATTAGAGAAAAAAAGTCCCCAAGAAGCATTGAGCTATCTTTTGGATAATGCAGAGGAAAATATTTTCCCATTGGTTTCACAGATAAATTATTTTAAGCTTGCGGATGCAATGCTATCTGCTTTGTATAGCATAGATATAGATTGCAAGATGATATGGGATGAGTTCAAACTAAGCAAGCAATACGGAATTACCTGGCGCACATTCAAGAGTCTTATTACGAAAGAGTACAAGAAAAAAAAGAGAGAGCTAAAGGAAAAGCAAACACAGTCAAACGGAACAGAAGAAAGTAAGCCATCTATCAAAATTCAAGGGGGGCAACTACCGCAAATCGTAGACCAGGGAGAAGAAGCTCTTTTAATAAGCGGAATAGAAATATACCAAAGAGGAGGATTTTTAGTAAGAGTGATAAAGAATACTTTATCGCCAAAAGGACTAAAGAGACCAGAAGGTGCTTTGGTTATGCAACATATCGAAGTGCCTTATTTAGTGGAAACATTAACGAAAGCAGCAACATGGCTAAAATACTATCGTAGGGAAGATGAATGGAGCGAAATAGATTGCCCCAAAGTAGTAGGAGAAACGTATCTGAGCCGTGGATCGTGGAAAGTACCTATACTTACTGGAATTATTGAAGCTCCAACACTTCGCCCTGATGGTACTATCTTGGACAAAGCAGGGTATGATAAGGAGACTGGCCTTTTATTATACCCAGGCAAAACAAATTTTCCCTTAATCCCACAGTATCCTAACAAAGAAGATGCGCTAAAAGCCATAGATATATTCAAAAATCTTCTTTGCGGTTTCCCTTTTGTTACAACAATGGATTTTTCAGTTGCTCTGGCAGCTATTTTGACAGCATTAGTGCGTCGTTCCATACGATCAGCTCCTCTGATAGGTTTCTCAGCTCCAAAGATGGGATCAGGAAAAAGCCTTCTGGCAGACATCGTTGCTATGATAGCTACAGGCCGTCCTTGTTCAGTAATGAGCCAATCAGAATCACCCGAAGAAGAAAGAAAAAGACTTTTATCCATTCTTATGGAAGGCGATGCTGTAATCTGTATAGATAATATAGAAAGACCGTTAGGAAGTGAAGCCTTATGCTCTATTTTAACGCAGCAGACATGGAAAGATAGAATTTTAGGACAAAATAAAACGGTCAATGTATCAACAAGCGTAAGCTTTTTGGCTACAGGCAATAACTTGTCATTTCAGGGAGACCTATCTACAAGAACGCTTCTTTGCCTTTTAGACCCTCAATGTGAGAGACCGGAAGAAAGAACTTTCGACATTGATTTATACCAATATATTCCAGAAAACCGAGGAGAAATTGTCCAGGCAGCTCTTAGCATTCTAAGGGCTTACCAGGTGGCAGGTCGTCCAAAGCAAAATATCGCCCCTTATGGAAGATTTGAAGAATGGAGTGACTTCATTCGTTCTGCTTTAGTTTGGCTTGGGCTTACCGATCCCTGCGAAAGCAAAAAAAGAATTGAAGATGCTGATCCTGTAAGGACTAGCCTAAGGGCTTTGCTTAATAATTGGTATAGCGTTGTAAAAGAGCCTGTATCCTTAAAAGATATAGTATTGATAGCAAAAAAGGAAGAAAATCAAGGATTATATGAATCTCTAATGGATATAGCTGGTGACAAAGGAGAAATCAACCAAAAAAAATTAGGATACCTTTTCCGAAGCCTACAAGGAAGAATTGAAAATGGTTTACGCTTAGAACAAGCAGGCAAAGCCAAAGGTGGTTTTGTATTGTGGTGTATACGAAGTATAGCCTAAGTTAATGTTATATAATAAGTTATTTATTTTTTGTAAGCTTTGGGTGAGGATAGAGAGGATAGTGATTATGATCCTTACTCCTATATTATATTTGGCATTAATTGCATCATATGAAATATGCATATTGCATTCCAAATTTCGCACGGGGGTTAGACTTATCCTCACCATCCTCACCATCCTCACCCAATTTTGTCTATAATCTTTAGACAAAGTTTTAGAAGAAAAGGAGAGACTGTGACACAATATCCAGAAAATGTGCAGAAAGAAGAGCCTACAAAGCAAGTACTTGCGCAGATTTACAAAGAATTGGGAGCTATTTCGTATCATATTCACAAAGAGAAGCAAGTAGATGTATATTTCCCTAGAATAGATCTTCTTTCGATTCTTCGAGAAGAACAGATCTCATGTTTTGAAGAGACGATTTTTCAATATCTAAGACCTGTAGTTTGTTTTGAGGTACACAATCGTAGCCTCGATGATGCTACATTTGCCAAATGGCAAATTGAGCTTATAGGTCTTTATCTTATGATAGCGGATGATTTAGGCTTTAATTACAAAGATTTTGTAGGCTTTAGTATTCTGGAGCATGTGCCAGAGAGTATTTTTAACACACTACCAAAAGAAGTAATTATTCCTGTTGATCCATATTCTAAGGATAAGCCTTGCTTATTCAAAATAGTCGGAATGATACCTTGGTATTTTATTTTAAAGCCATGTTTGCGGTATGACCTCTTTTGTTTGCCTGCAAATCTTATGGCACCTGAACGGCATCCACAACTGATTGCAGAACTTAAAAAGCATAGATACAATACAATCCCCATCTTGGAAAAGATGGCAATTAAAGTTTTAGATTGGTATTATCACAGTAAAGGAGAAACTACCATGTTAGATATAGCAACCATTTTAGAAAAATCCGATGATCCTTCCTTTGTCCATTTTCGTAAATGCAGAGATATGATTATGAATGAAGGCGAATTGAAAGCGAAAAGAAGCACATTGCTAAGAATTCTTAATAAGCAATGTGGCTCAGTTCCAATAAATCTACAAGAAAAAATTGCCCAGCTTAAGGACATAGATAAATTTGAGGATTTGATAGATCAGGCTATTTCTATTAAATCTATAGACCAGTTTAAATTTTAAGCGAAATTACAATATTCAAAGTAGCCTTATTTTTGCCAGTCTAGCCATTCAGCCAGTCTTGCTTTTCCGAATGAAAATCCAGCATGACTGGCTTTCCAGCATGGTTTGGCAATCTAGCATATCTGGCAAGGCAGTAGGACTGACCAGACTGGCACATCCGCCAGACAAGGAAGGCAGGACAGGCTGCCTTGCTTCTATCCTGGCAGCCTGGCAGCCTGGCAGCCTGGCAACCAGGCTTCTGGTCTCAGCCAGCCTTGCTTTTCCAATGAAAATCAGGCATGACTGGCTTTCCAGCATGGTTAGCAGCCTGGCATATTTGGCAAGGCAACAGGGCTAGGCCAGACTGGCTCTTCAGCCAGGCAAGGGAAGCATGGCGAGCTGCCTTGCCTGGCTTCTCTCCTGCCTGGCAACCAGGCTTCTGGTCTCAGCCAGTCTTGCTTTTCCAATGAAAATCAAGCATGACTGGCCAGACTGGCTCACCAGCCAGCCTTGCTTTTTCGGATGCAGGCCAGGCATGACTGGCTTTTCAGCATGGTTGGCAGCCTGGCATATCTGGCAAGGCAGCAGGATTGGCTGGACTGGCTCTTCTGCCTTGCTCATCTCCTGCCAGCCTGGCGATCCTGGCAACCAGGCTTCTAGTCTTAGCCAGCCTTGCTTTTCCGTCGTTATTCAAGTCAGCCAGGCATTCTAGCATGACTGGCCAGTCTGGCATGTCTGGCAAGGATAGCCAGGCTGCTTTGCTTTTTCTATCTGGAAGCCAGGGCAGGCTAGACTGGCTCATCAGCCTGGCTGTCTGGCATGGATTGGAAAGACTGGCTGTCTGGCTGAAGGGATGGGCTGGACTAGCAGCAGGACAGGCAAGACATGCAGGGCTAGAAGAGGCCAGGCTGCCTGGCTTTTTTCTGGAGGAACAAGCTGCATGGCTTTGTATAGCAGGCTTGGAAGCCTGGCATATCTGGGCAGGTAAAGCAAAGGATGCCAGGCTGCTTTGGGGCTTTGGGACAAGCTGCATGGCAGGTGGCTTGCAGGGGAAGCAGGACGGGTTGCTCAGACTTCTAAAAATTGTGAGGTGTGTTTTTATATGTAATCTTTTGGTGTGAAAAAGATTACATATATTTTTTTATTCTATTTTTTCGGGTAGAAAAATTATAACTATTTTGGTCAATAAGCATTATCTCAATTTATGGGTGTCAATAAAAATGAACACTGTTTTCCGTTATACATCCCTCTTCCAACAATTTGACCGGCATCGTTAATGCGTAAGGCATAATTAAGTACCCATCCTGATGCTATAGGGATTAAACTATTCAGATCAATCATAATATTGTTTTTCCATAGAAAGGCATGTAGTTCCCCTGTGGAAGTCGCTGAATCTCCTACGATTTGCCCTATATAATTAATTCCCCAAGCTTTACTAGAAACTCCGCCAAGAGTGCCAAGATCAGTGATAATATTGTTTTGCCACAGGCATGCATGGTAAGCCCCTGTGGAAGTCTGGGCAACTCCTACGATCTGCCCTATATTATTAATTCCAGTAGCTGAACTATTATCTCCGCCGAGAGTACCAAGACTGTATGCGGTATTGTTTTTCCATAGGCTGGCCTGATTGCAAAAAAATCCTATGACTTGTCCCATGTCATTAATTTTAGAAGCACCAACAGCTGTGCCCTTAGGATTATTAGTCATAATCTTGTTTTGCCACATGAAGGCACATTGTTGCCCTACCCTAGTAAAGTAAGATCCTACGACCTGTCCTTTGTTATTGATTCCATAAGCTGTAATATTATTTCCGTCAAGAGTGCCAAGATCAGTGATAATATTGTTTTGCCACAGACATGCATGTATATCTTCTGGTGCTAGCATGGAATTATAGGAATCTCCTACGATTTGTCCTTGGTTATTGATGTCATAAGCATGACTACCAATTCTACCAGGGAGAGTGCCAAGATCAGTGATAATATTGTTTTGCCACAGGCATGCACGAACGGACGATGAAGTAGAGTAAGATCCTACGACCTGCCCTTTGTTATTGATTCCCATCGCTGTAAAATCAAGCTTCGTGATACTATATCCTTGAGCGTATACAGTAGAAAAACAACAGAATAAAGACAAACACACAAATAATAAAAATAATAAATTTTTCATTGATTACTCCTTAAATTCCATCAAAGCCTTGTAAAACGGCGTTAATTTTAATTTTTTTTCCATACTAGTTTCAAATAAATGTTTCCTTCTGCGCTTCCTTCAGCCACAACCCATCCCAATTTAGAAGCCACTTTTAAACCTATAAAAATTTCAACTTCATTTGGACCTAGAGATTGCATAGCTTCTTTTAAAGGGGTCCCAACATTTTTTAAAGTCTCTCTTAAACTATATGCCATATCCTCAGACTTTTGGTCTAGTACTGTCGAAGACAATTTTATTGGCATATTTGAGTGATCTTGTTTAGAAGTTTCCACATAAAAACCTTCGGTATAGATAATTTCTTTTTCATTAGACATAGAAAATACTCCTAACTATAACTAATAGATAAATAGAAGGATTTGGTTTTCTTTCATTTACCAAAAAATTCTGAAGAACCTGAACAATATGTATTCATTCTACTACTACTACTACTACTATGCAAGAGAAAAAGGTTAAGGATGTACAGATGCAAGTTATGCTGGCTTGATTTTTTGCAAGGGTAGTGCTTTATGTCACTAGGCTAAATGTTTGCTATCCTTACCAGTCTTGCCAGTCCTGTACTATCCTCAGCCAGTCATGCTCTTCCATCCCTCAGCAAGGCCTTTCTATTCTCCTGCCTGACTTTGCAAGGCAAGCTTAATCGTGGTCTTTGCTCTTCTTGCTGGTCTGGCTGCATGGTAGCATGGTAAGCCAGGCTCTTCTTTTTGCCTGGGTGCTTTGTAAGCTTGGCTCTGGGGTAGCTTTGTATGCCTGGCTCTTGGGTAGCTTTGTAGGCCTGGCTTTTCTTGCCTGACTGCTTTGTAAGCCTGGCTCTTCTCCTGGCATGCCTTGCTGATGTATTGCCTGATATGCAAGGCTGGCTTTTTCAGCATGAGTATGATTTTCTGGCTTGCATGGCTGGGCTGAGCTGCTTTGTATGCCTAGCTCTTATCATGGCATGCTTTGCTGATGTATTGCCTGATATGCAAGGCTGGCTTTTCAGCATGAGTATGATTTCCTGGCTTTCCTGGCAGGGCTGGGCTGCTTTGTATGCCTGCCTGGGTAGCTTTGCATGGCAGGGCTAAGCTGCTTTGTAGGCCTGGCTCTTGGGTAGCTTTGTAGGCCTGGCTTTTCTTGCTTGGCTGCTTTGTAAGTCTGGCTCTTCTCTGGCTGGCTTGCATGGTGGGTTGTAAGCCTGGCTCTTGGGTAGCTTTGTAGGCCTGGTTCTTCTATGTTTTGCTTTTCTTTGTCTATGCTGGGGGAGAACCCCCAGGCCCCCCTAAGAGTTGTTATGCCATGTCTCTCATTTTATGCCTGGTTTCTCTTTTTGCCTTTGTCCCAATATGCCAAGTCCCTGGTCGGCCTCTCGTTTTCAAGTACGGAAAAATCCGCCATGTCCCTATTGCAAGACTAGCAATCACCTTGATATTAGAATAGAAGTCTCTTTTGGGATTTTTCCTTTGAAAACGGGCCGTCGTAAGCTTTCTGTTCTGCAACTTCCCTTATAGATCAAGCCCTCCCTTCCCAGTACCCCTAAAAACCAATCTCCCACCTCGAAAGCTTTTTCCCTTTGCCCTTTCTTTTCTTTTAAGCCTGCTTATTCTGTCTTTTGCACCGCCTTTTCTCTATATGTCAAGTTCCTCTCTCTGCTTCCCTGCCTATTGGCCTTGACTAGCTCTTTGCCCATCCTATTTGTCTGGCTGAAAGGTTAAATTTTTGTTTAACTATTGTTATATTGTACAACTTTTCCTAGATAGTTTTTTTAGTGAGTTACTATGACTGGTTGAAAGGTATATCTTTTGCTAGAGTTTTGTCTATCATTTTGAAAGAACCCTATATAAGAAGTGTTTGAAAGGAAAAATTATGCAAGTAATAAGTACAATCCAAGAAGTGGCGGAATTTTTAGGATGTTCGGAGAAAACCGTCAGGAGAATGATAGAGAGAAATGAAATGCCAGCACCTTTTCAAAGCAAAAAGGAAAAGTACGCAAAACGATTTTGGACCTCCGATCAGCTAGAGCCCGTTAAAGAATTGATTAGCAAAAATAAAAAGTATATTCCTCCTTATTTGCAAGAAAATGTGACCTAAAAATAGGTCACACATGTACTATTTTTAGGTCACTTAAAACCCTTATAGAATATAGATTCTAATAAAAATTAATTTTTTGTGACCTATTTTTAGGTCACATTTAAAAAATATAAATTTTTTCCTCCGCATAAAGCCTTATAAATCTTATAAAAAATGTGACCCAAAAAATGGTCACATTGGCATACTTATTGCTCCTATATAGAAATAAAGAAATTTAAACCAAACAAAACAAAAATCGAAAAGGAGTGTAAGTATGAATCTAAGTATAAAACAAGCAGCCGAAAAAGCAAATGTTTCCATTCCCACAATCCACAACTGGATAAAATCAGGCAAGCTCTCTGCCCAAAAGCAAGGCAAGTCCTGGCAAATCCCCCAGGCATCCCTCGACCTCTGCTTGGCAAACAAGCCCGCCCCGCAGCCAGTCCAGCCAGTCCTTACAGAACAGGCCTTTGCAGAGCTTGCCCACAAAGTGGTAGCTGAGCTTAAGCCAGTCCTAGAGCAGGCCTTTGCCATACAGCAAAGCTTCCAGGCCAAAACCACCGAGCTAAACATCAGGGTAGACCTGCTAGAAAAAGAGCTTGCCGAACTAAAGCAAAGCCTGGCTCAAAAGCCAGACATGCCAGAAGAGCCAAAACAGCCAGATAGCAGCAAGGAAAGCCAGGTAAGCCAGAGCAAAGAAGAGCCAGAAAAGCAGGCCAGTAATGCCAGCAGGATGGAGCAAAAGCCAGATGAAGAGAAAGCAGAGAAATGGGTAAGAGAGAATCTGGAGAAATGGCTAGACCAGCCATGCCCTTACGGCAAAGCTATGGGAAGGAGCTGGAGAGAGCTAGCCGAGAATAGAGGAGCAAAGATCAGCCTGAAAGGCATGGAAAGCCAACCAAGAGCTTACCTTCATGCCCTGGAAAACTGGCAGCAATGCGAAAGCGTCTGGTCAAAGGTGAAAGCCAAAGTTGCTTTGGAAGTAGTTGGCAAGGAGGGGCAAGGCTCCTATAGGTACACAGCATAAGACATGCAAGGTTTGCCTGGTAAGGCAAGCCCAATCTTAAAGAAAAGCCAGGCAAGCCAGGCTTTCTTTCTCCCCAATCCAGCCGACAGGCTTGACCTTGCTTTCCCAATGGGCAAAAATATTTAAATTCTCTTTGCATATTTATATGCATTTCTGTATATATTAGATATATACGAAAGGAGAGAGGAGTAATGCTA
>Ga0208460_10000965_pt1 | contig 18172 bp, 15 predicted proteins | sample AD_STIC10_MetaG_FD_184436 | JGI IMG/M metagenome (GOLD analysis project Ga0208460, IMG submission 184436) | Active sludge microbial communities of municipal wastewater-treating anaerobic digesters from USA - AD_STIC10_MetaG (SPAdes) (version 2) | ecosystem: Engineered > Bioreactor > Anaerobic >... | reverse complement strand
GCGACCTCGGGGTCGTAGTAGAAGTTCATCAGGGTCTGGGCGTTGCGGCGGTGCTGCGAGGTGATCGGCACCATCATGTTGTCGCTCCAGATCGTGCCGCCCGACTCCGGGATGACGAACTCCCAGTTCTCGTTCTCGGTCTCGGCGCGCAGGATGAACAGGTCACCGCTCCAGACGATGCCGGCGATGGCGTTGCCCGACTTGAGGTCCTCCAGGTAGGAGTTGCCCTTGATCCGGCGGATGTAGCCCTCGTCCATGCGCTTCTCGATCTCGGCCACCGCAGCCTCGAACTGCGCCTTGCCGAAGTCGGAGGTGATGTCGACGCCCTGGCTCTGCATGATGATCCCGACGGTGTCGCGGAACTCGCTGAGCACGACGATCTTGCCCTTGAGCTCGTCGGTCCACAGGTCGTCGATGGTCTTGATCTCCTTGGAGACCTTGGACTTGTCGTAGCCGATCCCCGCGAAGCCCGTCTGCCAGGTGAGCGAGAAGTTGCGGCCCGGGTCGAAGCTGACGTTCTGCAGCGCCGGCAGCAGGTTCGGTGCGTTCGGCATGGTGATCAGCTCGAGGGGCTGGCAGAGCTGGTCGCGGATGATGCGGTTGGCCATCCAGTCGGTGAAGGTGAAGATGTCGCGACCGATGTCCTGACCCGCACGCAGCTGGGGCGCGATCTTGTTGAAGTACGCGTCGTTGTCCTCGATGTCCTCGGTGTACTCGGCACGGATGCCGGTCTCGGCCATGAACCGCTCGAGGGTCGGGTACTTCTTGGTCTCCTCGTCGTAGTCGAGGTAGGCCGTCCAGTTGGCCCAGCGCACCACTTTGTCGGTGTCGGAGAGGTCCTCGGGAAGCACGAGGGAGGAGACCCCACCGGAGGGCGGCGGGGGCGGCGCGCACGCGCTGAGCGCCGCCGCCGCGCCACCGAGGGCGGCCGTGCCGAACAGGGAGCGCCGCGTCAGCGCCGAGGACCGCGCGGCGCTGATCAGCCCGCGGGTCATGGGGTCGGCCGGAGGCCGCCGTCGAAGTGCCATGTGGTGTGTTCCTCAGCTCTCGATGTTCGCCATGACGTGCTTGATGCGCGTGTAGTCCTCGAACCCGTACATCGACAGGTCCTTGCCGTAGCCCGACTTCTTGTACCCGCCGTGCGGCATCTCGGCGACGAGCGGGATGTGGGTGTTGATCCACACGCAGCCGAAGTCCAGGGCCTTGCTCATCCGCATGGCCCGGCCGAAGTCCTTGGTCCACACCGAGGACGCGAGGCCGTAGTCGACGCCGTTGGCCCAACGAATCGCCTCGGCCTCGTCGGTGAACTTCTGCACGGTGATGACCGGGCCGAAGATCTCGTTCTGGATGGCCTCGTCGTCCTGGCGCAGCCCGGAGAGCACGGTCGGCTCGAGGTAGTAGCCCTCACCGAGGTCGGTGCGGCGGTTGCCGCCCGCCGAGACCGTCGCGTGGGAGGGCAGTCGGTCGATGAAGCCGGAGACGTGAGCCAGCTGACGGGAGTTGTTGACCGGGCCGAAGAGGGCGTCCTCGTCGTCGGGGAGGCCGACCGGGGCCGACGTGCGCGCGTACTCGGCCAGGGCCGCGACGAAGTCGTCGTGGACGCCGGGAGCGACGAGCACCCGGGTGGCGGCCGTGCAGTCCTGCCCCGCGTTGAAGTACCCCGCGACGGCGATGCCCTCGACGGCGGCCTCGATGTCGGCGTCGTCGAACACGACCACCGGAGCCTTGCCACCGAGCTCGAGGTGGACGCGCTTGATGTTCGGCGCCGCGCTGGCCGCGACCTCGGCGCCCGCCCGCACCGACCCGGTGATCGCGACGAGGCTCGGGGTGCGGTGCTCGACGAGCATCCGGCCGGTCTCGCGGTCACCGGTGATGACGTTCAGGGTGCCCGCCGGGAGGAACTGCGAGGCCAGCTCGGCCAGGCGCAGGGTGCTCTCGGGGGTGGTGTCGCTCGGCTTGAGGACGACGCTGTTGCCCGCCGCCAGAGCCGGGCCGATCTTCCAGACCGCCATGAGCAGCGGGTAGTTCCACGGGGTGACCTGCCCGACGACGCCGATCGGTTCGCGGCGGATCCACGAAGTGTGACCGGCCATGTACTCGGCCGAGGCCCGGCCCTCGAGGACGCGGGCCGCGCCGGCGAAGAAGCGCACCTGGTCGACCATCGGCGGGATCTCCTCACTCGCGGTGAGGGCCTTGATCTTGCCGGTGTTCTCGGACTCCAGTGCGATGAGCTCGTACGCGTGCGCTTCCACGGCATCCGCGAACTTCAGCAGGGCCTGCTGCCGCTCGCTGGGGGTCGTGGCGCCCCACTCCCCCGCGAACGCCTGCTCGGCGGCGGCGTTGGCGCCCCACTCCCCCGCGAACGCCTGCTCGGCGGCGGCGTAGGCCGCGTCGACGTCCTCCTGACCGCTGACCGGGGCGGTCGCGACGACCGATCCCGTCGCAGGGTTGATGATCTCGGTGGTGGCATCTGTCCGCCCGTCGACGTACTCGCCGCCGATGAAGTTGCGCAGGTGTCGCTGACCGCTCATGGGTGATGGCTCCCAAAGGGGTGGGGGTGGGTTCGGTGCTACCGGACTCTAAGCGCACGACCACCGAAATCGCTAGGGATTGCGCGACGGATGTGATGAAAAGTTACACACCGGACACACAATGCATACGGAATCCGTTCCAGGGGTGCTTGCAAACCGTCGGGATCCGCGACACGATGGCGCGCGTGACCTCCACCTCTCGACCCCCCAGGGTGACGCGTGCATCGTCCGAGACCCGTCTGGACGACATCGCCAAGCACATCATCGAACTGCTCCAGGAAGACGGCCGGCAGTCCTACGCCGCGATCGCCAAGGCGGTCGGCCTCTCCGAGGCCGCTGTGCGCCAGCGGGTGCAGCGCCTGCTCGACGCCGACGTCATGCAGATCGTCGCCGTGACCGACCCCCTCCAGGTGGGCTTCAGCCGCCAGGCGATGATCGGCATCCGGGTATCCGGGGACCTGCTCGCCGTCGGCGACGCCCTGACGGCGATGCCCGAGGTCGACTACGTCGTGACCACGGCCGGCAGCTTCGACATCCTCGCCGAGGTCGTCTGCGAGGACGACGACCACCTCCTGGACCTGCTCAACCAGCAGATCCGCACCCTTCCCGGCGTCACGAGCACCGAGACCTTCGTCTACCTGAAACTCAACAAGCAGCACTACAACTGGGGTACCCGATGAGCACCTACCCGTCCGACGTCTGGGAGCCCAGCTCCGATCGCCACACCGGCACCGGCGCCCTGTACTCCGACGCCGCCCGCGACCACCTGTGGATGCACTTCACCCGGCACTCCACCTTCGAGGGGCACGGCCTCGGCCACTCCGTGCCGATCATCACCAAGGGTCAGGGCTGGACGATCTGGGACGACCGGGGCAACGAGTACATCGACGCCCTCGCCGGTCTGTTCGTCACCAACGTCGGCCACGGACGCACCGAGATCGCCGAGGCGATGGCCAAGCAGGCCAGCGAGCTCGCGTTCTTCCCGTTGTGGTCCTACGCCCACCCGCGGGCCATCGAGCTCGCCGAGCGGCTGGCGCACCACGCCCCGGGCGACCTCAACCGGGTGTTCTTCACCACCGGCGGCGGCGAGGCCGTCGAGACGGCGTGGAAGCTGGCCAAGCAGTACTTCAAGCTCACCGGCAAGCCGACCAAGCACAAGGTCATCTCGCGCTCGATCGCCTACCACGGCACCCCCCAGGGGGCGCTGTCGATCACCGGCATCCCGGCGGCGAAGTCGATGTTCGAACCGCTCGTCCCCGGCGGCCACAAGGTGCCCAACACCAACATCTACCGCGCCCCCGAGCACCTGCGCGACGACGAGAAGGCGTTCGGTCGCTGGGCCGCCGACCGCATCGCCGAGGCCATCGAGTTCGAGGGCCCGGAGACCGTCGCGGCCGTCTTCCTCGAGCCCGTGCAGAACTCCGGCGGCTGCTTCCCGCCGCCGGCCGGCTACTTCGAGCGGGTCCGCGAGATCTGCGACGAGTACGACGTCCTGCTCGTCTCCGACGAGACGATCTGCGCCTTCGGCCGCATCGGCTCGATGTTCGCCTGCGACGACCTGGGCTACGTCCCGGACATCATCACCACGGCCAAGGGAATCACCAGCGGCTACGCCCCGCTGGGCCTGATGATCGCCAGCGACCGGCTCTTCGAGCCGTTCCGCCACGGCACGACGTACTTCCCGCACGGGTACACGTGGGGCGGCCACCCCGTCTCCTGCGCTGCCGCGATGGCCAACCTCGACATCTTCGACCGCGAGGGCCTCAACGACCGGGTCAAGTTGAACGCCCCGGTCTTCAAGCGCACCCTGGACAAGCTGCTCGACCTGCCACTCGTCGGCGACGTCCGCGGGGCCGGCTACTTCTACGGCATCGAGCTCGTCAAGGACAAGGCCACCCGCGAGACGTTCAACGACGACGAGAGCGAGCGCCTGCTTCGCGGCTTCCTGTCCAAGGCCCTCTTCGACGCAGGGTTGTACTGCCGGGCCGACGACCGCGGCGACCCCGTGGTGCAGCTCGCTCCCCCGCTGACCATGGGGCCGAGCGAGTTCGACGAGATCGAGCGGCGCCTGCGCTCGGTGCTCACCGAGGCCGAGAACCACCTCTGACCGTCGCAGTGAGCCTGACCAGCCCGCTGTGGGCCGATGGTGCGAGCGCCAGCCGCGCCACGGCATCCGACCTGCCGTTCTCCGCAGAGGTGGTCATCGTCGGCGGTGGCTACACCGGCCTGTGGACGGCGTACTACCTGCTGCGCGAGCGCCCCGAGGCCGACGTGCTCGTGCTCGAGGCCGACCACGTCGGCTTCGGGGCGAGCGGTCGCAACGGTGGCTGGGTGTCGGCGTTGTGGCCGGTGTCGCCCGACACGCTGGCCCGACACGCCGGGCGCGCGGGGGCCGTGGCCCAGCTGGCCGCGCTGCGCGACACCGTCGACGAGGTCGGCCGCGTCGACGGAGCCGAGGGCTTCGGCAGCGGGTTCACCAAGGGCGGTGCGCTGGTCGTCGCGCGCACCACCGCCCAGGAGGAGCGCGCGCGGGCGGAGGTCGCCCACGCGGCCGCGTGGGGCGGGTCGACGACGTGGCTGGATGCCGGTGCCACCCGCGAGCGCCTCGCCGTCGCCGTCACACGGGGGGCCACCTTCACCCCCGACTGCGCCCGGGTGCACCCGCGGCGGCTCGTCGACGGGCTGGCGGGGGCCGTGCGCCGGCTCGGTGGGCGGATCGTGGAGGGGGCACGCGTGACGCGCACGGGCGACCGGGTCGTGGTGCTCGCCGACGGACGGCGGGTGTCAGCGGGTGCGGTCATCCACGCGACCGAGGGCTGGTCGGGGACGGTGTCGGGGCAGGGCCGCCGGGTCGTTCCGGTGTACTCGCTGATGGTCGCCACCGAGGTCATCGACGACGCGCGGTGGGCGCGGATCGGGCTGGGGAGCCGCGAGGTGTTCAGCGACCACGGCCACGTCGTCATCTACGGCCAGCGCACGGATGACGGCCGGATCGCGTTCGGTGGCCGCGGCGCGCCGTACCACTGGAGGTCGGCGATCAGGCCGGAGTTCGACCACGACGAGGCGGTGTTCGGCGCGCTGCGCTCGACCCTGCGCGACCTGCTCCCCGCCCTGGACGGGGTGGCCTTCACCCACGCGTGGGGTGGGCCGCTCGGCATCGCCCGCGACTGGCACCCGTCGGTCACGTGGGATCCGGTGGCCCGCACCGGGCGGGCCGGTGGCTACGTCGGGGACGGGGTGGCGGCGAGCAACCTGGCCGGCCGCACCCTGGCCGACCTCGTGCTCGGGCGCCAGTCGGCGATCACCGCCCTGCCGTGGGTCGGGCACCGTTCGCCGCGGTGGGAGCCCGAACCGTTGCGCTGGCTCGGCGTCAACGCCGGGCTGCGGTTGGCGCAGGCCGCTGACCGCGAGGAGGCGGCGACCGGGCGGCCGGCGCGGCTCGGCTGGCTGCTCGACCGGCTCACCGCCCACTGACGCTCACACCGACCCGAGGTGGGTGCTGAGCTGGCAGCTCCAGCGAGCACGTCAGCACCCGACGGCGGTTGGGTCGGCTACGTTCGGGGGCGTGCAGGAGATCGAGGACCTCGCCGGTCTGGATGCCGTGCTGGCCAGCCCCGGCCCACTCACCGGGTTGCGCTTCCAGGACCTCGACCTGACCGGTCACGAGGCTCCCGTGCTGGCGCGCACCGACCTCGAGGGACTGGTCGTCCTCGGCGGGCGGGTCAGCGCCGACCTCGCTCAACACCTGCGCCAGCACGGGGCCCTGGTGTTCCCGACCGACCCCGGTGTGCCGGTCAACCCCTACCGGGCCACGCTCTACCAACCGCACGAGCTCTATGCCGGGCTGTCCGAGAACGGGTACGACGCCACGCCCGACGCCCTGGCCTACCACTGGTCGCGCGACGGCGACTCGCGCCACGACGCCTTCGTCAACCTGCTGCGGGCCATCCACGACGACTCGATGAGCGACGCGCTGAGCGAGGTCATCGGCACCGCCGCGGTCGTCGGTGTCATGGGTGGGCACGCGCTCGAACGGGGAACGGTGGGCTACACCGGGGCCGCCCACCTCGGCCACGTCCTGGCCTGCGCCGGGTTCCTCGTCGCCACCGGGGGTGGGCCGGGTGCGATGGAGGCGGCCAACCTGGGCGCGTTCGCGGCATCCGAGGACGCCGTTGCCGACGCCATGGCGAGGCTGGCCGGCATCCCGTCGTTCCGCCCCGGGATCGCACCGTGGGCCCAGGTGGCGCTCGACCTGCGCGATGACCTGCTCGCCGCGCGCGGTGGCGTGGGCGCGGTGCGCAGCCTCGGCATCCCCACGTGGTTCTACGGCCACGAGCCGCCCAACGTCTTCTGCGACGGCATCGCGAAATACTTCTCCAACGCGATCCGCGAGGACGGCCTGCTCGCTCGCTGCGACGCCGGCATCGTCGTGCTGCCGGGGGCGGCAGGGACGGTGCAGGAGGTCTTCCAGGTCGCGACCCGGCTGTACTACGGCGGCGAGGATGCCGTGCTGCCGCCTCTCGTGCTCGTGGACTCCCAGCACTGGACGCAGACGATCCCCGTGTGGCCGGCTCTTCAGGCCCTGGCCCGCGGGGGTGCGATGGAGGGGCGGCTGCACCTCGTCGACTCCCCCGCCGAGGCTGCGGCTCTCGTCACCTCGTCGGCCGCCACGGCCCCGTGACATGCAGGGGACGCGGCATGTCGCCCGGTCGGCATGTCAGGAGTCATCCGTGCCGGAGGCCTTTCCCGGCATCGCCATGAGGGTGAACGGGATGACGAAGCCCATCGGGGCGAACACGAACAGCAGCCACCAGGGGCTCTGGGCGGTGTCGCGCAGGCGACGGGAGCCCACGGCTGCGAGCGGGATGAGGAACAGCGTGAGCGCGGCGGCGCCGAGGCGTTCGTCGAGCGCAGCGAGCGCACCGACGATCACGAGCACTGCGAGCAGCGCGTACCAGAACTCCGAACGGCTGGCCCGGCCCTCGAAGTCTCCCCAACGGCGGGCCGCCTGTCGCACGGCATCCGGAAACGACACTTCCGGGGCTGGCACGTGCGGTGCGTCGTCGTCGCCCCTTGGGCGGTCGTCGACTCCCGGGTGAGCGCTGGCCCCGGAAACGGCTTCGGGCGCGACGTCCAGTGCGGTGGCGAGGGCGCCGACGGTGAACGGACTCGGCGGTTGGCCACCCTCGATCCGCTGGATGGTGCGCACGCTGACTCCACTGGCCTCGGCCAGGTGCTCCTGGCTCCAGCCGCGGCGGAGCCGAAGGTCTCGAAGACTCACGGCACCAGTGTCACCCCACACCGGGCGCCGGCACCACGACACGGAGCCGCCAAAGGCCCGCCACCGCGAGGGGGCGGCGCGCTCGAGACGTCAGCGCGGGGTGCTGAGGACGATGCCGAGGCACATCTCGTCGGTGGTGCCTTCACCCCAGGCGACGTAGCGGTCCTCGGTGCCCTCGAACGCGGGAAGCAGGTCGCGCAGCTCCTGGTCGTGGGTGCAGGTCACCGTGATCTCGTCCCCGGGCCCGACGTCCAGCGGGGTCTCCAAGGGGATGCTGCCCTGGTCGTCGAAGTTCCAGACGGGGATGTCCAGGACCCGCTTGGCCTTCGGTGTCCCCTTGTTGACGTCGACGGTGATCGCCCGCCCGAGCAGGTGCATGTGCCCGGAGACCGCGCGGATCGTCGCCTCCTCACGGATCGGGCGGGTGCAGCTCTGCACCGGCCCGGGCTTCAACGGCCCGCACAGCAGGTGCAACAGGTCGGCGGTGGCCGGGTCCTCGGCGAAACGCTTCTTGAGGTCGGCCACCGCGAGGGTGCGGCTGCACATCCCCTTGGTGCGGTTGTCACGACAGGGCAGCTCGACGGGAGCGGGCAGGAGCATCGTCTGCAGTGCCTGCTTGTCCCTGCCCTTGGCCTCCGACAGCCGCAGGAGCACCGCACTGCGATCGGCGCCGGTGCCTGCGAGGAGGTTGTAGTGCATCTGGACGACGAGCTGCGAGCCTGCCTTGAGCGGGATGCCGATGTCCTCGGCCATGACCCGCTCTCCCCCACCGGGCGCCCAGGCGCCGACCCAGTCGGCCTTGTCGAGGTTGCCGCCGGCGATGCCCGAGATGCCCGCGCCACCGAAGCAGGTCCAGCCCTCGCCCGGGGTCTGCGCGTCGATCTTCTCGGCCTTGGTGACATCCTCCGGCTCGACCTTGGAGACAACGACGTGGTGCACCAGCGGTGCGTTGTCGAGGAGGACCTGGATGCCGCTGACGAGCTGGTCGGTGTCGAAGCCGGGGTCGACGAGGAAGCAGCGGTAGTCGTCGGTGCCGGTGCCCTCAGGCGCCTTCGGGGTGTACTTCGCCGGGAGGCGGATCTCCTGGAAGCGCTCGCCCTTGCGCAGAGGCGTTTCCTTGACCGGCTCGACCGTGGCGCTCGGCGCGGTGGCGTGGGTGCTCGCATGCGTGTCGGCGGACTTCAGGTTCGCCGGCAGGTCGGCCTCGCTGCCGCACCCGGCGAGGAGCAGGGCGAGGGCAGCCAGGAGTGCCGGGGCGCGACGATGCATCGGCCAAGCGTACCCGCGGGTACGAGGGTGCAGGGCGCTTGTCGAGCCCCGGCATCCGACCAGGGTGGACGTTGCCCGGGCACCGTCGAACCTGTGAGCCCGGGTACCAGCGCAGCCCCAGGGTGGACGTTGCGCGGGCACCGTCGAACCTGTGAGCCCGGGTACCAGCGCCGCCCCAGGGTGCACGTTTCGCGGGCACCGGTCGAACCTGTGAGCCCGGGTACCAGTGCTTTCAGGGGTCCTTGCGCCCGAAAAGGAATCCCTTGCGCGCCGCAAGGACGCCTGACAGCACCCCCCGACGCCCTCTCAGCACCGAGCACCGAGCACCAAGCACCGAGCACCGCGATGCCACGGGCCCCCGTCAGAACCGCGCGCGACGACGCTCAGCCGCGTTCGGGGGCTCCCGAGGTCGCGGCAGCCAGCTGACCGCAGGCGCCGTCGATGTCGGACCCGCGCGTGTCACGAACGGTCGTCGGGATGCCGTGAGCCCGCAGCCGCTCGACGAACTGCTGCTCGACGCCTCGGCGTGATGCCGTCCACTTCGACCCCGGCGTCGGGTTCAGCGGAATGGGGTTGACGTGCACCCAGCCCCGGCCGCGCTGGCGCAGCTTCTGGCCGAGGAGGTCCGCCCGCCACGCCTGGTCGTTGATGTCGCGGATGAGGGCGTACTCGATGCTGACCCGGCGCCCGGTGGCCTCGTGGTAGCGGAAGGCCGCATCGAGCGCCTCGTCGACCTTCCACCGCGTGTTGATCGGGACGAGCTCGTCGCGCAGCTCGTCGTCAGGGGCGTGCAGGGACAGCGCGAGGGTCACCGGGATGCCCTCCGCGGTGAGCCGGTCGATGCCGGGAACGAGCCCGACCGTCGACATCGTGATGCCCCGGGCCGAGATGCCGAGGCCCGACGGCGCCGGCTCGGTGAGGCGCCGGATCGCACCGATCGCCGCCTTGTAGTTGGCCAGGGCCTCACCCATGCCCATGAAGACGACGTTGCTCACCCGGCTGGGACGGGCGGCCCCGGCATCGGAGGCCACGGCATCCGCACCGTCCTCGGACTCGTCGCCGAGCCCGGCGCCGTCGACGCCGTCACCGATCTCGGGCAGTTCGCCGCGCCGCAGCAACCGGGCCGCAGCGACGACCTGCTCGACGATCTCCCCTGCCGACATGTTGCGGGTGAGCCCCTCCTGACCGGTGGCGCAGAACGGGCAGTTCATGCCGCAGCCGGCCTGGCTGGAGATGCAGACGGTGACCCGCTTCGGATAGCGCATGAGCACCGACTCGACCAGGGCCCCGTCGAACAGGCGCCAGACCTGCTTGATCGTCGCGCCCCGGTCGGCGGTCAGGCTGCGCACCGGCGTCAGCAGCGGCGGCAGCAGGTCGGCGACGAGGTCGTCGCGCACGGCCTTCGGCAGGTCGGTCATGTCCTCGGGCCGGTCGACGAGCCGCTCGAAGTAGTGCGTCGAGAGCTGTGTCGCCCGATAGGCCGGGTGGCCGAGGGCGGCGGCCACCTCGCGACGCTCCTCGAGGCTGAGGTCGGCCAGGTGCCGCGGCGGCTTGCCCCGACGGGGCGCGGTGAACGTGAGCTGGCCGGGGGCCGGGCGGGGTGCGGGGGCCTCGGAGGGCGCGGGGGAATCGGACATGGTGCGTTGATTCTCGCAGGTGCTGCGACCTGGCCGCGGCGTGGATGCCGTCGGTCAGGCGACCGGGACGAACAGCAGCAGCAGCGCCCAGGCGACCGGGGCCACGACGACGAGCGAGTCGAGGCGATCCATCAGCCCGCCGTGGCCGGGCAGGATCGTGCTCATGTCCTTGATGCCGAGGTCGCGCTTGATGCTGGACTCGATGAGGTCACCGAGGGTGGCAGCGGCCGCGGCGACGACGCCGAGCAGGACGCCGGCCCACCAGGGCCCGTCGAGCAGCAGGGGCAACGAGATCGCACCCACGAGGGCGCACGACAGCACCGAACCGGCGAACCCTTCCCACGACTTCTTGGGGCTGAGCGACGGCGCCATCGGGTGCTTGCCGAACTTGACCCCCACCGCGTAGCCGCCGATGTCGGAGAAGACGGTGACGAGGATGAACACGACGATGCGCTGGCGACCGTCGGGGGCCGCGAGCATGAGGGCTGCGAAGCCCGCGAGGAACACGGGGTAGAACGTCACGAGGGCTGATGCGCTGAGGTCGCGAGCAGCGCCGGCGACCCCGTCGGCCACCCGCCAGATGAGGATGCCGATGATCGTCAGGCCGAACGTCACGACCAACGCCTCGGCCCCGCGCGCGTAGGCGGACACCAGCATGCCGGCCACCCCGAGGAGGAGCGGCACCAGCGGGATGTTGATGCCCTTGGTGGCGATGGCCCGACGCAGTTCCCAGGCCCCCACGCAGATCGCGGCGATCACGACGACGAGGAAGGCCCGCGCATCGACGATGAGCGTGCCGATGACCAGCCCGGCGAGCAGCAGCCCCACCCCGACTGCTGCCCGAAGGTCGCGCCCGGCCTTCGGGGTGGCCGGCGCCGCCGGAGCATCAGGTGCGTCAGGGACGTCCGGGGCGTCGGCGGCAGTGCGGTCGGGGGCGTCGGTCATCGTCGTGGTGCGAGGTCAGACCTCGAGCAGCTCGGCTTCCTTGTGCTTGAGCAGCTCGTCGATCTGGTCGACGTGGCGCTTCGTGACGGCCTCGAGCTCCTTCTCGGCGCGCGCCCCCTCGTCCTCACCGACCTCGCCGTCCTTGACGAGCTTCTCCAGGGTCGTCTTGGCGCTGCGGCGCACGTTGCGCACCGACACCTTGGCGTCCTCGGCCTGCGAGTGAGCCATCTTCACGTACTCACGACGCCGCTCCTCGGTGAGCACCGGCATGACGCAGCGGATGATGTTGCCGTCGTTGCTGGGGTTGACGCCGAGGTCAGCCACCTGGATCGCCTTCTCGATGGCGTGCATCGAGCTCTTGTCGAACGGGCTGATGATGATGGTGCGCGCCTCGGGGTTCTGGAACGACGCGAGCTGCTGGAGCGGGGTCGGCGCACCGTAGTAGTCCACGAGCACCTTCTGGAACATGCCGGGGTGCGCGCGACCGGTGCGGATGCCGGCGAAAGCCTCCTTGGCGGCCTCGACGGTCTTCTCCATCTTCTCCTCGGCCTCGAACAAGGTCTCGTCGATCATCTGCGGTGGTTCTCCTTCGGTATGCCGCGCTACCGGCGCGGCGGGTCTGGTCCCAGTGTGTCAAAGTCGCGGGCCGCCCGGTGACCGCCGCGCGAGGAGTGCCTCAGCCCGCGGAGACCAGGGTCCCGATGCGCTCGCCCCGCAGGGCACGGGTGATGTTGCCGTCGCCCTCCATCCCGAACACGACCATGGGCAGCTTGTTGTCCATGCAGAGGCTGAACGCGGCGGCATCGACGACCTTCAGACCGGTGCGCAGCGCCTCCTCGAAGGTCACGTGCTCGAGCTTGCGGGCGTCAGGATTGGTGCGAGGGTCTGCGTCGTACACGCCGTCGACGCCGCTCTTGCTCATGAGCACCATGTCGCAGCGGCACTCCAGTGCTCGCTGGGCGCTCACGGTGTCCGTGGAGAAGTACGGCATCCCCGCCCCGGCGCCGAAGATGACGACCCGCCCCTTCTCGAGGTGGCGGATCGCGCGACGCGGGATGTAGGGCTCGGCGACCTGGCCCATCGTGATGGCGGTCTGCACCCGGGTGTCGATGCCCTCCTTCTCGAGGAAGTCCTGGAGAGCGAGGCAGTTCATCACGGTGCCGAGCATGCCGATGTAGTCGGCGCGCGAGCGGTCCATGCCCTTCTGCTGGAGCTCGGCACCGCGGAAGAAGTTGCCCCCACCCACGACGACGGCGACCTCGATGCCCTCACGGACGGCATCCGCGATCTGGCGGGCGATGCCGCGCACGACGTCGGGGTCGACCCCGACCTTGCCTCCGCCGAACACCTCACCGGAGAGCTTGAGCAGCACCCGTCGCGGAGAGGCTGCGCCCGACGCATTCGGTGCGGCCTGGGTCTGGGCGTGCGTGGTCACGGTGCCTCCTCGGCAGTGGTTCGCGGTCGCTCGATCCTGCCACAGCGCCGGTGTTCCACCCGGACGGGGACCGGGTCGGATGCCGTTCTCGTCCCCGTCGTGGATGATCCTGGCTCGACCTCGGGCGGTGCGCCCACTCCACACCCGTGGCAGGCTGACGCCGTGTGGCCTGTCACTGAGTCCCGGACCGTGTACGCCAACGCGTGGATCGAGGTCGTCGAGGATGCCGTGGTGCGCCCCGACGGGAGCGACGGCATCTACGGCGTCGTGCACCTGCGGCATCCGGCGGTGTTCGTCGTGGCGGTGACCGACGACGACGAGGTGGTGCTCGTGACGGTCGACCGGCACACGACCGGGCCTTCCGTCGAGGTGCCCGCCGGTGGGTCCGACGGCCCGGACACCCTCGCGGGGGCGCAGCGGGAACTCGCCGAGGAGACCGGCCTCCAGGCGGCGACCTGGCGCGAGATCGGCCGGATGAACGCCCTCAACGGCGTCTGCGTGGCCCCCGAGGTCGTGTACCTGGCGACGGGCCTGTCCCCCGTGGACGGTGCCGAGCAGGAGGTCGAGGGCATCAGCGAGGTGCGGCGGGTGCCGTGGGGTGAGGTGCTCGCCATGCTCGCTCGCGGTGACATCACCGACGGTGAGACCGTGGCCGCCCTCATGTATGCAGCACTGGCCCGGGGCCGCGTCACCTGACGCCGCGCCGTCGATCCCTCGACGCGAACCTGCCGACAACGCACGGATGCCGTCCGCTCAGGTGAGCGGACGGCATCCGGTGATGCTGGTGGTGCGGTGCCTCGTCAGCTACCGACCCGGAAGCGCGCGAAGCCCTTGGCGTCGGCGCCGGCCTCGGACAGCACCTTGGCGACGGTCTTCTTGGCGTCCTTGGCGAACGGCTGCTCGAGCAGGACGTTCTCCTTGAAGAAGCCGTTCACGCGGCCCTCGACGATCTTCGGAAGGGCGGCCTCGGGCTTGCCCTCCTCCCTCGCGGTGGCCTCGGCGACGCGACGCTCGTTCTCGACCGTCGCGGCGTCGATCTCCTCACGGGTGAGCACGCTCGGGCTGAACGCGGCGATGTGCATCGCCACGTCCTTGGCCGTCTGCTCGTCGCCACCGGCGGTGGAGACGAGGACACCGATCTGCGCGGGCAGGTCGGGGCTCGTCTTGTGCAGGTAGGACACGACGTGCTCGCCCTCGAGGCGGGCAACGCGCTTGACCTCGATCTTCTCGCCGATGGTGGCGTTGGCCTCGTCGAGGAGCTCCTTGACGGTGCGGCCGTCCTCGAGCGTCGAGGCCAGCAGGGCCTCGGCGTCGGCGGACTTGGTGGCAACGGCCTGGTCGAGGACCTGCGCGGCCAGGGCGCCGAAGCGCTCACCCTTGGCCACGAAGTCGGTCTCGCACAGAACCTCGACGAGGGTGCCCTCGCCGGCGCCGGCGTTGGCGGTGACCAGCCCGTTGGAGGCCGTACGGCCCTCGCGCTTGGTCACACCCTTCAGGCCCTTGACGCGAAGGATCTCCTCGGCCTTGGCCATGTCGCCATCGGCCTCGTCGAGGGCCTTCTTGACGTCCATCATTCCGGTCTTCTCGCGGAGCGCCTTGATGTCAGCGGCGGTGTAGTTCGCCATGAGTGGTATCGCTCTTTCAGCTAGCAGTTCGGACAGGGACGAGGGGGCAGGCTCAGGCCTGGTCCGCGTCGGCGGCCGGGTTGGCCTCGTCGGCGGGAGCCTCGGCAACCTCGGCCTCGGCGGCGGGAGCCTCGGCAACCTCGGCCTCAGCGGCGGGGGCCTCGGCGACCTCTGCCTCGACCGGGGCAGCCTCAGCGGCGGGAGCCTCGACGTCGGACGCGGGAGCCTCGGCAGCCGCAGCGGCCTCGGCAGCGTCGCCACCGAGGAGCTCGCGCTCCCACTCGGCGAGGGGCTCGTCAGCGGCGACGACGTCCTCGTCGGCGCGGCCACCGGCGCGTGCCATGAGACCGTCGGCGACGGCATCCGCGATGACCCGGGTCAGCAGCGTGACGGAACGGATCGCGTCGTCGTTGCCGGGGATCTTGTAGTCGACCTCGTCGGGGTCGCAGTTGGTGTCGAGGATCGCGATGACGGGCAGCCCCAGCTTGCGGGCCTCGTCAACGGCGAGGTGCTCCTTCTTGGTGTCGACGATCCAGACGGCCGAGGGAACCTTGCCCATGGTGCGGATGCCGCCCAGGGTCTTCTCGAGCTTGTCCTTCTCGCGCTTGAAGATGAGCAGCTCCTTCTTCGTGTAGCCGCTGCCGGCCACGTCGTCGAAGTCGAGCTCCTCGAGCTCCTTGAGGCGGGTGAGCCGCTTGGAGATCGTCTGGAAGTTGGTGAGCATGCCACCGAGCCAGCGGTGGTTGACGTACGGCATGCCGACGCGGGTGGCCTGCTCGGCGATCGGCTCCTGCGCCTGGCGCTTGGTGCCGACGAACAGGATCGTCCCGCCGTGGGCCACGGTCTCGCGGACGAACTCGTACGCGTTGTTGATGTAGGTCACCGACTGCTGCAGGTCGATGATGTAGATGCCGTTGCGCTCGGTCATGATGAAGCGCTTCATCTTGGGGTTCCAGCGACGGGTCTGGTGCCCGAAGTGGACGCCGCTCTCGAGGAGCTGGCGCATGGTGACGACGGCCATGCCGTGTTCTCCTTGTGCGTTGGTCAGTTTCGTCGGATGCCGCGCGAAGGTGCGGGGCTCCTGCCTGGCGCCTGCTACGCACCTCACCGGATGCCGCGGCATCCGGACTGCCAAGGTGCGCCCCGTCGTGTGGTGGTCCAGGTGACGGTGAGAAGGCGCGCGAAGTCGCCCGACCGGAGTCGGACGCACCCGCCAGTCTACGGGGTCGCGACCCCCGGCCAGAAATCGGGCCTCGAGGCCTCGATCTGGGCAGCGATGGCGAGGAGCAGCCCCTCCTCGCCGCGGCGGGCGATGAGCTGGACGCCGATCGGCAGCCCGCTGGCCGAGAGCCCGGCCGGCAGGGCCAGCGCCGGGTGGCCGGAGACGTTGGTGAGCACGGTGTTGGCCACGTAGGGAAGCGTCGCGACCTGGGCGCGGACGGCATCCATCCCGTCCAGGAGGCCGACGGGCGGGGGCAGCTTCGGCATCGTCGGCAGGAGGAAGACGTCGGCGTCCGTGAGCAGGCGTGCGTCGACGGCCGCGGCGACCCGCTCCCCCCGGCGGATGGCGCGCTCGACCACCCGGGGCGTCGCCCACCGGGCCAGGCGCGCGGTCTGCCGGGTGCGGGGTTCGAGCCGCTCGGGGTGCTCGACCTGACCGGCCTCGGCGGCCATGCCACCGTAGAACTGCGGCAGGAACGCGTCGGTCGCCACCGGCCAGCGGGGTGCCGTGCGGTGCACCCGGTGCCCGAGCCGGACCAGCGCCCTGGCGACCTGTTCGGTGGCCGCGGTGATCTCGGGGTCGGTGTCGACCCCGGGCGTGACGCACTTGGTGCTCCACGCGATGCGCAGGGTGCCCGGCTCGCGAGCCGCCACGGCCGCGAAGGGCTCGCGCGGCGGCGGCACCGACCAGCGGTCGACGGGTGTCGAGCCCGAGATGACGTCGAGAAGCAGGGCGCTGTCGCGCACGCTGCGCGACATGCCGCCGAGGACGACGAGCCCGTACCAGTGCTGCGACAGGGGTGCCACGGAGATGCGCCCCCGGGTGGGCTTGAGACCCACGAGCCCGCAGGCCGAGGCGGGGATGCGGATCGACCCACCCCCGTCGGCGCCGAGCGCCACCGGCACCGTCCCCGTCGCGACTGCCACGGCCGACCCGCCGGACGAGCCACCCGGTGAGCGGTCGAGGTCGAAGGGGTTGCGGGTGACCCCGGTGGCCAGGCTCTCGGTGAACGGGAACTGGCCGAACTCGGGCATCGTCGTGCGGCCGACGATGACGGCACCGGCGGCGCGCAGGCGACGCACGACCTCGCTGTCGGCGGTGCGCGGCGTGGAGTTGCCGGCCCCACCGAGAGTCGTCACGTCGCCGGTGACGTCGTACTCCTCCTTGACGACGATGGGAACCCCGGCGAGGGGGCGATCGGCACTGGGGCCGACGGCATCCAGCTCGTCCGCCTCCGCGAGCGCGCTCTCGGCACGGACCACGGTGAAGGCGTTGACGGGGCCGTTGCGCTCCTCGATGCGCGCCAGGGCGGCCTGCACCGTCTCGCGGGCGCTGATGCGGCCCTCGCGCACGGCGGCGGCAGTGGCGACGGCGTCGAGGGTGCCGAGGGTCTGGCTGTCCATGCGGTGCAGGGTACGCCGCACGGCATAGCCTCTCCCCCATGACCCGAGCCCCCGGCAACGCGGCGCTGACGCCGTTCGGTACGACGATCTTCGCGACCATGTCGGCGCTGGCCGTCGAGCACGACGCGATCAACCTGGGGCAGGGCTTCCCTGACACCGATGGTCCGAGCGAGGTGCTCGAGGCGGCCGTGGCGGCGATTCGCGGCGGGGCCAACCAGTACCCGCCCGGTGCAGGAGTGCCCGAGCTGCTCGATGCCATCGCCGCACACCAGGCGCGCTTCTGGGGGGTGTCGGTCGACCCGCGCACCGAGGTGCTCGTCACCGTGGGGGCGACCGAGGCGATCGCGGCGACGGTGCTGGCCCTCGTGGCACCAGGTGACGAGGTGGTGACGTTCGAGCCGTACTACGACAGCTACGCCGCGACGATCGCCCTGGCCGGTGGGGTGCGCCGCACCTCGGTGCTGCGCTTCCCGGACTTCGCGGTCGACGAGTCGTCGCTGCGGGCGGCGTTCTCCTCGCGGACCCGCATGGTGTTGCTCAACACGCCGCACAACCCGACGGGCAAGGTCTTCACCCGGGAGGAGATCGAGCTGATCTGCGAGCTGGCGCGTGAGCACGACGCGTGGGTGGTCACCGACGAGGTGTACGAGCACCTCGTGTTCGACGGTGGGCAGCACGTCTCCGTGGCATCGCTGCCGGGGATGGCCGAGCGCACGCTCACGATCTCCTCAGCCGGCAAGACGTTCTCGACGACGGGCTGGAAGGTCGGCTGGGTGAGCGGGCCCGCTGCCGCGGTGGCGGCCGTTCGGGCGGTCAAGCAGTTC
>Ga0208460_10000962_pt1 | contig 18265 bp, 28 predicted proteins | sample AD_STIC10_MetaG_FD_184436 | JGI IMG/M metagenome (GOLD analysis project Ga0208460, IMG submission 184436) | Active sludge microbial communities of municipal wastewater-treating anaerobic digesters from USA - AD_STIC10_MetaG (SPAdes) (version 2) | ecosystem: Engineered > Bioreactor > Anaerobic >... | reverse complement strand
CGCTGGGCACCTTCTTTCGCTACATCGGCGACACCGGCACCTACCTGGCGCGCTACGACGACCTGTACACCGGCAAGGACGAGAAGATCGACGTCTCGAAGGTCGACGTGTCGATGAACGGCATCGAGCTGCAGGACCGCGAGTTCTTCGCCGCCATCAAGGAAGGCCGCGAGCCGAACTCCAGCGTCGCCCAGGTGCTGCCGTGCTATCGCACCCTGCACCAGCTCGAGCAGCAACTGCTCGCCGCGGGCTGATCGCATGAAGTCGCGCCGCATCGGGCCGTTCGAGGTCAGCGCGATCGGCCTCGGCTGCATGAACCTGAGCCACGCGTACGCGGCGCCGCCGCCGGCCGCGGACGCCGAGCGCCTGCTGCTGCGTGCGCTGGACCTCGGCGTGACGCTCTTCGACACCGCCGCGCTGTACGGCTTCGGCGCGAACGAGACGCTGGTCGGCCGCGTGCTCGCGCCGCATCGCCACCGCTTCACGCTCGCCAGCAAGTGCGGCATGACGGGCGTGAACGGCACGCGCGTCATCGACGGCCGGCCCGAGACGATCAGGCGCACCTGCGACGAGAGCCTGCAGCGCCTGCGCACCGAGGTCATCGACCTGTACTACCTGCACCGCTGGGACCGCCAGGTGCCGATCGAGGACAGCGTCGGTGCGCTGGCCGACCTGGTGCGCGCGGGCAAGGTGCGCGCGATCGGGTTGTCGGAGGTGTCCGCCGCGACGCTGCGACGCGCCCATGCGGTGCACCCGATCACCGCGCTGCAGAACGAGTACTCGCTGTGGACGCGCAATGCCGAGCTCGGCACGCTGGAAGCCTGCCGCGAACTCGGCGTGGCCTTCGTCGCGTTCAGCCCGGTGGGCCGCGGCTTTCTCACCGGCACGCTGCGCGACACCTCGGGCTTCGACGCCAAGGACATCCGCCGCGGCATGCCGCGCTTCCAGGCCGGGCACTTCGGCGCGAACCTCGGGCTGCTCGACGGGCTCGCGGCCCTGGCCGCCGAGGCCGGCTGCACGCCGGCGCAGCTGTCGCTGGCCTGGCTGCTGGCGCGCGGCGAACACGTCGTGCCGATCCCCGGCACGACGAGCGTGGCGCACCTCGAGGAGAACCTCGGCGCCGCCGAGGTGACGCTCGGCCCCGGCCTGGTCGCGCGGCTCGACGCGCTGATCAACCACCACACCGTCTCGGGCGCCCGCTACAACGCGGCCACGCAGACCGAGATCGACACCGAGGAGTTCCCGGTGTGAGGCGGCGCGCGTTGATGGCCGGCGCGGGCGCCGCGCTCGTCTGGCCGGCGCTGCGCGCGCAGGGCGCGTGGCCCACGAAGCCGATCGTGCTGATCGTGCCCTTCGCGCCCGGCGGCATCGCCGACCTGACGGCTCGGGTCGTTGCCGAGGCCATGGGCCGCTCGCTCGGACAGGCTTTCGTCGTCGACAACCGGCCGGGCGCTGGCAGCATCGTCGCCTCGACGGCCGTGGCGAAGGCTGCGCCCGACGGCCACACGCTGCTGCTGATGAGCAACGCCAACGCCGTCAGCACGGGGCTGTTCAAGAAGCTGCCCTACGACCCGGTGCGCGACTTCGCGCCGGTCACGACGCTGGGCTTCTTCGACCTGGCGATCTTCGCCGGCCCCGACGGCCGCTTCGCCACCCTCAAGGACGCGCTCGCCTTCGCCCGCACCCACCCCGGCAAGCTGTCCATCGCCACCATCACGGTGGGCAGCACGCAGCACCTGACGGCCGAACTCTTCAAGGCGCGCGCCGGCATCGACGCCCTGGTGGTGCCCTACAAGGGCACGCCGGCGGTCGTGACGGCGCTGCGGTCGGGCGAGGTCGACCTCGCCGTCGAGATCCTCGGGCCGATGCTGCCGCAGGTCGGCGCCAAGGCCGTGCGTGCCCTCGCGATCACCGCCGACCGGCGGTTTGCCGCCCTGCCCGAGGTGCCGACGCTGGCCGAGGCGGGCGTTGCCGACTGCACGGTCGCGTCGTGGAACGGCCTGGCCGCGCCGGCCGGCACGCCGCCGGCCGTGATCGAGCGGCTGAACCGGGCCGCCCGCGAAGCCGTCTCGCTGCCCGCAGTGCATCGGCGGCTCGAAGACCTCGGCGTGCGCGCCCAGGCCGGCACGCCACAGCAGCTCCAGGCGCTGCTGTCCGGCGAGATCCAGCGTTGGGGCGCGGTGATCCGGACGGCGAAGATCGAGCCGGAGTGAGCCCGGCCGTTCAGCGCCGCGGCTGCAGGCGCCGCGCCTTCGCGAGGTTCGACGCCGTCACGGCCAGGAAGCCGAGCGCCCCCATCGTCTCGGCCGGCTCCTGGTCGCGCCAGACCAGCAGGTCGCCGACGTGCAGGTGCACGAGGCCGAAGACGTCGGCAGCCCAGGCGCCGGCCCGCCCGAGCAGCAGGTAGACGAACGCCAGCGCCAGGAAGTAGACCGAGGCGGCGGGATCGGCCGTGCAGAAACGCCGCGGATCGGCGGCCGGCAGCGACGACCGGCGCACGAACAGCCAGCCCAGCCCGCCGTACAGCCCGATCGCGATGTAGCCGGCGTGGATCAGCTTCTGCACCGGCGCCAGGTTGTGCAGAGTGAGCTCGCGCTGCGTGTTGCGCCGTGCAAACCACTCGGTCGTGGCGACATCGAAAATGCGCTGGCCCCAGCTGATCTCCTCCATGCACACGAAGAGCAGGGCACCGCCCAGCAGGGCGTTCAGCAGCGCCAACCGGCGGTGTCCGCGCCGCAGCAGGGCCCCGGCGGAGACGAACGCGAGGACACCGGCCAGTGCGTAGGCCACCGCCTGGGCGTTCTCGAGCAGCGCGTCCTCCTGGATGATCGCCGTGTAGACCTCGGGCGCGCCCAGCTTCAGCGCGACGAACAGCGCGAACAGGCCCACGCTGCCCAGGAAGATCGCCGACTCCACCGCCCGCGGGAGGGCCGGTGCCGGCGTGTCGGGAATTGCACTCATGGTCTGCGGTGAGCCACCGCCATCCGCGGCAAGGGAACCCTAGCAGATCGCCCGGGCCACGGCCTCGAGCTCGGCGCGCATCCACCGACTCAGGGGGTCCTCGTGGTGTCGCTGGTGCCAGACCAGGTACATCGGCATGCGCGGGCACGGCACCGGCACCGGCGCCGTGGCCAGCCCGTGCAGCGTGGTCAGCCGCAGCAGGCTGGGCGCGGTGGCCAGCAGGTCGCTCCCGCGCAGAAAGGCGCCCAGGGCCGCGAAGCCGGGCACCTGCACGACGAAGCGTCGCACCACGCCCTGGTCGGCCAGGTGGTCGTCGATGTCGAGCGTGCGGCGCGGCTCGTACAGCACCGTGGCGTGGCCGGCGTCCAGGTAGTCCTCGCGCGAGGCGGGCGCCGCTCGCCGTGCCGCGTCGAAGAACACGAGGTAGTGATCCTCGAACAGGCGCTTCTGCACCAGGTCGGGCGCGTCGGGCGGGCGCGGCGTGATCAGCAGGTCGCAGGCGGCCTCGCGCAGCAGTTCGGGCTGCGGCGCCCCCGACGCGATCACGCGCAGCGCCAGGCCCGGGGCGGTCGCACGCAGGCGCGCCAGCAGCGCCGGCAGCAGCAGGTCGCGCTGCAGGTCGTTCGCGGCGATCGTCAGGCGGGCGCTCACGTGCGCCGGGTCGAAGGCGGCGGCGGTCGTGAAGCGCCGCAGGTCGTCGAGCAGCACGCGCGCCTGCACCGCCAGCTGCTCGGCCCGCGCGGTGGCGACGATGCCGCGGCCCGAGCGCACGAACAAGGGGTCGCCGACGATCGCACGCAGCTTGTCGAGCAGGTGGCTGACCGCCGACTGCGTGACGCCCAGGCGCAGCGCGGCGCGGGTGATCGACTGTTCCTCGATCACCGCGATCAGCAGCTGCAGGAGCTTGCCGTCGAGGTCGGAATGATCGAAACGGCTCATGGCACCCATCAGTATCGACCTGTTTATCGCAGGTCAACGCACGCGAATACTCCTGTTCCATGCTGTGAACGGCGCCGAATGCACCGCGCTGGACCCAGATCAACCCAGGAGACCCGCATGACCCCCGCATCGACGAAACCGAAGATCCCCGGCACCGTGATCTTCGATGGCGACCAGGCCCGCAAGGGCTACGCGCTGAACCGCATGTGCTACTCGTTCAACGACGCGGCCAACCGCGCCGAGTTCGTGCGCGACGAAGACGCGTACTGCACCCGCTACGGCCTCGACGCACCGCAGCGCGAGGCCATCCGCCAGCGCAACGTGCTCGCGCTGATCGCCGCCGGCGGCAATGCCTACTACCTGGCCAAGTTCGCCGGCATCTTCGGCCTGGACATGCAGGACATCGGCGCGCAGCAGACCGGCCTGACGCGCGAACAGTTCCAGGCGAAGCTGCTTGCCGCCGCTCACTCGTAAGCACCTTCGGAGAATTCGACATGGCCAAGATCGTCGGTGGCATCACCACCTCCCATGTGCCGGCCATCGGCCGCGCCATCGCCCGCAACCTGCAGGGCGACCCGTACTGGAAACCGTTCTTCGACGGCTTTCCGCCGGTGCGCCAGTGGCTCGCCGACGTCAAGCCCGACGTCGCCGTCGTGGTCTACAACGACCACGGCCTGAACTTCTTCCTCGACAAGATGCCGACCTTCGCGATCGGTGCCGCGGCCGAGTACCGCAATGCCGACGAGGGCTGGGGCATCCCCGAGGTGCCGCCGTTCCAGGGCGACCTCGACCTGTCGTGGCACCTGATCGAGTCGCTGGTCGACGACGAGTTCGACCTCACCACCTGCCAGGAGATGAAGGTCGACCACGCCTTCACGCTGCCGATGGCGCTGCTGTGGCCCGACCAGCAGTGGCCGGTGCGCACGGTGCCGGTGTGCATCAACACCGTGCAGGCGCCGATCCCGAGCGCCAGGCGCTGCTGGAAGCTCGGCGAGGCCATCGGGCGCGCGGTCGAGTCCTTCGGCAGCGACGAGCGCGTCGTGATCATCGGCACCGGCGGCCTGTCTCACCAGCTCGACGGCGAACGCGCCGGCTTCATCAACAAGGACTTCGACCAGAAATTCATGGCCAGCCTGGCCGACGACCCGACCTGGGCCACCCAGTTCTCGACCCACGAGCTGGTCGAGAAGACCGGCACGCAGGGCATCGAGCTGCTGATGTGGCTGACGACGCGTGCGGCCCTGCCCGGCCGCGTCCGCACGCTGCACTCGAACTACCACATCCCGATCTCGAACACGGCCTCGGGCCTGATGCTGTTCGAGAACCTCTGAGCCCGCGCGCGCGGGCCGGGCGCGGCCGGCGCGGTCAAAGGCCGGCGGTCTCCAGGGTGCGCAGGAAGCGCGCGCCGTTCTGGAAGCCGATCACCCGCGCCTGCGCCACCTCGCGGCCCGAGGCCGGGTCGAAGAAGATCGTGCCCGGCGGTCCGAACAGGCCGAAGCGCTTGAGCAGTTCCTTGTCCTGTGCGTTGTTGGCCGTGACGTCGGCCTTCAGCAGCACGGCGTTGGCCAGGCGGGCCTGCACCGCCGGGTCGGCGTAGGTGTAGCGCTCCATCTCCTTGCACGACACGCACCAGTCGGCATAGAAATCGAGCATCACGACGCGCCGGGCCTGGGCCGCGGACTGCAGCGCCGCATCGAGCTCGGCGCTGCTACGCACCGGCGCGAACGACGGCGCCGGGGCGCGCACGCCGGCGGCACCGCCGAAGTTCAGGTGGGCCAGCGGCTGGAGCGGGTCGGTCCCGCCCGAGGCCGCGCCGACGATCTGCAGCAGGCCGAAGGCGCCGAACGCCAGCCCGGCAGCCCGCCGCCACAGCGCCTTGGACGCCGCGGCGCGGTGGCCGCGCCCGTGCGCGAACATCAGCGACGCCAGCGCCAGCGCAAGTGCACCCCACAGCGCCAGCGCCAGCGCCGCGGGCAGCAGCGACTGCACCATCCACAGCGCCACGCCGAGCAGCAGCAGGCCGAAGAAGTGCTTGACCTCTTCCATCCAGCCCCCGGCGCGCGGCAGCAACGCACCGGCGGAGGCGCCCACGAGCAGCAATGGCACGCTCATGCCGCTGGCCAGCGAGAACAGCGCCGTGCCGCCCAGCCACACGTCGCGCGTCTGGCTCAGGTAGACGAGCGCGCCGGCCAGCGGCGCCGCGACGCAGGGGCTGACGATCAGCGCCGACACCCCGCCCATCAAGAACACCCCGGCGATGCGGCCGGCGGGCAGCCGGTGCGAGGCCTTCGTGAAGTGGTGGGTGAAGACATGCGGCATCTGCAGTTCGTAGACACCGAACATCGACAGCGACAGCACGACCAGGCCGAGCGCGAAGGCGGACAGCACCCAGGGGTTCTGCAGCGCCGCGGCCAGGCCCTCGCCGGCCAGTCCGGCGGCGACCCCGAGCGCGGTGTAGACCATCGCCATGCCCAGGCCGTAGCTCGCCGCGAGCATCAGGCCGCGGCCGCGCGACACCTCGCGGCCCTGGCCGACGATGATCGACGACAGGATGGGCACCATCGGCAGCACGCAGGGCGTGAACGACAGCAGCACGCCGGCGAGGAAGAACACGCCGACCACCGGCCAGAAGCGGCCGTCGCGCAATGCCGAGTCGAGCCGGCCGGCATCGGTGCTCGACGCGATCGCGCCGGTGTCGACGGCGGCGGGCGCGGCCGCCCCGAGGCCGATCGGTTCGGCCGCCGCGACGGTGCGCACCGAACCGTCGCCGCCGAATCCGGCCAGGCTGACCTGGGCCGCGCTGGGCATCGGCGGGTAGCACAGGCCCTTGTCGGCGCAGCCCTGGCTCGTCACCGTGAGCCGGAACGGCCCGCCTGCCTGCTCGACCGGCACGACGACGCGCACCTGGTCGCGGTAGGTCTCGACGTTCTTCTGGAAGGTCTCGTCGAACTTGACCTTGCCCGGCGGAATCTCCGGCGTGCCGAGGGTCGCGCCCTCGGCCGAGAACTTGAACTGCTCGCGGTAGAGGTAGTAGCCCGGCGCTACGTCGAAGCGCACCTCGACGCGCCGCTCGTCGAGCGCGCGCGCCTCGAATCGGAAGGCCAGTTCGGGTTCGAGGAACTCGTCCGCGGCCCGCGCCAGCGTCGCGCCGGCGAGCAGCAGCACCAGGGCCAGGCCCTGCAGGCAGGCCCGGAGCAGGCGGTACGGGGCGGTCGTCGGGGCCGGAAGCATGTCAGGCAGAGTACGGCACGGGGTCAAGGTTCCGCGAGCGGCGCAGGGCCGCAGTGTGCCAAATCGACGGGCCGCATGAAAAAGGGCCAGCGTCGGCTGGCCCTCGGTGCAGGCGTCGATCGCGCCCGGCGATCACTCGGCCTTGTCGGCGGTCGCTTCTTCGGCCTTCGGCTCGGGGCGGTCGACCAGTTCGACGAAGGCCATCGGGGCGTTGTCGCCGATGCGGAAGCCCATCTTCAGGATGCGCGTGTAGCCGCCCGGACGTGCCTGGTAGCGCGGGCCGAGTTCGCCGAACAGCTTGGTGACGACGTCGCGGTCACGCGTGCGGTCGAAGGCGAGGCGGCGGTTGGCCAGCGTCGGCTCCTTGGCGAGCGTGATCAGCGGCTCGACGACGCGACGCAGTTCCTTGGCCTTGGGGACCGTGGTCTTGATCGCCTCGTGCGTCAGCAGCGAGTTGCACATGTTGCGCAGCATCGCCTGGCGATGCTCGCTGGTGCGGTTGAGTTTGCGGAGTCCGTGACGGTGACGCATGGTGCTTGTCCTTTCCTAACTTTTGACCCCCGGCCGTGTCAGGTACCGGGGGGTGCACTGGCCGCATCGAGACGCAGCCGCGGTTCCGAGTAGCCACCGGGTGCCGGGCGGTCCCGAGCCCGGTGGCTGCCCTCTCGGGGGGTGGCCGGCATCGCTGCCGGCCGGGTGTCGACGCTTAACGCTTGTCCAGGCCCTGCGGGGGCCAGTTCTCCAGCCGCGCGCCGAGCGTGAGCCCGCGCGAAGCCAGCACTTCCTTGATCTCGTTGAGCGACTTGCGGCCGAGGTTCGGGGTCTTCAGCAGCTCGGTCTCGGTGCGCTGGATCAGGTCGCCGATGTAGTAGATGTTCTCGGCCTTGAGGCAGTTCGCCGACCGCACGGTGAGCTCGAGCTCGTCGACCGGGCGCAGCAGGATCGGCTCGAAGTTCGGCGACGGACGCGGCGAACCCTGGTCGATGAAGCCGCCACCGGTCATGGACTCGAGGCCCGCGAACGGCGCCAGTTGCTCCAGCAGGATCTTGGCCGAGGCACGGATCGCGTCTTCCGGCGTGATCGCGCCATTGGTGACGATCTCCATCACCAGCTTGTCGAGGTCGGTGCGCTGCTCGACGCGGGCGCTCTCGACCGTGTAGCTCACGCGCGCGACCGGCGAGAACGATGCGTCCAGTACGATGCGGCCGATCGACTTGGTCGGCTCGTCGCCGTAGCGGCGCAGGTTGCCCGGCACGTAGCCACGGCCCTTCTCGACCTTGATCTGCATGTCGAGCTTGCCGCCCTGGGCCAGGTGGGCGATCACGTGGTCGGGGTTGATGATCTCGACGTCGTGCGGCGTCTGGATGTCCTTGGCCGTGACCGGGCCCTCGCCTTCCTTGCGCAGCACGAGGGTGACCTCGTCGCGGTTCAGCAGCTTGAACACCACGCCCTTGAGGTTGAGCATGATGTGGACCACGTCTTCCTGCACGCCGTCGACGGTCGAGTACTCGTGGAGCACGCCGGCGATCGTCACTTCGGTGGGCGCATAGCCGACCATCGAAGACAGCAGCACGCGGCGCAGGGCGTTGCCCAGCGTGTGGCCGTAGCCGCGCTCGAACGGCTCGAGCGTGACCTTCGCGCGGTCGGTGCCCAGGGGTTCGACCTGGATCGCTTTGGGTTTCAGGAGATTGGTTTGCATTGAGTCCTGTTCCTCTCAATACCCTCGGCTCGTTACACCGATAAGGCTGATGGACATGGCCGGGCGGGATGAGGCGCGCTTCGTTCCGGCGAGCGAAGCGACCCGAGGACAGGGTGCCGGACGGACCGGCCGCACCCCACCCTCTTCGGGCGCGTCAGCGCGAATACAGTTCGACGATCAGCGCTTCCTTGATGTCGGCGCCGAACTCGTCGCGGTCGGGGGTCTTCTTGAAGACGCCCTCGAGCTTGTTGGTGTCGACCTGGACCCAGGCCGCGAGGCCCTGGGCCTCGGCCAGCTTGACCGAATCGGTCACGCGCAGCTGCTTCTTGGCCTTCTCGCGGACGGCAACGGTGTCGCCGGCCTTGACCAGGTACGAGGCGATGTTGACGACCTCGCCGTTGACCGTGATGCCCTTGTGCGACACGAGCTGGCGGGCTTCGGCGCGGGTCGAGCCGAAGCCCATGCGGTAGACGACGTTGTCCAGGCGCGACTCGAGCAGCAGCAGCAGGTTCGCACCGGTGTTGCCCTTGCGGCGCTCGGCCTCGGCGAAGTAGCGGCGGAACTGGCGTTCGAGCACGCCGTACATGCGCTTGACCTTCTGCTTCTCGCGAAGCTGCAGGCCGAAGTCGGACGTGCGCGAGCCGGAAGTGCGGCCGTGCTGGCCGGGCTTGCTGTCGAACTTGGCCTTGTCCCCGATGGCGCGGCGCGCGCTCTTCAGGAACAGGTCGGTGCCTTCACGGCGGGAGAGTTTGGCCTTCGGCCCCAGGTAACGTGCCACTTGAATTCCTTTGTCGATCTGACGCGGGCCGCGGGGGCGGCTCGCGCGAGTCCGGCGCGTGTTGTTCTGGTCGCTCGGACGGTGGGCTTATCAAATGCCTTGCGGCGCTAACGGAGGCGCCGGCGCGGTGCTCGGGGCACCCGCCGGCGACTCGGGAACACGGTCAGGTCGGTTCGTGCAACGCTCAGATGCGACGACGCTTCTGCGGACGGCAGCCGTTGTGCGGCATCGGCGTCACGTCGGAGATCGAGTTGATGCGGATGCCCAGCGAGGCCAGTGCGCGCACCGACGACTCGCGGCCCGGGCCCGGGCCCTTGATGCGGACATCGAGATTCTTGATGCCCTGCTCCTGGGCTGCACGGCCCGCCACTTCCGCGGCCACCTGGGCTGCGAAAGGCGTGCTCTTGCGCGAGCCCTTGAAGCCCTGGCCGCCGCTCGACGCCCACGCCAGCGCGCCACCCTGGCGGTCGGTGATCGTGATGATGGTGTTGTTGAACGAGGCGTGGACGTGCGCGATGCCGTCCGCAACGTTCTTGCGGACCTTCTTGCGCACGCGTTGCGCGGCGGTGTTGACGGGTGCCTTAGCCATGGTGACCTTCTCTCGAAATCAGGGGGTGCCGGTGCGCCGCGCGGATCACTTCTTGACCAGGGCGCCGGACTTGCGCGGACCCTTGCGGGTGCGGGCATTCGTCTTGGTGCGCTGGCCGCGAACGGGCAGGCCGCGACGATGGCGGAAGCCGCGGTAGCAGCCCAGGTCCATCAGACGCTTGATGTTGATCGACATTTCGCGACGCAGGTCGCCTTCGATCGTGAGCTTGCCGATCTCTTCCCGGATCTTCTCCAGGTCGCCGTCGGTCAGGTCCTTGATCTTCTTCGAATACGCCACGCCCACCGTGTCGCAGATCTGCTGCGCGGTCGTGCGGCCGATGCCGTAGATCGCAGTCAGGCCGATTTCGGCGTGCTTGTGGGGCGGGATGTTGATGCCGGCGATGCGTGCCATGTCTGTCCTCTGGTGTCAGTCTGTCGAAGGCTGCGACTCAGCCCTGGCGCTGCTTGTGGCGCGGATCGGTGCAGATCACGCGCACCACGCCGTGGCGACGGATGATCTTGCAGTTGCGGCACATCTTCTTCACCGATGCTGCGACTTTCATGCTCTTCTCCTAGGCCCTTGCGGGCGCCTTCAACAATTCTTCGGTTCCGTTCCGCTCACTTGGCGCGGAACACGATTCGGGCCCGACTCAGGTCGTAGGGCGTCAGTTCGACCGTCACCTTGTCTCCCGGCAGGATGCGGATGTAGTGCATGCGCATCTTCCCGGAAATATGACCCAAGACCACGTGCCCATTTTCGAGCTTGACCCTGAACGTGGCGTTCGGCAGGTTCTCCAGAATCTCACCTTGCATCTGGATGACGTCGTCTTTGGCCATGGTGCGTCGTCGTTCAGCCCGCCTTGAAATTGGCCTTCTTCAGCAGAGACTCGTACTGCTGACTCATCACGTAACTTTGCACCTGCGCCCAGAAGTCCATCGTCACCACGACGATGATCAGCAGCGAGGTCCCGCCGAAGTAGAACGGCACGTTGTACTTCAGCACCAAAAATTCGGGCAGCAGGCACACCAGCGTGATGTAGATCGCGCCGGCGAGCGTCAGCCTCGAGAGAATGCGGTCGATGTGCCGGGCGGTCTGCTCGCCCGGGCGGATGCCCGGGATGAACGCGCCGCTCTTCTTCAGGTTGTCGGCGGTCTCGCGGCTGTTGAACACGAGCGCCGTGTAGAAGAAGCAGAAGAACACGATCGCCGCGGCATAGAGCATCACGTAGATCGGCTGGCCCGGCGACAGCAGCCCGGCCAGGTCCTTCAGCCAGCGCAGGCTGTCGTTGCCGGTGGCGAACCAGCCGACGACGGTGGCCGGCAGCAGGATGATCGACGACGCGAAGATCGGCGGGATCACGCCCGACATGTTCAGCTTCAGCGGCAGGTGCGACGACTGGCCGCCGTAGACCTTGTTGCCAACCTGGCGCTTCGCGTAGTTGACCAGGATCTTGCGCTGGCCACGCTCGACGAAGACCACGGCGAAGGTCACGCCGATGACGATGGCGATGATCAACAGCGACACGATGATGCTCATCGCCCCGGTGCGCACCAGTTCGAACAGGCCGCCCATCGCGTTCGGCAGGCCCGCGGCGATGCCCGAAAAAATCAGGATCGAGATGCCGTTGCCCAGGCCGCGCTCGGTGATCTGCTCGCCCAGCCACATCAGGAACATCGTGCCCGCGACCAGACTCACCACCGCGGTCATGCGGAAGCCGAAGCCCGGCGAGATCACCAGGCCCGGCGATCCTTCGAGCGCCAGCGCGATGCCCAGCGACTGGAAGAGCGCCAGGCCCAGGGTGCCATAGCGCGTGTACTGCGTGATCTTGCGGCGACCGGCTTCGCCTTCCTTCTTGAGCGCCTCGAGCGTCGGCACCACGTAGGTCATCAGCTGCATGATGATCGACGCGGAGATGTACGGCATGATGCCCAGCGCGAACACCGTGAAGCGCGACAGCGCTCCGCCGGAGAACATGTTGAACAAGCTCAGGATGCCGCCCTGCTGGCCCTTGAAGAGCTGGGCCAGCTGGTTCGGGTCGATGCCCGGCACCGGGATGTGCGCCCCGATGCGATAGACGACGAGCGCCAGCAGCAAGAAGACGAGCCGGCGACGCAGGTCGCCGAACTTGCCGCTCTTGGCCAGTTGATTCGCGTTGGTTGCCACGAGGCTGTCGACCCTTGCTGCGTGATCAGGCGACCGAACCGCCCGCGGCTTCGATCACCGCCTTGGCGCCGGCCGTCGCGCCGATGCCCTTGAGCGTGACGGCCATTGCCAGCTCGCCCGACTTGATCACCTTGACGTTCTTGACCAGTTCTCCGACGAGGCCGGCGGTCTTCAGCGTCAGCAGGTCGACTTCGGCCGCGCCCAGGCGCGCCAGGTCGGTCAGCGAGACTTCGGCGTTGAACTTGAGCAGGTGCGACTTGAAGCCACGCTTGGGCAGGCGGCGCTGCAGCGGCATCTGGCCGCCTTCGAAGCCGACCTTGTGGTAGCCACCCGCACGCGACTTCTGGCCCTTGTGGCCACGACCCGCGGTCTTGCCCAGGCCCGAGCCGATGCCCCGGCCGACACGGCGTTTGGCATGCTTGGATCCCGCGGCGGGCTTGATGGTGTTCAGTTCCATGATGATTCCTTGCGCCGGCGTGCTCAGAGCACCTTCACCAGGTAAGACACCTTGGTGATCATGCCCCGCACCGCGGGCGTGTCTTCCAGGGTCGATTCGCTGTTCAGCTTGCGCAGCCCCAGGCCGCGCACCGTGGCGCGGTGCGATTCGCGCGTGCCGGCGATGCTGCGCACCAGCTTGACCTTGACCGTCTTCTTGTCGCTCATGTGATGCTCCGTGCGCGCCGATCAGCTGAACAGCTGCTCGACCGTCAGGCCGCGCTTGGCCGCGATCTCGGCCGGCGTGCTCGTGCTCTTCAGGGCGTCGAGTGTCGCGCGGACCAGGTTGTAGGGGTTCGTCGAGCCCAGGCTCTTGGCGACGATGTCGGTGACACCCATCACCTCGAACACCGCGCGCATCGGGCCGCCGGCGATGATGCCGGTACCGGCCACGGCCGGTGCGACCAGCACGCGCGAGGCGCCGTGCTCACCGACGACCTTGTGGTGGATCGTGCCTTCCTTGAGCGCGACCTTGACCATGTTGCGGCGTGCCGACTCCATCGCCTTCTGCACGGCCACGGGCACTTCCTTCGCCTTGCCCTTGCCCATGCCGATGCGGCCGTCGCCGTCGCCCACGACGGTCAGTGCCGCGAAGCTGAGCGTGCGACCGCCCTTCACGACCTTGGTGACGCGGTTCACCGCGATCATCTTTTCCTTGAGACCGTCGTCGTTGCCTTCGGTCTGGGCGCGGGGTTGAAACTTTGCCATGGTGAGATTCCTTGTGCTCGCGCGGGCCGGATCAGAACTGCAGGCCGGCTTCGCGCGCCGCCTCGGCCAGCGCCTTCACGCGGCCGTGGTAGGCGAAACCGGCACGGTCGAAAGCGACCTTGTCGATGCCGGCGGCCTTCGCCTTCTCGGCGATGCGCTTGCCGATGATCGCGGCCGCGGCGGCATTGCCACCCTTGCCGGCCGCGCCGAGCTCCTTGCGGACGTCGGCCTCGGCGGTCGATGCGCTGGCCAGCACCTTCGTGCCGTCGTCCGAGATGACGCTGGCGTAGATGTGCAGGTTGCTGCGGTGCACCGTCAGGCGCGCGACGCGCTGGACAGCGATCCGGGCGCGGGTCTGGCGCGAACGACGGATGCGCTGGTCCTTCTTGTTCAGAGACATGGGTGCGCTCCTTACTTCTTCTTGGTCTCTTTGAGGGAGACCTTCTCGTCGGCGTAGCGGATGCCCTTGCCCTTGTAGGGCTCGGGCGGGCGGATCGCGCGCACTTCGGCGGCGATCTGGCCCACGACCTGGCGGTCGGCACCGGAGATGACGATTTCGGTCTGCGTCGGGCAGGCCACCTTGATGCCGGTCGGCATGTCCTTGGACACCGGGTGCGAGAAGCCGACCTGCAGGTTCAGCTTCGACCCGGCGGCAGCGGCACGGAAGCCCACGCCCACCAGGTTCAGCTTCTTCTCGAAGCCCTTGCTGACGCCGTTGACCATGTTGGCCACGATGGCGCGCATCGTGCCGCTCATCGCATCGGCCTCGACCGAGTCGTTGGCCGGCGCGAAGTTCAGCTTGCCCGCCTCGTTCTTGATCGTGACGAGCGCATTCACCGGCTGCACCAGCGTGCCCATCGAGCCCTTGACGCTGATCTGGTCAGCCGTCACCGACACGTCCACGCCTTGCGGCAGGGCGATCGGCATCTTTCCCACGCGTGACATTTCGATCTCTCCCTTAGGCGACGTAGCAGAGCACTTCGCCGCCGATGCCGGCCTGGCGCGCCTTGCGGTCGGTCATGACGCCCTTGGGCGTCGTGACGATGGCCACACCCAGACCGTTCATCACGTTCGGGATGTCGTGGCGGCCCTTGTAGATGCGCAGGCCCGGGCGGCTCACGCGCTCGATGTGCTCGATCACGGGGCGGCCGGCGTAGTACTTCAGCGCGATCTCGAGTTCGGGCTTCGTGGCTTCGCCACGCACCTTGAAGTTGTCGATGTAGCCCTCGTCCTTCAGGACCTGGGCGATCGCCACCTTCAGCTTCGACGACGGCATCACGACGACAGCCTTCTCCACCATCTGCGCGTTGCGGATGCGGGTCAGCATATCGGCGATCGGATCACTCATGCTCATTTCGGATATCTCCTGCTCGTGCCTGCGTCGCCGGGATTACCAGCTGGCCTTGACGACACCCGGAATGTCGCCCTTGAAGGCGAGCTCGCGGATCTTGTTGCGGCCGAGACCGAACTTGCGGAAGGTGCCGCGCGGGCGGCCCGTCAGCTCGCAGCGGTTGCGCTGGCGCGTCGGGTAGGCGTTGCGCGGGAGCTTCTGCAGCTCGAGGCGCGCGGCATAGCGCTCTTCGTCGGACTTCTTGGCATCGTTGGCGATGCCCTTCAGTTCGGCGTACTTCTTGGCGAACTTGGCGACCAGTTGCGCGCGCTTTTCTTCGCGCTGGATCAGGGACGTCTTAGCCACGGGTCACCTCAGTTCTTGAACGGAAACTTGAACGCGGCGAGCAGTGCCTTGCACTCGTCGTCGTTCTTCGCGCTCGTCGTGATGCTGATGTTCAGACCACGCAACGCGTCGACCTTGTCGTACTCGATCTCGGGGAAGATGATCTGTTCCTTGACGCCGATGTTGTAGTTGCCACGGCCATCGAAGGAGCGACCCGAGATGCCGCGGAAGTCGCGCACGCGGGGCAGCGCGATCGTCACGAAACGGTCGAGGAATTCATACATGCGCACGCCGCGCAGCGTGACCATGCAGCCGATGGGCACGCCGTCACGGATCTTGAAGCCGGCGATCGCCTTCTTCGACTTGGTGACGACGGGCTTCTGACCGGCGATCTTGGTCAGGTCGCCGACGGCGTTGTCCATGATCTTCTTGTCGGACACCGCCTCGCTCACGCCCATGTTCAGCGTGATCTTGGTGATGCGCGGCACTTCCATCGGCGACTTGTAGCCGAACTTCTGGATCAGTTCCGGCGCGATCTTGTCGCGGTAGACCGCTTGCAGGCGGGCGGTTTGTTGTTCAGCCATGGGGACCTCTTACGCCTTGATCTCTTCGCCGCTGGACTTGAAGACGCGCACTTTCTTGCCGTCCGCCAGGAGCTTGACGCCGACGCGGTCGGCCTTGCCGGTCGCGGCATTGAAGATCGCGACATTCGACTGGTGGATCGGCAGCGTCTTGTCGACGACGCCGCCGGTCGTGCCCTTCATCGGGTTCGGCTTGACGTGCTTCTTCACGACGTTGACGCCCTCGACCACCAGGTGGCCGTCGTCGACGCGTTGCGCGATGGTGCCGCGCTTGCCCTTGTCGCGGCCGGTCAGCACGATGACCTGGTCGCCTTTGCGGAGTTTGTTCATGGCGTATTCCTTCCAGCGCCGCGTCAGAGAACTTCCGGCGCCAGCGACACGATCTTCATGAAGCGCTCGGTGCGCAGTTCGCGCGTCACCGGCCCGAAGATGCGGGTACCGATCGGCTCGAGCTTGGCGTTCAGCAGCACGGCGGCATTGCCGTCGAACTTGATCAGCGAGCCGTCCTGGCGACGCACGCCCTTGGCGGTGCGAACGACGACGGCACTGTAGACCTCGCCCTTCTTCACTCGACCGCGCGGCGCGGCTTCCTTGATCGACACCTTGATCACGTCACCGATGCCGGCGTAGCGACGCTTGGAACCGCCCAGCACCTTGATGCACATGACGGATTTCGCGCCAGTGTTGTCCGCGACGTCGAGTCGCGATTGCATTTGGATCATGTTCTGTCCCCAACTTGTACCGGCGGACACCCGTCGGTCAGTCTTGGGCCCGTCGTGGCACCCGCTGAACACGAGCACCCCGCTTGGGCGGATCCGAAGCCGGCACACACCGAACGGTGTTGCCGGTTTTTCGGCGAAGCCTTGAATTATGCACCGGGGAGTACCCGATGTCAACGCGCGGGATACGCGCGTCGGCCGGGCGACACGGCGGCCGGGCGGCCGCGTGGGCCCGACCGGGTGTCAGCCCTTCAACGCGCGCGCTTGCGCGAGCAGCGTGTCGGCGTCGCTGACCTCGAACTTGCCGGGCCCCTCGATGTTGAGCGTGCGTACGACGCCGTCGACCACCAGCATCGAGTAGCGGTTCGACCGCAGGCCCATGCCGCGCGCGCTCAGGTCCAGCGTCAGCCCCACGGCCTTGGCGAAGTCGCCGCTGCCGTCGGCCATCATGCGTACCTTGCCGGCGGTGTGCTGGTCGCGGCCCCAGGCGCCCATCACGAAGGCGTCGTTGACCGACACGCACCAGATCTCGTCGACGCCGGCGGCCTTGAACTCGGCCTCCTTCGCGACGTAGCCGGGCACGTGCTTGGCCGAGCAGGTCGGCGTGTAGGCCCCGGGCAGCGCGAACAGCGCGATCGTCTTGCCTGCCGTCGACGCGTGGACGTCGAACGCGTTCGGCCCGATCGAGCAGCCTCCGCCTTCGACTTCGATGTATTCCTGCAATGTGCCTGCAGGCAGCTTGTCACCGACCTGGATCATGGAACCTCCTCTGGGGGCGTCACCGGAATGGAAAACGGCCGGACGCCAGTATTCCAGCGTTCCGGCCGTCGGGTCGGGGCCTCCTGCGAAGGCCACAGACCGGGCACAGACTCAGACCGTGCGCGCCTTCTCGACCAGGCGGGTCACGACCCAGGACTTGGTCTTCGAGATCGGGCGGCTTTCGGCGATCTCGACCACGTCGCCCATCTTGTACTCGCCGTTCTCGTCATGGGCGTGGTACTTGCTGGACTTGGCGACGATCTTGCCGTACAGCTCGTGCTTGGTGCGGCGCTCGACGAGCACCGTGATCGTCTTCGCGCGCTTGTCGCTGACGACCTTGCCCACCAGGGTCCGGGTGTTCTTGACCTTGGGTTCGACTTGAGCTTCGGTCACTTGGCAGCTCCTTTCTTCTTCTCGGCCAGGATGGTCTTGGCACGAGCGATGTCGCGGCGGGTGTTGCCCAGCTGCGAGTGGTTGGCGAGCTGCTGGGTCGCCTTCTGCATGCGCAGGCCGAAATGGGCCTTCAGCAGGTCGCCGACTTCCTTCTCGAGGCCGGCGACGTCCTTGGCGCGGAGTTCAGATGCTTTCATGGGGTTCTCCGGTTCAGGCGCCGATGGCGCGCGCCACGAAGGTGCAACGCAGCGGCAGCTTGGCCGACGCCAGCGTGAACGCTTCGCGCGCCAGCTGCTCGGGCACGCCGTTGATCTCGTAGAGCACCTTGCCCGGCTGGATCTCGGCGACGTAGTACTCGGGGTTGCCCTTGCCGTTGCCCATGCGGACTTCGGCCGGCTTCTGCGAGATCGGCTTGTCGGGGAAGATGCGGATGAAGATCCGCCCGCCGCGCTTGATGTGGCGCGAGATCGCGCGGCGAGCCGCCTCGATCTGGCGCGCCGTCAGGCGGCCGCGCTCGGTCGCCTTGAGGCCGAAGTCGCCGAACGACACGTTGGCACCGCGCGTGGCGATGCCGG
>Ga0208460_10000948_pt1 | contig 18450 bp, 26 predicted proteins | sample AD_STIC10_MetaG_FD_184436 | JGI IMG/M metagenome (GOLD analysis project Ga0208460, IMG submission 184436) | Active sludge microbial communities of municipal wastewater-treating anaerobic digesters from USA - AD_STIC10_MetaG (SPAdes) (version 2) | ecosystem: Engineered > Bioreactor > Anaerobic >... | reverse complement strand
ACATTAATACTACCGATTGCGATTTTTGAAGACAAGGGTGCAATTTACACATTAAAAGAATCTTTTAAAAGAGCTAAACAAAATTACTCCTCTATTTTTTTCTACTTAATTATTGTTTGGTTAATAATGTCAATATTATCTACAATTAATTATCTTACTAATTGGGTAATTAATGCCATTGGGCAAATTATGATACTAGTTGGAGAATTAACAGGAATAATTGGAACTATTATAGCTTATACTATTTATTTTGGAATTGCAGTAATCTTCGGATTAATTTTTTCAAGCATAATAACCCTTTTTAGTTCAACTTTAATCACAAATCTCTACCAAATTACTGCTAAAGAAAAAACCAAAAAAATAATACTTAATAAAAAACAAAAATCAAATTAACTTCTTCCCGTTAATAAACGAAAGATTTATATAGTTCCCCATACGCTAAATACTTAAGGTGAGTTTATGCCACAATGTAACGTTATGAAGTTAATATTTTCAAGTGTTTTTTTAGTATTAATACTCGGTTTAGTTAGTGCTTGTTCTATTAGCATGGTTAATGAACAACTCGAACTAAGAAGCAATACTGATGGATATGCGACAAGTATTTCGGCAGAAGACAATTCACCAGTGACTATTAGAGTTAGATTTGATATTGATGATTTATCAGGAACTGATTGTGCAAGAGAAATTTCAGCAAGATCAGTAATATATAGAATAACTGAAAGCGGAAATTGGCAACAATTTAGAACCACAAGTGCAAGAAGCCAGACATTAATTGAAGATGAATACTACTTTATTTGGACAAATGAATTCACTGTTGATGATTATTACACAAGGTACAGAATTGAAACAAGAATTTTTGATAGTAATAACGAAGAATATCAAAACTTAACAGGATATGTTGATGTTGTAAGCAACAACTGTTCAGGAATAAAATTAACAACTTATGATTACACAATTGATGAAGGAGAAGAAAGTACAAGATATTTTAGAATTGAAAATAACACTAATAAAGAATTCAGAGTAAATGATTTAGGAGTACTATTCACTAACTCTTTAGTAAGATCAGGTTCAGTTGATTATGATTCAACTATACCAAGATACTCACAAGAAACTGTTGATGTAACTTTAAGCGCAGGATACGTTTCAAGTGACAGCACCACAACCGGAACTTTTACAGTATCAGGATACTTAGATGGGACATTTTGTTCAACTACTGCAATTGGAAGAAAATCATTTAGTGTAACTGTACAAGATACTGGATCAACTTCTTCAGGCGGATCAAATGATGATGATTACACTTCAATTGCTGATTGTGAGGACCTTTCAGTTATTGTAAAAAATATTGACATTAGTGAAAGCAGTGAACAAACTGAAATCTTTTATTTAAGAAATGATTCTACAAAAAGATTTGAAATAACTGAAATCCAATTAACAAACAACGGACTAACACTAGAAAATTATTATAATGAAAAATATGCTTCAGCAAACGGAGCAGCAAATATCATAATTAAAGCAAAAGCAGAAAGCGTATTTGCTAACAAAACTTTTGAAAACAATATACGAGTGAGAGGAAGATTTAGTGATGGAAGAACCTGTTCGTTTGATAATATTCAAAGGAAAATATTTAATGTAAATATCCTAAATACTGACTCAGCAACAAACACAACAAACACTACTCCCAATTGTAATAATTTTTCAATTAGTGCAATAGACAATATTCAAATAGAAAACTTTGGAAAAATACCAATCACAATTACTAATGGAACTAATCAAAGAGCAGATGTATATGTAGAAGGAACAATTGAAACAACCCCCTCATTAATTTCATTACCCCCTAATAGTTCAATAACAAGAGACCTTGATGTTAAAACTTACCTTGCAAGCGGAGAAATAACTCTAAAACCTTCAGTAACAGGATGTAACTTCCCTTCAAAAACAATTAGAGTAACAAATACTGCAAAAGGAAGTATCAGTCAATTAAGTGTAGATACAAAATTTGAACAAAACGAAACACAAGGGACAATAATAATTCAAGTAAATAACCCAACTACAAAAATATTTAATGGGATAGTAAAAGTTAACACCCCAACAGGGTGGAGCACTAACACAAAAGAAGTAACAATTACTCCAGGAACAAATAATATTGTAATACCCCTATCAAAAGAAACAAATGCCACAAATGGAAAAGGAACTATTTCACTAATAATAGAAGGAGAAGAAATAAAGAATGAATATACTATAAGTGGATCTAATTCGAGCGGATCACTTTCAGGATTGTTCTCACTAGGAATATTTGGAATAAGCAATTTAGGAACACTATTAATTCTAATAATATTAGTGATACTGATAATAGGAATGATAGGAAGAATAACTAGCAACAGTAAAAGTGAAGAAAAACAAGTTTGGGAAGAAGAAAAAAATTAATCACCTCAAAAAAATAACAATTTAATTGGTAAAGAGAAGAGCGAATTAAAAAATTCGCTCTTTTCTAAACCACCCTAATTTAAAAAAAAACAAAGCAAAAGTATAAATACATTCCAAAGAAATATATGTAATGCAACTAGGAAAAAAACAACTCGCAATAATTGGAGTAAGTATAATTCTAATTATTATTACAATTATATTTCTTAACAATAGTCAAACAACCACTCAATCTTTTTCATTTTCTGATTTCAAAATGAATAAATCCATTTTTCTAAACGAGGAAACTAGAATTGAAACTTATACCTTTTATACAGAAAACCCAATAATTGCTTACTTAATTGTTCCAAAAACAATTGCCACTGATATTTCCCAACTAACAATAAGTGGAGATTATTCAACAACAATAATTGAAAGCGATCCAATATTACTAATAAAACAAAATGAATACACGCCTGGAATAAAAAAACTAATAATAGAAACCCAAACAGGAAATAAAGAACACACCACAATTCTACTCCCAATAAATTTAATAGATCATGAAACATTTAATGAAAGCGAAAAACAACAACTCACAGAAACAATAAAACAATTTAACTACATGGAGAATAATTATTTCAAAATAGAAGAAGTAAAAAAAATAATAGAAGAATTTGCGCAAGGCACACAAGACACTAAACAAGAATTTCAAGAAAAAGAAAATCAAAACAAAATTTTTTTAGCGGAAACTGACAGGGCAAAAAACAACATTATTAATTCAATAAGCACAATTATTGAAAATACTAATAGTGAAACAAATCAAAATTTTACAAAAAAAGAAAGCATCTTTGAAACACTAATGTTTATTTTGGATCAAAAAGCAATACAAGAAGAACCAATCAACTTACAAGAATCAGAAAACAACATTTTAGTTGAACTTGGACCAAAATCAAATAATTTAATTCCAGAAGAAATCAATCTCTTCATATCAGAAGAAAACCTAGCAGATTCAATAACGTTAATTCTAGATAATGCTAACAACACACAACAATTAATACCAATTTTATCAACTAATAGTAACGAAATAACAAAATATGTTAAAGTTGAAATAAAGGACTTTAATAAAAACCAAAAAGAACTTATCATTTTAGTAGACCTGAACAAAAATACAACAAACAACCTCAATGAACCAAAAATTGACCTGAGCAAAAACACAATTAATGATTTTAATAAATTAAAATTAAACACAATTGAACTTACTTTAAATTACTCTTTTGAAAAAAGAACTAATCATAAAATAAACATAATTTTTGGAAAATGTGAAAAATCTATTGGATTAAAGTTAAGAACAATTGGGTGGCAAATTGATTCTAATAAAATAATTGAAAATTGTGATAACAATAAATTTTTAAGCGACCTAAACACTCTTGATACAAATAATTCAGGAAGAATTCAAACTGACACAAATGTCCAAAAAGATTCTAATAATTTTGACGAAGAACTAATTGAAACTTTAATAAACAAGTTTTTTGAAAATAACTCAATATTATCCAATCTCCCTTTTTATACAATCACTCAAGACAAAAATATTTCATTAAAAAATTGTGAAAATGGTTGCATAATTCAAACTAACTCAAAAGAAATAATCAATCTAATTAATGAAGATATAAACCAAAAAGATAACACACTACAAGCACCTTATAGTCAAATAAAAAGTATTACCCTAAATTTTAACAAATCTTTTGAAAAAAAAACATTTGAATATACTGACAATATTAATTTAGGATACAAGTGTAGTAGCCCTTGTGCTTGGATAGCAAGCAATAGTGTTGAAATTAAAAGATTTGAAAATATATCCATTGCATTTATTAAACAAACCACTTTAACAAATCTAAAAATCCAAGGAGATTATAATAAAGAACTTGTAAAAAATTTTGAATTTGTTGATTATACAAGCACAACAAATTTCCAATTACCTAATAACGAAGCAATGAAGTATGTTGAAGAATTAAAAAAACAGAAAAAAATCATTCTAACCATCTATCCATTTGAGTCAAGTCAAAAAATAAAAATATTCATCCCCCAAGAATTAAAAGAATTAGAAACAATAATGAAAACAAAAAAAGCACCATTTTTGTTAAAAGATGGAACAACAAATCCGAATAAATCCGGGTGGTGTTCAGCTTATGCTACAAGATTTGCAAAAAAGTATTTTGGATTAAATTATGTGAAAGCGGATGCTTGGGAATTAGCAAAGGTAAATAATGTAATTTACAGAGAAAAATTTAGTGTAATACCACGAAAAGGAGGATTAACAAAACAACAATTTATTGGATTTGCAGAAAACGAAAAAATAATTTCTCCAGGAGATATAATTGGAGTTTATACCACAAGTGGCAGCAATAGACCTTACCGACTTTACACTCATGTTTTAGTTTATTTGGGAAAAATGAATGAAGAACACCTCTTTGTAGAAAACTATTTAGGCCCAAGAATAATTACTCTTGATGAGGTTCTAAAAATACATACAATTGTTGATGTAATTAAACCAAAAAACTAAAACACTTTAAAATTAAATAAAAAGCAAAAAACCAATCAAAATCTAAAAAATTACCCAAAATAACCCTTTAAATTTAATAAAATCAACAAAATTTTAACTAATTCCAAAGTAACCAATTTTTTGGACAAACCCTTGAGTGGATTTATAAACCTTTCTTTGGCAAAATTAGTTATTGATTGTTATTAATCAATGTTGAAAGTACACTACTAAACTAGAGTTTCTGGTGAGGCTTAGGGTTTAGCAAATACGAAAATTTTTTCTATTTGTGCTTTTTAGCATAGTAATTTTACTTTAAAAAAATAAATTTTATTAAAAATGTAAAAATTTGAGTTGAAAAATTATGTCACAATTTAATGCTCCAAGAAGAGGATCAATGGCTTATTATCCTAGAGTTAGAGCAAAAAAAGAAACTCCTTCAATTAAAGGAATTGGAACAGAGAATAAAGCGCTTAGTTTTGTAGCTTACAAAGTTGGAATGGTTCAAGTTCAAGGAAAAAATACTCACAAAAATAGTCCAACCTTTGGAATGGAAACAATAGTTCCTGCAACAGTAATTGCTACACCTGCACTAAAAGTCTTCGGAATAAGGGCTTACACTAAAAGAGAAATTGGTGAAGAAGTATTAAGTGATGTTTTAGCAAGTAATGTGGATAAATTTTTATCAAGAAAAATAAATAATTTCAAAAAACCATCACAAAAAAAGCAAGCAAAGGAAAACAAAAGTGAAAAGAAAGAAGATTTTTATACTTTAGAAGATTTTGAAAAAGAAATGAATGATATTTTGTACTTCACTTTACTTGTACACACAACACCTGATGAACTTGATTTAAAGAAAACCCCTGATGTTACTGAAGTTATTATTGGTGGAACAAAAGAACAACAATTAGCTTACGCTAAAGAAAAATTAGGAAAAGAAATAAAATTTGATGAAGTTTTCACTGAAAAAGATTTTTTAGATGTAAAAGCTGTTACTAAAGGAAAAGGATTTAATGGAGTAATAAAAAGATTCCATGTTAGAAGTCTTCGACCAAAAAACAAAAAACAAAGAGTTGTTGGATCTATTGGACCATGGCACCCTCACACAGTAATGTTCACTGTTGCTAGACCTGGACAAATGGGATACCACAATAGAACTGAATCTGGAAAAAAATTAATTAAAATTTCAACTAATCCTGAAGAAGTAAATCCTTCTAGAGGATTTTCAGGGTATGGGCTTGTTAAAGGACAATATGCATTAATTTACGGTTCAATTCCAGGACCTGCAAAAAGATGTGTTGCTTTAAGAAAAACAATTAGACCAATAAAACAAAAAGGAATCCAACTTGAAGGAGTAGAAAAAATAATTAAAAAGTAATTTTTAAAAATTGAGTGATAATTATGAAAGCAAATATAATTAGTGTAAGTGGTTCTAATAAAGGAACTATTGAATTACCTAAAGTTTTTGAAACTGAATATAATCCAACTTTAATTAGAAGAGCTGGACTTGCTTTACAAACAACAAAAAAACAACCAAAAGGAACTGATCCTCGTGCAGGAAAAAAGAACACAGCAAGATATAGAGGATACAGAGGAGTACCAACCCCTCACAGAATTATTAACACTGAAAATGCAAGACTTCCTAGACTTACTAATAGAAGATACTTACTTTATGGACGAACAGCATTTGTACCACACGTTGTTGGAGGACGAGCTGCTCACCCACTAAAATCATGGGAAACTATTGTTGAACAAATCAACAAGAAAGAAAGAAAAATTGCTCTAGCAAGTGCAATCGCTGCTACAGCAAATAAAAGTCTTGTAGAAAAAAGATTTATTGTTGAAAAAGAATTACCAATTATTGTTGAAGATGCAATAGAAAATATTGCAAAAACAAAAGAAGCAATTGAAACTCTAACAAAAGTTGGAGTAGGAAAAGACCTTGAAAATGCTAAAAGCAAAGTTAGAAAAAGAGCAGGAAAAGGAAAATCAAGAGGAAGAGTTTGGAAAGCAAAAAAAAGTGTATTAATTGTTACTGGAAAAAACTCACCAATATTAAAAGCAGTGAGAAACTTACCAGGAGTAGATTCTGTTACAACAGCATCACTAAATGTTGATCTTGTTGCACCAGGAGCAGAAGCAGGAAGACTTGTTGTTTGGACTGAATCTGCAATAAAAGAACTTGGAAAAGAAAAAGCAGAAAAAATTGAAACACCAAAAGCAGTAAAAGAAAAAAAAGTTGTTACAAAAAAAGTAGTAAAAAAAAGTGTTAAATTAAAAACAAAAAAAGAATAAATGAGTGATTTAGGGGACGAAAAATTTTAGCAAAAATTTTGATTAAATAAAAATAGTGATTTTTATGGTAAAATTAACAAAATCTGACAAGATGCAACAAAAAGCAGAGATTAATGCTAAAGAAAAAGCAGCAGAGAAAGAAGCACCAAAAGCAAAAGAAACAAAAAAAGAAAATTTAGAAACACACGCAACAATAGCTGATCTTGAAGTAGTACTTTACCCACTTGTAACAGAAAAAGCAGTTAATATGATTGATGCTGAAAACAAAATAACATTTATTGTAGCAAATAATACTGACAAAAAGAAAGTAAAAGAAATAATTGAAAGAATTTATGGAGTAAAAGTTGCTAAAATAAATATGGTTAGAGATATGAAAGGAAGAAAGAAAGCAATTGTAAAACTAAAAAAAGAATTCAAAGCAAATGACCTTGCAACAAAATTAAAAATATTATAATTATAAAATGGTGAAGAACAATGGGAAAACGAATAATTTCACAAAGAAGAGGAAAAGGCTCTCACACATTCAAAGCAAAACTAAGAGGAATAAACTCTTTATATTTATTAAAAACTCCTGACCTAATGGTTGGAGAGGTAACAAACTTTGTAAAAGAAAATGGAAGAAATGCCATAATGGCAGAAATAACTTTTGCTGATGGAAGAAAACAAGATATAATCGCAGCTGAGGGAATGTATATTGGACAAAAAGTAGAACAAGGAAAAGGAGCAAGAACAAATATTGGAAATGTTTCAGAAGTTGGAGCACTACCAGAAGGATGCCCAATTTTTAATATTGAAAGAACAGTAAATGATGGTGGAAAAATGGTGCGATCATCAGGAAGTTACGCACTATTAATGGCTAAAGATCAAAAAAGTGCAACAATAAAAATGCCATCAGGAAGTATGATCAATTTACCTTTAGATGTTAGAGCAACTATTGGAAATGTATCTTGCGGAGGACGACAAGACAAACCAATGGTAAAAGCAGGAAACATGTTCCACGCAATGAAAGCAAAGAAAAAAATGTGGCCTAGAGTAAGAGGAGTAAAAATGAATGCTGTTGATCATCCATTCGGTGGAGCAAGTCACCACCCAGGAAAATCAAAGAGTACATCAAGAAACGCACCACCTGGAAGAAAAGTTGGAGCTATTGCTTCTTCAAGAACAGGAAGGAGAAAGAAAGGCTAGAATTAAAATTGATACTGGATCAATATAACATATTGTTCCAGAATTTATTTTTAAAAAAGTTAAAAGGTTTTGAAGGGATATTATGGAAATACAAGGAAAAAAATTCAATTTCAGAGGAAAAACTCTAGAAGAATTACTAGCAATGAGTTTAGAAGAATTTGCAAAACTATGCAAATCTAGACCAAGAAGATCATTACTAAAAGGATATGATAAAAAATTCTTAAAAAAAGTTGAAGCTTACAAGAAAAACCCAAAAGCAAAACCAATTAGAACACACGGAAGAGATTACATTGTAATACCACAACTTGTTGGAGTAAAAATTGCAGTACACAAAGGAAATGGATTTGAAACAATTGATATTACAGAAAAAATGTTAGGACATTATTTAGGAGAATTTGCATTAACTAGAAAGAAATTACAACACGGAAAAGCTGGAATTGGAGCAACAAAATCTTCAAGTGCAGTAACCGCAAGAGGATAAAATTAAATAAAATAATTTGGAAAATATTTGATGTGATGTTATGGCAAAAAAGAATTATCAAGCAGAGGTTGGAAAACCAAGTAAAACTGCAAAAGCAACTATTACAAATGCGAATATTTCAATAAAATATTCAACAGAAATTTGTAACCAAATAAAAGGACTTCCAGTAAACAAAGTAATTGCATGGCTTGAAAGAATTGAAGCACACAAAGAATACTTACCATTAATGAGATATAACAAAAAAGTAGCACACCGAAAAGGAGACGCATTAAATGGATCAAAATCTGGAAGATACCCAGAAATGACTTGTAAAGAATTTATCAGTTTACTAAATTTAGCAAAAAACAATGCTGACTTTAAAGGACTAGATTCAGAAAAATTAATTATACTTAATGCATTTGCTTCAATGGGAATTAATAGATATAGTTACCAATCAAAAGGAAAAATTGCAGGAAAAGCAAGAAGAGTTAATGCAACACATATTGAAGTAATAGTAATGGAACAAAAAGGATTAAATTAATTGGAGAAAAAAGGTGTAAAAAATGATTGAAAGAACATTCATCCAAAAAAATTTCAACAAGATGGAACTAGAAAGTTACTTAGAGAAAAAACTTGACAGAGCAGGTTTTGATAAACTTGAAATCATAAAAACACCAATGGTTACAAGAATTGTACTTTATGTTGCAAAACCAGGACTTGCTATTGGAAAAAGTGGATCAACAATTAAAACATTAACAGAAGTTATTTCACAAAAATACAAAATTGATAACCCACAAATAGAAATACAAGAATTAAAAGATCAAAGATTAAATGCAAAATTACAAGCAAAAAAAATGGCTCAAATGATTGAAAGAGGATTCTCTTGGAGAAGTATAGCTTACCGATTAATTAAAGACGCAATGGATGCTGGAGCACAAGGAATAGAACTTGTAGTTAAAGGAAAATTATCAGGAAAAGGTGGAAGAAAAAGAAAACAAAGAATAGCATTAGGGTACATGAAAAAAATTGGACACCAAGCAAGAATGGTTGATTATGCAAAAGAAGCAGCTTATCCAAAAGCTGGAGCTATTGGAATTAGACTTAGAATAATACACCCAAGCGTAGTATTCCCTGATAAAATTGATGCTGAAAAAGTAATTAAAGCAATGAAAGAGACAAAAACAGAAATGAAAGAACAATTAGAAAAACAATTAGTTTTAGATAAGGAAGAAAAAGTAGAAGCAAAAAAACTTGAAGAAGAAAAAATAGAAGTAACAAAGGAAGTTAAAGAAAAAATTATGCAAGCAGTTGAAAAAAAAGTAGAAGCAAAAAAGGAAGTAAAAAAAGAAGAAGCAAAAAATGAAAATGAAGAAAAAAAGTAAATTAATTAAAATTTGAGTTGATGATTATGAAAGCAAAAGATATGCAAAAAATGAGTAAAGAAGAAATTGCTCAAAAACTTGTTGAAGCAAAACAAGAATTAGGAAGAGAAAGAGCAACAATTGCTAGTGGAACAAAAAGTGAAAACACTGGAAAAATAAGAAAACTAAAAAGAGATATTGCAAGAATGTTTACAGTAATGAATCAAAAGGAGGTTAAAGCTTAATGCAAGAAATAGACAAGATCAGTGGTCTGCCAAAAGACTTGTTTGATATAACAAACATAACAAAAGAAAAGCAGAGAATAAAGGTCGAAGTCATTAAGCGAAAATTTTCCAAAATCATTACACTAGTTCACGGAATTGAAGATAATGATGAACTAAAAGAAATAGGAAAAGAAATGAAACAAAAATTTGCTTGCGGCGGAACAATTGCAAACAAAACAATTGAACTGCAAGGAAACCACAAAATGAGAGTTAAAGAATTTTTGATAAAAAAAGGATATAATGAAAATTTAATTGATGCTTAAAGGAGATTGAATGGAAAAAAAATATGAAATCACAAAGAAAAACTTTTTGAGCCACGAATGGATTGGAGAAAAAGTAAAAGTGATAAAAAGCAGTGATAAAAAAAGAGAGATTGAAGGAATTATAATTAATGAAACACAAAACACAGTATGGATTGAAATGAAAGGAGAAAAAAAAATTGTACCAAAAAAAGAATGTGTATTTGAATTTGACATCGGTGAAAAAATTATTGTTGAAGGAAAAAATGTATTAAAAAGACCAGAGGATAGAGTTAAAGATTTTAGATAAATGGGTGGATTTTATGGCTGAAAAAAAAGAAAAGAAAGTAAAAGAAACAAAAGTTGAAACTGCAACTAAAGCAGATACAAAAGAAAAAACTTACCCAATTAGAGGAAACATCTTTGAAGGAAAAGTAACTTCAGCAAAAGCAAACAAAACTGTTACAGTGGAAAGAATGATTAGTCAATATGTGCAAAAATATGAAAGATATAGAAAAATTAGATCAAAAATACAAGCACACAACCCACTTAGTATTAATGCGAAAGAAGGAGATATTGTTAAAGTTGGAGAAACAAGAAAAATCTCTAAAACAAAAAATTTTATAGTAATGGAAATTATAATAAAAGCAGGTGAAAAACAATGAGAGCAATGAGTGTAAACAATATTGGAGCTCTAACCCTACACAGTAGAGTAACTTGCGCGGACAACTCTGGAGCAAAAGAAATTGATATTATTTCAGTATTCGGATACAAGAATAGAAAAAAAGGTTACCCAAAAGCTGGTATTGGAAGTTTAGTTAATGTGGTTGTAAAAAAAGGAAAACCAGAAATGAGAGGAAAAATAGAAAGAGCAGTTGTTATTAGAACAAGACAAGAATTTAGAAGAGCAAACGGACTTAGAGTTAAATTTGAAGACAACGCAGTTGTTTTAGTTGATGAAGAAGGATTACCAAAAGCAAGTGAAATGAAAGGATGCTGTGCTAAAGAAGTTGGAGAAAGATTTCCAAAAGTATTAGGACTAGCAAGTGCAGTTATTTAAAATTATAAAATGGAGAAAAAGGATTGATTTTTATGAATGCAACAAAAAGACCAGGAAAAGCAAGAAAATATACTTTTACTGCGCCAAAGCACAAGAAAGCAAAAGCACTTGCTGCACACTTAAGTGAAAAATTAAGTGCAGAGCTAAAAACACGATCGCTTCCTGTAAGAAAAAAAGATATTGTAAAAATTGTTAGAGGAGAATTCAAAGGAAAAGACGGAAAAGTGATTAGAGTGGATCCAGAAAACCATAAAATATTTATAGAAAAAATTGTTAGAAAAAAATCTAACGGAACAGAATTTGAAGTAGCAATAGATCCATCAAAAGTAATACTAATGGATTTAGATAAATCGGATAAAAAAAGAATATGAGGCGAAAGTTATGGGTAAAAAAGGTGGAAATAGAAAAACAAAAGCACTTGTTGCACCAAAGTCGGTAAATATTAAAAGAAAGGAACAAGTTTGGACAATTCATACAGTGCCTGGAGCACATAAAAGAACTGCCTCTGTTGCTCTTGCAATTGCGTTAAGAGAATTACTTAATATTGCAACAACAATGAAAGAAGTAAAAGCAATAATTAATGCTGGAGAAGTAAAAGTAAATGGAGTAGTAAAAAAAGATGCAAGAATGGGTCTTGGATTATTTGATACTGTTGACATGGAGAAACAAAAATTATTTTATAGAGTATTACTTGATAAAAAAGGAAGATTATATTTGAAAAACTTAGAAGAAAAAAGTAATGAGAAAATTGTAAAAGTAGAACACAAAAAAATGGTTAGTAAAGGAGTACAATTAACTACTGATGATAGTAGAGTTTACTTTAATGATAGTGCAAAAAGAGGAGATTCATTAAAAATAAAATTACCTGAAGGGAAAATAGACAAAGTATTACCCTTACAAAAAGGATCAATTGTTTTTATAACAAAAGGAGAACACTGTTCAGAACTTGCAACAGTTGAAGAAATAATAGAAGGAACTGATAAGAGAGAAAAATTAGTAAAACTAAAAAACAAGAATGGGGAATTTGAAACAATACCAAAAAGTGTTTATGTAATTGGAGAAGGAAAAGCAGAATTAAAAGATATTGAATAAATGAGGAAATTAAAGGGATTATTATGACAGCAATAAATGAAGTAATGGTAGAAAAAATAGTCATCAACATGGGTGTTGGTTCTGACGAAGGGAAAATGAAAAAAGCAGTACAAGTAATGAATACTATTGCTGGAAAAAGCGGAGTAAAAACAACTTCAAAATTAAGAATCCCTGATTGGGGAGTAAGACCAGGAGTAGAACTTGGATTAAAATTAACGTTAAGAAAAAAAGCAGCTAATGAATTCTTAAAAAAAGCACTAGTTGCAAAAGAAAACAAAATCCCAGCAAAAAGTTTTGATAAAGAAGGAAACTTTGGATTTGGAATAAAAGAACACATTAATGTACCTGGAGTAAAATATGACCCAAAAATTGGAATAATGGGTTTTGATGTGTTAGTAGCATTAAAGAAAAAAGGATACAGAATTAAATACAGAAAAATAAAACAAGCAACTGTTGGAAGAAAACAAAGAGTGAGTAGAGAAGAAGCAATAGAATTTGTAAAAACTCTTGGAGTTGAAATAATATGAGTGAAACAGTAAAATTTACGGATAAAAATTTCAAAAATGTTAAAAGTTTAAAAATGAAAAAGAAAGACAGAAAATGCAAAATCTGTGGAGCAAGAAAAGGGTTTATGAGAAAATACAAATTAGATATTTGCAGAAGATGCTTCAAAGATAATGCTGTTAAATTAGGTTTTGAAAAATTTGAATAAAATGGAGAAAAAAAGCGGGTGAAAATATGAGTATGACAGATCCAGTAATGAATGGGTTGACAATAATTAGAAATTCTGAATTAGCTTCAAAAACAGAATGCGAAGTTAGACCCGCATCAAAATTCTTTGGAGAAATACTAAAAATAGCAAAAAATAATGGATATATTGGAGATTACAAATTAATTGAAGATCATCAAAAATTATCTTACAAAGTTAGTTTGAACGGAAAATTAAACACAATCAAAGCAATAAAACCAAGATATGCAGTAAAAAGAGACGAATTTGAAAAATACGAAAAAAGATACTTACCAGCAAGAGATGTTGGATTAATTATTGTATCAACATCAAAAGGACTTGTAACACACACAGAAGCAAAAGCACAAAAACTTGGGGGAAGATTAATAGCATTCATGTATTAATTGAATGAAATCATATTGGTGAATTTTATGGCAAAAAAAGAAATTATTTACACATTAGTATTACCAAGCGAAGTTAGTGCAACTTACACAAATAAAATACTTACAATAAAATCACAAAAAGCTGAACTAAAAAAGAGTATGAAAAATTACAGAGCTAACATTAAAGTAGAAGGAAATAAAATAATTATTGAAGGAAAACCTATTACAAGAAGAACAAGAGATATTGTAAAAACAGCAATTTCACACATACAAAACATGGTTGAAGGAGCAATTTATGGATACAAATACAAACTAAAAATTGTTTACTCACACTTTCCAATGACAGCACAAATTGAAAAAGATACTGTGCTTGTAAAAAACTTTTTAGGGGAAAAATATCCAAGAAAATCAAAAATAAGAGGAGCAACAAAAGTTGAAGTTAAAGGAGCAGAAATAATTGTTAGTGGATATGATAAAGAAGAAGTTAGTCAAACTGCTTCAAGTATTGAACAAAGTGCAAAGGTAAAAAACAAAGATATAAGAAGATACCAAGACGGAGTATATTTAGTAGAGCAAACAAATATTACAGAAAAACCTAATACTAAAGTTGTTGAAGTAATTAGAGGAAGAGAATAAAGGTGAATGTTATGCCAGAAAGACCAGTAATGAAAGATAAAGGACAAAAAGCAAAAGTGCCAACAAAAGCTGAAGCTAAAGTTCCGAAAGTAGAAAAAAAAGAAACTAAAACTGACAAAAAAGAAGTAAAAACTAAAAAAGAAATTGTTAAGAAAAAATTTATACCTTACATTGAAAAAATAAAACAAAAGAAACCAAAAGAAATAATAGAAATACAAAAGTCACTTAGAAATAAAAAAAGTCACCCTGTATTTAGAGGAAGATTTGGTAAAAAACAATTCAGAAGAAAATCTATAAAAAAATGGGACAAATGGAGAAAACCACACGGAATTGATATTGATAGATGTTTAGCTCACGGAAGAAGACCAAAAATTGGTTATAGAAGTGATGCTGTACTAAGAGATATTCATCCTTCAGGATACAAAGAAGTACTTGTATGTAATTTTAATGATTTATCAAAAATGGATAATAAAACTCAAGCAGCAAGAATTAGTAAAACTGTTGGAAAAAGAAAAAGAAATGAATTAATAAAAAAAGCAAATGAAAGTGCAATTTGGGTATTAAACTAAATAATTGAGAGAGTGGATTTTATGGATTTAAAAAAAGCAAAAGAATTAGCAGGAAGAATACTAAAAGTCGGAGTAAACAGAGTCTATATTGATCCATCTAACTTAAAAAAAGTAGAAGATGCAATGACAAAAGATGATGTAAGAGGATTAATTGCTGAAAGAATTATTAAAAAAAGAAAAACAAATTACCAAAGTAGGGGAAGATCAAGAGTAGCTACTTTACAAAGACAAAAGGGAAGAAGAAGAGGAAAAGGAAAAAGAAGAGGAACAAAAAACACAAGAGTGGATAAAAAAAGTAATTGGATGCATAAAGTTAGAGCACAAAGAAATATGTTACAAGAATTAAAGAAAACTAACCCTAAAGCGGTTGAAGAAAAAGGGTATGGAAATATTTACAAAAAAATTAAAGGAAATTTCTTTAAAGGAAAAAATTATTTAAAAGAATATGTGGAAGGGGTGAAAAAGTAAAATGGCTCATAAAAAAACTTACGAAACAAAATTCAAGAGACGAGCAGAAGGAAAAACTGATTACGACAAAAGATTAAAACTTGTAAAATCAAAAAAAGTAAGATTTGTTGTTAGAAAAACAAACACAAGAATAATTGCACAAGCAATAATGTTTGAATTAAAAGGAGATAAAACAATTGCTACCTCTGATTCAAAAGAATTATCAAAATATGGGTTCTATGGAACAAACAACACTCCATCAGCTTACTTAACAGGATTATTACTAGGAAAAAAGATTTCAAGTAAAGTAAAAGAAGGAGTACTTGATATTGGAAGAAAAACAGCAAGTCACGGAAGTGTAGTTTTTGCTTGCGCTAAAGGAATCAATGACGCGGGCGTAAAAGTACCTCTATCAGAAAGTGCAGTTCCTAGTGAAGAAAGAATCAATGGTAAGACTCTTGATGATTATGTAAAAAAATTAGGAGATAAAGCTAATTTAGTTTTTGCAAAATATATTGAGGCAAAAATAACTCCTGGGGAAATAAACAAAGCTTTTGAAAAAGCAAAAAGTGAAATACAAAAGGTGAAAGCATGAATAGATCAAATTTTAAGAAGAGATCAGACGATCCAAAAATAAGAGCTGAAGAGGATTTCCAACAAATAGCAAAAGAACTAACAGAAAAACAAAGAACACTTGATGCTTGGACACCAAAAACTGATCTTGGAAGAATGGTTAAAGCAGGAAAAATTGCTTCAATTGACGAAATATTTGATAAAGGATACAAAATAATGGAACCAGAAATTGTTGATTCTTTAATAAAACTTGAAGAAGAAGTAGTAGAAGTTGCTAAAAAAACAAGAGTAACTACTGCTGGAAGAAAGTTCAGTTATAGGGCCGCAGTACTTGTTGGAAACAAAAATGGTTACGTTGGACTTGGAACAGCAAAAGATGTTGATAGATTCCCAGCAATAACAAAAGCAAAAAGAAGTGCTAAATTAAATTTAATAAGAGTTTATAGAGGTTCAGGTTCTTGGGAAGAACAACCTACTGAAGATCAACACTCTGTACCAATGAAAGTAGTTGGACAAGAAGGAAGTGTAAGAATAACCCTAATGCCAGCACCAAAAGGAACAGGACTTGCTGTTGGAAGAAATGTAAGAAGTGTATTTGTTTTAGCAGGAATACAAAATGTATGGAGTAAAGGAAAAGGAAGAACATCAATAAAACTAAACTTTGTAAGAGCAGCAGTTGATGCTTTGAAAAAAGTTTCAGAGATGAAAATGACAAAAGACCTTGAAAGAAAATTAAAAAAATAAATTAGTAAAATTATTTTTGAGAGTGAAAAATTATGTATGCAGTAATTAGAATAAGAGGAACTGTTAGTGTTAGACCAGATACAAGAAAAACACTTGAATACTTGAACTTAAGAAGAGCAAACAACTTAAGTATTTGGCCAGAAACAAGTCAATTCAAAAAAGCAATAAAAAAAATAGAACCAATGGTTACATTTGGAAAAATTGATGACACTACTCTAACAAAATTAATAGAAAAAAGAGGAAAAATGATAGAAGGAAAACTTGACACTAAAAAAGTATTAGCAGATCTTAAAAGTGGAAAAACAGCAAACGAAGCAGGGTTATTTAATTGTTTTACTTTAAGTCCACCAAAAAAAGGATTTGAAAGAAAAGGAGTAAAAAAACCTTACACCATGGGCGGAGCTTATGGGGACAGAAAAGAAGAAATAAATGAATTAATATTAAGAATGATATAAATTGAGGACACAAATATTAGGACAAATTTAAAGTGGTGAATTTTATGGCTGAAAACAGAAAACGAAGAAAAAAAAATAAATTAAGAGGACAAAGAACAATGGGTGCTGGCGGAACAAAAAATAGAAGAGGTGCTGGTTCTCGAGGTGGAAGAGGAAACGCAGGACACAGAAAACACAAGATAGCAACTTTTATGCCATTAAAAGAAAAAAAATACAGACTTAAAGCAGGAATTAAAGGAAAAGAAATTACCCTTGAAAACTTAAACAAAATAATTGACACTTTAGTTGCTAAAGGAAAAGTAACAAAAGAAGGAACAAAATATATTGTTGACAAAAAATCAGGTTATGAAAAAGTATTAAGTCAAGGCAATACTGAAAAAGAAATTGTGCTAAAAATTAACGCTTCAATCAGCGCAGTAAAAAAAATAATTGCTGCAGGTGGAAGTTTTGAATACGAAAAAAAAGGATTCGAAAAAGAAGTTGAAGAAGCAATTGCACAAGCAGAAGAAAGCGAACTTGAATTCGAAAGCAAAGAAGAATAGTGGCGACACATAAATGGAGCAAGAACAAACAAAAATAAAAAAAATTAATTTAAAAAAGTAAAATGGTGATGTATTGGGAGTAATAGATTTTTTAGTGGGAATTTCTCAATACTTACCTGAAATAAAAAAACCAGAAAAAGAAGTTCCATTTAAACAAAAAATGCTTTGGACAATTATAGCAGTACTAATTTTCTTTATATTAGGACAAATAATGCTTGTTGGATTAAGCGACCAATCAATTCAACAATTTGGTTTCGCTTCAACAATTTTAGCTAGTGAAATAGGAACACTAATCACAGCAGGAATCGGCCCCATAGTAACCGCTTCAATCTTTTTACAATTATTCTTAGGAGCACAATTAATCAAAATTGATCTTCACTCTCCTGAAGGAAGAATGAAATTTCAATCACTACAAAAAATACTTGCAGTAGCACTTTGCTTTATACAAGGATTAATTTATGT
>Ga0208460_10000922_pt1 | contig 18774 bp, 14 predicted proteins | sample AD_STIC10_MetaG_FD_184436 | JGI IMG/M metagenome (GOLD analysis project Ga0208460, IMG submission 184436) | Active sludge microbial communities of municipal wastewater-treating anaerobic digesters from USA - AD_STIC10_MetaG (SPAdes) (version 2) | ecosystem: Engineered > Bioreactor > Anaerobic >... | reverse complement strand
CCCGGGGAGATACGCATACGGGTTTCCCGTGGCTTTGATTCAGAATTGCTTCGCGATGTTGTCCGAGAGCTCGGGGTGCGACTTTGAAGATCGATTGGAGTCGCATTCGAATTTACGTCAAGGCCGGACCGACGGACATGAGGAAGCAGATGTTGAGCCTCTCAGTCTATGTGGCGGAGAACCTTCAGGGTGACCCTTTATCCGGAGACCTGTACCTGTTTTGCAGCAGAGACAGAAGACTCATGAAGGCGCTGTACTGGGATCGTAACGGATTCTGCTTGTGGCAGAAGCGCCTGGAAAAGGATCGCTTCCCCTGGCCTCAAGACCGAGAAGAGGTCCTGGGTATAAGCCGAGATGAGTTAGACATGCTTTTGTCTGGGATAGATTTCTTCAACGCTCATAAAACGCTATATTTTTCCGGTGTGACATAAAAAAGTACTATTAATTTTACAGGCGTCAGTATAAATGTAGCTCATGGCGCTTGAGATTAATACACTTCCCGATGATCCAGCTCTGCTCAAAAATGAGTTGAGTGAACAACTCATCAGGCATCACGAGCTTGAACAAGAATATCAAGTTCTCAAAGAGCAACACCAGATTCTCGAAGAACAGTACCAGACACTGGAAGAGCAGCACCAGATTCTCGAAGAACAACACCAGACACTGGAAGAAAAACATCAGACACTGGTTCGAAAATTCTTCGGCAAACGAAGTGAAAAGCTCACGCCAGAAGATGAATTGCAGGGGCGGCTTTTCAATGAGGCTGAGGATGGCCTCTGTATCGATGAGGATAAAGAAAAGTCCGTTCCGATGACTGAAGTAAAGGCCCACAAGCGGAAGAAGCGGGGCCGGAAACCGATTCCCGACGATCTGCCTCGGGAGGAGGTAATCCACGATATTCCCGAAGAGGAGAAGCTGTGCCGCTGTTGCGGAGGGCTTCGTCCTGTCATCGGTACGGAGGAATCCGAAGAGCTCGATATCGTTCCGGCTAAGATTACAGTCCTTCGACACATAAAGAAGAAATACGGCCCCTGTGGATGTGACGGCTTTTTGCATTCCGGAAAACCTGAGGTTATAACGGCAAAGATGCCGGAACGGATGCTCCCCGGAAGTATCGCCAGTTCCGGGCTTCTGGCCTATACGGTAACATCTAAATTTGCCGATGCCCTGCCTTTTTACCGGCAGTCGAAGATATTTGAGCGAATCGGGGTGGATATATCACGCGCTACTCTCTGCAACTGGGCCATAGGAGCATATGAGCGCATGGCCGATTTCTTTTCCGTGTTCATTGACGAGATGAAAAAGGGCCCGTTCATGCGTATGGATGAGACCACCGTACAGGTACTCCATGAAGAGGGCCGCCCGGCGGAGTCGAAATCGTACATGTGGGTCGCTATAGGATATCCTGCGCGAGGACACCCTCTCGTGCTCTATCAGTATCATCCCACCCGCTCACAGAACATTCCGTGTCAATTTTTGGAAGGATTCCGAGGGTATCTACAGACGGACGGATATCCTGGATACTCTCTTGTCGGAAATCGGGAAGGGGTTATCCATGTGGGATGTTTTGCACACGCTCGCCGATATTTTTTCGATGCTGCAAAACTCAATAGAAAAGATAGCCGAGCTCACCGGGGCCTGGGATATATTCAAAAGCTGTATGAGATAGAAAACAGGCTTCGATCTGAAAACTTGGATCCCGATATCTTCGTTAAGCGTAGGAAGAAGGAGTCTGAACCTGTTCTCGATAAATTCCATGACTGGCTTGTACAAACAAAACCACAGCTCGTGCCCTCCAGCAGAATCCGGAAAGCGGTTGACTATACTTTAAAAGAATGGGACAGGCTTATTCGTTACCTTGAAGTCGAATTTCTAACGCCCGACAACAACGAAATCGAGCGGGCCATTCGCCCCTTCGTGATAGGCCGAAAGAACTGGCTATTCTCGAATACACCCAGAGGCGCCCATGCCAGCGCTGCCATGTATAGCCTCGTTGAAAGTGCTAAGGCCAACGGTATCGAACCCTATCACTATCTGCGTTTTCTCTTTACCAGGCTGCCCAAAATAAGCGAAAGGGATGAGTTGAAGTCGCTATTCCCGTGTTTTGTGAACCCTGAAGACATCCTCGCCGTTTAAATAAGCCCCGTTAAGTCGTGACGAAACTGTACGGGGAGAAATTGACGCTTACGATTGTTCCTTCACCTCCGCTTTATTCCTGCCCGACGAATCCTCAGAAATAGCACAAAATTTCTTCTTAAAAATTCAACCAAACGATGTTGTTATGGCTCCATTCCTCTGGTGGTACGAAACAAACAATGTCTTGAATATTGCTTTAAAAAGAAAAAGGTTAAATCATTCCGACACAGGAAACATTTTACGTTTATTGGAGCAATTGAAGATCGTTATTGACTATTCAATCGGCGCCGATTTATCCGACGAAATAATCTATCTATCGCAATTATATAACCTTTCTTCTTATGATGCCGTTTATATCGAGCTGGCCAAAAGGAAAAACGCCCACTTAATGAGTTTTGATGCCGATATAATATCTTCCGCTAAGAAGATCGGTTTAAAAGTAAATTAGACAGTTGAGGACTCAAAAATATTTTCAAATTCCTCATCAATTGTTACTACTTAAAAGCTCTTTACTCAGGTTTTCCCGTCAGTCTTCTGGATGTAGGAAAGATATTATACGTTATCTCACCACCAACCCCCCACTCACACATAAACCTCGCGCGGCTTGCTCCCCTGCTGGGCGCTGATATAGCCGCGGTCCTCCATGAGCTCGATGATGCGGGCCGCCCGGTTATAGCCGATTGAAAGGCGCCTCTGCAGGTACGAGGCCGAGGCCTTCTTGGTCTCCTCCACTATCTTGAGCGCCTCGACGAAGAGCTCGTCGTCCTCGCCGTCATCCTCGCCGGAGAGCTCCTCCTCGAAGATGCTCGCGTCGATATCGATGTAGTCGGGATTCCCGAGCGAGCGCAGGTGCTGCACCACCGTCTGTATTTCGTCCTCGGAGATGTAGGCCCCCTGTATGCGCACAGGGAAGGAGCTCATGGGCGACTGGTAGAGCATGTCCCCTTTGCCCAAAAGTTTCTCCGCGCCGTTCTGGTCGATTATAGTGCGCGAATCGGTCTTCTGCGCCACCTGAAAGGCTATGCGCGCCGGAAAGTTCGCCTTGATGATGCCGGTAATAACGTCAACCGAAGGCCGCTGCGTTGCGAGAACCAGGTGGATGCCCACCGCGCGCGCCTTCTGCGCGATGCGGGTTATAAAGCCCTCTATCTCCTTCTGCGCCACCATCATGAGGTCGGCAAGCTCGTCCATAATGATGACGATATACGGAAGGCGCTCGTAGGCGTCGCCGTAGGCGGCCGCCTTCTGGTTGTAGCGCTCTATATCGCGCGTGTTCATCCGCGAAAGCAGCCGATAGCGCCTCTCCATCTCGTACATGGCCCACTTGAGCGCCTTGGGCGCCACGCCCGGCTCGACTATGACGGGCGTAAGAAGGTGCGGGATGCCGTTGTAAAGCTGCAGCTCCACCATCTTCGGGTCGACTAAGATGAAGCGCACATAGTTCGGATCGTAGTTGTAGATAAGGCTGGTTATAATGGAGTTAACGCATACGGACTTGCCGCTTCCGGTGGCCCCGGCTATTAGAAGGTGCGGAAGCTTCTTAATGTCGAGCGTTACGGGCTTGCCCAGAATGTCCTTGCCCAGGGCCACCTTGAGGCTCCCGTTATGCGACTGGTACTCCCTCGCGGTTATAATGTCGCCAAGGTTCACCATCTCCCTCTTTTTGTTCGGCACCTCGACGCCTATGGCCGATTTGCCGGGAATGGGCGCTACGATGCGCACCCGGGAGCCCGAGAGCGCCATTGCGATGTCGTCCGAAAGCCCCACTATGCGGTTCACCTTGATGCCCGGCGCTATCTGCATCTCGTAAAGCGTAATTACCGGCCCGCGGTTTACGTTTACCACGCGCGACTCTATTCCGAAATCGTTCAGCGTGCCTACGAGAAGCTCGGAATTTTTTATAATCTCGCCCTTCCAGCTCTCCGCGTCCGATGCCGAGGAGGGCTGCAGAAACGCGGCCGGGATGATGTAGTCGCGGTTGATGGATATGCTTTCGAAAACCCGTTCCTCGAGGTCCCCGTCGCCGAAATCGAAGGTCTGCTGGACCTCTCCGGCCCCCTTGCGCGGCCTCTGCTCCCCGTCGCTCCTCGCCGGGCCCTTCGCCCCGCGCCCATCCTCGCTCGACGCGAGCGAGGAGGCCGCCGTCCGATCGGCGTCCTCGTCCTCGGAAAGGCGCCCCGGTATGTCATCATCCTCCGACAATGCGCTCAGGCGAAGCCTGTTGGTCGCGATGCGGCTCCCGTCGTCCGCGTCGGGCGTCCCGGCCTCTTCGGCCTCCAGTCCCGCCGGGGCGCCATCATCACCGACATCCGCCGCCTGTTCCGTTTCAATCGTTTCCCCGGTATGATTGCCCGTCGATGGGCCCTCGTCGCGTAACTCATAGGCATCCGCAGGGATGTACGCGTCATCGTGGTCGGCGGTGTCGGCCGGATGCCGCGTCTCCATTATTTCCAAATCGACGGCTGCGCCGTCATCGAAATACGCCCCGCGCGGACCTTCCGCCTGGCCCAAGATGCCGGCATCCGCGTTCATGTACTCCAGAAGCTCCACCCTGGAGGGAAAAGTGGAATCGTCCTTCGTCTCGCCCACGATCCTGCCGCGGTAAACGCGCACCCGGCGCTTCACCACCCAAGGAGGTTTGGCGGCCCGGCGGGCCTTCTTTCGGATTTCCGGGTCGATGCGGGTTAGCGGCACTGCGTTCGGATCGCTCCTGCGCAGCAATTTAATGTAGGCCGACCGCACCGCCGCCTGGAGCCTCCCGCCGGGCGAGGCCTCGAAGAACGACGCGATCGAAAATACGCCGAGCAGGAGAAGAGCGCTTAAGTTAAGCACAACCACCACCAGCGCGCCGCCCACGCTGCCGAGGAAGTGCGAGAAAAAACGCGAGAGGTACATCCCCACATAACCGCCGGCACGCTGGGGAACGGACTCGGTCCCAAAGAGCGCGCATAGTGCAGCGAAGCTTATCAGAAGAAACGAAAGCGCGAAGATGCGCTCCATGGAGCCGGCAATATTGCCCCGGCGCAGGACGTGCCAGGCCGAGAGGGCCCCTATTGCCACCAAAATATAAGAGGAGATTCCAAAGGCCACGTGCAGAAAATTGGAGATCCATGCCCCGAAGGGGCCCATGAGGTTCGCTACCTGCCTGCCCTCAGCAAGGAGCCGGCAATCGTCAAGCGAAAAGCTTGAAAGCGCCAGGAGCAGCATCAGCGAAAATAGAACCATGAATACGCCGGTGATCTCCTGAAAACGCCTATCGCTGGACACAAACCGCCTCCGATATCAGTCTGCCGCAATCCGGACGGGTAAAGCGCATAAGGGCACAGCTTGGCCCCTTCGCATGCCGGGTCTTTGTTATATATCGGCATCCCGGGGCGGGGAATTGAGGCCCAAACCGGCTTAAATCCAGATGGGAGCGCTGGAGGTTCCATCCCCGTCACCGCGCAGGCCGGGGTCACGCCGATGGAGGCCGGCGCTAAACGTCCATCACCTGGACCTCTACAAGGGGATTCCGCCTGGTCATGCGGAAGATGGAATTTTTAAGGTGCTTTCGCAGAAAGGCGGCTATCTCGAGCTCTCCCCGGCCTTCGGCGAGCATCCTGTGCACCTGTGACTGCGTGTCGGCGCGGATCGCCTCGAGCACTTTGACCTTGCTGCCGGCCACAAAGCCCTTGGCCACCACCTCGGGCGGGCGGATCAGCATTCTCTCCGCCGTTACGACCGAAACCAGCACTATTCCCTCCGAGGCCATGGCCTTGCGGTCCTGTATCACGCCGTTACCCACGTCCTCTATGTCCTGGCCGTCCACGTAAATACGGTCCAGATGCATTCCCCCGGCCTTACTGACGCCCTTTTTGGAAAGCTCGAGAATGTCGCCGTTATCCGCAATTACTATCCGCGATGGCTTTATGCCGAGCGACTCCGCTATTCGCGCGTGCGCCCGCAGGTGGCGGTACTCGCCGTGGATGGGCATGAAGTACTTCGGCTTCGTGATCGATATCATAAGCTTAAGCTCCTCCTGCGAGGCGTGGCCCGAGACGTGCAGGTCCTCGTCCTGTTCGTAATAGACCTCGCAGCCCATCCGCATGAGCGAGTTTATGACCGAGTAGACCATGCGCTCGTTCCCCGGAATGACGGAAGCCGTAATAAGCACCGTGTCGCCGGAGCCGGCGGCAAAATTCCGGTGCGTGCCCGAGGCCATCCGCGAAAGCGCCGACATCGGCTCGCCCTGGGACCCCGTGCAGATGATGACGAGTTTTTTCGCGGGAAGCGAATTCGCCTCGGCCACCTCGACGATCAGGTCGTCGTGGTATTCCAGGTAGCCGAGGCTGCGCGCTATCTCCACGTTCTTCAGCATGGTTATTCCGCTGATGACGACCCGTTTGTTGTACTTCTGGGCGGCGTCCAGCACCTGCTGTATCCGGTGTATGTTCGAGGCGAAGGTTGCGACGATGATCCGCCCCTTAACCGACGAAAAAATCTCAAGCAGGCGCTCGCTCAATATGCTCTCCGAGCGCGTGTGTCCTTTTCTAAGCGCGTTCGTGCTGTCCGACATGAGGAGCAGCACCCCCCTTTCGCCGTATCCGGCGAACGCGTGGATATCGGTCACCCTGCCGTCCACCGGCGAGTAATCGATCTTGAAGTCGCCCGAGTGTATGATGACGCCGATCGGGGTGCTTATGGCGATTGCCGCGCCGTCTATTATGGAGTGGTTGACGGCGATGAACTCCACCTCGAAAGCTCCAAGCGCAAACCTTTCTCCCGGCGCCACTTCCCTAAGCTCGGGCTTCCGCCGCGGCGGCCGCTCCTCCAGCCTGTTCTGTATCAGTCCGAGCGTTAGGCGCGTTGCGAATACCGGCGCGGATACCTCCTTTAAAAGAAACGGCACCGCGCCTATATGGTCCTCGTGCCCGTGGGTGATGAGTATTCCTTTTATGCGGTGGCGGTTCTTTACTACATAGGAGAAATCCGGAATTATGAAGTCTATCCCCGGGGTCTCCTCGGTGGGGAACATGATCCCGCAATCGACGATGATGATGTCCTCGCCGTACTCGAAGACGGTCATGTTCTTTCCTATGGCGTCAAGCCCGCCGAGGGGCAGTATCTTTACGCTCTGTTCCTTTCCCTGTTTCATATTCCGCTGTGACCGAATCCTCCGTCGTTTCTTTCGGTGCTTCCGAGCCCGTCGACCTCGACGAAATCCGCCCGCAGCACGCGCGCAAAAACCATCTGCGCTATACGCATACCGGGCATAACCGTAAAGGGCTCTTGCCCCAGGTTCGCGAGAATGACCTTCACCTCGCCCCGGTAGTCCGAATCGATAGTCCCCGGCGTGTTTAGGCAGGTAATGCCGTGCTTCAGGGCGAGGCCGCTTCGCGGGCGTATCTGGGCCTCGTAGCCGTCGGGAATCTCCATTGTGACGCCCGTAGGAATGAGGGCAACCGCCCCGGGGGCGATGGTGATGGGAGCCTCCGGGAGGGCGAACACATCGGCTCCCGCCGCGCCTGAGGTCTGATAGGCCGGGACCGACGCTCCCGCCCGCGCCGTGATACGCACCTGTATCATGCGGTCCCCTCCGATGTATTCTTTCCGCGTTCGCGCGGGTATTGCCCGGCCGTTTTGTGGGCCATACGGGGATACTCCGCGCGGCATGTCCCAATCGCAATCACTTTTTTTGAAAACGCCTTCCGCTTCGTGCGCCCGTCCACCGCATCCGGCATCGTGCATATCGTCCTTGGCGCGTGCGCGGCCCTCTATTTCTCTCTTGCCCGCGGCCATGGAAACCGATATTATGTACGGAGGGTGGAGCCGTTGCCGCACGCGGCCGGCGGCCCGCTTAGACACAGGAGGCCCATGCACGATTCCGCCTCGTTCAAGCGATACAACAACGCCCTCCGGCTCGAGAAGGAGGGCAATTACGTCATGGCATTGCACGAATACGTCGCTGCGATAGAGGTCGACCCCTCGAACAGGGACGCGTATCTCAACCTGGGGTCGCTCTATTCCCGCATGAACCGCCTCGGCGAGGCGATGGACTGCTACAGCAAGGCGCTCGAGCTGGGGGACGACTATCTCGTCCATTTCAACATGGGCGGCATCCTCTATAAAAGGGGTGAATACAAGCAGGCCGTTCTCACGCTGGAAAAGTCCCGGCGCCTCAACGGCTCATTTCCCCTCACTCTGCTCGTCATGGGGCTCGCGTTCAGCCGGCTCCGCAACCATAACGCCGCGAGCGCCTGTTTCGAGCGTGTGCTCGAACTCGATGCAGGCAACCGTATCGCCCTCACGGCCCTGGCCATAATCGAGCTGGACCGCGACGACTACGAACGCTCCCTCCGCCTGATCGACCGCATCCTTACCGACGACTCCACGAACGGCGGAGCCCGAAAACTCCGCGCCGACGTGCTGTACCGCATGAACCGCCTCGACGAATCGGCGAGCGAAATAAAGTCCCTGCGAAACGAGGAGGGCCAGTACCGCTCCTATGACGAGTTCATACGGACGATTCCGCTCGAAATCTTCACCGACCGCTACGGCACTATAGAAGAGAAGATAGCCGCGCTCGGAGAAAAGACCGCCTCCGGCGACCGTGACAGCCTGCTTGGCCTGAGCCTTTGTTACCTCCTGACGGGCGATTCGGACAGGGCTATAGATCTCCTTTTCGAGGCGAAAAAAAACATCTTGAACTGATGTTGACGCCCTCTTTTCGGCTATAATGCTTGACATCGTAAAACGGGCCGAATAGGTTCACCGCGGCGGGGCGATTAGCTCAGTCGGTTAGAGCGCCTGCCTCACATGCAGGAGGTCACTGGTTCGAGTCCAGTATCGCCCACAGCCCCGTCTCCGGCAGCATTCCAGGGAAAACTTGACGTTCCCCGTCCCATTTCCTTGAATAATGCGCCGTCAGAGGTACATTGGGGTAAATACCGGCCCTGCGAGGGCGGAACTCGGTCGGGCCATTCCAGGCCGGCCGCGAGGCGGTCCCCATTTTTCGGTCCCCGGCTTCATCTTTTCAACCAGCGCATAGGAGCACCCAATGCAAAACACGGAAAAGGGCGTGGATATCAAAGGAATTCTCCAGCCCAAGCGCGTAATAACTCACTTCCAGCCGATCGTTTCAATAAAGAAAAATTCGGTCATCGGCTTCGAGGCGCTAAGCCGCGGGCTGGTGGAGGGGGGCGATGCGCTCATTCCCCCGAGGCGGCTCTTCGAAGCCGCAGAAAAACAGGGGCTTGCCATGGAGCTCGACAGCGTGTGCCGGGCGAAGGCGTTTGAATCGTACGGCGCCATGGGAAACGACCCCGACCGATTCATCCTGACGGTCAATCTGGACCCCTCCACACTCAGGGAGGAATCCTCCGGCTCCAAACACCTCCTGGCCCTTGCGGAATCCGTCAATTTGCAACCCGAAAAAGTCCTCATCGAAATCATCGAATCGCGGATAGGCGACATCACGGAGCTTGAAAAGCTGGTATCGCTTTACAGGGGATACGGCTTCCTCATCGCCTTCGACGACATGGGCACAGGCCTTTCGAACCTCGACCGAGTGGCGGTAATAAAGCCCGACATAGTGAAAATAGACACCTCGCTCGTACAGGACTCCGAAAAAATGTATCACAGCCGCGAGATCGTCAAATCGCTTGTTTCGCTGGCTCATCGCATCGGGTCGCTTGTAATTGCGGAGGGCGTCGAAACCGGGGAGCAGGCCGTCAACGCGCTCGAGCTTGGAGTCGACATGCTGCAGGGACATTATTTTGCCGGGCCTGCTCCGGCCGGAGAGGACCTTACGAAAGGCATAGCGGAGAGGATGGAGTCGGTCGCCGCGAACTTCAAGCAAAGGACCGTTCAGAGGATCAACGACAAAAAATTCCGGCATCGAAGCTATAACCGGATTATCAACAACCTCATAAGCGAACTCTCCCGCATTCCCGAGGAGGAATACGACACGGCGCTCCGATCGCTCATCAAGCCGCATTCGGAGCTGGAATGCGTCTACATACTCGACGAGGACGGAATTCAGCTCAGCGACACCATTTTTTCCGTGAATGGAGGAGGATCGAAGGGGTTCTTTTTTCAACCGGGAAGCAAGGGGACGGACCAATCGTCCAAGGATTACTTTTTTCTGCTGTCGGCCGGCCTGCCCAAATACACCACGGCCCCCTATATATCGCTCGCCTCCAGAAACGTGTGCATAACCGTCTCGGTGGCCTATCGCGACGCCGATTTCCGCAAGCGCATACTGTGCATGGACATAATTCAGGACAACGGCATTTCCGGCTGAAGGCGGGGGACGACTCTCCGGTAACGAACCCCGCTATCGAATGAGCTCGCTCACCCCGTCCCCTATCGCGCACTCGAGCACCCCGGGCGGTGCTCCGTACTCCTCTTGAAACTTAAGGGCGATCTCCGCGGCGAACCGCCCCGCGGACGGCGCGTCGACCATGGTGACGGTGCAGCCGCCGAAACCGCCGCCCATCATTCGCGACCCGTACGCTCCCTCCACACCGCCCGCCCACTCTACGAGGCGGTCCATTTGGTCGATGCTTACCTCGAAATCATCTCGTAGGCTCGCATGGGAGGCATAAAGAAGCTCACCTGCAGCGGAAAAGTCGCCGGAGCGCATCCGGCGTAAAAATTCAAGCGTGCGGGCGTTTTCGGTAATCGCGTGGCGCGCGCGCCTTAGCTCCAGCGGCGGAAGAGAGGGCCCGAGCGGCATGAAATCGACGGGCGACAGGTCGCACAGATGATCGATCTTCGCGCCCAATCCTCTTAGAAGCGCGAGGGCCGACTCGCATTCCATTCTCCGGTCGTTGTAGCCGGACTCGCGAAGGGAATGCCGGACGCCGCTGTTCACCAGGACGAAACGCACCCTGGAGGGATCGATGTAAAGATACTCATATGACAGGTCGCGCGTATCGAGGAGAATCGCGCTGTCCTTCCTGCCATGAATGACGGCAAACTGGTCCATAATTCCGCATGCGACCCCCGCGTACTCCCTTTCCACCCTCTGCCCCATCCGCGCAAGCTCGATTCCGTCGAGCTCCATGCCGAGCGTTTTTGCCATTGCGAAAAGCGTTACGGTGGTGATTGCCGCCGAGCTCGACACCCCGGCGCCGACGGGGATTGTGCTCAGATAGCTGAGGTCGAATCCCCGGTCCCAGTCGGCGCGAAGCGCCGCCAGTGCGCCGGCTGGATAAAGCCACACCCTCGGCACCTCTATGCCTTCGCGGAAAAGCGACAGCGGAAGCTCCCCCGAGTCTTGGAATCCCGCGTCATGGAACCGGAAGAGCCCGGAGGCATTTTCGGAAACGCACAGGTATACGGCCCTGTCGATTGCCGCCGGAAACACATGGCCGCCGTTGTAATCAACGTGCTCTCCGATGAGATTGATTCTTCCCGGACAGGAAAAGACGCGCGGGTGGGCCGCTCCGGGAAAGGACGAATTATGGGCAGCGACCAGTCTGTCGATATATTCGTTCATGGGACGGCGCAGGCGGCCCCCCTGTGGTTCAGGCGAAGCATTTTCAGGCGCGCTGGAGGTGTTTTAGAAAGGACTTCCCCCGCTCGGTGGCGTTTATGCGGACCGCGTCGCCGTCGTCCGATTCGGCGTATTCGACAAGTCCGAAGTGAGCAAACCAGGTAAACAGGTAAAAATCCAGAAACGAGATGAGGAAAACGTCGTTCCGCGCCCCGAAACCCGTCAGGTCGAAAAACTCGGCCGCGACGGAATCGAGGTTGAATACGCCGTCCTGCCGGAGTAAAAGATCTACCAGTATATGGCGATTGCGCCGGAGCTCGCGCGCCGCGGACGGGTTTGACGGGAAGATGTCCTCCCAGCGCACCTTGCCCCAGAAGGAGCCGAACAGGGCCGTAAAAACGCCGCCCGCCATGCAATCCGGGGAGGGAACGGCGGCCCCGCCGTCCACGTCGATCATTCCAGCGGCTTTCATCATTACGACACACTGCTTGATATATATCTCTAAAAGCTCCGAATCGCCGGCGTCGCCCAAGAGCTCCGTCCGGGCCGCGCTCGCCGTGCATCCGTCGTAAAATTCCTGGCTAAGGCGGCTTCCTCCGATCACATTCGCCCCGCCGTTTCTGAGCATGGAGACTATAAACCTGCAAAGGCGGGCGGCGAAACAGTTTTCCAGTCCGCGTCCGGGGACCGAATCGTCGAAGCGAGCGAGCGTATGGGCGAACCCGCCGGTGCGGGAACGCAGGTCCCCCGTCCACGCGTGCTCGAAGCTCCGATCCACCACAACCGACAACAGCACCGATTTCTCGGCGCGCGGAAGATCGAGAAACATCCTGTCTATTTCCTTTGCTATCCTGTCGCGGGAATAATCCATTGAAACGACCTGTTGAACAAGTAAATTAATTTCCTTATCGCGCTGGTGCCCCGCTTCACCATGGGTATTTTTCATACCGACGAGATTCTCCCCTCTTTCTATATGCCGTACAGGAAGCGCCAATGGGAACAAAAGCACGGTCAATTAATTTCTGTGAAATTAATTGATAATCATTTACAATTGAATTAATTTAAAGTCAACGATAATTTGGAAAAGACAGCGCGAAAAGAGAAAAAATCACCGCTCGGACACGGCTCCGACAAGCCCCAAGGTCATCACAAGGGCGTTGCGTGTCCATAATAAAAAAATTAATAATAAAACATAATTGATCAGATCGCGCCCTCCGACGCATGTTATGCACAGATATAATCCGGCCTCGGACGGAGTGTGGATAAGAATGTGGATAAAGCCCGGCAGGCCGTCCGCTTTGCCTGAAAACGGCCCGGTGAGTTCAATGTTTCCAGGGTGGGAGGTGATGAGGCGTTCCCATTTTATCGACCATAGGGGTTATATCCGGATCGAAGCAGCCCGGCCTCCGGCACTACTCGAAGCGCATCGACAGGTCGAAGGCCCTCACCGAGTGCGTGAGCGCCCCGATCGAGATGAAATCGATCGCGAGGTCCGTTATCCCTTTTATTCGCATTTCGTCCATGTTTCCCGAAGCCTCTATCTTCGCCCTTCCGGCAACAATTTCGATCGCCTCGCTCATTCGGTCCCTGTCCATGTTGTCGAGCATGATGATGTCCGCCCCGGCCTCGGCCGCCTCCCGAGCCCCGGCCGCGTTCGTCACCTCGACCTCCACCTCGAAGCGCGTCCCGTGCATGGCGCGCACGCGCCTTACGGCCTCGGTGATGCCGCCCGCCGCCCGTATATGGTTGTCCTTTATCATCGCCATGTCGAAGAGCCCCATCCGGTGGTTGGTGCCCCCTCCCGCAGCGACCGAGTACTTGTCCAAAAGGCGCAGGCCCGGGGCGGTCTTGCGTGTGTCAAGAATCCGTATTTGGGTTCCGGCAAGCAGGGCTACAGCCGAACGGGTGGCGGTCGCTATGCCCGACATGCGCTGGGCGAAATTCAGAGCCGTGCGCTCGCCGGTGAGCAGCGCCTCAGTCGGCCCCGAGAGCATAAGGGCGGTCTCCCCGCTCGCTATCGCCTCACCGTCGCTTTTGCGCGCCACCACGCGCACCTCAGGGTTCAGACGCCGGTACACCATGCGAACAACCTCGCCCCCGCAGAAAACCCCGTCCTCCTTGGCGACCACCCTTGCGGTAGATAGCCCCCCTCCGGAGAAAATGGCTTCGGAGGTAAGGTCGCCGTCGCCTATGTCCTCACGAAGCGCCGCGTCTATTATGTGCATGATCTCGTGTTCGCCAGGCATTCTCATCGCTTAACCTTTTCCAGAAGTGAAATCTTTTTCTCGGCCTCCAGCATCTGGTCGCGCAGAACGGCTGCCTTTTCGAACTCCAGGTTCGACGCGGCCTCGAGCATGTCGGCCCGGATGGTCTCGACAAGGTCCTTAAGAGTCGCCAAGTTCGATGAGCGGTAGGCGTTTTTATACTCCGCGACATAGGAGGCGTACTCGTCGTCGCTATGATACTCGCGTTCGATGATGTCCACTATCTCCTTGGAGATGGAGGCCGGGGTGACGCCGTGCTCCGCGTTATAACGGGATTGTATCTCGCGCCTTCGGTTAGTTTCGTCGATAGCGGTCTTCATGGACGGCGTTATCGTATCCGCGTACATTATGACCGTGCCGCCGAGGTTGCGCGCCGCCCGTCCGGCCGTCTGAATTAGGGAGCGGGCCGAGCGAAGGAAGCCCTCCTTGTCCGCGTCGAGGATCGCCACAAGCGACACCTCCGGGATGTCGAGCCCCTCGCGCAGGAGGTTTATCCCCACCAGGCAGTCGAACTCCCCCTTTCGAAGGTCGCGAATAATCTCGACCCTCTCTATGGTCTCGATTTCGGAGTGAAGGTATTTGGCCCGGAGCCCCGCGTTTTCCAGATAGGCGGTCAGGTCCTCCGCCATCTTCTTGGTAAGCGTAGTTACAAGCACGCGCTCATCCCTTTCGGCCCGCGATCGCACCTCGCCTATGAGGTCGTCCACCTGGTTTTGTGCCGGGCGCACCTCGATGGACGGGTCGATGAGCCCTGTCGGCCTTATTACCTGCTCGACCACCTGTGAGCTCACCTCGAGCTCGTAGTCGGCCGGCGTGGCCGAAACGAAAACTGCGCGGTCTATGATCCGCTCGAACTCCTCGAAGTACAGGGGCCGGTTGTCGAGCGCCGAGGGCAGGCGGAAGCCGTATTCCACCAGGCTCATTTTCCGCGAGCGGTCCCCCTCGAACATGCCGCGCACCTGCGGCAGCGTGACATGCGACTCGTCCACGAAGAGCATGAAGTCGCCCTTGAAGTAATTCAATAGCGTGGGAGGCGGCTCCCCCGCGGCGCGGCGGCCGATGATTCGCGAGTAATTCTCGATGCCCGAGCAGTAGCCCATCTCCATCAGCATCTCCATGTCGTAACGCGTTCGGCTCTCCAGGCGCTGTGCCTCCAGCAGCCTGCCCTCCGACCGGAGCGTTTCGAGGCGCGGCGCGAGCTCCTCGTCTATCATCCTCACCGTCTCCTTCATCTCGTCCGGCGTCGAAACGAAATGCTTCGCCGGATATATGTATGCGACCTCGATCCTCTCCATCTTCCTTCCGGTAAGCGGGTCCGTGCGGTACAGGGCCTCAATACGGTCGCCGAAAAACTCGACGCGCACCGATTCCTGAAGGTAGGCGGGGAATACCTCCACCATGTCGCCGCGCACGCGGAACGCCCCCCGGGTAAAAGCCATGTCGTTGCGGGCGTAGTGGATGGCGACCAGCCTGCGCAGAAGCTCGTCGCGGCCCAAATCGTCCCCGACGCGCAGCGGAACGTGCAGCTTCTCGAAGTCCTCCGGGCTTCCGAGGCCGTAGATGCACGAGACCGAGGACACCACGATGACGTCGCTCCTCGTGAGTATAGACGAGGTCGCCCTCAGCCTCAGGCGGTCAATCTCGTCGTTGATCGAGGCGTCCTTTTCTATATAAAGGTCCTGCGAGGCCACATAGGCCTCGGGCTGATAGTAATCGTAGTATGAAACGAAGTATTCGACGGCGTTGTGCGGGAAAAACTCCCGAAACTCGCGATAGAGCTGGGCGGCGAGCGTCTTGTTGTGCGTGAGCACCAGCGCCGGTTTCCGGACCCGCTCTATCACCTTGGCCATGGTGAAGGTCTTGCCGGACCCGGTCACCCCCAGAAGCGTCTGGTACTTCATCCCCTCGTCTATGCCCTTTACCAGGAGTTCGATCGCCTGCTCCTGGTCGCCCGACGGCGAATATCGAGATATCAGCCTGAACTGTGGCATCGCATACTCAGGATAGTCCGGAATATTTTTCGCCGTCGAGTATGAACATTCCGTACTGGGCGAACAGATTCGACGCCGCTACGCTGGGGAGCGAGACCCCGCCATCGCCGACATTGAAATGCCGTTCTCTCTTCACCGGATATCCGCGCCCGCGACAGTAGCGGCGGAAATCTCGGATGGTCAGAAGATGGATATTGGGCGACTCGTACCATTCGTACGGTAAAAGCCTGTTTTTAGGCATTGTCCCCTTTAACAGAAGCTGCATTCGGATGCGGTAGTAGCCGAAATTCGGGAAGCTGATGATGGCGTTCTTACCTATCCGCATGATCTCCGCAAGAACGTACTCGGGCTTTTTGGTGCTCTGCAGGGTCTGGTTGAGGATGACGTAGTCGAACGAGTTGCTTTTGTAATCGGCAAGGCCGTCGTCGATGTCGCCCTGGTAGCAGTACAGCCCCTTCTCCAGGCAAACGCTCACCCCCTCGGCCGAAAGCTCGACCCCGTAGCCGTCGATCATCTTGATCCGCTGTAGCGTATGCAGCAGGACCCCGTCGCCGCACCCCAGGTCCAGCACGCGCGAGCGCAACGGGATCTCTTCTATAATGATGTCATATCCGGCGCGAATCTCCGCTGGGTTGTCAACCATGCTTTTCAAACTGGCTCCTCAGAAAATTGGAGATGTTGCGCTGCGTCTGCCGGTCGTCGAGCAGGAAGGTATCGTGCCCGGTGTCCGATTCGATTTCGGTATAGCCCACATGTATGCCCCCTGCGCGAAGCGCCCGCACGATCTCCCTGGACTGCTCGCTTGGATAAAGCCAGTCCGAGGTATAGCTTATGATGAGGAAATCCGCCGTCACCTTCTCGAAGGCTGCGGCCAGGCTTCCGTAATCGGCCTTCAAATCGAAGTAATCTATGGCCTTGGTGATGTAGAGGTAGGAGTTCGCGTCGAAGCGGTTGACGAACTTTATCCCCTGGTGGTGCAGATAGCTCTCCACCATGAACTCGGACTCGAAGTTGAAGCCGAAGAGATCGGCGTTCTGCAGCCTGCGGCCGAACTTTTCGTGCATCAACCGCTCGCTCATATAGGTGATATGGCCTATCATCCGGGCCAGGCCCAGCCCCGCCTCGGGCTTGGTTTTACCGTAGTAGTCGCCTCCCTTCCAGTTCGGATCGCGGAAGATGGCCTGCCTGCCCACCTCGTTGAAGGCGATCCCCTGCGCCGAGAGCGAGGCGGAGGTCGCTATCGGTATGGCCGAGGCGACCATGTCCGGGTACGAAATGCACCACTGGAGCGCCTGCATGCCACCCATCGAGCCCCCCGCCACGGCGAGAAGCCGTTCGATGCCTAAATGCCGCACCAGGCGGTACTGGGCGTTCACCATGTCCTGGATCGTAACGATGGGGAATGAAAGCCCATACTCGCTTCCCGCCCCGGGATCTATGGAAGCGGGCCCCGTCGAGCCGGTGCATCCCCCAATGACGTTTGAACAGATGATAAAATACTTGTTCGTGTCGAAGGTCTTGCCCGGCCCCACATAGAGGTCCCACCAGCCGGGATAGAGATCATCGGCGCTGTTAAAGCCTGCCGCATGCGCCGAGCCCGACAGGGCATGCAGCAGAAGCACCGCGTTCGAACGCCTCCCGTTCAATTTTCCATACGTCTCGTATGCCAGGGTGACGGGGCCAAGCATGCGGCCGGACACAAGCCTCATCTCCTCCGGCGGGGCCGCAAAAGTATAATACTCGGTCTGGACTATCCCTACCGAGTCATCGGGCAATTCGAGTATTCCGTTGGTTTTCATCTGCTCGTCCGCCTTGACGGACCCTCTTGGATTAAAAAAACCGCGTATCGTATGGATGGCGATAGCGGTTTATTTCCCAATAAACTGCCATCCCATCTCCCGGATTTTCATCCGCTGGAGTTGGCACCGCCCGACGGAGACGGTTGCCGTGGCTTCCCGGGGCCAGTCCCTCCACCACTCTGGATAAGATAGCTCGATGTCCGGTAACGCCGCCTTCGAAACGGCGTCCGCAAGGGGCACACTATGCGACCCCTTCCCGGCCGCTGTCAATAACAATTGGCGGGCCGGATTGTTGAAATATATCACCGGCGGCCCCTTTAGGCACGAAAAAAAGCCGCCTTCGCGCCGTTCTCGACGCAATTTACGCTGCGCTCCGGCCCCTAATGCAAATATATACATTCATATTAATATGTTATGATTCGCCGATAAAATAAAGTTGACAACCGTCCTCGCACTTACGTAATGGACTTTGAGCTGTCAGGTTTGCATTATTCGCTGTCGCATGACCCGGAGAGCCGGGATCGCTATGGCGGGGAGACGTTTCAATCGTCATATCCGCCAACAACGCGACAGATCGTTTCGTATGAGTTCCGGATGAACTCGCATTATCACCAGCGATTATCGTTTCATATCTAACAGAAGCGGAGGATTTCTAATGAATTTCGCCGGTTTGTACGATATGCCCGCCACCGACATAGCCCGTCAGATGTACTTCAATGTTGGAGGTTCGCATGGCTTCATGCGCTGGGGCATTTACATCTTCATGTTCGCCGCGCTCATTTACCTCGGCATCACCCTCTATCGTCGAATAAGAATCTGGAGACAGGGAGTCGGTGAGCTCCGAACGGATTTTCCGGAAAAGAGGATTGTTGCATTCATCAAGTACGTCATATTTCAGGCCAAGGTGCTCCGCGAATCCTACGCCGGCATCTTCCATGTAAGCCTTTTCTGGGGATTCATCGGGCTCTTCATAGTGACACTAATCATCGTGGTGCAGGAGGACCTAACCGAACTCTTCTTCCACACAAAGTTCATCTATGGTAATTTCTACCTTATATGGTCCCTGGCCGGCGACCTCTTCGGGGCCGTGGTCATAATCGGCCTGG
>Ga0208460_10000913_pt1 | contig 18873 bp, 11 predicted proteins | sample AD_STIC10_MetaG_FD_184436 | JGI IMG/M metagenome (GOLD analysis project Ga0208460, IMG submission 184436) | Active sludge microbial communities of municipal wastewater-treating anaerobic digesters from USA - AD_STIC10_MetaG (SPAdes) (version 2) | ecosystem: Engineered > Bioreactor > Anaerobic >... | reverse complement strand
CAGCGGCGCCAGGTTGAGGCGCTTCTTGTCCGGGCCGGCAGCGGCGACGTCAGCCGTGGTCATGGCGGTGGAGCCTCCTCAAAGGCAAGTCGGTGAGAGGCTGACTCCATCACACCGGCGCGACGAACGCCCGAAAGGACCCTCTCGGCATGAGCACCAAGGCACAGCAGATCCTTCTCGCCCTCGGCGGACCCGACAACATCATCGAGATCGAGCCGTGCATCACTCGGCTGCGTACCGAGGTCAAGGACCCCTCTCTCGTGAACGAGGCGGCCCTCAAGGCCGCTGGCGCCCACGGCGTCATCTCCGCCGGGCAGGTCGTCCAGGTCGTCGTCGGGCCGGAGGCCGACAACCTCGCCGAGGACATCGAGGACCTGATGTGAGCAGCGACGGCCCGGTCGGCCGCCCGCACGCCCTCCTGCTCGACCTCGACGGCACCCTCGTCGACTCCGAGCCCATCCACCGGGCCGGCTTCGAGCGGTGGTTCGCTCACCGCGGGTGGCCCTTCGACCCCGAGGTGGCGGCCCTGTTCACCGGCCGCCGCGCGGACGACGTCTTCCGCACCGTCGACGGCCCGTGGAGCGGCGGTGACCCCGACGCCATGTTCGCCGAGATCGTCGCCATGGTGCCCCGCGACCGGCTCCCGGATGCCGTCCCGGGCGCGGCCGAGACCATCGAACGGGCCGCTGTGGCCGGCATCCCCCTCGCGCTCGTCACGTCGGCGAGCGTTCGCTGGGCCGACAAGGCGCTCGCGACGCTGGGCGGTCTGGGCCGGTTCGACGTCGTCGTCACCCGCGACGACGTCACTGTCGGCAAGCCCGACCCGTCCTGCTACGCCCTCGCGTGCGATCGCCTCGGCGTGGATGCCGGGGCGACGCTCGCGTGCGAGGACGCGCCCAACGGGGTGCTCTCGGCCGTTGGGGCGGGGGTCGGAACAGTCGTCGGGGTGACGACGAGCTTCTCGGGGCAGGCGCTGCGTGAGGCCGGGGCGAGCACGACGATGGGCGACCTCACCGGCATCCCGTCGCTGCTCTGAACCAGCCTTGAGTGCGGAAGTGGTGGCCATGGCGACCCTCTACGCACTCAAGGCAGTCAGGACGGGCGTTCGGCTACGAGCCGATGCGCAGGTGTCGGATGGCGCCATTTCCGCACTGAGGTCTGTGGACTCGGGGCATAGTCGTCCACATTGGCTAGCCCTGCGGCCATAACTGTGGCTCCGGCCCGACGCACCCACAGGGGGGATCGGCATGACGCAACTCCGCTGTCCGGCCTGCTACCAGTTGATCGGCTCGTCTAGCGAGGTGAACATGGTGCCTGATCACCGCGTGGCGTCGAAGGCATGCTGGGGTGCCGGGCAGCCGGGGTGGCCGGCCTCGTACCCCCTCGAATCTGCTGTCGTGGAACCTGAGATCCTTCTGCCCCCGGCACGCGAGGTTGCTGCAAGCCCGCCGCCGGTCGCGGAACGAGGGGTTCCATCCCTTCCCCAGCGTGACGTCATACGCGGGGACGCCGGGCTACAAGTCGCCAAGGTGCTGGCGGCGATCGGGGGCATAGCGTCCCTCGCCGCGCTGGCGTCAATGCCGATCGGGTACTACACCCTCCTCAGGTGGTTGCTCACTGCTGCGTTCCTGGCGCTCGCCCTTGCTGGCACGAAGGCGATGCTCGACGCTCGAGCAAGGACGGTGACGGATGGGGCCGGCGAGGATTCGCCCCTGGGTCAAAGGTTCGCATTCTGGTGGGTCTTTGGACTTCCAGGTCTGCTGGCCCTCACCGTCCTGTTCAACCCCGTCGTGCCGATCTATCTCGGCACCAAGGAGGCTTGGGCACCATTCGACATGGCGGCGGCCGTCCTACTCGGGGTCGCTGCACTTGTGATTCCGGGCCCGCCCTTCCCCGAGGCCGTAGGCGCGGATGACTCAGTCGCGGATGCGTTCGTGACGTTGTCTGGGTGGGTCGTGGGCGTCGCGATTCTGCTGGCCATGGTGTTCAGTGCGCTGCAGGACGACACCCCAGGACGGCCCGATTGTGACACCTCCTACGGAATCGAACGGGGCTGTTAGCGGGGGGGGGCGCGCAATTGGACGATTTCAAGGCGCCTCGGCGCCGCCCATTCAGATGAGGTCGGCTGGTGAGCTGGGCAAGCGGAGGTTGCGGCCGGCGGCATCCATCGCGTGCAGCAGCGCGAAGCCCGCATCGGCGGTGATGTCGTAGTCCGCCACGGCGTGACGGAAGAGGTCGATGGTCTCCATCGTCGTGATGCCCTGGCGCCGGGCGTATCGAAGCGCATCGGTGTCGTCAGTGACCCACCAGGCCCCCTTGAACTCCTCGCGGGTCCGCACGATGTGGCACGTCGTGGCCTCACCGAGGTGCTTGGTGCGCTGGTGCAGGTCGCCGCCGAAGACGTTCCGGCGGATGCGTTCAACCTGGCCGATCTCATCGAGGGAATCGAGGACGATCGGCTCGCCCAGCCAGCCGCCCTCGAGCACCCGCTGCAGGTCTGGCAGGTGCCCACGTGACTGCTCCACCTCCCTCATCACCGCCTCCGTCCACCGGCCGCGATCACGCAGGAACTCGGCCAAGAGGTCGCTCTTCCCCACGGCAGCGAAGTTGCAGAAGACCGTGGTGTCGGGGAAGACGGCGATGCTCACGTCGCGTCGTCCTCCAAGGCCGCTCGCAGTCGGTCGACATCCGCGCCGATGAGGGCCGCGTAGGGGCGCAGCGTCGTGTCGCCCGCCTGGTAGGCCGCGAAGGCGTCGCGCGTGAGCAGGCCGGGCAGGCGGGTCTGGGCCGCGAGAGACGTCGCCTCGTGCAGGGCCTCGACCTGGCCCGACGCGTCGGCGGCCTCCTTGGCGCTCGTTCGTCCCCATCGTGACGCGGTCATCCCGTCGATGGCGCGCAACGCCTTTAGACGGTTGGCCAGTGCTGACGGTGACACCCGCAGGGTCATGGCCAGGGCACAGAAGCCATCGAAGGAACGGTCCGCCGCCATGGCGTCGATGACGACCCTCTCCGGCATGAGGAAGGCCGCGGCGAACGAGCTGGCACGCACCTCCGTCTCTGACCGATCGAGGTGATCGATGTCGGCATCGACGTGCAGCCCTTGGTCGTCGCCGGCCAGGAGGTGACCCAGCTCGTGCGCCAACGTGAATCGAGGGCGGAACGGTGCGGCGGTCGGGGCGAGCAGGATCAACCGACACGTGGGGGTGGCCACCGAGAGCCCGTCGAAGTCTGCGCCGAGGTCGCGAACGGCCACGTCAATGCCGAAGCCTTCCTCGACCACCGCTGCGAGGCTCGGCCCCTGAGGGTCAATGCCCTGGTCCGCCAGATGCGTGAGCGCGGCGACGGCCAGGTGCGCACCGTCGGTGGTCCACGTCCCGGTGCGGGGCGGCGCGAGGGGGAAGCGCCACCGTTGGGGATGGCCCAGTTCGCTGAGCCCTTCGCGCTGGGACGCCAGATCATGGGCCGCCTCGACAGCCCGCCGCGTCGAACTCCCGGACGCTGCCCGAGCGGCCAGCGCGAGTGCGGGCTCCTCGCCGCCGAGCAACCACTCGATGCTGACGTCGCCGAGGTCGCCGATCCGTGCCAGGTCGACGGAGGTGAATCGGCGGATGCCGGCCAGTGACTTCGACAGCTTCGAGGCGTCGAGCCCGACGAGCTCGGCAAACTCGCGATGGCTGTGCCCGCTGCGTTCGATGACCTCGCGGACCCGCTCTGCGGTGGTGCTCATGGGACCCACCGTAGCCATGTGTTGCGATTTTCGCAATGCTGTGTCAGGGTTGGCGGCGGCAGCGCCCGACCAGACGGCAACCCCATGGTTGGCTGTCATTCGAATCCCCCTCAACGCCGCCCCCTCGAACCCCGGAGCGTGACATGTCCAGCATGGCAGCGAGCACCGACAGCAGCCCTCCGCTGCCCACGGTGTCACCCGCCACGCTCCCCGAGGTGCCGGCCCCCGGCCGTATCGTCACGGTCCGAGGCTCGACCTGGGCCGTGGTCGAGGTCCGCGTCCAGGGCCTGCCGCGCAGCCCGGCAGACGAGGCGGCTGCAGGCCTCCAGCACGTTGTCGACCTGCAGTCCCTCGAGGACGACCGCCTCGGCGAAGAGCTCTCGGTGGTCTGGGAGCTCGAGCTCGGCCACAGTGTCGACCCCGAGCGTGGCCTGCCCACCCACGTCGACCCGGATGCCGTCGACGACCCCACCATCCTCGGCGCGTGCGTCGACGCCGTGCGATGGGGCGCCGTCACCAGCGCCGACGACCACGCCTACCAGGCCCCGTTCCGCAGCGGCGCGGCCGTCGAGGCCTACCAGCTCGAGCCCCTCGCCCGAGCCCTGCGCTCCCCGCGCACCAACCTCCTGCTCGCCGACGACGTGGGTCTCGGCAAGACCATCGAGGCGGGGCTCGTCATCCAAGAGCTGCTCCTGCGCCACCGCGCCCGCAGCGTCGTCATCGTCTGCCCGCCGAGCCTGTCGCTGAAGTGGCAGAGCGAGATGATGGAGAAGTTCGGCCTCGACTTCGTCATCGTCGACAGCGCCCTCATGGCGCAGGTACGTCGCAGCCACGGCCTGGCGGCCAACCCCCTCAAGCTCTTCCCACGCGTCATTGTCAGCATGGCCTGGCTCCCCGGGGTCCGCGCCCAACGTCTCTTCCGCGACGTCCGCGAAGGGTTGGGCCAGCCGGGCACGGCACGCCGCTGGGCCTTCGACGCGCTCATCGTCGACGAGGCACACCATGTCGCCCCGTCGAGCCCGAGCTCCGCGGGCGGGGGGCGAGGGTATGCCGTCGACAGCCAGCGCACCCTGGCCACCCGAGCCCTGGCCGAGGTCTGCGAACACCGGCTCTTCCTCACCGCGACCCCGCACAACGGCTACTCCGAGTCGTTCACGGCGCTCCTCGAGATGGTCGACGACCGGCGCTTCACCCGAGGCGCGGCCATTGACGCCACCGCTCTGGCCGACGTCACCGTGCGGCGCCTCAAGTCCTCGCTCGCGCAGGACGGCGCGTTCCCCCCACGGGTCTTCCAGTCGATCCCGTTCGACCCCGACCCCAGCGAAGAGAAGCACTTCGAACGGCTCCACCACCTGCTCACCGACAGCGCCAAGCGCAACGGCCGCGAGCGCTCCGGCGACCTGCTCGCCATGCTGCTCAAGAAGCGCTTCCTCTCCAGCCCGTGGTCGTTCGCCCAGACCCTCGACCTCTACACGCAAGCCCGCGCGGTCGGCTCCTGGCCGGAGGCCGTCGACGACTACTACGAGCAGGTCCTCGGCAGCGGCGCCAGCGACGAGGAGGAGGGCGAGAGTGCCCAGCCCGAGTTCGCCGCGCTGCGGGCGAGCAAGGGCACCGACCCGCTCGTCGCGGCATCCGATGCTGACCTCGACGAACTCATCGCCTGGGGGCGCGGCTACGAGCACCGCCCCGACGCCCGCCTCACTGCTCTGATCACATACCTCAACGCCACCTGCCGCCCCGATGGAACCATGTGGAGCAACGAACGGGTCGTGATCTTCACCGAGTACACCGAGACGATGCGCTGGGTGGTGCGCGTTCTCGAGTCACGGGGCCTCGGGGGTGAGCGACTCGCGACGATCAGCGGTTCGGATGCCGCACACGACCGCGAGCGCACCCGCGCCCGGTTCACGGCCGACCCGACCACCGAGCCGCTGCGCATCCTCGTCGCGACCGATGCGGCAGGCGAGGGCATCGACCTGCAGACCTACTGCCACCGGCTCGTCAACCTCGACGTCCCCTTCAACCCGAGCCGCCTCGAGCAGCGACTCGGCCGCATCGACCGCTGGGGCCAGCGACACAACCCGGTGATGCTCACCTTCGCCCCGACGACGAAGAGCGGCCGCCACGCAGCCGACCTCGACTTCGTGGGCCGGCTGGTGGAGAAGATCGAGCGGATCAAGACCGAGCTGGGCTCGGTGAACGAGATCGTCGACGCCCAGGTGCTCGACCACTTCGCGCCGCGCCGCAGGGGCACCGACACCGCCCCCCGCTCTCAGCGCGCCATGGCCGACGCCAAGGTCATCACCGAGCAGCTCGCCGCCGGCATGCGGCTGAACTCCGAACTCACGGCTCTCTCGCGGTCGTACGGCGAGCGCAAGGTAGCCCTGCACCTCACCCCGCAGAGCACCCAGCGCGTCGTCGACACGGCGCTGCGCCTCGACGGCCAGCCCGCCCTCGTCGAAGAGGGCAGCCAGGACACCGACGCCCCCGTGTTCGCCGTGCCCACCTTGTCGGCCCGGTGGCAGTCCAGCTTGCGTGGGCTCGACAGCATCCTCGACCCCGGGGTGCTGCGGCCGATCACGTTCGACGACTCCGCCGTGACCGACCGGGGGGAGCGCGACCGTGCCCACCTCGTGCACATCCACCTCGGCCACCCGCTGCTGCAGCGCAGCGCCCGGCTGTTGCGCACCGAGCTGCTGCGCCCCGACTCGCGGCTGCACGGCTGGACCGCCGTCGTCGTGCCGGGGCTGGAGTACTCGTGTGTGGCGTCGGTCTCGCGGCTGGTGCTCGTCGGCCGGGGCGGGCTCCGGTTGCACGAGGAGGTCTTCGTCACCGGGGTGCGCTTCTCGGGGCAGGCGGTCGCCGAGGATGCCGTGCTGACCCTTCTCGATCGGGCGCTCGACAGCGCTCGCCTCACCGTCGCGGACGAGGGCGTGCGCACCCACGTCGCTACCCGGTGGAACGAGGCCGAGTCGCACCTGCGCACCCGCCTGCAGGCGGAGACCGGCAAGCGGGCCGTGCGCCAGCAGCAGCTCGTCACCGACAAGCTCGCGCAGCGCGAGCGGGCCGATGCCGAGCGCGCTCAGCAGATCTTCACGGCGTTCCGGCGCAACCTCAACGAGTCGATCGCCCGGCTCGAGGAGGAAGAACGTGACGCGGCCTACCAGCTCTTCGCCGACGACCAGCAGCGCCAGCGCCGTGAGGACCTGCGCCGGATGAGCGAGCGCCTCATGGAGCTCGGCGACGAGGAGCGCCGCGAGCTCGAGGCCGTGCGTACCCGCTATGCCGACGTGCGCCCCTTCGTCTCTACGGCTGCCGTGGTGTTCGCGATCAGCGAGGCCGACGCCACACGCTGGGGTTCGGACAACAGGGGTGGTGCGTGATGGCCCGCCAGGCAACCAGCCGCACGGGCCGCGCACCCCACCGGGGCCGGGGCGCCGCGCCCACGGCGACCGCCGTTCTCGAGTCGCACCGAGACTGGCTGGCCGCGGTCGACACCGACGGGCCGTTCCTCTCCGCGCCGGTGCTGCGCCAGCACTGGCCGCAGGGGATGCCCCGTCTCGGCGACTTCGAGCGCAGCCTGCTCACCGACGAGCTGCGCCCGTTCAGCACGGCCTGGGACGTCTGGGACCGCACCCGCAACGACGCGACGCTCGAGGCCTACCGGGTGGCGCGCGACGCCTTCGTCGACGTGGTGCTGCGCGACGTCGTCGGCTGGCGGGAGCTGCTCGTCAGTGGGGATGCCGGCATCGTGGCCTTCTCGCCGAACCGCTCCGTGGAGGTGCGCCCGACGGCAACCCTGACCCGCGACGCCGAGCGGGGTGCCCTCGTGCTCGTCGTGGACCCGCTCGACTCGCTGCACAGCTCACCCGGTGACGGGTGGGCCGCCAGCGCGTTGGACCGCATGGAGGCGCTGCTGCGCGCCGGGGGAGTGCGCATCGGCGTCGTCACGGATGGTCGGTGGTGGGCGCTCGTGCACGTCGGCGGTGAGGCCCTGCCCGCCTCGGGCGTCGTCAACGCCCTGGACTGGGTGGCCGAGGCCCGCACCCGCGACGCCTGGATGACCCTGCTCGACCCGGGCACACTGGTGCTCGGCGACCCGGCCACCCGTCTGCCCGAGCTGTTCGTCGCCTCGACGCTGCGGGCCGAGGACATCACCGTCTCGCTCGGGGTGCAGGTGCGCCGGGCGGTGGAACTGCTCGTCGCGGCGTTCTCCGAGGCCGGCGCACACGCCCGTGAGACGGGTGCACCCGATCCCCTGCCGGAGGGCCCGGTCGTCTACGAGGCCGCGGTCACGGTGATGATGCGGGTCGTCTTCCTCCTCTTCGCACAGGAGCGCGGGCTGCTGCCGGAGACGGCGTTGTTCTCCGACGCGTACGGGCTGGCCGGGTGCCTCGACGACCTCGATGCCCGGGCCCGGGCCGAGCACGAGGAGTCGCTCGACGCGACGACGCAGGTGTGGCACCGGCTGCTCGCGACGTCGCGCCTGCTGCACCAGGGGTCGAGCTTCGAGGATCTTCGGATGCCGTCGTACGGCGGGTCGTTGTTCGACCCGGTGCGCTTTCCGTTCCTCACCGACACCACCTCGCGCGGGCTGGTGGTGCGGGTCTCGGACCGGGTGATGCTGCACGTGCTGCGTTCGGTTCAGGTGGCCGTCGTCGACGGCGAGGCGCGGCGGTTGTCGTTCCGCGACATCGACGTCGAGCAGATCGGCTACATCTACGAGGGCCTGCTCGGGTACTCGGCGCAGGTCGTCGACGAGGTGCACGTCGGGCTCATCGGGCAGCGCTCAGCCAAGCGGCTCGAGGGGGAGGAGCCCGAGATCCCCCTGGCCCGGCTCGAGGAGTTCGCAGCGAGCGCGTCGAGCACCAACGCGCTGGCCGAGAAGGTGCTGGCCCACGTCAAGGAGAGCCAGCCCGGGGCGAAGGCCCCGACGGTCTCGGCCCTGACCAAGGCTTTCGATGCCGTGCCGGAGCAGGCCGAGGCTCTGCTGCGGGTGGTGGCCCCGCACGACGAGGAGTTGCGCGACCGGTTGCGACCGTTACTCGGGGCGATCCGCCTCGACCTGCGCTCGCGGCCGGTGGTTGTCGTTCCCGGTGGGCTGCTCGTCGTCGAGACGCCGTCGCGGCGCAACGCCGGGGCGCACTACACCCCGAAGAAGCTCGCGGAGGAGGTCGTCACGCACGCCCTCGCGCCACTCGTCTACTCGCCGGGGCCGCACGAGACGGCTGACGCGTCGCAGTGGGTGCTGCGTGACAGCACGCAGATCCTCGCGCTCAAGGTGGCCGACATCGCGTGTGGCTCCGGGGCGTTCCTCGTGGCCGCGGCGCGCTACCTCGCCGACCGGGTCATCGAGGCCTGGCGCATTCAGGGGCGGATGGCCGGCCGCGACGAGGCGACGATGAGGGTCACGGCGATCCGGCACGTCGTCGCCTCGTGCCTGTACGGGGCCGACATCAACGCCATGGCCGTCGAGATGTGCAAGCTTTCGCTGTGGCTGGTCTCCCTCGACCGGGGGCTGCCGTTCTCGTTCGTCGACGACAAGGTCTTCCATGGCAACTCGCTGCTCGGGTTGACGCAGCGCCGCCAGTTGGAGCGGCTGCACATCGACCCGCCCCCGGTGGCTCCGGGCTACGTGCAGACCGGGTTGACGTTCTCGGCGCACGACAACGCCCTGGTTGGCGTCTTCGAGACGGTGCGGCTCGAAGAGCGGATCGGCGCGGCCATCCGGCTGCGGCAGGGGCTGACCCACGTCGTCGAGCCGAACGACCCGGAGCGGGACGGCGCCGCGATGCGCCGGCAGACGGAGCAGAGCCGGGCCGAGGTCGCGCCACTGGCGCGGATCGCTGACGGCGTCGTCGCGGCGGGCTTGCGCCTCGGCGGGAAGCCGGGTAAGGCGTTGGATGCGGCCTACAAGGATCTCCGTCTCGCCGTGCAGATGGCGTGGCCGGACCGGGGTGAGGGTGATGACACCTGGCTCGACCGGATCATCGCCGAGGGGCTGACCCCGACGGTCGATACGGATGAGCCTCGCTGGCGTCCGCTGCACTGGGTGCTCGAGGTGCCCGACGTCATGACCGGGTCACGCCCCGGCTTCGACGCCGTGATCGGCAACCCGCCCTTCCTCGGCGGTCAGAAGCTCACCGGCGCCCTCGGGACGAACGTGCGCGACTGGTTCGTTCACACGCTTGCTGACGGGCAGCGGGGGAGCGCCGACCTCGTGGCCTACTTCTTCCTGCGCGCCCAGGGCCTGCTCAAGGAGCGCGGCACGGTCGGGCTCATCGCGACGAACACCATCGCCCAGGGGGACACCCGCGAGGTGGGGCTCGACCGGATGGTCGACTCGGGCCTGACGATCACCCGCGCGATCCAGTCACGGTCATGGCCAGCCAAGTCAGCCAATCTGGAGTACGCAGCTGTGTGGGGGACCGTCGGCCCGGTCGCGGATGACATCCCGAGGGTGTGCGACGACATCGAGGTCTCCCGGATCTCGACCCTTCTGGAACCCGAGGGACGAGTCACTGGAAACCCGATCCGGCTGTTGGAGAACGTCGGCGTCTCGTTCATCGGCTGCTACGTCCTCGGGATGGGCTTCGTGCTCGACCCTGCTGAGGCGCAGCAGTGGATCAACGAGGACCCTCGCAACGCAGAAGTGCTCTTTCCGTACCTCACCGGTGAGGACCTCAACTCCCGCCCGGACTCGTCCGCCAGCCGCTGGGTCATCGACTTCTTCGACCGCACCGAGCCCGCTGCCGCGGCGTACCCGGTTCCGTTCGACCGGCTCATCGCCAAGGTCAAAGACGAGCGGCAGAAGGTCAATCGCAAGGTGCTCCGGGACCGTTGGTGGCAGTACGCGGAAAAGCGGCCGGCGATGCGGAAGGCGATCGCGGAACTTGACGAGCTGCTCGTCATCGCCCGTGTCAGCAGGACTGTGATGCCGATCCGCATCCCACACCGCAGCGTTCCAAGCGAGCAGGTCGTCGTCTTCGCAACGGACTCCTTTGGGAACCAGGCCGTCATGTCGTCGTCGCTGCACCAGATGTGGGCGATCAAATACGGGTCCGGTATGCGCAACGACCCGAGGTACACGCCATCGGACGTCTTCGAGACGTTCCCGCGGCCCGACACCAGCCCGGACATTGAGCGGATCGGGAGGGTGCTCGACGAGGAGCGCCGCGAAATCATGCTGCGCCGTGACCTCGGGCTGACCAAGCTCTACAACCTCGTCAACGACCCGACGCTGCCCGATGCCGTCGACGCCGATGTGGCCAGGATGCGGGCCATCCACCGCGAGCTCGACGAGGTCATTGTCGCCGCCTACGGCTGGGGAGACGTCGCCCTCGACCACGGCTTCCACACCTACCGGCAGATGACCCGGTGGACCGTCAGCCCCGCCGCGCGCGTCGAGCTGCTCGACCGGCTCCTCGAGGAGAACCACCGCCGCGCCGCCCTCCAGGAAGGCGCTCCTCCGCCGGTCGATGACGACCCGGCCGACACCACCGACGACGAGATGCTGGGCGATGACTGAGCGCGCGAGTGTCAGACCGCGGTGCGAAGGTGGTCACGTGATGATCACGACCGCGGCGCCCGAATTGACGCAGCCCGCGGGGATGGGGGAGGCTAAGGCCCTAGCTCCCCACCGTCCTCCGGGACTGGTGGGGCTTTTTCATGCCGCGGTTGGGCAACGGCGGGTGGCTCCATGACGACCCCGACCCCCGCAGTTCCTGTTCCCGGGCCGCCGGCGCTCCGGACGAGCATCGTCATCGACTACCAGAACGTGCACCTCGTTGGCCATGACCTCTTCGGTGAACCGCGAGGCCTAGCGCGGCACGAGACCCTCATCGACCCGCTGCACTTCGCCAACCAGCTGCTCCACCACCGCAACGCGAACCAGGGCCAGGGCCACCGGGCCGCGCGGCTCTGTCATGTCTGGGTCTACCGGGGGCAGCCGTCGAACCGGCGCGATCCCGATGGGTACTCACGCAACCAGGCACAGCGCGCCCAATGGGAACGCGACCCCCGGGTCCACGTAACGCTGCGCCCGCTGAAGTACCGGGTCGAGCGTGACGCCACCGGCCGTCCGGTGCACGACGTCCACGGCCAGGAGATCGTCATCGAGAAGCGCGAGAAGGGTGTCGACGTGCTCTGTGCTCTCGCGGCCGTGCGCGAGGCCGCTCGCCCCGACATCGAACTGGTCATCCTCGCGTCCCACGACAGCGATCTCGAACCCGCCGTCGAAGCGGTCCTGGAGATGACCGACGCCAAGATCGAGACGTTCGCCTGGCGCCACCCCGAGACGTTCAGCTACCAGCTCGCGCGCAACAACCGGCGCGTGTGGAACACCTCTCTCGACGAGTCGGTGTTCGAGACCTGCCGCGATCGCACGGAGTACTGATCCATGAGCCCATCCGTGACCTCCACTGCTGAGCAGGCACCGCGCGAGCGGGCGGCATACGACCTCAGTCACACCCCCGACGGCACGTCGTGGACTGCGCGCGAGAACCTCACCGACGTCATCGAGCGCGAGATCCTCGGGCCCCGCGACGGCGACGAGGAGGTTCTCGACGTCAGCCCCGAGGTGCCCTACCTCGTCGGTCGCATCGCCCCGGTGCGGCTGCTCGCCCCCGCCGAAGACAGCGGCATCGCCGAGCCCATGCTCGACGACGACGCCGATGACGAGGCCGACCCCATCGGCGACGAGGACAGCGGGTTGCAGGACAGCCCGCTCCAGCGCGGCCTGATGATCCCGGCATCCATGGGGTTGCGATTCCAGGTACCGCTGGACCTCGACTCGTTCACGGTGCACGCCTCCTGGGGCACCTACGCCCCGACCCGCGAAGCCCGCGAGGAAGGCACCGACCAGCCCGGTGCCCGCCCCACGCGCACGCGGTTTCGCCGCACCCCGCATGACGTGTCCGCGACCATTGCGCTCAGCGCGCTGACCCCCGGCCAGACCGCGGACGTCGTGCTGGATGGCACCGTCATCCTGCGCGTCGACCGCTACGACGACCTCGACGCCTCCCCGCCCCGGGCGCTCATCGAGGTGGCCCTGTGCAACGACACGATCGCCGCCCAGCCGATCCCCACCCACGTCTGGCTCTACCAGACCCGCCTTGCCGTCGACGCCCAGGGCGCTGCCGTCTTCCTTCCCGTGCGTGACGCCCTGGTCGAGACCGACGTCGACGGCGACCCCGAGCAGCGCCGCCTCGAACTGCAGTACCGCGACCGGCTCGAGTTCGCCGTCGGGCGCACCTGCTCCGTCGACTGGACGGTCCCCGACCCGACCATCCGCCGGGCCACCGCTGTCCGCACCACGTGGCTGCCGGTCTCCGAGACACCCCAGACCGACGCCCGACTGGTGCCCGGCGCCGTGACCGACATGACCGTGCTCGCCACGGCATCCGTCGAGGATCTTCGCCGCGGGCTCGAACCGCTCGCCGACACGTACGCACAGTGGCTGTCGGAGCAGCGAGAAGCCGCCGCTGCCCTCCCCGAGCACCTGCGGCCCGACGCGGAAGCCGCGCTCTACGAAGCCGACCTCGTCGCCGACCAGCTGCGCGACGGCATCCGGGTGCTGCTCGACGACCCGGAGGCCGTGCGGTGCTTCCGCTTCATGAACGACGTCATGGCCCAGCAGCGCATCCACTCGCAGATCGTCGAGAAGCGCGCCAAGAACCCGTCACTGACCATCGCCCAGGCGCTGTCTCTCGTGAAGGCCGACGGGCCGAAGGCCCACTCGTGGCGCCCGTTCCAGCTCGCGTTCGTGCTCATGCAGATCCCCGCGCTGCTCGATCCGGCCCACGAGCGGCGAGGCTCGACGTTGGCCACCGTCGAGCTGCTTTTCTTCCCCACCGGTGGTGGCAAGACCGAGGCGTACCTCGGGCTCGCGGCCTACGCCTTCGCGATCCGCCGCCGCCAGGGCGCGCTCGACACCCCCGACGGCCGGCTCGACGGCACCGACGGCATCACCGTGCTCATGCGCTACACGCTGCGGCTGCTCACGTCTCAGCAGTTCCAGCGGGCGACGACCCTCATCTGCGCGGCGGAGCTCGCACGGCAGGCGGACCTCGCGACGTGGGGTGCGGTGCCGTTCCGCATCGGGTTGTGGGTCGGCACCGACGTCTCACCCAAGCGCGTCGCCGAGGCTTCCGCCGAACTCGTCAAGGTCAACGAGCGAGGCGGGCACCGACTCACCGTGCTGCAGATCCAGCGCTGCCCGTGGTGCGGCGCCCCCGTCACCGCCCGGAACGTGTCGATCGACGCCACCGGTGAGGGGCGGGTGCGGGTGCACTGCTCCGACAGCCTCGGGGGTTGCCCGTTCGGCGCCCGCAGTGGTGGCCTCTCCGGTGCCGAGGGCCTGCCGGTGCTCACCACCGACGAGGAGATCTACCGGCTCACCCCCGCCTTCCTCATCGCCACCGTCGACAAGTTCGCCCGGCTGGCCCGAGAGGGTGAAGCCGCAGCGCTGTTCGGCTACGTCGGAGAACGCTGCACCCGGCACGGCTGGGTGCACCCCGACTCGACCTCGTGCACGGCATCGCGACACAACGCGTCAGGGACGCTGCCTGTGGCGCACCGGATGCCGGCCGGTCGGCTGCGGCCCCCCGACCTCATCATCCAGGACGAGCTGCACCTCATCACCGGGGCACTCGGCACGACCGTGGGCCTGTTCGAGGTTGCGGTCGACGCCCTGTGTTCGTGGACGGCGCCGGACGGGCGGCCGGCCGGGCCGCTCGTCGTCGCGTCGTCGGCCACGGTGCGCAACGCCCACGAGCAGGTACGCAGCCTCTACGGGCGGGACACGACGATCTTCCCGCCGCTCGTGCTCGACGCCGGGGACTCGTTCTTCGCGGTCACCGTGCCGGTCACGCCGACGACACCGGGGCGCCGGTACATCGGTGTCTGCACCACCGGGGTTCGCATGACCGCGGCCGAGATCAGGATCGCTGAGGTGCTGCTCGCTGCCGGGCAGCTGCTGCTCGACCGCGACCTCGACACCACACCCCACGCGGCCGACCCCTATCTGACGCTCGTCGGCTACTTCAACGCCACCCGCGAACTCGCGGGCATGGCCCGCTACCTCGCGGATGACGTCAGCACCCTGCTGGCCAAGGGGCGCGCCTGGTCGCTGCTGCCCCGGCGCTACGGCACGAACTTCGGCACCCTGAACATCGACGAGCTGACCTCGCGGGTATCCAGCGCCGACATCACCCGCACCCTCGACCAGCTTGCGGCGACCTTCTCCGCGGAGTTCGACTCCAGCGCGGGGCGGGCTGCTCGCATCGAGGCCCGAAACGCGGCGCGCACCGCTGGCGTCAAGCTGGGCGAACGGGCGACCAACCCCTACGACGTGGTGCTCGCGACCTCGATGCTCCAGGTCGGCGTCGACGTCACCCGGCTCGGGCTGATGCTCATGGTCGGCCAGCCCAAGAACACCGCCGAGTACATCCAGGCCAGCTCGCGCGTCGGCCGAGACCCGTCGCGCCCCGGTCTCGTGGTGTCACTGGGCAACTGGTCGCGGCCTCGCGACCTCGCTCACTTCGAGGCCTTCCGACACTTCCACGAGACCTTCTACCAGCAGGTCGAGGCGTTGTCCGTCACCCCGTTCTCGCTCACCTCCCTCGAGCGCGGACTCGACGGCGTGCTCGTCAGCACCGCGCGTGCCATCGACGCGCCGCGCCGCGGCGACGGGCTCTCGCCGGAACGCAATGCCGGCCGGATCGCCACCGAGCACCCGCGGGTCGAAGCCCTGGTCGACCGGCTCGTTGACCGCATCGCCCTGGCCGAGCCGGATGCCGTGGCGGCCGCCCGCGGTCGGCTCACCAGCCGCCTCGGACAGTGGCGCAAACGCCGCGACGAGGTCGTCGCCGGGGGTCGCGTGCTGTCCTACGAGAAACCCGGCCAGAAGCGCGACTGCGCGCCGCTCATGGCGGGCGCGGAGACGGCATCCGACCCGCACGGCGAAGGGCCACCGTTTCGCGTCGCCAACTCGATGCGTGAGGTGCAGCCGGAGATCAACGTGCTCGTCAGCCCCAACCCCGAACGCCTGTACCGCCGAGCGCTGCTCGACCCCGAGTGGGTCATGCCCGTGCCCGCCCCCGAGGAGGGCTCGTGACCACCGAAGGATTCACCCCGGTCGACCTGCGGCCCAACGACCCCCTCGGGGACGCCGCGGCGCTGGCGGCGAAGGGTGTCAAGCACAACTACGCCAAGGTCGGCTCGAGTCGACCCTCGTCGTTGATCCACACCTACGGCCCCGGCGCCCTACTCGACCTGCCGCACTTCACCGTCCTGCCCCTGGGGTTCGACGACTGGGAGCCCGTGTGGAACCGTCGCGCGGAGACCCCGAGGCCGCTCTTCGCCCCGCGCCTGCTCGAGGAGGTGCGCACCTGGCTGGGCTGGCAGGTCAAGGAGATCCGGCCCTACCCGCGCCAGGAGGACGCCTCGCCGTACTCCCGCGACGGCGCCGACCTCGGGGTGCCGGCCATCGTGTTCCCCCAGTGGTTCCGGTGCACCGGGTGCGACTTCCTCGGGCCGCTCACCCGCTTCGAGTACGTCAACCAGCACCCGTTCCGACCTGACGAGGCGCACTTCGAGCACGCCGCCTGCCCGGGCCGCCGACGCGCTGGTTCAACGACTCCCGCCAGGGCCAAGCGCAAGAACCCGGATGCCGTGCCCGCCCGTTATTTGCTCGTGTGTCTGGACGGCCACCTCGACGAGTTCCCCTACTCGCAGTGGGTGCACGGCTCCAGCCCGTGCACCGAGAACCCGCCGCTGCGGATGGTCGACCACACCGGCGGCAAAGGTGCCTCCGCGGCGATCGAGTGCAGTGCCTGCGGCGCGCGCCGACGGATGAACGAAGCCCAGGGTCAGGCGGGGCGAGCCAAGCTCCCGAAGTGTCGCGGGCGGCATCCGCACCTCGACGGGTACGAGCAGGCTGGCTGCGGGCTCGAGACCCGGCTCATGCTCGTCGGAGCCTCGAACCTGTGGTTCTCCGCGAGTGCGTCAGTCATCGTCATGCCCGTGGCCGGAGCCGAGCGGGACGCCACCGCAGCGGATGCCCTCGTGGCTGCGCTGGGGAGGGAGATGCTCGAGGACTACGCCGACCGGCCCGCCCGCCTGCGAACGGTGGCCACGCCCTTGCTGCCGGCGTCGCTCGACCTCGGTGACTTCAGCGACGACCAATTGGCTGAGCTCGTGCGGCTGGCCCTGGCGCCGGAGCCCACCCCCGAGGAGGAAGATGCCCGCCGGCAGGTCTGGGACCCCATCGACGTGCTCCGGCCCGAGTGGGCGTACCTCACGCGTGAGGTCCAAGGCCAACAGGTGAAGGAGGAGACCAGCGGTCTCGTGCTCTCGCAGCGCGACACTCCCGATGCAGTGAGGCCGCAGATCGACCGGGTCGTTGCTGTCGACCGGCTGCGGAAGGTCAACGCCCTTCTCGGGTTCACCCGAGTCGATGACGTCGACCGGGTGTCGGATGCCGCCGGTCGCCTCGTGCGCCTCAGCCGGACGGGACGCCCCGCCTGGACCGTGGGCACCGAGGACCTGGGCGAAGGGACCTTCCTGCAGTTCCATGAGCCGTCGGTGGCTGCCTGGGAACAACGCGTCCGGGGTGGTGAGGTGTGGACGGCGCACCAGGAGGCTCACTTCCGGAATGTGACCAACCGGTGGTCCGAGACGGCGGAGATCGAGAACATCCAGGCTCGGCTGCGGCCACCCCGGTACTGGCTGGTGCACACCTTCGCGCACGTCCTCATCCGCGAGCTGGCGGCCTACTCCGGCTATGGCGCCGCCAGCCTGATCGAGCGCATCTACGCCTGGGAAGGGGATGAGGAGCGCGCGCCGGCGGCCGGTCTGCTCATCGCCACGACGGCGTCCGACAGCGACGGCACGCTCGGCGGATTGGTTCGGCTCAGCAACCCGAGCCTGCTCGGGCCCCGGATCGAGCAGGCGCTGCGGCGTGCGCGCCGATGCTCGAGCGACCCGATCTGTGCTCAGCGACAGCCCAAGGACCCCGAGGACTTCCTGCACGGCGCGGCCTGCCACTGCTGTGTGTTCGCGTCGGAGACCACCTGCGAACGCTCTAACCGCTTTCTCGACCGCCGGTTCCTCGTCCCGCTCCCCGGCAACGACCTGGCCTTCTTCGGCACGCCATGACCGGTGGCGGGCCCGGGGCGGGGCACGGCTGCGATCGAGAGCCGGTCGAGCAGCTCTCGCGGCTGGTCAATGCCACCGAGGCGGCGCTGCTCGCCGAGCGGCTGGCCCCCGGGGCGCCGGTTGCCCTCGCGACCCGCCGGATCGCGGCGGACCGCCGCGCGGCCGTGATCGCAGCACTTGAGGCGCTCGACCCTGTGCTGCGCCGGCCGGTGCTGTGGGCGATCGCCGCCACTCTGGGCCGCAGCACGGCTGCCGCTCCGTGGTTCACGGCACCGGGGAGCGGTGTGGAGTCGGGCCAGGTCACGAGCACCGTGGCCGACCTCGTGCACCAGGTGCGGTCGACGATCGTCTGCTCGACCTACAACTTCGAGCCGTCCTCGTCGCTGTGGGCCGCGCTGGCCGACGTGGCAGACCGCCCGGAGGTGTCGGTGCACCTCTACGTCGACGGAAAGGTGGCGCGCGAGACCTCAAGGAGGTTCGCTGCCGACCACCCGCGAGCGCGGGTCTTCCGCACGACTGCGAGTGACCGGCATCCGCTTCGAAATCACGCCAAGTTCCTCAGTGTGGATGCGCGTTGGATCCTCGTGACGAGCGCCAACTTCTCGTGGTCTGCCGAGAACCGCAACCTCGAGCTGGGCGTGCTGCACGATGACCCCGACCTGGCACAGACCGTCGAGCGCCAGTGGAGGGCCCTCGAGCCCACCTACTTCACCCGGCTGGCAGCCTCCGGCTCATCGGCCACGCGCTGCCCGTAGGCCGCGCTCTTGCGCAGCTCGACGTTGGGCAGCATCAGCATGACGAGGAAGCCGATCACCATCACGGCCGACCCGGTGAGGAAGACCAGGTCCATCGCCTCGGAGAACCCGATGAGGAACGGCTTGGCCAGGCGCTCGTCGAGGCCGGTGAGGAACGAGCTGTCGGACAGCACGCTCGTCGCCGCACCACCGCCGGACTGTGCCGCCGCGAACTGCTCGGCGACCGCAGCATTG